>ERZ894236.230-NODE-230-length-78736-cov-81.573_pt1 | contig 78736 bp, 74 predicted proteins | sample MGYA00380297_ERZ894236 | MGnify/ENA primary metagenome ERZ894236 (study PRJEB32331, sample SAMN06328420) | human gut metagenome | biome: human gut microbiome; feature: stool | host: Homo sapiens | collected 2014-08-04 ... | reverse complement strand
AAGGTCTGGCTCATTCCGTTTAATCCGTCTTCAGAGAAGACAATCACTGCCTCCGTCCCGCCATCTTCTCAAAGGCCTTTAAGCGGCTGATGAAGATGTCGCCCAGCTCCTATCGGAAACAGCAGAACTCAAAGGGGATGATTTTAAAATAAAGCACCAGGGAATCTCCTTCTTGTGAAGGAGCTTTCTTCACATATAAAATAAGCGGCTGCCGCCTTTTTCAGCCTGCAACCGCTTATTCTTAACTCCAGGTATCCGTTCTGCATATCTGCAATCAGGATATTCTGAACTAATGGCTGTCAAACTCCTCCAGAGACGGCACATCTTCCTCAAAGGTTTCCTGACCCAGCTCATTGATCCGTGTGTTTCCCGCCTCTCCGTACTGGTACAGCTGATCTAACAGCTCGATGGCGGCGCGCAGTTTTGTACGCAGAAGATAACCGCCTGACTGAGTGGCCGCCAGAATGGTACCCATGGAGATATTTGGATTCCAGTCATAAGCCCGGCCGTGGAACACCTGAATCTTTTTTAAGACCTCCCGAATCTCACTGTCTGTCAGTGGGGCCAGCTGCTGGGCCCTGGTAATCAGATTTAAGACAGTCCGAACCGGTTCCTGCTGCTCAGGATAAATTTCTTCCAGGTTCTCATAATCATGCTTCGTCTCTATGACGTCCTCCGTATAGGAAGCGCCAAGTGCGAACAGGGTATAGATTCCTTCCAGCCGCTCATCAGGGAGCAGGAACTGGGCCATATTCCGATACGCGTTCAGCCGGGCTTTCTTGCTTAAGCGGCCGATCAGCTCCGTCTCATCAATCAGAATGACCCAGCCGTTATATCCCATCAGACGGAAAAGACGGCTTAAAAAGGAAAAATAGTCTCTACAGTGCTTTGTTTTGCTGAAATTAATATTATATTTCACACGCTCATTATAAATACGCCTGTATATCTGCTTGAGCAGCACGTTTGCTATAAAATCACCTTCCAGGTCCGCCTGAAGCATGAACTTCTCATCCAGATCTTCTGTGTTTAAATAGGCCCGCAGCAGATAATAAAGTTTGTCTGTCTCCAAATGTTTGGCCGCATAGAGCAAAAGCTCATTAGCAGCCGGACTTCCCGGAGTCATCTTCTCTAAAATCTGTGTAAAACCGGGCTGCACACGCTTTGGAAGAAAGGTATTGTTTACCAGCTTCTGATAGACCAGGTATAATTTGTCAAAGGGCGTTTCCTTGCTCAGAGAGAGGTACGATACCACCATATTGTTGGAATGGGCCATGCTGAAAACAGTGTTTAAAAGATGGGTCTTTCCCTCCCCATATTTACCCGCTATTATCATTCCCTTGGATTTTCCCGTCTCACAGGTCTCATCTAAATGGCCGGATATCTCTTTCATAATTCCAGGCCGTGCTTCTGAGAAATACTGCCCCACCGCCCGGGATGGAATTCCTGAACGCAGAGCCTCTATTACATGCCGCGCTTCAAAATCAAACATTATCTTCACCTCCCAGCGTTGCCATGTTCACCAGCCTCGGAAGGGAAACACTACCGTTCTTAGCCCGACTTATCAGGGCCTTACATGTCTCCAGGCTGATGGGACGGACGGTGTCTCCAAGCCGCGTGTAGGTGTCGGCCAGCTTCCTTGACATCTCCATCAGGATCTGCGGCGTATATACCTCCGCCGCCAGGCGGTCTAAATCCACGATATCGGCAAATCGGTTAAAATGTTCGCCCACCACTTCATTCTGAATTCGCATCCACAGCGCCTGATAAGATTTAAGTCCGGCGCTGTCATGATCCAGAAGTTCCCGTTCAAAGGCAAATACAAACATAATGTTCTTCATGCTGTCAATGTCATCAATCAGCTGCCGGATGCTTTCATATGTATCTTCCCGTTTCAGCTTTGTATAGTGGACAGGGTCTAAGCTGGAACGGCTCAACAGAATCTCCAAATTATCCACGGTAATGAACAGCCCTGAATACCCCGCCATGCGGATTACCTCGGCCAGTGACCGGAGCATGTGCCTGGCGTTGTATTTTGTAATGCGGACAGGCGAAAGGCCGAGACTCCGTATGGAGGAAAGCTTTAAGCTTTTGTCCCCCTCCAGCCAGGATAACAGCATCTGCCGGTTCTGGTCTTCCAGAAAAGGATGGCCTAAAATCCCGCCGGTCAGCAGACTGCAGGCCAGCGCGAAATTATTATCGATCAATGGATTCTCCAAAAACATGGACTTAAGCTGAAGGCGGATCTCCCTGCGCGTGATGGCATCCCCCAAATCGTTCTGGGACAGATAATCCATAAAGGTCAGCCCTTTTGGTATCTCCTCCGGGGTAAAGCCCAGATTCTTAATAATCTGTATGCCGCAGCGCCTTAAGCAGTCCAGAATGTCAGTCTGGCAAAGCGCCTGAATGTAAATCTCCTTAAAATCGTGAATCCAGATATCACGGGCGGAAAATCCCGCTGTCACGTAACCTTTCTCCCTGGCTGTCATGGCTGTATATTTAAGCAGGTGGCTTTTCCCGCTTCCGGGCCTGCCGGTTACGAACTTGATTTTGCTTCCGCCTTCCCGTATATACTCTTCAAGATAGTGCTTCTGCCAAAAATCGGTAATGAAATTCATGCCTGCTGACAGCTGGCGAAGAAGTTCGGTATCATCCGGCGCCTCTCCCGCGGATAATAGTTTCTTTTCAAACCCAAGCCGGTCAGCCGGAGTTTCCGGTTCTAATCCGGTCATTCTGTATTCGTCCGTCATACGGTTTTCTCCTTATTGAAAATAAAACGTCTTTTACCGGAAAAAGCGGATCGTTGACAGGTACTCTTCCCGTCCCTGGCTGTCCAAAATTCGGATTGCTTTATTTCCCTCACGGCTGGGGCCGAACTGGATTCTCCGCCCGTCTTTAATTTCCTTAATTCCGGAGCCGTAAAGTCTGGCTAAATCAAAGGCATAGCTCTGCTGGTCATAGTCTCTGCGGAATCTTCCCATAGGCGCCAGGAATTTATACAAATTAGTCAGGTAAATATCAGCTTCGGGCTGCCTTTTCAATTTCAGAAGCGCCAGGTCATAGACATCAGCCAGTTCATTGGCAAATGTAAGGGCGTTAAAGGACGCCTTCATCAGCTTGTCCTGTCCGGCCTTTACCTGCCTGGCAAAGCTCTTAGGACGCATACACTGTACCTTCTTCCGGTCCAGATAGAGATCCTGGTTCTCCGCGTCGATTTTCACCCTATAGGGAAACATCTCATAGACAGGGAACTCGCCTTTCACATCCACGCCCAGTTCCCCGCAGGCCTCCAGCATCTGGGCTGCAAATTCACCATCCCCAAAATATTCCCGGGAGTTAAAGCCTGCTTCCAGTTCCTTCATAGCGCTCAAAACGCGGGCTTCCTCAGCCACCGCTGACTCCAGAAGTGCGATGTCGCGGCGAAAACTCTTTAAATCCCCGTTCTCCATTTCTTTGGCAATCATTTTATGAAGCTTCTGAACCCCATTGATCTTGTCCTTCATTTCTTTCTCTAAAACCTGATATTCGCTGTATAATTCTTCGTAATTCATATGTCCCTTCCTTACCGTCTGTGTGACTGTTGTTTTTCTCAGTCCAGTATACTAGAAAAATGCGAATTTTACAATATTATATGTGAAATGTGATGTCCGCTGTGGTTGGATATGGTATACTATAGGCACTTATAATGCGGCCATAATAACAAAAGCGGCAGCCGCCCTACAGGAGGCTTTTATGGAATATCAGTTATATCTCTGGCAGGAGAAGTGCTTAAATGAATGGAAGAAAAAGCACTGCCATGGAATCGTCAATGTTGTTACAGGAGCGGGAAAGACGTATCTGGCCTTAGCCGCCGGAGAGCTGCTTAGAGAGCAGACAGCCGTGTCTGATCTCAGGATTAAAATAGTGGTTCCCACTGCATCTTTGCTGGCGCAGTGGGGTGCTGCCATACGGAATTTTTTTGACGGGACCGTATCCCGCCGGGACATTGGTTTCTATTACAGCGGCCAAAGAGACGCACCGGACCGTCTGTTTATGATTTACGTAATCAATTCCGCCCGTTATTCTCTTGCCCGCCATATTGTCAGGGATCTTGAAGAGGGGTTCACGGTTTTTTTAATCGCAGATGAATGCCACCGCTATACCGGAGACGAAAATCGAAAGATATTTGACTTCCTTCCCTTTACTAAAAATTGCCCTGAGCAGTATGCATCCCTGGGGCTGTCCGCCACGCCCGGGCTAAACCGGCCAGAAAACGCGTCCGTTCTCATTCCCGCCCTGGGCCCGGAGATCTTCCGGTATGGACTTAAAGAGGCAGAAGAAGATGAGACGCTTTGCCCTTACGCCGCCTTTCATATCGCGCTTTCTTTTACCCCTCAGGAAAAAGCGGAGTATGAGGAGCTGAGCGGCAATATTAGGAAAATGTTCCTTAAGCTAATCTCCCATTACCCAAGCTTAAAAGGGCTGAACCGCTCCGCCTTTTTCTGCAGGCTCTGCCAGATTGCCAATGAAAAAGGGGACTACGCATATTTAGCCCGGTCATACTTAAATTCGTCCCACAAACGCAAAAATCTTACCAGCGAAGCCATGTCCCGTCTTCAGTGTGTCATAAAGCTCATAGGACTTTTAGATAAAAGCGCAAAGATTATTATTTTCGGTGAGCGGATTAAGCAGGCCGATATCCTGTATGAGAAGCTGGACCGTCTCTATCCCAACCAGGCCGCGCGCTGCCATTCCGCTATGGATCCCAGTGCAAGAAAGCTTGCTCTGGAACGTTTTCGTGACGGCGAAGTGCGTATTCTCATCAGCTGCCGCGCTCTGGACGAGGGCTTTGATGTGCCGTCCGCCAGCGTCGGAATCGTCATGTCCTCAGCGTCGGTCAACCGGCAGCGGATTCAGCGCCTGGGCCGTATCCTGCGGCGGCACGAGGGGAAAGAGATTGCCAGTCTATACTATCTATATATTGCGGAGTCCTCCGAGGAGGCCTCCTATTTTCCCGTAGAATCCCAGACATCCGCGGTCTGTGAGCTGTCCTACCATTGGGAAAATGATACGTTTTCACACCCTGCCTACGAAAGGCAGGTCCGAACTGCCATGCAGCGATTCAGGCGGGCGAAACCGGACGTCTCGCTTTTGTCCGAGGCAGCAGGCTGTTTTGAACGCGGCATCGTCGGGCCGGACTGGCTCATGGGCAGGGCATACTGTACTGTAAAAATCCAGTTGTCAAAGACAATCGCTGAGAGGAATTACTGGATTTGTATGAAGCAGATTGCCAGATAACTGAAATATATTTGCCTGCCCTGTTAATTAGGGATACTAAAATAAACCTGCCCTGCCTCCAACGGCACCCCTTTGGCCGCATACATCTCGCTGACCGTAACAAACTGGTATCCCTGGGCAGCCAGCAGGGGGATGACCGTCTCAAAGGCCTCGGCCGTGGCTGGATAAAGGTCGTGCATCAGCACAATACTTCCATCCCTTGCCAGGGAGAGCACAGATGCGGCAATGGCATCCTTGTCCTTACTGGACCAGTCCTGCGTATCGATATTCCACTGAATCATGGGGTAGGATACCAGACCAGGCACCTGGCTCTTAAAGGCGCCATAGGGGACACGCACCAGTTTTGGCCGAAAACCTGTTACAGCCTCCACCGCATCGTTGGTCATCTCAATCTGAGAAGCCACTTCTTCCGGAGAAATCTTTTCCAGATTCTTATGGTTGAATGTATGGTTTCCTATCTCGGACCCGGAATCCCGGATTCTCTTAAGGGTATCCTTGTAGTCATTGACGCGGCTTCCTACTATAAAAAAGGTAGCCCTGCCCCCGTAAGCCTGAAGTGTGTCCAGGATTCTTATATCCACGCTGTAATAAGGGCCGTCGTCAAAGGTAAATGCTATCATGGGCTTAGAGGCGTCAGCAGGCCCGGAAACAGGGAACAGCTCATTTTTGCCGCCTGCCGGGTCTAAGGACGCATCACCGGAGGGCGGGGCGGCCTGCACCACGTTTCCCGGCCCATCACTGGATTCTGCAAAAGGCGCAATGGTCTCCGGTGTCTGCCGCCGGCCTTTTTCAGAATCAGACAGAGACGGCCCCAAGACATTTCCCTGTTCTCCTGTTTTGATTGAATCCGACTGATTATTCCTTGCTTCGCTGTTTTTTGCTGCTATCCGGACAGCGGGACCATTGCTCCTGCCCGCCACCACATTCTTTCCATAAAAAAACAGCTGTGCACACCCAATCACAACTGCCAGAATCAAAACCAGCTTCACACCAAACTTCAGGGTAGACTTTAATTCCTTCTCCCGCATCTTTGCCTGTCTGGTCTTACTGATTCGTTTCTTCATTTTGGTATCCTTTGACATAAATTCTGGTCTCCTGTGTATTTTAAATGCAGCCAGCCTTTGACCAGCCTGTTTATTGTAAACAAATTAAGTAGTGCTGTCCATGGATTTAAAGAAATTGAAAGAATATGTCACAATAACTCAATAAACGTATAGGAATAGATACCACTATCAAAAAGATATCAGCCGTCACAACTGCGCGAAATGACGTGAGAAAAAATAGTACCGTACAAAATCTCCTAAAATGAATATGAGAAAAAATATCATGAGAAAAAAATGTCCTCAAATCAATGCCGTTTCTTGAAGAATTTTAATTTATATGGTAGAATTATCCATGAAAGGAATTTGATGGTTTATATCGGGGTTTGATATAGATAAAATATGGGATTACCAGGAAACGGGGACTTACTGTGAGAAACGAGAAACTGATTGCACTTATGAATTTAAAGGGTATGACCCAGGCAACCTTATCAAAGGAGACACACATACCTGCCAGCACCTTGAAAAGAATTATAAACGGGGAAAACCAGAAGGATAAGATGGTGCACATGGAGTCCATTTCAAAGGCACTTGGCACTTCCGTCCATTCCATTTTCGACATTCCGTTGGAAACGCCCCTTGCTGCTGCGCTTCGCCCGGATGAAGCAGGAGCATCTGTCACCAAGCTTCTGACTTCAGACGAATCCCTGCTCATTTACTGGTTCCAGAATACATACCGCGAAGGCCAGGCAGCCATCCTTAAACGGGCCAAGGAAGAATACAACAAAACCCAAAACGAAATATCAAAAAAAGTGACGTCACTTGACAAACAAAAAGACAAACCCGATGATTTCGGCCAACTTTCCCTTGAGCTTAAAACGTAGCCAAGCTGCGGTGAGTTTTGCCTCATCGCAGCCTTTTTCTCACATTTTAAGCATTCTGTTTCGTCTGGCCGGCCGTTCTCTTAATCTGCAGAGGCATCCTGACTCCCATGGGATTGAGGATCACGCCCTTTGCCTCTTCTGTCATGATTTGTGGTATCTTGTCAGCCGTCACCACAAGGGGGCGCAGTTTTCCCTCCCGGTTAAACCTCTGGAACTCTAATATGTCTGTAAAGATGGCCTGGAATAACTGTTCGTTCACCTTTACAGCTGCCAGCCCCTTACCCTCCTTCTCCACAGGAACAATGAAACTGCCCTTGCCGAAATCATTGGAAATCTCATCCTGCCATTCCTTAATCTGCGGCAGGTTCTCCTGCCCCGGTTTCCTTCTCAGTTCCTGCATGTAATACAGCATGGTCAGATGAAGGGACGGATTCTCCACCCATATCTTCTCCCCCGACTCCTGTCCCTGCTGATTATTGCGCTTCACAAAGTCCTGCAGCTGAATCAGGCAGTCTCTCCCGCCGTCTTTTACCAGCAGCGCATTGACCCCAAGAGTATAAAGGCTGGTGTAGAACATCAGGAACTGCCTGTTCTCCAGCTTCATGGGCCTGACAGGTATTCCTGCCTCGGTCTGTTCTTTTGACTCCTTTATGGCTGCCTGACCGTCAAAGAAAACAATGATTTCGTCATCATAGGTTTCCTGGTCGCAGACCACATAGGGCTCTCCCGTACACATGGAAAGCAGAACGTAAAGCTCCCCTGCGTTCTTAAGACGGTACATGATTTCCTGTTTTCCTGTAGTTTCATTCGGTTTCATTTGTTTGTTTCTCCTTTATGGTTTTTCCCTCTTTTCAAATGATACACAGCTTTATTATTTTACCATATCATAAACCCATTGCCAAGCGAGACCTCCCTGCTTCGCTGTCCGGGCTACGGCTTTTTACCAAGTTATTTTCTGAATATATCCACATCCACATTGCCCGTGGAATAGATCCCGGTCCGTTTCTCAGCGCTCCTGAAGCCGGCTGCCATGGCAGCCTCTGCTATTTCATTCTTCTTCAATCCAAGGTCATAGCCCTGCATGTTGTACGGAAGCCAGCCCAGCATCATGTCCCACGGGCCCGAGCCATCCCGTTCGATTCCCTCTGAATAGCAAAGCAGCACGCCGCCCGGATTCATGGCCTTATAAAGCTTCTTCATAAGGCTGGCCAGCTCCTGTTCCACAAAGCTTAAGGTGGCTATGGCCATAATCAGGTCATAGCCCTCCCCTATATCATCCGCCAGGTAATCCCCTGTCATAGGAACCGCCCGCCCTTCCAGGCCGGTGAGACGGATGGACTCCCGGATTGCCGGTTCCATAGCAGGGCGGTCATAGAGAATCCCGGATATATCCTCCCGTTCCCCAATCACTCCCAGGCCCAGCAGCCCCGTTGCGCAGCCTAGATCCAGAATTTTCCTGATTACCGGATATTCCGGAAGTTCTCTTACCATTCTCTGTATCTCAGTCTGGCGGAAGCCCATTTGTGACTCCCGCATGTTCTGTACGTACTGCTCAAAGGTCAGCTGCCCTCCCAGTCCATGGCCCCCGCCGGGGCCGTCTTCAACCAGCCTCTTAATATCCCTGCATCCCATGCACTCCTCTGCGCAGTTAAAGGCCAGATGGCCGCCGATGTATTCCGGCCTGCCTTTTACAAGGTAGCGGTCCGTTTCCCTGCAGTTACAGTACATCCCATCCCTTTTCCAGATAAATCCCAGACAGTAAAGGGCGTCCAGGAAATACCGCGTGTTATCTTCATTCCACCCTCTCTCCTCTGAAAGCTCCCTGACGCTCTTACGCTGGGTAAGGCCCGAAAAGACATCCAGTTCCACCGCCGCATTCAGTACACCGACATACAGCGGGAGATAGGGAAGCCTGATGAGCCTCCGTAAAATCCCCTCTGATGAAAATGAATCCATAGGCATTGATTTCCCCTCCAATCCCCCCATACACAGTTTCCGTTTATTACCTCCTCACTAATAGTATATGTTTATATCTCCGGATTGTCCTACTGTCCTGACGGTATATAGGCTCCCAGCACATCCCTGGACTTTCTGACCACCAGGCCGCTTCCTCCGGCGTTTTTCACATCCTCCACCATACTGACCATAAGAACCGGCTTCTGCATATCCGCATCAGCCGTGTACACGGCAAACCATCCCAGTTCCGTGCCGCTTGTATCTTCCTTGGATGCTTTTATCTCAGCTGTTCCTGTCTTTCCTGCCAGGGTGATGTCTGAACGCATGGCAGCGTGTCCTGTGCCGTGTTCCGAACTGATTACAGCCTTCATTCCGTCCTCCACGATCTCTGCTGTTTCCGGTGTGCAGGCATCCTCAATCCAGACCTCCGGCTCCGGTGTATCCTTGTATACAAGATAGGGCTTCAGGACCTTTCCCCGGTTGGGGTACATGGTATAAAGGGATGCCAGATGGACGGGATTTACCAGCACCTGGCCCTGACCGTATCCGCTGTCCGCCAGCTGGATTTCCGTTTCAATCTGGTCCGTATTGGAGTACTGGGATTCCGCCACCGAGATTTCAAAGGGAAGCTTCTGGTTAAATCCCAGCCGGTCCAGCCCTGCCATAAAATCGTCTTTGCCGATTTTCAGGGCTGCCCTTGCAAAGTATATGTTATCCGAGTAAATATAGGCATTTTTAAGGTTGACCGGGCTGTAGCCGTGAAGGGTGGTAACGTAATATCCGCCCCAGCCCGCATCCTTCTGCCAGCTTAGTCCTGCCGCGTCCTCCCCGAAATTCTCATCCGGCGTAAGGGCGCCTGTGGTAAGGCCGATGACGCCTGTGATGGGCTTAAAGGAGGAGCCGGGGGCAAAGCGCTGCCTGAAACGGTTTAGCATGGGCTTTCTCTCATCCTCATTCAGCCCGGCCCAGGTTTCCTCCGACATGCCCAGGATGAAGTCATTGTCATCATAGCTGGGGGTGTTCACCAGAGCCAGAACCTCTCCTGTGTAGGGATTCATGGCCACTGTACAGCTTTTGCTGTCCTCAAATGCATCATACACCATCTCCTGCAGGCTGCTGTCTATGGTGAGGGTAATATCCTGGCCGTCAATTCTGGGAATGGCTGCCAAAACCTGCTTTTCTTCTCCCTGGGACGTGACAATGGATATAATGCGGCCATTCTGTCCCTTTAACTCCTTCTCAAACAGACCTTCCATGCCGCTCCTGCCTATGACGCTGTCTGACAGATATCCTTCCCCCTTGTGCTCCTCAAGATCCTCTGCCGTCACATTCTGTACATAGCCCACCAGATGGGCCGCTTTCTCGCCCAGGGGATAATACCTGACAGGCGTATCTGTGATCATGACGCCCGGAATGGTCAGAAGTTCGTCCTGAAGCACCCTGTTCTGTACATTCTCATCCTCCGGAAGTTGGGACTGGAGATTGAGCTCATCCACCTTCTTTAGCGTCTTAATGGGAACAAGGGAATCATCCTTAACCCAGCCGGCCGACAGCTTTTTGCGGATGCTGTCAGCAGAAACGCCTAAAAGCTCTGAAAGCCGGTTTAAGTCGTCCTCTGAATATTTATCCGCCTCCCGGCTCATCTTTCCCGGCACAAGCCCCACCATGGATGCGCTGCCCTTTCCGGCCAGCATAATACCGTTTCGGTCCAGGACGCTTCCCCTTACGGCCTTATCCGTGGTGACCCTTACCTTGTCATTCCAGCTCAGGTTGGGAAATATGACGCGGTCGTTCCAGATCAGCCTGTATTCTTCGTCTTTCTTTCCATTCTTTTTCTTTCCGGCCTCTTCACTCTCATAGCCTTCTGTCCCGGCTGCCTCAGAGGATGCCTCCAGCTTAAAATCCACCCGGTTCAAAAAATGGATGGGGCCTGCGGAGCTCTCCATGCTGGTCTCATAGCTGACCGTCTGAATCCCCTGGTCCTCCTTCTCCTCCACTCCGGTAATATCCACCCGGATGGAGGAAGCGCCGATGCCCTCGTATATATTCTTATTTCTGGTGATAAAATCCTCCTGGCTGATGTCCATACGGCTTCCGGAATCCAGCATCCGGTACATGGCCTCGTAATTTCCCTCAGTCAGGTATCCTATATACTCCATGAACCGTTCATCCGGCGTGGCCCGCCGTACACCGGCCTGCCCCTTTGCAAACCATAAAAATGCCATGCCCGCAGCAGCGGCCGCAAGACACACCAAGACCAGGGGAATGATAATAACCGCCCTTGATCTTCTTCGTTTTCTTCTGCTTCTCATTTTATATTCCTCTCAAATATCCATGATTATACCGGTCCAGACATACCTTGGCTGAATCCATCTATAAATTGTTGCACATGCAGCAGGCAAAATCAATAGCGCAACCGAATAATTAAGAAAAAAAGAAGGTTTTTTTTCATATTAATCCTCCTCGTTTAGAACGCTGCGCCGCGTCAGAAAACGTCCGGCATAATTCCTATCCTAATTTTACCATATCATCTTTTTTCAGTGCTGAACTTTTCTTTAATAATCCTTACAATTACGCGGACCGCTTTATTCCGGGATAAATTTAACGCCCAATGTGTCTTGTCATATGTAAATATATGTGCTATACTGTTGCAGACATAAACAGAAAGCCAAATGAAAAGCCGGTGTCACTCTGCCGGCAGAACAGGGGAAATTATGACAAAGCAGGAAGAAATAGAGCAGTTAAAAGCAAAGCAGGACGCGGTCATCCTGGCCCATTACTATGTGGATCCCCAGGTACAGGAAGTGGCGGATTACATAGGAGATTCTTTCTATTTGAGCAAGATTGCGGCCGGTCTTGACCGCAGAACCATGGTGTTGTGCGGTGTCTCCTTCATGGGAGAAAGCGGAAAGCTCCTGAGTCCGGACAAGGTGGTCCTGATGCCCGACGCACAGGCAGACTGTCCCATGGCCCACATGGTAACAAAGGAGGAAGTGGAACAATACAGAAGGGAATATCCTGACCTTGCAGTGGTCTGTTACATCAATTCCACTGCCGAAATCAAGTCCTGGTCCGATGTGTGCGTCACATCTGCCAATGCGGTCCAGATTGTAAGAAACCTGCCAAACCGGGACATCCTTTTCATACCGGATAAGAACCTGGGACGGTACGTGGCCAGCCAGGTGCCTGAAAAGCATGTGATGCCGGTAAACGGCTGCTGCCCTGTCCACGACCAGATGTCTCCCAAGGAGGTATCCGCCTTAAAGGAAATCCATCCAAACGCCCAGGTACTGGCTCACCCGGAATGCAATGCCCAGGTACTTGAGCTGGCTGATTATATCGGTTCCACCACCGGAATTCTCAAATTCGCCGCCGGCAGCACTTCCCGGGAATTCATCATCTGCACGGAAAACGGCGTGCGCCATGAACTGGAACGGCAGAATCCGGGCAAACACTTTTATTTTCCTGATACAGAACCAATTTGCCGGGATATGAAAAAGATAACACTGGACAAAATCATCCATGTCCTGCGCACAGGACAGAATCAGGCATCCGTACCCAAAGCCTATGTCCCGTCGGCCGGCAGGGCTCTGGAGCAAATGCTTAATCTGGCCCGGTAGCCGCCTGAAAGCAGATTTCAGGCGGTCGATTTCAGACAGTCGATTTCATAAGGAGGCATTAGGAAATGACAAAACATATATACTGTGATGTGGTGATCGCGGGGTGCGGGGCGGCAGGGCTTTACACTGCCCTGAATCTGCCAAAGGACCTGCATGTTCTGATGATATGCAAGGAGGATATGGACACCTGTGATTCCATGCTGGCCCAGGGGGGCATCTGCGTGCTCCGGGGCGAGGACGACTATGAGTCATACTTTGAGGACACCATGAGGGCCGGTCATTATGAAAACCGGAAGGAGAGCGTGGATTTGATGATACGCACCAGCCCCGGCATCATCCGGCATCTTCTGGAGCTAGGAGTAGGGTTTGACAAGAACCCGGATGGTAGTTTAAAATATACGAAGGAAGGCGCCCATTCCAGGCCCAGAATCTGTTTTCATGAGGATATCACCGGTAAGGCCATTACCACGGTTCTCCAGGAACGAACAGCCGCTCTACCCAATGTGGATATCATGGAATACACTGTCATGACGGATATTCTGACCGCAAACGGAGCCTGCGCCGGCATCCTGGCCAGGACAGGGGACGGCAGTACCCTCTCCATACACGCCCGGGACACGGTCATGGCCACCGGGGGCATCGGAGGACTCTACCAGCATTCCACTAATTTTCCCTGTCTTACAGGTGACGCGCTGACCGTTGCCCGTAAGCATGGCGTAAAACTGGAGCATTTGGATTACGTCCAGATTCATCCCACCAGCCTTTACACGGAAAAGCCCGGCAGGTCCTTTCTCATCTCGGAATCAGCCCGGGGCGAAGGAGCTGTGCTCCTTAACGGCAAAGGAGAACGCTTTGTCAATGAGCTGCTGCCCAGGGACGCGGTATCCCAGGCCATTGAAGCTGAGATGGAAAAAGAGGGAAGCAGGCATGTTTGGCTGTCCTTTGCGCCCATGCCCCGTGAAACCATACGGGAACATTTTCCACATATATATGAAACCTGCCTTGAGGAAGGTTATGACATCACAAGGGAGCCCATCCCGGTGGTGCCTGCCCAGCATTATTTTATGGGCGGCGTGTGGGTGGACCTGGATTCCAGAACCACCATGGAGCATCTGTACGCAGTGGGTGAAACCAGCTGCAACGGGGTTCACGGAAAGAACCGCCTGGCCAGCAACAGCCTGCTGGAGAGCCTGGTGTTTGCCGGGAAAGCCGCAAAAAGAATAGAGAACAGCCAGAAAGGGAGAATTAATTATGAATCCAATTACCATGCAGCTTGTTGCTGACAAATACATACGTCTTGCCCTGGAGGAGGACATCAGCAGTGAGGACGTGTCCACCAACTCAGTCATGCCCGAATACAAAAAAGGCGAGGTACAGCTTATCTGCAGGGAGGACGGCATCATTGCCGGATTACAGATTTTTGAGCGCGTATTTACCCTTCTGGACCCGGAAACCAGGGTTGTCTTTGATGTCAGGGACGGGGAGGAAGTAAAGAAAGGCCAGCATCTGGCTACAGTCACAGGGGATGTGCGCGTCCTCCTGTCCGGCGAACGGACGGCCCTGAATTATCTGCAGCGGTTAAGCGGCATTGCCACTTATACACATACCGTTGCGGGGATGCTTGAGGGTACCGGGACAAGACTTCTGGACACCCGGAAAACCACTCCCTGCATGCGTATTTTTGAAAAATATGCGGTGCGGATTGGAGGCGGGCAGAATCACCGCTATAACCTGTCCGACGGCGTGCTCTTAAAGGATAACCACATCGATGCAGCCGGAGGCGTCAGGGAGGCGGTGACCGCTGCAAAGGCATACGCTCCCTTTGTCCGCAGGATTGAAGTTGAGACAGAGAACCTGGATATGGTGAAGGAGGCAGTGGACGCTGGCGCCGACATCATCATGCTGGACAACATGACGCCGGAGCAGATGGCTGAAGCCATACGCTATATTGACGGCCGGGCCAAGACCGAGTGTTCCGGCAACATGACAAAAGAAAACATCCGGACCATTGCAGAGCTGGGCGTGGATTATGTATCCAGCGGCGCACTGACCCACTCTGCCCCGATTCTGGATATCAGCCTGAAGCACCTGAAGGTGTTGACGGATTAAACCGTAACTATGTTTTGCAGGAGGGAATGAGAAATGGAATGTGCAATGAACGGAACGCAGAGACGCAGAAAGCTTCTGGATATGATGAGGCAGGCTTCCACCCCTTTATCCGGAGGAGCCCTTGGCAGGGCAACCGGCGTCAGCCGCCAGGTGGTGGTCCAGGATATTGCTCTCCTGCGCACCATGGGCTATCCCATTCTCTCCACCGCCCGCGGGTATGTCCTCAATGAATCCAAACACGCATCCCGTCTCTTCAAGGTCTGCCACACCAATGAGCAGACCGAGGATGAACTGGTCACCATCGTGGACCTGGGCGGAACCGTGGCGGATGTCATGGTCAATCACCGGGTATACGGGAAAATGTCAGCCCCCTTAAATATCAAGAACCGCCGCGACGTGCAGTTGTTCATGAACAATATACAGACCGGAAAATCCACCCCTCTCATGAATGTCACCTCCGGCTACCACTTCCACCATGTCTGCGCCGAGCAGGAGGAGATACTGGATGAGATAGAGGAAGCCCTGAGAAAAAAACACTATCTGGCAGAGCTGCTGCCCTATGAGATGTCCGATAATGAGTAAACAGGAGCCTGATATGCAGAAAAAAACACATGCTGTAAACCCATTTTACTGCGGTCTTACAGTACACCGTTATACGGAATACTCAAAAAAGCTTACAAAACGCCTGCGGGCAGCGCTGATTACAGACCTGCACAGCACCATATACGGCAGCGCACAGGAGCCGATTCTTAAGGCCCTGCAAAGTCACAGGCCCGACCTGGTTCTCATGGCAGGCGATATTGCCGACCACAAAGTCCCACATAAGGGGACTTTACTGCTTTTAGAGGGCCTGAAGGGACAATACCCCTGTTATTATGTTACGGGAAACCATGAGCATTGGATTCACCAGATACCCGACATCAAGAAAATGTTCACCGGATATGGGGTTACTGTCCTTGGGGGCCAGACCATCCGTACAACAATCAAGGGGCAGCCCCTGATCATAGGCGGGGTGGATGACCCCCATGCCTTTACAGACTCCCACCACTCCATTAAACTGGATTCCAGATGGAAGGAACAGTTCTGGCGCTGCTGTTCCCGCACCTCCCCCGCCGTCTACTCCATCCTGCTGTCACATCGGCCGGAGCTCACCAAATATTACAGGGACAGCGGATTTGATCTGATTGTGGCCGGCCATGCCCATGGAGGGCAGGTCCGTATGCCCGGCTGCTCTGGCGGGCTTCTGGCGCCTCACCAGGGCTTCTTTCCCCGGTACGCAGGGGGACAGTATGCCCTGGGAACCACCTCCCTGATTGTCAGCCGGGGACTGTGCATCAACAGGCTTCCCCGTATTTATAATCCTCCGGAATTGGTGCTGGTGGACCTGAGCCCCATTTCATAGAGCGTACCATCCTCTCTATATGCTCTTCCCGGCGGGTCACAAATGGGTCTGGTCCTCCTGCAACAGCCTGGCATCCGCTGCCCGCAGGGGCCGCGCATGCGGCAAGCGCTGCCGGCTGCATGCATCTGCTTGTGCTTCTTTTGTCTTGGATGATACTGGTCCTTTTTCTCATTTTCTCTCCTTCCGGTCAGAAACCCGCAAAAATAACGACATGCCAGTCAGTTTACCGCGCCTGCAATGATCCAAATCAGCCCTGCCCCGGCGCCCCCATCCCCATTTTTTTCTCTCCATAGCTGAGGCGAATTACCTGCACACCGTAAAATGCGCCCGGTACCATGACCAGCCAGGAGCTGCTTTCCGCGTTACCGCTGCCTGCCAATAAAGCGCACTCCAACAGCATCATATGAAAAGGTACACACAGGGTCATCACCACTGTATATCCAATAGGGAGTATATATTGCCTCACCTTGTTTTCTTTTTCCCACATATATCTTACCTCCCGGAGACGGCGGATTTTATTAAGGTTTTTCTAATTTTTCTTACAGTTGCTTCCAGCATCTTTACATTTTCCAATCGTATGCTTACTATACAGTTTAAAGGAGGAGAACCCTATGATTCAAACGATGAAACACGATTTCCGGCTGTCTCCATTCTGCTGCGGCCTTGGAAAACTGACCATTGCCAGCTGGCTGCTGACAAATACCATGTTCCTTTTGGCCAGTCATGTTCCCTTTGTGACACTGGACTTTGTGAGACAGATTTCACTGGAAAGCTTCTTGGGCATCTGGCTTGGAATCTTTCTCTGCATGGTTATTCCCTATGTACTTCCCTCTGCCCGCTCCCGGATTCATTTTTCCCTGATTCCCAGCGTGCTCATGTATATTGCCACCCTGATGATAAAGGAAACGTTCATACTATGATAAAAACCATGGAACAATGGCTGACCGGAAAAAGACTGCTGATAATCCTCACCATCGCGGCGGCTGTCTGGTTTTCGTTCACCGCCGTCATGACAGTGCTGCGGTACCGGCTGAATTACGCGCCGGCTTATGATTTCGGAATTTTTTCACAGATGTATTACTATATGGATAAATGCCTGTCTCCTCTGACCACCTGTGAGCGCGACGGGCTTTTATCCCATTTTGCGGTCCATCTCTCACCTGTCTTTTACGTACTGCTGCCCTTTTACAAATTAGTCCCCCGGCCGGAAACCCTGTTGGTGCTCCAGTCCCTCGTTGTCATAAGCGGAATGGTTCCCTTATGTCTTTTGACCAGGGCATTTGGATTCACCCGCCCGCAAACCTTGTGTTTCGGTCTTATGTACTGCCTTTATCCGGCTTTTATGGGCGGATGTTTTTATGATTTCCACGAAAACAAATTCCTGGCCGTCATCATTCTCTGGTGCATGTACTTTCTGGAAACAGGTCATTTTAAATCCATGCTGGCCTCTGCCGCCCTTCTCCTTATGGTGAAGGAGGACGCGCCTGTCTATGCGGCCTGTATCGGACTTTACCTGTTCCTGTGGAAAAAACAGTACCGCCTGGGAGCCGTTGTCTTTCTGGCGTCATGCGCATATTTCTGTATTGCTATCTGGTATATCAACCGTTTTGGGGAGGGAGCCATGATTAACAGGTTTGACAATTTCATATCGGACAAGCGCCTTGGCTTAGTCAGCATGTTTAAGACCATCCTGGTCAATCCGGCCTATGTGCTGTCCCAGATTGCGGTGAAGGACAAAATCCTGTTTTTCCTTGAAATGCTCCTTCCGCTGGGTTTCCTTCCACTCATGACAAAAGACTGGCAGAAATGGACCCTGCTCATCCCCTTTGTACTCATCAACCTGATGTCCAATTATAAATACCAGCACTCCATCTACTTTCAGTATACCTACGGTTCCGGAGCCCTGCTCATTTATCTGGCATTGGTGAATTTCCGGGATATGAAGCATACCTTCGGCCACAGGCGCAAAAACCGTACAGGATATGACGGCCGGCTTCCGGGCTCCGCCTGCGCCTGCGGCCTGCTATGCGGCCTCGTCCTCATAGGAGGCGTGATGTACAGCAAGTCAAATTATGCCAGCCTGTTTCAGCGCCATCACGAGGAGGCCGCCCAGGCCAGGAGCATTCTGGATCAGATTCCCCAGGATGCCTCTGTAAAGTCCTCCACCTTCTTCCTTCCCCAGCTTTCCATGCGGGATGAAGTCTACCTGCTCACAAGCAGTCATCCGGCTGACTATATGGTGGTGGACCTGAGAAAGGGTTATGAAAAGGACCTGGAACAGATTTTGGCCGACTGCCAGGAACATGGGTATGAGCCGGCAGGAACCGTGGACGGCTATGTGGCCCTGCTAAAGCAGGATGTGGAATCCAAGGGCGGCCTGGCACGCAGCCATAAGCAGCTGTTTCACGCCGCCCCCAGCCAGGACCGGCAAAAGCTCCTGCCAGACCCTCATGATGTTCATGGGTCCGGATATTATCCGGATAAACCGTCTGCCTGAATCATATATTTGATGACTTTGAACTTTTTATGAGAAACAAAGACCTGTTTTTAAAGGATCTAAAGGCACGGCAGCTTCATTCCTATAGGTCCGCCGGCATCACACAGATTAAAGTGCTGGTGCATCCGAAAGACAGGGACCTGCTGCGTCTTCGGTAATTGTTTCCGCAAAAGACCTGGAAATCTCTATAAGGAGTTCTGTTATCTTCTCCATGGACTGTACCGGAATGAATTCATACTTTCCATGGAAATTATGGCCTCCTGTGCACAGGTTCGGACAGGGCAGCCCCATATATGACAGTCTTGCTCCATCCGTGCCTCCCCGGATCGGAACCACGATTGGCCGGATACCCAGCTTCTCCATGGATGCCCTGGCCTTATCAATCAGGTCCATGTGGGGCTCAATCTTCTCTTTCATGTTATAATAGGAGTCCTTTACCACAGCCTCCACGGTTCCGGAACCATATTTCCGGTTCAGGAATCCGGCTGCCTGGGCAAACAGTTCCTTCTTGTGCTCAAACTTCACCCTGTCATGGTCCCTGATGATATAATCCATCCTGGTCTCCTCCACACAGCCGGTCATCCTGTCCAGATGGTAAAAGCCCTCATACCCTTCCGTATACATAGGATTCTCATCTGCCGGAAGCAGCGACTGGAATTCCATTGCCATGAGAAGGGCATTTCTCATACGCCCCTTGGCCGTGCCCGGATGGATATTGGCACCATGGACCGTCACCCTGCCGGACGCAGCATTAAAGTTTTCGTACTCCAGCTCTCCCAGCGCTCCGCCGTCCACAGTGTAAGCCACATCAGCCCCAAAGCCTTCCACATCAAAGCCGTCGGCTCCCCGGCCCACCTCCTCGTCCGGCGTGAAGCCGATACAGATCGTCCCGTGCTTTACTTCCGGATGCCTGAGAAAATAAGCTGCCATGGTCATGATTTCAGCGATACCTGCCTTATCATCCGCTCCCAGCAGAGTGGTCCCATCCGTGGTAATCAGGGTCTTGCCCTCATATTCCTTTAAAACAGGAAAATCCGCTGTCCTCATCCATATGTCCTGTTCCCTGTTCAGGCAGATGTCCTGTCCGTCGTAGTCCCGGATGAACTGCGGCTTTACATCCTTTCCGGAAAAGGAGGGAGCCGTGTCCATATGGGCGATAAAGCCCAGGGCCGGAGATGTCTTTCCCTCCTCCAGATTAGACGGAATACATGCATATACATACCCCTGTTCACTCATCCTCACCTGGGATGCCCCCAGCTCCTTAAGCTCCCCGACCAGCTTATGCGCCAGTTCAAACTGCTTCTTTGTGCTGGGAACGGACTCCCTGTCATCCTCTGACTGAGTATCGTATGAAACGTAATCCAGCAATCTCGCTGTAACCTCCGATATTTCTGCCACCTCTCTATTTCCTCCTGCATTTTTTATTATGAATTATATTGCCGGCCTTATATTACCAGAGCGTGTCTGGAACTTCCCTTGTTCCCCGACGCTACCGGTTTGCCAGCTCCTCCGTGATTTCCTCCCATGTAATGCCGCGGTCCGCCATGAGCACCATCATGTGGTAGAGAAAATCCGAAATCTCATATTTGATTTCCTCCGGGTTGGGATTCTTGGCCGCTATGACGATTTCAGTGGCCTCCTCTCCCAGCTTCTTGAGTATCTTGTCAATTCCCTTGTCAAACAGATAGTTGGTGTAAGAGCCTTCCTTTGGATGCTCCTTACGGTCCAGTATGACCCCAAACACCTCCTCAAATACCTTCAGGGGATTTGTTTCCTTGTATTCCTTCTCCGCCAGCGTGGTAAAGAAACAGGACCTGTTTCCTGTATGGCAGGCAGCTCCCACCTGCTTCACCGCCGCCAATATGGTGTCATTGTCACAGTCAATCTTCAGGGATTTTACATACTGGAAGTGACCGCTGGTCTCACCCTTAAGCCACAGCTTCTGCCTGCTCCTGCTGAAATAGGTCATCCTGCCGGACGCCAGTGTGGCCTGGAATGATTCCTCATTCATGTAGGCCATCATCAGCACCTCCATCGTCTTATAATCCTGGACAATGACAGGGATAAGACCGTCACCTCCCAGCTTGAAATTCTTCCATTCCAAAGAGCTCTCAAAGGTATCCGTGACAATACCCGCGCCTTTTAAAATCTGCTTCAGCTCCATCACCTTGTCCAGGTCATCCTCCGCCAGAGTCAGGACAGCGCCTTCCACCTGGGGACACCCCAGGCTCAGCTTTAAATCCCCGGCCATTTCCTGGACGCTTTCATGACCTCCGCAGAATATAAGGCTTGTGCAGGATATCTCACCGATCTCCCCCAGCTCAGCCAGGGTCGGGACAGGACCGGATGCCCTGCATATCATCATGGACGCACCCAGCTGAATATACTCCTCCACACGGTTCAGATAGGACAGGTCCGGCATGTAGGCATATATCTTTTCACTGCCAAACCGGTCTGCCGCCTCCTTCATCATATCCACATTGTCTTCATAGCTCACATCCAAGAATACGGCGCTGGCTCCTGCATACAGGTACTTTTTCACATCCTCCAGGCGCCTGATCCGTCCTCCCGCCAGTATGGGCTCATCCACGGTGCGGGCTGTTTCCTTGATAGCGCCTATGACAGCCTCGTGGTCCTCATCTGAAAAAGAACGGTCGCAGATAAATATTTCATCCGCCCCGTTGTCACAGGCTGTCCTGGCAAGGTCCTTAAGCCTGCCCTCATACTCAAGCTTTCCGTTCCAGGAAAATGTCTTTCCGTTCCTGTAACCAAATCCCATAATCAGCTTCTTGCAATCAGTCATTTGAATCTCTCCATTTTCTCTGGTACTTAAGCCTCATAAAGCCTCACAGCCTCGGCAAGGTCAATCCTGTTCTCATAAAGGGCCTTACCGATGATAGCTCCCCTGATACCCGCCTCATGCAGGCATTTTAAATCCTCCATACAGGATACCCCGCCGGAGGCTATGATGTCAAGTCCTGTCTCCTCTGTAAGCTTCCTTGTGGCCTCCACATTAGGGCCGGACAGCATTCCGTCCCTGGATATGTCGGTATAGACAATGTGCCTGACACCATATTCCTTCATGGTAAGACACAGGTCCCGGGCGGTAAGGGAGCTGACTTTCTCCCATCCCTCCACTGCCACCATGCCGTCCTTCGCGTCCACGCCTGCCACAATGGCCTCCTCGCCGAACGTTCTTACCATATCCCTGAGGAATTCCGGATGTTCCACTGCCTTGGTTCCGATGATGACACGCCTGACCCCCAGCCCCAGCATACGCTCCACCGCCTCTCCGGAACGGATGCCGCCGCCAATCTCAATCGGTATGGAAACCGTGTCAGCAATCCTGCGTATGACCTCCTCATTGACAGAATACCCTGCCAGGGCACCGTCTAAGTCCACCAGATGCAGGAAGGACGCCCCTTTTTCCTGCCAGTGGGCAGCCACCTTTTCCGGGGCGTCCGAGTATATGGTGATATCCTTAAACGCTCCCTGCCTCAACCGGACACACTGTCCGTTCTTCATATCAATTGCCGGATATAGCTGCATATGAATCTCCTTTTATTCTATTATTTTCTCTCTGTACTCAGACGCCGGTTCTCCGGGACATCCGCACATTTCCATCCGCCGGTTAATCTCGCCGGCCAGCATGGCTCCATAGGGTCTGCTCCTTGGTCCCGCTGCCAGGATATGGGCGAATCCATCCTCAGTCACCCCGATAACCATGCCTGAGCTGTATTCTGCCTGCCTCAGACGGGTATACGGCACTGCCTCAAACTGATAGGAGGCGGAAATGACGAAATGATCCGTGAGATAAACCTTCATGCCCTTTGCATATTCGCCGGCAGCCGCCAGTTCCCTGTCCGCCTGCGCCAGTTCCCCATGACGTCCTGCCAGCCGTCTGTTCTGGGCCTTCAGCCGCCTGCCGTAAGAAATTCCGCAGACTGCGGCACCAGCCAGAAGGACTGCCGGCACCACGTAAAACAGCAGTCCCAGGGGATACTGCTCCAAAAATGTCCTGGGCACCGCATCCAGATAATAGTTTCCGACTATATCTGACATTTCCTCCATGGTCATGGGTATCTGAGTCTCCTCCCACATCAGGCTGTATGACTCCCTTGCATATCCCATAAGCTCTGACTGGATGGGCTCCCCAAAACCACAGACGTCCACAGGAGCCGGCGGCTTCTCAAGACCATCGCTGTATGTATACTCCATCAGATCCTTCAGATTTTCAGGCAGTTCCCCCTTCATGGAAATGATATAAGGACGGAACATAAAATCAAAGCCAAAATAGTACTGGTTTTTGCTTTTTACATGCTCCACGAAGCTGTCTGTCAGATACTGGAGTCTGACATAGCTGTACCTCTCCGGTTCTGATATATCAAAAAGAACCGGGGAGGCCAGCTCCTCCTCATAATTTTGTGCGGCCACCCTCTCCAGTAAAAGGCCGGACAATGCCGCAGCCAGTCCCAGAACCAGGCACAGGACCGCGCCGTACAGCCGTATGTCCGTGAACGGAGCATTGTCATCTTCCGGGACAGGGCGGGCATCTCTCCCATCCTAAAGGCTCCCCTTGGTGGAAAGTACGCCTGACAGACGCGGTTCCGCCGCCACCGCGCCGTCCAGGGCCTTGGCGAAAGCCTTAAAGGCAGCCTCGATGATATGGTGATTGTTTGTCCCTGAAAGCTGTTTTAAATGAAGGTTCATCTCCGCCCCATAGGAGACGGCGTAAAAGAATTCCCGCACCATCTCAGTCTCCAAATCCCCTACCTTTTCCCGGTCCAAGACCAGGTCGCAGACCAGATAGGGCCTTCCGCAAAGGTCCAGGGCGCAGAGCACCAGGGATTCGTCCATGGGCAGTATTTGGGAGCCGTAACGCATAATCCCCTTTTTGTCTCCCACTGCCTTTCGGATGGCCTGTCCCAGCACGATTCCCGTATCCTCTATGGTGTGGTGGGTATCCACCTCCAAATCTCCCTTCACCGTAAGGTCCAGGTCAAAAAAGCCATGGCGCGCGAAGCTGTTTAACATATGGTCAAAGAATCCGATGCCTGTGCTGATGTTCCCTCTGCCGGATCCATCCAGGTTAAGGGTCATGGATATATGCGTTTCGTTGGTGTCTCGGGTGATGGATGCAGTCCGTTCCATATTCGTTATACCTCCCTATTGTTCAAAGCGCACTCTGACTGAATTAGCGTGGGCTGTCAGGTGTTCTGACTCGGCAAATGCCTCTATGTCCTTATGGGCTGTCTCAAGAGCCTCTCTGGAATAATAAATAATGCTGGATTTCTTAATGAAATCATCCACGCCAAGGGGTGAAAAGAACTTAGCCGTCCCATTGGTGGGCAGGATGTGGTTGGGGCCGGCAAAATAATCTCCCAAAGGCTCTGAGCTGTACTCTCCTATAAAGATAGCGCCTGCGTTCTGAATCCTGGTCATGACCTCAAAAGGATTCCTGGTGACGATTTCCATGTGCTCCGGCGCAATGCTGTTGGCTGTCTCCACTGCCTTTTCCATGGATTCCGCCACCAGGATATAACCGTAATTATCCAGGGACTTTCTTATGATGTCGCTGCGTGACAGCACCTTCAGGAAACCATCCACCTCATCGGATACTTTTCTGGCCAGATCCATGCTGGTGGTCACCAGTATGGAGGAGGCCAGCTCATCGTGTTCTGCCTGGCTTAACAGGTCCGCGGCCACAAAACGCGGATTGGCGCTGTCATCGGCAATCACCAGGATTTCGCTGGGGCCTGCTATACTGTCAATGCTCACGTGGCCATACACAGCCTTTTTGGCCAGGGCCACAAAGATGTTGCCGGGACCCACTATTTTATTCACTCTGGGGATGGAAGCCGTGCCGAAAGCCAGGGCCGCCACTGCCTGGGCTCCGCCTGCCTTATAGACCTCTGTGGCTCCCGCCATGTGGGCCGCTGTCAGAGTCACCGGATTTACCTTTCCGTCCTTTCCGGGCGGCGTCACCATGGCGATGCGCTTCACCCCTGCCACCTCGGCCGGAATAATATTCATCAGGACAGAGGAAGGATACGCCGCCTTGCCGCCGGGCACATACACTCCCACACTCTCTAAGGCAGCCACCTTCTGGCCCAGGATAGTGCCGTCAGGCTGGGCGTCAAACCAGCTGTTTTGTCTCTGCTTCTCATGATAACGGCGGATATTGTCCATGGACCTCTCCATAACCTTCAAAAGCCCCGGTTCCACCTGTTTCATGGCCTCATCAATTTCCTCCCGGGTCACGCGTATGCTGCTCCCATCCATGGCCGCCCCGTCAAACCGCTTTGTATACTCAAACAGCGCCTCGTCTCCCCTGGTCTTTACATCATCCACAATGTCCTGTACGGTCCGGGTATAGCTGTCATAATTATTGGGGTCCCTTTTCAACATGTCCGCCAGAATATTCTCCATGGACTTATTATCTAATGTCACGATTCTCATGCCTAACATTCCTCCGCTTTCCTGATTTGCTCCTGTCGTCCTACTTTCCCGCATTCTCCTTAAGATATGACTGGAACTTCTTGATAATGGCCGTGATGCGTTCATTTTCCGTCTTCATGCTCACCTGGTTTACCACCATCCTGGCGGACAGGCCGCACACCTCCTCCAGCACCATAAGCCCATTCTCCCGCAGGGTGGAACCTGTCTCCACGATATCCACAATCACCTCGGACAGACCTACGATGGGGGCCAGCTCGATGGAACCGTTCAGCTTAATGATTTCCACGGTTTGATACTTCTGGTTATAAAAATAGTCCTTTGCTATGTTGGGGTACTTGGTGGCCACCCGAATCAGCTCGTGGTGCTCCAGCCTTTCTCTGGCTGATTCAGGTCCGCAGACGCACATTCTGCACTTTCCCACCCCAAGGTCCATGACCTCGTAGAGCTTGCGCCCCTCCTCCAATATGGTATCCCTTCCCACTATGCCGATGTCGGCCGCCCCGTACTCCACGTAAGTAGGCACATCATTGGCCTTTGCAAGGAAAAAACGCACGCCCAGGTCCTCATTCACAAAGATAAGCTTCCTGGAAGCCTTATCCTTCATCTCATCACAGGAAATGCCGATTGCCTCAAACATCTCCATGGCTTTGTTCGCAAGCCTTCCTTTGGCTAACGCTATGGTCAAATATCTCATTGTATTCACGGCCTCCCTGTGTTTACTCGTAAGCGGTAATGGGTATCTGATCTATATTCCCGTTCACCGTGTCCATGGCTGTCACCGTGGTCCCGTCCCCCTTCAGGTACAGGACATTGCGCATGCCCCTCTGTGCCGCCATGGCCTTGTAATCCTCCACCGGCACCTGTTCCTTCTTCTTCATGGACTGAACGGCCAGCCCCTTATCCCTGAAATAGCTGCCCAGCCACAGGGCCCGGGATCTGGCTGACGTCTCATAGAGTATCACCGTGTTCACCAGCGTCACCGGAACATCAATCTGCTGCCTGGAAAGGGCGGCCATCAGCTGGTCTACCACAATCACGAATCCCACTGCAGGCGTATCCTTTCCAAACTGCACCAGCAGCTTGTCATACCGGCCTCCGGTGACAATATAATCCCCGGTTCCATACGTATATGCCTTAAAAATGATCCCCGTATAGTACTGATACCTGCTGAGCATCCCCAGGTCGTAGGATACATAGGCTTCCAGACCCCTGCTCTCCAGAATGGAGTGGACCTTCTCCAGCCGCTCAATGGCAGCCAGGGCCCCCGGATTGGCGGTAAGCTTTTTCGCTTCCTGCATCTGCTCCAGGGAGCCGAACAGCTCCGGAAGCTTCAGAAAAGCCATCTTAAGCCCTTCGTCCATGGACTGGTTCTTCAGCAGACCCTCCACGGCAAAATAGTTCTTGTTTTCAATGTACTGATTCAGCTCTTCCTCCACTTCCTCTTCCAGCCCCGCCTCCTTTAGAAGGCTTCTGTAAAACGCCACCTGACCCAGCTCCACCTGGAACTCCTTAAGGCCAGCCTGTCTCAGGCTGTCAATGACCATGGCAATCATCTCGGCATCCGCATCCTCGGAATCATCCCCAATCAGCTCAGCCCCTGTCTCAGCCCGTTCCTTCAGGCGGCCCTGGTAGCTGCTGTTATTCTTAAAGGTGCGTTCCAGATAGCAGAGCCGAAGAGGCATGTGGTCGTCCATAAAGTATTTGGCCACGCACCGCGCAACCGCCGGCGTCATATCCGGCCTCAGCACCAGTGTATTGTTGTCCCGGTCAAAGAACTTAAACATCTCCCTGTCCGGCACGCTTCCCCTGTCCTTGCTGAAAATATCAAAATATTCAAAACTCGGAGTCTGGATATGCTCATATCCGTACAGGTAAAAGGTATCCAGAATCTTGTCCTGTACTGCCAGCTTCTTCCTGCATTCTCCGTTATAACTGTCCTTTACGCCCTCCGGCGTATGAATCAACCGATTATTTCCTGCCATCCTGTTCCCTGCCTTTATATTTTTCCGCACTTTCATCCCTTTTTTGCTTTCCTGTGGTAAAGTGCTAATTCATTAACGTGATTGTTTCATTATAGAGGAAAACCATGCGGCTGTCAATCCTATTTTCGCGTGCCCGAAGCAGTTTCGGGATTCTATTCTGCTCATAGTACAATATACCTTATTATACTTTTATTTACAGGACTGGTCAATGAAAATGTACCCGCAGGGAGGCATGCGGGGAGGTATGGAAGGTGGGGCGCTTCACGCGCAGCCTCCTATGACCTTCTGTCCAGGTCTTTTTGTATTTCTTCCAGATAGTGGACCAGAAAGCCCGCGTGGGAGCGGACCTGCCAGCTCTTGTCCACCTCGTCGTAGGTAAAGCTTTTGCGCCCTCCCTCCTCCATCCGTTTCCAGTATCCCTCTATCTGTTCAAAAGGCAGGTAATATATCTCGTCCAGACCGGTAAAATAGAGAATGATAAATGCAATTCCGCCCTGTTTCTCAAATTCCCCCATGAATTCGATCTGGTGGGGATGGATATTTTGAAGGGGAAATGTCTTTACCGCGCATTCCTTGGCATCAAAACACACCGGAATCCCCTGCACGGCCCCGATATAGTCCACGGTACTCTTCTGGTCAAAATAGGCCAGGGTGATGTGGCGGCTGGACTTGGCAATTTCAATGGGAGTGATGGGCGTCGGTATCTTCTGTATCAGAGCCAGTTTCTTTTCCCTGTACAAATCGTTGGTATGGTTAATCAAATCTTCAAGGGTAGAGCCCCTTAATCCTCTGGAATTCCAGGTACCCATGTCAGTTCATTCCTTTTATGTATTCTGTATTTGCAGGATAGTGTTTCCCATGTGTCTCTATCCCGTGCATCAGATAAGTATATCAAAATCAAGGATATTTCACAAGCACCGCAATTTCAAAAAAATATAAAGTAACGGAAAGGATTCAGGAGCCTCAATCGTATTAATAGTGAACGAATCAAAAAAGGAAATTGAAAAACATGAAAATCAGAACTATAATGACAGCAGCAGCCACAGGCATTCTATTAACCGCAGCGGGAAGCAGTCTTGCATGGGGTGCCGGCCGGACCTGTCCCAGAGGATATGCTCGCTGTACGGACTATGAATACTGCAGGAGCCACGAACACGGAGACTGCGAAGGCCGCTGGTCTGAGGACGGGGATTGGATATGCCCGGACGGAAAAACCATGGACAGACGTCCTCACCAGGCACTTCAGGGTATGGATGCCATGGCGGAAACAGCCCTCATGGCAGACGCGGCTGCGGTTCACATTACAGATAGAAAAACGGTACTGCACCTGGCAGTACCGGACATATGGAGCGGCTATGCGGCAGGAATCAGATGTAGGAGGCCATGACCATGGCTGATACAAAAAGCCCGGATCTGTCCCATGTGCTGGAATCCGTGATGAAGCTTCCTGATAAATACAGAATCATCGTTTATCTGCATTATTATGAGGGTTACTCAGCCGTGGAGATTGCGGGTATTTTACATAAAAATGTCAATACCATATATACACATCTGTCAAGAGCGAAAGCCGGTGCCGCGCAGAATGAAATGGGCGGTATCCCTTGCCTGTCTCCTGCTCTTTGCCACCAGCGGCCTGGGCAGTTACAGCCTGTACTACACGAAAGCAGCCGTCATCAGCATAGACGTGAACCCCGGCATTGAACTGGACATCAACCGCTGGGGAAAGGTGGTGGGCCAGACCACCTACGGGGAAGAAAGCGAGACCGTCCTCCAGACCCTTTCGCTGAAACACCTGGAATATGAGGAGGCACTGGCGCTTCTGCTGGGCAGCGATGCCATGCAGCAGTATCTGAAAAAAGACGCCCTTGTCTCCATCACGCTGGAAACAAAAGACAGGGACCTTAAGATGCTCTCAAGCCTTCAGGAGTGCGTGGACACAGCCTTAATGCAGTGCCATGGCGTAAAAGCAGAGTATGCCACCGTGGACAGCCACATGTGTGAGGAAGCCCACCAGCACGGGATGTCCTTAGGAAAGTATTACGCCATACAGGAGCTTCTCACAGCGGACCCCCAGGCCACGCTGGACGAATTCAGGGATAAGACCATGAAAGAGATAAAGGGCCACACGGAACACTGTGAACACCGTCAGCAGAGAATGCAGGGGGAAATGTGGGGAGAATCACCGGAAGGATCTCAGGATGAATCTCAGGATAAGCTACCGGAAACTAGAAATAGTAAACCAGATACTCCTTTTTTTCGGAAAAGCCCATCCTCTTATACATGGCTTCAGGACACAGATATCTCCAGACTGAAAGGCTGCTCCCAGACATAATACGGATGCCAGAGCTGAAATGTAATGGAGTCATCCCCCTCCTCATACGGCAGATAAAATATAAAGCGGCCGCCCAGGTCAGGGTCTGATACGGACTCCTTATCCGGCATTACATCCAGCCACTCATCCTGGTCCGATGTCCCCTTTGTTTTAACCCTGCACAGGACCATTTCCATCTGCCCGCTGCCTTTTGCCGCCTGCGCTCTGAGCTCCAGACGGCAAAACAGGGATTCCCCTGTCCCCTCACCATCACTTGCTCCCATTTCCGGTCCGAATGTCCCCTTACCGCCCGTGGCTTCCATTGACACGATTTCCAATCCGTGGTCCTTAAACAGGATTTCCCGGTCCGATACACCTTCTTTTCCAGATTTCTCCCCAGTCAAAGGCAGGATAATCACCCCTGATTCTTCTGAAGATATGAGGGTGACGGAAGGCACGGAAAGCTGAAAGCTTCCGCTCTGCAATTCAGCCGGAACGTCAAAGTACCATATACGTCCGTCCGAGCCATTTATCCTGTATTCCACTTCTGGCTCCCGGTTCATCACCATGGGCAGTGATTCCCTTGTCTGCCTGTAAATCTTTTTATCTTCACCCAAAAGGGTGATTTCCTCCTTTTGGCTGCTCAAAGGGTTGATTCTTCCTGGTATCAACTGTTCACTGATGTTTTCGCTGAACGCATAAAGCTCCACTGCCAGCCCCTTTTCTCCTGCCGGAACCGCTCTTGGCACCATCCATCTGTCCTCATGCCGGACAGCCCCTTCCATATCCGAAATCTGCTCGTAGCCTTTGGCCTGAGTCCAGGAAAATTCCAGGTTTTCATCCAGGCCGTCTATCTGGAAATAATATCCGGCCAGCCCTTTCTCCGTGTCAATCTTCTTGGATGTGGTACAGAACTCTGCCAAAATCTCACGGTATCCGGCGTCCCCGGCATCATGGTTTTCGCTGTGCGTTCCCATCCGCTCTGCCGTATACCCCATATCCGGTATTCCCGGTCCAAAACAGCGCATATCAAAGCTCCGGGAACCCGCCTCCATGTCATTCTCCATTCGGTTTTTCCTGTAGTCCAATATACGCAGTTCAGCGACCATCTCATTATTCTGCAGCATTCCACGCACCAATTCCACTGTCACCCCATTCCTGCTGACAGAATATCCGCTTTCATTTTCCAGAACATACACCGGATACGGTGAATGGGCTATGATTCCAAATCCTGGGGCAAACTGATATGCAGGTACAAAGCTGGATGCTTCCTGCGCGTTTTGCCGTCCCTCACCGCACCCGGCACACCCCAGAATAACCAGAAAAATCCCTGCCATGATTCCCGCCTTGACCCCTGCCATTTCTGCCCATCTCCTTCCCCAACCGAAATGTTTCATAATACTGCCTCCATTCCCCCTGTGCCCAAACGAAATATACTATATTATCCAGTATATTGAACCAAAGAGGGCAAGTCAATGAAGGTTTTGGGATATTAAGGATATCTTCATAAAATCGAAAAACAAGTTATACGGGAAACGGTATGGAAGCTTGACGCATTCATGTAAATGTCTATATTGACATATGTTAACATCAGGAATATACTATATATTAACATCTGTTAATTTGAGGGGATGTAATATGAATACACATACAAGAGAAAAAAAGCCATATCATTTTGGTAATTTAAAAGAAACGCTCATCGAACAGGGAATTGAGCTAATTCATGAGCGGGGGATTGAAAAATTTTCTTTACGAAAGGTGGCGAAACAAGTAGGTGTATCAGCAACTGCCTGCTACAATCACTTTGGAAATATTGATGAGCTGCTCCGGGGAATGTACTCTTATGTGATCGACAGATTCGCAGCCGCTCTAAAACAGGCAGTTGAAGATAATCCCTGTCATAATGTTACAATTTCTATGGGCGTGGCCTATGTGGAATTTTTTGCAAAGTATCCGCACTATTTTAATTTCTTATTTGACAGTGAATATCTGGGCATTCAAATAAAGGAAACTGAAATCACATGGAACAGCTCCTTTACTCCATTTGAAATTTTTGTAAATGGTGCAAAAAGAGGAATGAGGGAACTAAACATTGATGAAAAAGAGTTAAGAGACGACCTTTTGGTAATGTGGGCAGCCGTACACGGTCTGGCAGCTATGGCTAACATGAAAGGCGTACAGTATGACAATGGTGATTGGGGCGCTCTTACAGAAAGAATACTGCTTAACAAGGTAATACTGTAACATGAGTTGAAAACCAGGAGGAACTTATTATGACGGAATCAGAAGCAATCAGAGCAAGACACGCAGTCAGGAATTATACAACGAAACCACTCTCACCTGCGGTTATTGATGGACTGAAAGAAGAAATTGACCAGTGTAACCGGCTGGGACAGCTGCATATCCAGTTAGTAACGGAAAATGGGGAGGCATTTAAAAGCATGATTCCCCTTTTCGGGAGATTCAAAAATGTAAAAAACTATATTGCTTTGGCAGCCAAAAAGCAAGACGGTTTTTATGCGGAGTGTGGCTACTATGGAGCGCGTCTCATGGTTAAGGCTCAACAAGCAGGTCTTAACTCGTGTTGGGTCACAAATACATACAATGCGAAAAAATGTCCTGTTTCGTTAGCTCCCCATGAGGAGCTGGTTGGTGTCATCGCGATTGGTTATGGCACTACTGACGGTACGCAGCATAAGTCAAAGAGCATGGAAAAATTATGTAAGCCATGCAGTGACAGATGGTTTATAGATGGCATGAATGCGGCTGTTCTTGCTCCAACCGGTCTCAACAAACAGAATTTTTTTATCGAAGCTAGTGGGAATACCGTATCCATCCGCCCAAAGGATAATCGCCCTATGTCCCAAATTGATATTGGCATTGTGAAATACCATTTTGAGGTTGGCGCCGGAAGGGAAAATTTTATTTGGAAATGATTTGAAACTTATATCTGCAGGCTGTCGCAGCCCCTATGTTCTGGGACTACGGCAGCCTTTTGGGAACCTCTTCACCGCCTGCCTGTTCTTTACTTTTTCACTGGAAAGAAAATCTCTGTCTCCCACTCATCCGGCGGAAGCTTGTCAAACTGGTTCTTGCGGTAAATCTCATAAGGCATCCCATTCATATGATAGCCATTGGCGTTAATCCAGGCCACGATGGCGCCGTAGGCATCCGGCAGTCCTGAATAGGGGCCCCTGTGGATAGTCGCCGCACACAGACAGCCCGGCATGATAAAGTCAGCCTTATCCCGCTCCGTGATACCCACTCCCAGTTCGATATCGCTGTATGCCGGGTCAAATTCCTGGTCGTGATAGACAGCCATGATCACCCCGTTTATGGTCATGTGTTCCCTGGCAATTTTTTCGTATATCTTTCCATAGTATGTGCCGAATTCCTCCACTGACATCTTGTGTCTCTGGGTAACAAGAGCCTGTTCCTCCGCTTCCTTTATCTGAATCTCATAATTGTTCTGATAACTCATAATGTCACCTGTCCTTTAAAATTCTTCCAGATGATACCCCATTTCCCTGATAGTTATGGAAATATACTCCATCTGCCGCTCCAGGCGGAATCTTTGTTTGTACAGCTGCCGCAGCAACTCCCTGCTGTCCGGGATGGTAAGCAGAGCCTGAATTTCCGTAAGGGAAAAACCATACCGTTTCAGCCTTCCAATCAAAAGCATGGTGCCAATCTGAGAGTCCTCGTAGTACCGGTATCCGTTTATCTCATCTGTTCTCTGGGGCTTTAAAAGGCCTATCTTATCATAGTGACGCAGTGTCTTAACGCTCACCCCACATACCTTTGACATCTGTCCTATGGCCAGCATGGTTCCGCTCCTCCATTCATTTTCTGTTTGCCTGATTCGAATCTGTTCCAAGTATAAGCTCTGACCTAAGGGCAGAGTCAACAGGTTTTTCTAAAAAACGTCCCAAAGCTCGTCCCTGTCTTTTCCTGGCTCTCACAAACACACGGCCCGGATGATACTGGAAATCAGCACAGCCAATAATACCAGGGCTATCAGGATATAAAGCATCCTGTCATTCTTAAGAAGGACCTCTGTTTTATCCACTCCGCTCCACTTCACACCTCTGTCACGGCAGAAATTGAGAAATGCATCCATTTCCCCATGGTCCTTAAACACCCACTTGGGAACCGGGATACACTCTATCCCGCGTCCTGCCCCTGTATTCACGAAATAAAATGTGTCCTCAGTTTCAGCCAGACAATTATAATCCTTCCAACCGTACCCTGCAAATTCCAGCCCCCTCTTCATGCAGATTCCATGTTCCCCAATGGAAAGTTCCCACCTTCCAATCCCTTTTGACGGCATCCATCCACTCCTTATTTGTTTCATGTAAAATGACTCTGACATCCCATGCTCCCTCATATAGCTCAAAAGAAGCAAGGTCAGAAAAACCGCAGTCAGGGTAGTATTGTTCAGTATGATACCAATGCACAATCCGCATAACGCTGCCATGATTTCCATTACCCGGAACCATTTATCTCTCTTTACACCGTATAATTTCTTTACCCGAAGTCCCACCTGTATTCCCTGAATCCAGGCATGGGACCAAGCCTTCTGGTCCATAAAGAAATAAAAGTTAAATAAGCCCTCCACAACATGCCCATCATCCTCCACTGCCTGCGGATTTTGAAATTGCTCCAGGAAGCGGTCCATAGTTACCCTGTCCGGAAAAATACGTTTAGGAACAGCCAGAAACACATGGTTTTTTCTTGCCACAGACCTTCTCAAAATCAGAACCCTGTGCGTTTCGGCCTGGTATGAATACCAGGAACACGGTATCCTGCTCTTATCGTTTTCACAACACAGGTATCCCTGTTCCACTTTGTATACCCTGGGTTTCAGGAATCCCTGCCTGCCGCACTGCCAATACAGCAGGATACACGAAACAGCCAGTATTCCGCCCATAAAAAGGCACCAGCAAACCACTACTCCCTCCAGATATTCAACTCCCATTCCCAATGCTGCCATAAGCAGTCCTTTTCCAACTCCTGCCAAAAGGAACATTACAAATACTGCTACTACCAGCTTCTGTGACCATATTTCTTTTACAGTAACGTTCACACAGTATTCCGCCAATTCGCCTTTTGTCATCTGGAATTCCAACTGTATTTCATTATTTTGTCGTTCCATATCTCCCCTTCTTCCCTATGTCCTGCCCTTGGTTTTCAATTACTCCTCCATTGTACCATGTAACGAAAAAAAACCCCAGCATTTTCTGCCGGAGCTTTCCATTCATTTATGTCTCATGCTTAATCATTGTCTTACGAAGCCGCATACCGCAAAAGCCAAATAAAGCCGTATAAAACCTACTCCATCTCAGTCCTGAACCGCTCAGCCTGTTCCGCAATCAATTCCTTATCCTCGAAGTAATTGATTTTCATGGCCCTCTTCATCTCAGCCAGGGTCTGGGCTGCCTTCTGCTCTGCCTTGCGGCTGCCCTCCTCCAGGATGCGGTAAACAGCAGGAATGTCCTTGGCGATTTCCCTGCGGCGCTCACGGATGGGCCTCAGTTCATCCTGAAGCACGCTGTTGAGGAACCGCTTCACCTTCACATCACCCAAACCGCCTCTGGTGTAATGAGCTTTCAGCTCATCCAGGTTCTTATAATCCGGCAGATATTTTTCAAAATGCTCATCCCGGCAGAACGCATCCAGATAAATGAACACTGGATTTCCTTCCACCTGTCCCGGATCCTCCACCTTCAGGTGATTCGGATCCGTGAACATGGACATGATTTTCTTCTTTATCTCGTCCTCGGAATCAGACAGGTAAATGCAGTTTCCAAGGGATTTGCTCATCTTAGCCTTGCCGTCTATACCGGGCAGGCGCAGACACGCCTTATTGTCCGGCAGAAGGATGTCCGGCTCCACCAGGGTCTCCCCGTAGACACTGTTGAACTTATGGACGATTTCCCTGGTCTGCTCAATCATGGGCGCCTGGTCCTCTCCTACCGGAACAGTGGTTGCCTTAAAGGCAGTGATGTCCGCTGCCTGGCTGATCGGATATGTGAAGAAGCCCACCGGAATGCTGGCCTCAAAGTTGCGCATCTGAATCTCAGACTTTACAGTAGGATTGCGCTGAAGCCTGGATACGGTCACTAAATCCATATAGTAAAACGTCATCTCGCACAGCTCAGGCACCTGTGACTGGATGAACAGAACGGATTTCTCCGGGTCCAGTCCGCATGCCAGATAATCCAGAGCCACCTCTATGATGTTCTGACGCACCTTTTCCGGGTTGTCTGCATTGTCTGTCAGCGCCTGGGCATCGGCTATCATAATATAAATCTCATCAAACTCTCCTGAATTCTGCAGCTCCACCCTGCGCTTTAAAGAGCCTGCATAATGTCCTACGTGAAGCCGTCCTGTGGGGCGGTCACCGGTCAGTATAATCTTTCCCATCTGATATATCCCTCTCATTTCCTCAGCATCAGGCCATCATTGGCCGGAAAGCTGTTTTTTACTTATACAGAACACGCCTGAAAATTTCCCTTCTGCCAACCATTCTCCACACGGAGAAAACAGCAGCAAAAAATGGCAATTTCAAACATTATCTAGCATAACCCAAAGATGAATTCCTGTCAAGAATTCCCTGCCCAGGTCCGGGATAATGTCAGAAATAATCATCCCTGTCCCGGTCCGGGATAATCGCCCTGGCTTCCGGAAGGCAGCCCTATCCCCTCACCTTCCATAACCGTGCTGAAAATCACCGGCAGACCGGCGGTAAACTCCTCTCCCCTCAGATGCTCCAGGGGCGCGGGAAGTGTTTCGGGCATGACCAGCCTCCAGGAATGAAGGAGCTGGGACCGGACCGCGTACTTCTTTTTCACTGCATCGTTTAAGCTGCGGCTTCCATACTTATAGTCTCCCACAATCGGATGACCAATGGACGCCAGATGGGCACGAATCTGATGGCTTCTTCCTGTAATCAGGGTCACCTGCAGCAGTGTGAATGTTCCGTTGCCGGACAGCGGCAGATATTCGGTCATGATAGGGACGCTGTTCTCCACTTCCAGAGGATAAATGCTTACGGTATTCGTGCTCTCATCCTTTTTCAGGAAGCCCGCAATCAGCTGTTTCTCCTTTATCTCACCGGCAACCAGACACTGGTAGTACTTGTGTATGCTTCTGTCCTTAAACACCTCATTCATAACCTGGAGGCCCGCCAGGGATTTTCCGGCCACCACCAGTCCGCTGGTGTTTCTGTCCAGCCGGTTGCAGATAGACGGCTTAAAGGTGCGCAGCTGGGATATGGGAAGCTTTCCTGAATCAATAAGATAATTAAGGATGTATTCATTTAGGGACATGTCGCTGTCCTTTGCCTTCTGTGACAGCATGCCGGATGGTTTATTCACCACCAGGATATGCTGGTCCTCATAGACAATGTCCAGACGTTTCCTTCCATTCCAGCTCATGTGTTCCCGGGATTCCACACCTTTTTCCCGGACTGCTCTCTCCGTTTCTCCGGCGGATGTGCCTGCACTCCCGCTGTCTCCGGTCCTGCCGGCATACCTTCTGATGTCCGGTACAGAAAACTTTTCTATGGTCTCATCCGAGAGGAACAGCTTTACCTGATCTCCCTCCTCCAGACGTTCGGAACCATCACATCTCTTTCCATTCAGAGTTATGTTCTTTTTGCGCATCATTTTATAGAGAAAACCCTTGCCGGCCTGGTTCAGATATTTTGTAAGAAGCTTATCCAGCCGCTGTCCGGCTTCATTCCGGGTAATTGTCAGTGTCTGCATATGGCGGCACTCCTTCGTAGGTAATTATTCATTCATGAAGCTCATGACTGCCAGCAGCATGCGGTGGGGAAGCACCTTGCACAGCAGCCGGAAGACTTTCATGGTAATGCCGTAGACTGATATCTCTCTGCCCGCAATGCTGTCCCGGATGGCCTTTTGAACCACACGCTTTGGATTTGCCATGACTAACCTCTTATAGAGAGGAATCACACCTGTGGACTCGGCAATGTCAAAGAACTCCGTATTTACCGGTCCCGGACACACAGCCGTCACATAGATTCTCCGGCTTCTCAGCTCCTGGTTCAGGGCTCTGCTGTAGCTGAGGACAAAGGATTTTGTGGCCGCATAGATGGCAAATCCGGGCTGGGGCAGGAACGCTGCGGAAGATGCATACTGGATAATCCGGCTGTTGCATTCCATATAGGGCAGCACCATGCGGGTTACGGCGCACAGAGCCTCACAGTTTAAAACCACCATGTCCGTCTCGCTCTTTAAGCCCAGTTCCTCCACCCGCCCAATCTTACCAAAGCCTGCTGCATTGACCAGAAACTTTACCTGAGGTTTCACGGTGACAAGGGCCTGTGACAGCACATCCCTGTCACGTTCCCTTGTCAGGTCCAGCGCGAATTTGCGCAGGGGTACCCCCGCCTGGCGGTCCAGTTCGTCCAGACGCTCTCTTCTCCTGGCTATAATCCAAATCTCATCAAAGCCCTTAAAATGTTCCCACAGCTGGATGATGGTTTCCCTGCCCATACCGGAGGACGCTCCGGTCACTACAGCAATCTTCATACCTGTCACGTTCCTTTCTTTTTGTGGATGTTGCGTATGGTCTTCTTAGGCTTCTGGCCGCGGCTTCCCTGGCCGGCCGCCTTATATCCGGTTCCCTTTGCCTTTCCTGCCGCCGGGACCGTCCCGCCGCCCCTGTATCCGTCCCTTGGGCGAATCAGGCATTTTCTGTCATATCCGATTAAATCCGTGCGCCCCGCAATCTTCAGGGCTTCCGCCACCAAATCATAATTCTTGGGATTCCTGTACTGAATCAGGGCCCTCTGCATGGCCTTCTCATGGGGATTGACCGGCACATAGACCTGTTCCATGGTCCGGCAGTCATATCCCGTGTAGTACATACAGGTGGAAACAGTGGAGGGGGTGGGGTAAAAATCCTGTACCTGTTCCGGCATATATCCCAAATCCCTGAGATACTCAGCCAGCTCCACCGCCTCCTTCATGGAAGAACCGGGATGGGAGGACATGAGATAGGGCACCAGATACTGCTCCTTGCCCAGCCTCTGGTTCATCTCCTTATACTCCTTCACAAACTGGCGGTAAACGCTGTTCTTGGGCTTCCCCATGCGGGTCAGCACCTTGTCCGCCACATGCTCCGGCGCCACCTTAAGCTGACCGCTGACATGGAACTCACACAGTTCCCTTAAGAATTTCCGGTTGGAATCCGCCAGCACATAATCAAACCGGATGCCGGAACGGATGAACACCTTCTTTACCTTTGGAAGAGCCCTCAGCTTTCTCAGCAGGGCAATATAATCGCTGTGATCCGCCCGCAGATTCTTACACGGTTCAGGAAAAAGACACTGGCGGCCCGGACACGCGCCGCTTGTCAGCTGCTTTTCACAGGCAGGAAAACGGAAATCCGCGGTGGGTCCGCCCACATCATGGATATAACCCTTGAAATCCGGCTCCTCTGTCAGAAGCTTTGCCTCCTCCACCAGGGATTGGTGGCTTCTGGCCTGGATGATGCGGCCCTGATGGAAGGTCAGGGCGCAGAAGCTGCATGCGCCGAAACATCCGCGGTTGCTGATCAGGCTGAACTTGATTTCCCGGATGGCGGGCACACCTCCAAGCTCCTCATAAGACGGATGGTAGTTCCTCATGTAAGGAAGATCATATACCGCATCCATCTCCTCCTGGCTCAGGGGCTTGGACGGAGGATTCTGTACCACAAAAAGCTGATTCCCATAGGGCTCCACCAGACGCTTCCCGGAAAATGGGTCCGTATTGCTGTATTGGACATAGAAGCTCTTGGCATATTCCTTTTTGTCCTTTAAAAGCTCCTCATAATCAGGAAGCTTTTTATAATCATAAACAGATTCCAGGCTTTTTGTCTTATATACCGTACCGTCAATAAAGGTAATGTCCCTCACGTCCAGTCCGCTGTCCAGAGCATCGGCAATCTCCACAATGGACCGTTCTCCCATGCCATAGGATATCAGGTCAGCCTGGGAATCAAGCAGCACGGAGCGCTTCAGCTTATCAGACCAGTAGTCATAATGGGCAAGGCGGCGCAGGCTGGCCTCGATTCCGCCTATGATGACAGGCACATCCTTATACGCGGACCGTATCAGGTTGCAGTACACCACCACGGCATAGTCGGGCCTTTTGCCCATGACGCCGCCCGGTGTGTAGGAGTCTTCCTTCCGGCGCTTCCTGGACACGGAATAGTGGTTCACCATGGAATCCATGTTTCCCGCCGATACCAGGAAGCCCAGCCTGGGCCTTCCCAGCACTTCAATGCTCTTTTTATCCTTCCAGTCCGGCTGGGCAATGATTCCCACCTTATATCCGTGGGCCTCCAGCAGCCGGGATATGATGGCCGTGCCAAAGGAAGGATGGTCCACATAGGCGTCCCCGGACACATACACAAAGTCGCACTGCTTCCATCCCCTGATGCTCATATCATTCCGGTTCATGGGTAAATAATCGTTTTTCATCCTGCCGCTCCATCCAATAATTCGTAATAATCCCTGATATAGTAATCTGCCAGCTGTTCCTTCTCCGCCTTCATCTCCAGTGAAAATGCATCCTCCACTGCGAAGACAGTCATGCCCGCATTCTTGCCGGCCTGGATGCCGGCAGGCACATCCTCGAACACCACACAGTCCTCCGGCGCCACCTTAAGGCGCTCAGCCACATTCAGGTATATATCCGGGGCAGGCTTACCGGCAGCCACCTCACAGGCCGTAGCCACCACCTTGAAGTACCTGCGGATGTCCAGGGAATCTAACACCGCATCCACCATGGCCCTTCCGTTGCTGGTGGCAATGCCGGCCACCAATCCCTCCCTCGAGATAAATTCCAGGAAAGCCCTTGCTCCCGGCTTTAGGGGGACTTCCTTTCTGTACTTCTCTATGGACATCTGAATCCAGGCATCCTTTATCTCGTCCAGGGTCTCCTTTAACTGGAACCGTTCCTTAAAATACACTGCAGTCTCAGAGAAACTCATGCCCTCGATTTCCTTCTGCAGGTCGTCCGGGCAGGTAAGGCCAAACCTGGCCAGGTATTCTATGTCAATGGCCTTCCACATCCACATGGAATCCACCAGGGTGCCGTCCAAATCAAATATAACTGCTTTTTTCCTGTTTAACTTCATCTTTCCCTATTTTCCTCTGTCTATAAACATGTTGACAAGTTTTCTGTGACTCTTATATAGTTATACACGTTTTCTGCGGTTCCCGCAATCCTTTATGGAAGACTCCTCCTCAGGAGTCAGGGGACGGTATTCACCTGGTTCCAGTTCCGGGTCCAGACTAAGGGGGCCCATGGATATCCGTTTCAGATACTCCACCCTGCACCCCAGCGCCTCAAACATCCGCTTAATCTGGTGGAACTTTCCTTCCCTTATGGTGACCAGTACTTCCTGCAATTCTTTCTCCTGGCCTGCCGCTCCCTGTATCTTAAGCTTTGCCGGAAGCGTCATGGTGCCGTCCTCCAGTTCGATTCCTTCCTCAAACCGCCTTACGGCGTCCTCCGTGAGCCCGCCTGACACATAGGCCAGATATACCTTATCCACATGCTTTTTAGGCGACAGCAAATTGTGGGCCAGCTCCCCGTCATTGGTGATGAGAAGAAGCCCCTCCGTGTCAATGTCCAGCCTGCCCACCGGAAACAGGTCTTTTCTCAAAGCCTCCCTGATAAGCCCCACCACCGCAGGGTATTTCCTGTCCTCGGTGGCGGACACCACGCCCTGGGGCTTGTTGAGCATATAGTACTCCATTCTGGCGTAAGCCACCTGGCTCCTGTCCACTTCTATCAGATCCGATTCCGGGTTCACCTTCCGGTCCGCGTCCTTTACCGCCTCTCCGTTCATCCGGACGCGTCCCTTCTTCACCATATCCTTTACCTGGGTACGGGTTCCGTATCCCATCTCAGCCAGAAACCTGTCAAGACGCATCGGTCTATTTTTCCTGCCCTTATCAGCCATCGGTCTGTTCCCTCCCATTGCGTTGTTTTACTTATAATGTCTCCATCCTGACTGCTACTGCCATCTCCAACCGGGATAGTACTTATTCTTCAGGCTCATTCCCGTACCTTTGGCCCAGCCAAGAGGAAATCCCTCCATGGCTGCCAGGCACCATCCCTTTACCGGTCCTTCATCCCCTTCCAGGGAAATGGTCTCTCCCTTCAGGTAGCGGAGAACCCGGCTGTCACCGGCAGGGAAGCTGACTGTATTTGGAAATTGCCCGGCCTTCATGGACATGGCCAGGGCCTGGGATGGCTCAAACCGTCCCTTTTTAAGCTCACCCAAAAGCAGTCCCGTGCGCAGAAATCTTAGGGGCAGGTTCCATGCAAGTCCCTCCGGCAGATAGTAGGCGTTGTCCTGGTGTATGACAATCCTCCCATAATCCCATTCCACGCCGCTCTGCCTTAAAAATGCATCCAGCTCCTTTTCTTTCTCCACGGCCCGGACCCGCTTCCCGGCCGCGCCGTCATCCGCAGGCGGACAAACCACCTTGTCCACCGGAGGACAAATCCCATTATCCCCGCCCTTTTTTCGCATCAGGGCCAGAAAATGCCCTTCCCCTCTTAAGCGGTGCGGAAAGAGCCTCATGCAGCCGGAAAGCCCGAATCCGCCGCAGGCTCCCGGCACTTTATCAAGGTCCAGACAGCACAATTCCATCTGGGGAAATTTCTCCAGGACATAGGAGACATTCCCCTCATCCTCTTCCACGGAAAACGTGCAGGTAGAATACAGCATATATCCGCCCGGTTTGAGCATGGCTGCTGCCTGGGACAGAATCCGGCGCTGGATGGGCACATAGTATTCCGGTCCCTTTTCATTCCAATCCTTCACCATATCCTCATCGCGGCGGAACATACCTTCCCCGGAACAGGGGGCGTCCACCAGTATCTTATCAAAAAATTCCGGCCACACACCGGCCAGCTTTTCAGGGGCTTCACTGGTGACGCAGATATTGGCCGCTCCGGCCAGCTCCAGGTTTTTGAGAAGGGCTCTGGCCCTGGAATAGCTGATGTCATTGGACACAAGCATTCCCCGGCCTTTAAGCTTTGACGCAAGCTCCGTGCTCTTGCCTCCCGGAGCAGCGCAAAGGTCCAGCACCCTGTCTCCGGGAACCACGGGCAGCATGGCTGCCGGAGTCATGGCGCTGGGTTCCTGAAGGTAATAAAGCCCCGCGTAATAGGCCGGATGCTTGGAGGGCCTTAATGCCTCCTCATCCGGCGTCCCATCGTAATAAAAACCATTGTCCGCCCATGGCACCGGCTCCAGGTTCCACGGCACCAGCTTCGCCAGTTCCCGCGGTTCTAACTTCCACGTGTTCACCCTGAGACCGGGCTTCCACTCCTCTTTGAAGCTTTCCAGGTACTGCCCGTATTCCTTCCCCAGAAGCTCCTGCATTTTCAGCAGAAAGGCCTCCGGAAGCTGTCTCACATCCGTCATATCATCCGCCCTCATTTCTTTATAACAGTACAGGACCAAACTGTCACAATCGTTTTTATCATATCACATCCGCCGTGATTCCGCCACCATGCGTTTCTTTCCGGGAAATCCTGGAAATTTTATAAAAGTAATAGGGCACAATGGGGATCAGGGCCGCCAGCCAGGCCGCCGGGTCTGCCAGGCAAACTCCCATATACCCGAAGCTTCCTGCCACAGCCGCCACAATGGCTGCCCTGGCAAGCAGCTCAAACACGCCTCCCATCATGGGCATGAGTCCGTATCCCAGACCCTGCAGGGCATTTCTGTACAGGAAAATGCTTCCCAGGAAGGGATAACACCATGCCACTGCTTTAAAATACGTCCTTGCCGCACTCATTACCTCTGTCTCCGATGCATCAATAAATATGTGAATCAGCATGTCACCGAATAAATGGATGACCAGAATCATAACAGCGCTCCAGATCAGAATCATGACCTGTATGGACTTGACACCCTGATGAACGCGGTCCATGCGGCCCGCACCCCGGTTCTGCCCCACATAGGTCGCTGCCGTAGACCCGAACGCCACAAAAACAGTGGACACAATGTTTTGTATCTTTCCCGCGGCTGAGAAGCCTGCAATGTACACGGACCCAAAGACATTGACAGCCCCCTGTACGATGATGGTGCCTATGGCTGTTATGGAAAACTGAAGCCCCATGGGAATCCCGATGGACAGCAGCCGTCTCATGATGCCAAAGGAGATCTGGAAATCCTCCCGTCTCAGCTTCAGTATATCGAATTTCCTGACAATGTAGAGGAGGCACAGAAGGGCTGAAATGGCCTGGGCAATCACGGTAGCGTAGGCACATCCCTCCACTCCCATTCCAAACCAGATGATGAACGCCACATCCAGAAACACATTGATGACCGCGGAAATAATCAGAAAATACAGAGGGGAGCGGCTGTCCCCCAAAGCCCTCATGACAGCAGCCAGTCCGTTGTAGGCAGCCGTCGCAAAAAGCCCCGCGTAAATGACGGCCATATAACCGGCCGTGTCGTGTATGATTCCATCCGGCGCATTCATCAGGCGCAGTATGGGATAATTAAGTATCTCCAGCGCAATTGTCATGACCAGAACAAAAGCCAGGCACAGATAGATGGACATGGCCACATTGCGGCGCATCCTTTCATATTTTCCGGCTCCGAAATGCTGGGCCACCATGATGGAAAAACCGCTGGTAAGACCATTGAGCCATCCGATCACCAGAAAGATAAGGGATGTGGTGCTTCCGATGGCTGCCAGGGCGTCCACTCCGATGAAACGCCCTGCCACCACGGAATCAGCCAGGTTATAAAACTGCTGGAATATGTTTCCCAGGCAGGTGGGAATCATGAACTGCAAAATCAGTTTTGCCGGCTTTCCGGTTGTCATATTATTTGTCATATATTTTTATTCTACCTTTCCAAAAATAGCAGGCATCATTATAATACAAAATCATGGAATATTCCAGTTGTTTTTTATCCGCTTAATGGTATACTGGAAAAATCAGACTTGGACGGACATTTGTAAGGCATTTTAACATGATTGGCAGGGAGACACTCTATATGAATGGAAAGAAACTGCGCTACGGGTTGATATTTATTGTTTTGACCACACTTATATATATACTCATGGAGCTTCGTTACGGCATTCCCATCCGGCCGCTGCGCCTAAAGCATTATGCCGCCGCCGCTGTTCTCGCCGCATGCTCCTGCCTGATTCACAGCAGGCGGGCCGGGGCTTCCCCCGGTTATGTGAGGGAGTTGCTTTGCGGATACAGAAATAAGCCCGGACGCATTGTATATATGGACTATCTGAGGGTACTGGCTGCCTTTCTGGTCATCCTCGTTCATGTATTGGAACCGGCTTACGCTGTGCTTATGCCCCATACCTTTACCAGAAATGTGATGGCGGCCGTGGCCGGTCTGGGCTTAAGCTGCAACCTGCTGTTCATGATGCTCAGCGGGGCGCTTCTGCTGGGAGGAAAGGAGGAATCCGTCCTGCAATTTTATTCCAGGCGCTTTGTCAGGGTGCTGATACCCTGTTTTGCCTATTACCTGTTTTACTTCTTTTATGTGGAAGGCATCTCCGCCCTCAGTCCCGGAAACTGGGGAAGCCTGATTCAAAGCTTCCTGTCCAATGACAGCGGCCAAACACCTCATTTCTGGCTGGTGTATATAATCCTGATGTTTTACGTTGCAGCCCCCTTTTTCCGGATCATGATAAAACACATGACAGAATCCATGCTGGAGGCGCTGACCGCAGTCATTTTTATCCTGCATTTCATCTACACCTATGGCCCTCTGGTTCATGTACAGTTTGCAGCCTCCGCCTTCCTGGCAGCATGGGATTCCATTTTCCTGCTGGGATATTACTGCACCACCCAGTCTGCCATGAAACATTACCGGCTGTTCCTGACAGCAGGCCTGTTGTCAGGGCTGGTAATGGTGGCTTCCATCATGACCTCGGAGAGCCTGGGCCCACTGGTTTACAACAACGCGCCTCCCCAGATGCTCTTTACCTGCGCCGTATTTCTCTTCTTCCGAAAGCATGGGGACCATCTGTTTTCAAGGATTCCCACCGTGCTTTCCGCCATAGGCAGGTACAGCTTCTCCATTCTCCTGGTTCACTGGCTGGTGCTGCACCGGATCGTGGGCGACGTGTTTGGCATCAATGGTTTGTCCTTTGGGATTGCAGGCGGCATACTGGTATCCTTTCTGCTTACCCTTGCCATCAGCCTGGCCCTCGCCTTCCTGTACGACAATACGATAGTCCTGTGTATGGACAGGGCCTGTGAGATTCTTTTTGGTGCTTTGGGGCGTGTGAGGAAGCGGCCTCCTAATATGTAAACACCAGCCGCCTCTTTTCCAGCCATTTAAGGATCCAGTAAGGATTCACGCTCATCTCCTCATTGTGGTCCGTCTTAATATAGATTCCCACATGGAGATGTACGTCAAAATTCCCTCTGGTCCCCTCTGTCTTTCCGTATCCCGTATCCCCCATATATCCGATGAGTTCCCCTGCCTTAACCCTGTCCCCCTCCTTAAAATCCCCGGCATAGTCATAGAGATGCGCATAGTACAGATAGGCTCCCCCAGGAGCCCGCACGCCTATGCGCCATCCCCCCATCTCCAGCCATCCGATTTTTTCGATGACTCCGTCCGTCATGCTGACAACAGGATAATATCCGGACGGCATTTTTGATCCCATGATATCGCAGCCTTCATGGCGGCGTTTTGGGCTGTTTTGCTGACTGCCTCCTGCCTGACTGTCCCCCCGGCCGCCGCCATCCCCGCCGCTTACATACCCCCGCCCATCCATCCAGCCGTCCTCAAACACCACCTCCGGCGTGTCCTTATTCTGACTTTTTGGTATTGGAAAATACTTTAAATCCCCCAGAACGGTCTCATATGCGTGTTTCAGCTTTCTGTAGTCCACAGGCCTGGCAGCAGCCAGCATCCTTTTATTATATCTGGTGTCCTTAAGACCTGTAAGGTCATAATCGTGTTCCACCATCAGGGTAGTGACCATATCCGTGTCCAGGCTGTCAAGCCTTGCCACGGCATTCCCCAGACGCATGGCCCTGAAATCATTACTCTCCCAGGAATACGGCCCCAACTGGTAATAATCCGGATTCGTAATCAGATAATTGGTAATGGAACACTGGAATACCGCCAGCAGTAAAATAAGAATCAAAGGCATAGCCCGCCACCCTTTACAATATATTTGTATAAACCATTGTATTCAGGTGCGTATGAAAAAATCCATAGGAGGCATTCTGTCTGTCCTCTGTCTGCTCATGCTGCTGTTCAACCCCGGACTTGCACTGGAAGGTGCCCGGCAGGGACTTGTGCTTTGGGGAAATGTAGTTCTTCCCACCCTCCTTCCCTTCATGATATGCTCCGGCGTCATCGTGGCCATGGATGCCATCCACATCCTCACAGGCCCTTTTAAGCCCATCCTCTCAGGTATCCTGTCCCTGTCAGACCAGGGCAGCTTCTGCCTCATGAGCGGGCTTTTATGCGGTTATCCCATGGGTGCCAAGACCACCAGCGACTTTTTGGACCAGGGAAGGCTCTCTGCCCAGGAGGGAAAATACCTGCTGGCCATCAGCAATCATCCCAGTCCCATGTTTGTGCTGGGATATGTAATGGCCCAGATTGCCCTGATTCCCTCCATGGCATCGCCCTGTCCGCTTTGGGCTGTCCTGGCAGCCCTGTATCTGCCCATACTTCCCATCTCCATACTAGCAAGATACTGCTATCATTATAAAAGGAATACCCATGGTGAAACATGCCCGGTAACAGCACAGGCAGAACCGGAGACCGAAGCCTGCTTTTCCTTTGACGCCCACATGATGAGCTGCTTTGAGACCATGGTGAAAATAGGAGGCTATATCATGCTGTTCTCCATCCTGGCCCTGTATCTGACCGTATTTCCGTTTCAGATTCCCCCCCTGCTCCGCCCGGCCCTGCTGGGAAGTGTGGAAATCACCACCGGCATCCAGATCATCGCATCCTCTGTCCCCGGAAAAATAGGAGCCCTCCTTATCATCGGTTCCGCTGCCTTCGGCGGATTCTCAGGCATATTTCAGACAAAAAGCGTATTAAAAAATGCCGGATTGTCCATCCGGCATTATATGCTGTGGAAAATACTCCACAGCGCGCTTTCCTGTCTTATATTTTATGTATCCCTGTGCCGGTAGCCTATGCCTGCTGCTGGCCGTCATCCATATCCTGAGGAGCCTGGCCTTCGCCCTCCTCCGGCCTCACAATGCCTCCTGAAAGTTCATTTCGGTTGGAGGAAACAATGTCATAGCTGGACTGCATGGAAGTCATGAAGGCATCGAAACGTCCTCTTGCACCCTCCATGGTATGGTTGATGATGGTCTGAAGGCTGCGCAGCATGTCGTCAGTATACTGGATGGAACTCTGGCGGATTCCATTGGCATCGTTCACGGCAGAGTCCACGATGGCCTGGGCCTGTATACTGGCCTGCTCCACCACTTCATTGGCATGGGCATATGCGCGCTGCATGATTTCATGCTCATTAATCATCTCCGAAGTCTGTTCGCTGGCCTGTGCTACCATGGAATCCGCCTGCTTCTTGGCATCATCCAGCATGGCATCCGCCTGGGCCTGGGCTTCATTTAAAATGGTCTCCTGCTGGCTGATGATTTTCTGATACTTCTTGATTTCATCCGGTATCCTGAGTCGCAGCTCTACCAGTAGTTCCTCCAGCTCTTCCTTATTAACAATAATCTTGCTGTTGGATAATGCCTGGAATTTACAACTGTCTATATATTCCTCGATTTCACTGATTAACTGCTCTATCCTACTCATCATGTCAACCGTCTCCTCTCCTCCAGCTTCTCTCTTACCCTGGCTGCAATGACCGGATGGAGGAATTCATTGATATCCCCCTCGTACTCCGCAATCTCTTTCACGATGCTGGAACTCAAATATGAATATTTTAAATTAGTAGTCAAAAATATAGTATCAATCTCCGGCGCAATGACCCTGTTGGTCTGCGCCATCTGAAGCTCGTATTCAAAATCCGTAATGGCCCGCAGGCCCCTGACCACGATATCCGCATGATTCCTGCGCACAAAGTCAATGAGCAGGCCTTCAAAAGACTGAATCTCCACGTTATGCAGAGACGCAGTCACTTCCTTTAACATATTAACACGTTCCTGGGCAGAAAACAACGGGCATTTTGCCTTATTGTTAAGGACCCCGATGATTAATTTATCCACCATCTTTGCTGTGCGCTCTATGATGTCATAATGGCCTAATGTAACTGGGTCAAAGCTTCCCGGATATACTGCTGTCCTCATCTACTCTCCTCTGCCAACGAACACGTGCTTGTTGGTCTTATACTCTTTGCTTTTTATCATATGCCAGCCGGATTCTTCCAGCCATCCAAACTCAGTTTCCTTAGATGCCTCAATTACAATCAGGGTATCCTCCGCAACCATGGGGGAATGGCTCAGATAATCCAGAACCAGCCGTTCATACTCGTGATTATAGGGCGGATCCATGAAAACAATATCAAACCTGTAATTCTTGCCCTCCAGGCGCTTCAGTCCGGTTATCACGTCACAGCCCATCACCATGGCCCTGCCCTCCAGCTTTGTCCTCACCAGGTTCTCGCGGATGCACTCCAATGCCTTTGGATTGTTCTCAATCATCACAGCCAGACCGGCTCCCCGGCTCAGCGCTTCAATCCCGATGGCTCCGCTGCCGGAAAAAAGGTCCAGAAACATACAGTCCGGCAAATCCGGCTGAAGCATGTTAAACAGCGTTTCCTTAATTCTATCAGTGGTGGGCCTGGTATCCAGCCCATCCAGTGTCTTTAAAAGCAGCCTTCTGGCGCTGCCTGCGATTACTCTCATTCATTACTCCCGCTTCCATACGCTGCGTATTTACAGCAATTTTCATACCAAACAAGTATAATATGAAAATTCCAGATATACAAGGGTTTTTTTAGGATTTTTGCAACATTTCCCTCATTATTTGGAAGTGGGAAGCCCCTGGGCAATCCGTCCGGTAAATTCCGCAATGTTCATAGTCTGCATGTATACCTTGCCCGGACCTGTCAGTTTTGTGAGGAACAGCCCTTCACCGCCGAACAGGATATTCTTCACGCCTTTCATTGTCTCGATTTCATAGGATATGCTGGGTTCAAAGGCGAATACATTTCCTGTATCCACCTTAATCACTTCTCCGGGAGCCAGAACCCTCTCCACCACATCTCCATCCACCTCCAGGAATGCCATGCCGCTTCCCTGTATCTGCTGAAGGATGAAGCCTTCTCCGCCAAAGAATCCGGCCGTAAACTTCTTAGTCAGTACGGTGTTTATTTCAACCGTTGTCTGGGCGCATAGAAATGCTCCCTTCTGGCAAATCAGGCTGGTCTTTGCCGTATCTATTGCCAATATCTTCCCCGGTACAGTGGATGCAAATGCAATGACACTGTCCGGTCTGGACGCCGTATAGGTAGCCATGAACAGGGATTCGCCGGAAAACATCCTTCCCAGTCCCTTCATAAGCCCTCCTTTCACATTGGAGTCCAATGTGAAACCGTCGCTCATCCAGGCCATGCCTCCGGACTGCGTATACATAGCTTCTCCAGCCTGCAGCTTGACTTCAACGGCCGGCAGTATATCTCCCAACATCCTGTAATCCATGTAGTGTTTCCTCCTTAAGATAATTTCATTTGTGTAACAGTATACCATATGTACAAGCAAAATCCTTTAAATTACTCTTAATATTTACGATTGAAAATTCACGGTTTTGCGTTGGTTTCCCGGAACAGAAAACATAAACTTCTGCTCATGCCATAGAACTAATTCTTTTTAATTTCCCATCCTTGTTTTGGATTTCTAAAATCCTAACCTGTCATAGATTTCTTCATCCAATACCGCCTCCTTAAAAATAAATATCAACTTCTACTATACTATTTAAAACAGTTTCGTATGTCCATAAGAACAAAAAAAACGGTTTCCTGTTTTAACCAGAATACGAAGAACCTTCTAGTTTATAATTTTTGAATCATCACATAATAGGATTGTAACACAAAACAAGCCATGAACCACTTAACAATTTCATGGCAAATATAATACAAGGAGGCGTTTTATTATGTCTAACAATTCTAACAGAACAAATGTACCTGAAGCAAAGGAAGCAATGGACAGATTTAAGATGGAGGTTGCTAACGAGATTGGTGTACCGTTAACCAACGGATACAATGGTAACCTGACTTCTGCACAGAATGGTTCCGTAGGTGGCTATATGGTTAAGAAGATGATTGAAGCCCAGGAGCGTCAGATGGCAGGTAAATAAATCCTCCCTTTCTGAAGGATTTCTGAAGTAAGATTGTATCATTGCTGGAAACAGCAGAAAATCCCCAGACTATGTGTTAAACACAGTCTGGGGATTTTGTCATACATATATAAGTCGCACAGATGCAGACTAATCCACATATACCACTTTACCTGTACGGGCCTTATCCGCCTTAGTGTCGGCCGTGTATCCAAGAGCCGCCATACCGTATACCACATGGTCAGAAGGCACTCCAAAGGATGTCAGTATCTGACGGATGGCCGGCTCATCGCAGATTCCCTGGAGCTGGTTAATCCACACAGAACCGATTCCAAGGGAATGGGCGGCAAGGAAAATGTTTTCCATGGCACACGCATCGTCTTCCCTGCCAAAACGGCTCTCCTTTTCATTGGACGGAATAACCAGGACCTGGGGCTGGTACATATCATATCCCTGACGGTCCAGCGTCTTTTCAATGGCCGCTGCCAGCATCTGGATTTTCTCCCTGTTTCTCACAACCGTAAACTGCCATGTCTGGAGTCCCATTCCGCTGGGCGCATGAAGGGCTGCCTGTACAATCAGCTCCATCTCATCCTCAGGAATGGGCTTGTCTGAAAACTTTCTGGTACTTCTCCTGGTCAAAATCGTATTCAATGTCTCATTCATGGTAAAACACTCCTTTCTACTGCTCCTAAAAAATCCACTACAGGTTCAGCTTCTCATAATTGGTTCCCAGGTAATCCTCCACCTTCCGCTTTAGCTCCCTGTGCTCATCCTTTTCCAGCTGAGGGTCATCATCCAGAAGCCGGTTCACTTCCTCTGAAACCTTTTTTAAAATATTGGCATCCGTGAATATATCTGCCAGTTTAAATTCCATATCCCCGCTCTGGCGCAGTCCGAAGATATCCCCAGGTCCCCGCAGCTTCAAATCCTCTGAGGCAATGTAAAACCCGTCATTGGAACGGTTCAGTATATCCAGGCGCTCTCCTGCCCCTTCGTCCCGGGAACAGTTGACCATGATGCAGTAGGACTGGTCCTTTCCTCTGCCTACCCGCCCGCGGAGCTGATGAAGCTGGGCCAGGCCGAACCTCTCTGCATTTTCAATCATCATCACCGTTGCATTTGGCACATTGACTCCTACCTCGATGACAGTGGTGGATACCAGGACATGTATTTCCCCTGCCGCAAAGCGCTCCATAATTGCATTCTTCTCCTTGCCCTTCATCTTGCCGTGGAGATATTCCACTATAACGGACGGCGGCAGCGCTTTCTTCAGGGACTTGGTGTAATCCAGCACATTCTCTGCCTCAATCATCTCGCTCTCCTCCACCATGGGACAGATGACATAAGCCTGATGGCCCTCGGCCACCTGGCGCTCGATAAATGCATATGCCTTTGGACGATAGCCCGGATCCACCACACAGTTCTTTATGGTCTGTCGTCCCGCAGGCAGTTCATCTATGACAGATATATCCAAATCCCCGTACAGGATGATGGCCAGTGTACGCGGAATGGGCGTGGCGCTCATAACCAGCACATGCGGTTCCTGTCCCTTGCTGCTGAGAAGTTCCCTCTGTCCCACACCAAAGCGGTGCTGCTCATCGGTGATAACCAGGGCAAGGTTGTCGTACACCACCTTTTCCTGAATCAGGGCATGGGTGCCGATTATGATGTCCGCTTCATGGCCGGCAATCTTTGCATATGCCAGACGTTTTTCCTTGGCCGTCATGGAGCCGGTGACCAGCACAGGAACCTTTTCGATTCCCTGCTTTTCAAAAAGGCTGGTCATGGATTCAAAGTGCTGTCTGGCCAGCACCTCCGTGGGTACCATAAGCGCGCCCTGATATCCATTATATGCAGCCTCCAGCAGGGCCAGAATGGCAATGATGGTCTTGCCGGATCCCACATCTCCCTGAATCAGGCGGTTCATCACCAGACCGCTTCCCATATCGTCATATACTTCCCTCAGAGCCCTCTCCTGTGCCCCTGTAAGGGCGTAGGGCAGACTGGATTTAAAGGCAGCCACCTCTTCTGCCTCCTTTATCATAAAGGCAGAACGCCTGTCCTCCCTGTGCTCCTTCAGACGCCTGACTCCAGCCAGGAACATAAAGAACTCGTCAAATACCAGACGTTTCCTGGCAAAGAGAAGTTCTGTCTGGTCAGCCGGGAAATGGATGTGCTCCATGGCGTAATTGATTTCCGCCAGCTCATACCTGCGCCTTAAATCCGGCGGCATGTACTCCCGCTCCATCTTCCGCACTTCCAGGGCCATCTGCTGCGCCCGCACAATGGTCTTATTGCTCAGTCCCCTGGTCTGTCCGTATACAGGCTGCATGGAGCCTGCCAGGGCCTCGTAGCTTTCCGGGGTAAATACCTCCGGCTGTTCCATGACCATCCGGCCCCTTTTCTTAACCACCCTGCCCCGGAATACATACTTCACGCCGGTCTTTAAATTTGCCCTCATGTAGGGCATGTTATACCAGGATACCTGGAGGGAGCCAGTCAGGTCCTTAAGCTGCACCGAGACAATCTGCATATGGCCCAGGCGCAGCAGGTCGGCTCCCCTCACCAGCGCCGACTCCACAGCCATGGTGGTCTGCTCCTTTAACTGCCCTATGGACACCGGAGCCTCGTATGCATCGTATGCCCTGGGATAATAGGACAGAAGGTCATCTATGGTGACGACCCCCAGTTTTTCAAATAGTTTGCCTGTCTTCTCGCCAATTCCTTTTAACGAGTTTACCGGCTGTCTGTTCAACATGTATCAGAATCCTCCAAAGGAAGTCATGCCTGTAATGCATTGAGGCCCAGCTTTATGCATCCCATGATTCCCTGGTCATCGTGAAGGCTTGCCGGGACAATATAGTTGTCCATGTCTTCCAGTTCCTTTGTCATAATATAGCCGTTTAACATCTCCTTCACCTTTTGGCGAATCATGGGGAACAGCTGCTCCTGATGCATAACTCCGCCGCCCAGAATGATTTTCTGGGGTGAAAGCAGCATAATATAGTCCACAAGGGCCTGGGCAATGTAATAGCTCTCCATCTCCCATACCTTGGGCCTGTCCACCAGTTCCACAGCCTTTTTACCCCATCTGGCCTCGATAGAGGGACCGCTTGCAAAGCCCTCCAGACAGTTTTTGTGATAAGGACAGATACCGCCCTTTGGGTCGTCCTCATGGCGTGCCAGAAGGATGTGGCCTCCTTCCGGGTGAAGCATTCCGTGCAGGAGCTTTCCATTGATGCATACGCCCACGCCCACACCGGTTCCTATGGTGATATAGATAACGCTGTCCAGTCCCTTGGCGCATCCGTATGTCACCTCTCCCAGACAGGAGCCGTTTACATCCGTATCCAGTCCCATGGGAACCTTAAGCTCATCCTTAAGCCTGCCCAGAAAATCCTTGTGCCTCCATGCCAGCTTAGGCGTGTCCAGGATATATCCGTAAGTCTCTGACTCCGGCTTCACATCCACAGGGCCAAAAGCCGCTACGCCCAGGGCCTCAATCTCCTTATCCTTAAAATACTCAATGAGCTTAGGTATGGTCTCCTCCGGTGTGGTGGTGGGTATGGATACCTGCTCCAATATGGTACCGTCTTCCTTTCCAATGGCGCACACCATCTTTGTGCCGCCTGCTTCCAATGCTCCAATTAACATATATGCTCCCCTTTCTGAAACAATGTATCTGACATGAAAATTATAACAGTCTTTGACTTCTTAGGCAACTAAATTTGTAAATGCCTTACAGCTCCCTGCATACCGCTCTCCACATTCCATTCCCATCATTCCATTCCTATCATTCCCTTCACTCCTCCCATATCTCCATGGCCGCCATCACAGCCCCATAATCACCAATCTGCTCCCCCAGGCCGGAAGGCAGGATACAGCAGGCATTTACACTGGCTGGGAGCGCCTCTCTCCGAAGCTCCTTTTCCATCTCTTCCTTAAGGAACCTGCCGGCCCTTGCATAGATTCCTCCTGCTACAATCCTCTCGGGATTCAAAATGTCTACCAGCAGGGCAAGCCCCCTGCCAAAATACCGGCCGGACACTGCCAGGACGTTTCTGGCATCCGCATACCCCATATCCGCGGCTTCCGCCACATCCCTGGCTGTGATGCCTTCCAGTCCTCCCTCATTCAAGTAAGAAACCGGACGACCTGCCTTGAGGGCATCCTCTGCCATGGCCCCGGCCAGCCGCGCGATTCCTCCCCCGCTGCAAAATCCCTCAAAGCTTCCTGCCTTTGCGTAACCCACAGGTCCTTCCTCTGCCAGCCGCACATGTCCGGCTTCACCTGCCATGCCGCAGGCCCCTTCGTATAGCCTTCCGTTTAAAATCAATCCTGCCCCCAGCCCTGTTCCAAAGGTAAGGAATATCATGTGGCGGCAGCCCTTGCCAGCCCCATACCTCCATTCTGCCAGGGCACAGGCATCCGCATCGTTCTTAAGTCTTGCATCCATGCCCAGGCACTGTACAAGATAGGACACGACCGGTACCTGGTCCCACCCTGGCAGATTAGGCGGCGACAGAATTACGCCTCTGCCGCTGTCCAACGGCCCTCCGCAGGAAATTCCGATGCAGCATTCTTCCCTGGATATCCGGTGTATTTCCAGAAAGGCTTTCCCCATATCCGCCAGGCAGCCCAGCACTTCCTTCCATGTCCCGTGAGTGGGAATGGCTTTTCTCTCCAGAAATACCACATGTTCTTTATCCGGCCTGGCCAGAAGGATAGCTGATTTCGTTCCGCCTATGTCAAGGCCCAATACATATTTCATATTTACCTCCTGTCTGTATGCAAAACTCATCATGCAAAAGGGCGCATCGCCGCAACCGTAATCCAGTCACGTCAATGCACCCCTTGGATAATCATAATCTTCCATTAAGTATATGTGGGTATCCCTGCTTACTTCCTGCGCCCCAAAATCCTCATAATATAGACAAAGAGGTTGATAAAATCCAGATAAAGCTGCAGTGCAGAGAAGATGGATGCCTTGGCTGCCATCTCAGGCACCTGGCCGTAGTATGCGTGGAATGCCTGTATCTTCTTCACATCATAAGCTGTCAGTATCAGGAACAGGAAGATTCCCACAGTGGATACAATGGTATCAAATGCGCTTAAATCAATAAACATTGCAAAAATCCAGTAGAAAAACAAAAATACAAGTCCTCCAATCATGAAGGGACGGAGTTTGGTAAAATTAATATTGCCAAACCATCCAATCAGGGCCATGATTCCAAAGAAAAGGGCCGTGATACCGAATACCATCCACAGTATCTCCAGGCTGAAGGCAAATAAATATGCGCTGAATACAATGCCGTTAAGGGCAGCATACAGGAAGAATAAGCTCCTGGCCATACCTACGGACATCTTCTCAATTCTGGCGGAGAGATACATCACCACTCCCAGCTCAGCTGCCAGAAGCGCCAGAGGCCAGTACCGGAAGGAATATACATAGAAAATCGTTCCTGTCATCGCAAAGCCGACTGCGACAATAAAAGTAATCAAAAGTCCTGCAAACATCCAGCCAAAAGTCTTTGCCGTGTAGCGTCCCAGGGAGTCTCCCTCTACCTGAACTTCATAAGATCTGTTCATCATGTTTTCATTCATAGTCATCCGCTCCTTTTATTTTAGAATATTATAACCAATGATGGCTGCCGCCATGGCAATGGAACCCAGTATCACAGCCGCCCTGCCTTTAGCTTTTGCTGGAGCTGCGGGCCTTCTGTCCGAAGGTGATTCCCAGTCCTCCCAGCACAATGCCGCCCAGAGGCGAAAGCAGCAGGCCCACCACACACAAAATCAGCCGGCTGGCTCAGTACCTCATCTCTTGTCCATTTAGCCATTCTTTTTTCTGGTTCCTCCTTTGCCGTCATCCATCTACTCAGCAGAAATCAGATAGTAGTATATGGGCTGGCCTCCGTACTGAAGCTCGATTTCCTTATCAGGATACTGCTTCTGGGTCTGATCCCTGAGAGCCTCTGCCTCATGCTCAGGCACATCTGCCCCGTAGTATATGGTCACGAGCTCACATTCCTCATCCAGCATCTCTTTCATGGCATCCAGGGCAACCGCATCCACGGATTTTCCAACTGCCAGCATACCATGGTCTCCCAGGGCCATGATATCCCCCTCTTCAATGTCTATGCCGTCAATATTGGTGGTGCGGACCGCATAGGTAATCTGGGCAGTCCTTACATTCCCCATTTCCTCGGTCATGGTCTGGGTATTTTCCTCCGGTCCCAAATCCGGCATGAAATTGACCAATGCCGTGAGTCCCTGGGGAACGGTTCTGGAAGGTATGACGATTATGTTCTTATCTTCCGTTAAATCTCTGGCCTGCTGTGCGGCCATAATAATGTTCTTGTTGTTGGGCAGGATGAAAATGTTCTCTGCATTTACCCGGTCAATGGCCTTCAGAATATCCTCTGTGCTGGGATTCATGGTCTGCCCGCCCTCAATCAGAAAGTCGGCGCCAATTCCCCTGAAAATATCGCTTAGGCCTTCCCCGCTGGATACGGCTATGAAGCCATATTCCCTGCGTTCTGCCGGCGCCTCTTCTCCGGATGCCTGGTCCTTGTCAGCCTGCTCCCTGGCGGCCTGTTCCTTAGCCAGACGCTCCGAATCCTGAATGACCCTCTCCTGGTGCTCCTCCCTCATGTTGTCTATCTTCATGCGGGATAAAGAACCGTAGGCCAGCGCCTTCTCAAAGGCCAGGCCGGGATGGTTGGTGTGCACATGCACCTTCACGATCTCATCGTCCGATACCACTACCAGGGAATCACCAATGGATTCCAGATATGACTTTAACTCCGCCTCATCCTTATCCGTGTAATCCTTTTCCAGATTTATGATGAATTCGGTGCAGTAACCGAATTTGATATCTGCCGTATCTATGTCCGTCCTTGCAGCGCCCTTGGCGGCTCCTGCGCCGGCTGCAGGCGTTTTCCCGCTGTCCTGGACCGAGTCCAGTGAAAAGTCCACTGTCTTGCCCAGAAGGCCGTCCACGGCCCCCTTGACCATCTGCATCAGCCCCTGACCGCCGGAATCCACCACACCCGCCTGTTTTAACACGGGAAGCATCTCCGGTGTCTGGCCCAGCACGTAATCGCCATATTCTATGACTACCTTTACGAATTCCTCTATGTCATCTGTCTGTGAAGCCATCTCCAGGCCCTTATCCGCCATGGCCTTAGCCACGGTCAGGATGGTTCCTTCCTTTGGTTTCATGACAGCCTTGTATGCTGTTTCAGTTCCCCTAACCATGGCGTTTGCCAGGATGGTGGTATCTATCTCTTCCACTGCTTTTATTTCTTTTGTAAAGCCTCTGAGAAGCTGTGATAATATAACTCCTGAATTTCCTCTTGCCCCGCGCAGGGAACCGGATGAAATGGCTTTTGCCAGCTGGTCCATGGCAGGATTCTCAAGCTCCGCCACTTCCTTTGCCGCCGCCATGATGGTAAGCGTCATATTGGTTCCCGTATCCCCGTCCGGCACGGGAAATACATTCAGTTCATTAATCCAGTTCTTCTTTGCCTCTAACCCCTTTGCTCCTGCCAGGAAGGCATTCTTAAGCATACCGGCGTCAATCGTACTTATACTCACAAGTTACTTCCTCCTAGTCAATCACTCTAACACCTTCCACATAGATATTGATTTTCTCAACCTCCATGCCGGTGAATTCTTCTACCCTGTATTTCACGCTTTCAATCAAGTTGTCAGATACAGCCGAAATACTGACTCCATAAGATACGATTACGTGAAAATCAATGGATATCTTATTATCATTTATATCCACGTTGATTCCATGAGTCAGACTCTCTCTCTTTAATAGTTTAACCAGCCCGTCCTTCATGCTGACTGCTGCCATACCTACAATGCCAAAACATTCAACTGCGATGGTTCCTGCATATAAAGCAATCACGTCCGGGTTAATCTGGATTTCGCCCATTTTATTGCTGATTCGTCCCTTCATACACATGCCTCCGTTTCTTTACTAGAGACAGTATACACTATTTTCTGAAAAAAAGAAAGAAATTTTAATTTTTTTACTTGCAAAATTTACAAACTTCTGGTATCATACATTTGTTGTGGATTTTTCTTAAAGAAAGAATCCAAGTAACGTGTTAAGGAGGTGCAATAGTATGGCTAAGTGTGCAATCTGTGAAAAGGCAGCTCATTTCGGAATTCAAGTGAGCCATTCCCATAGAAGATCCAACAAGATGTGGAAAGCGAACGTTAAATCTGTCAGAGTCAAGGTTAATGGTGGAACCCAGAGAATGTACGTATGTACTTCCTGCTTACGTTCAGGCCTTGTAGAAAGAGCTTAATGAAACAGAACATATCATGAAAAAGGCATTGTCTCTGTCATATCGACGGGCGGTGTCTTTTTTTGTGCAATACTTTGCTGATTTTCGTAGATTTTCCACTGCCGGGATAAAACAGGCAGCAAAAAACAGGCTATGCCCCATGGGATGGAGCATAACCTGTATTTTATATTCAATCGCTATAGTAACCTTCTTCCCCTTCGATACGTCATACGTTTATATTAACAACAGAACAGATTATATCCTAATACAAGGCAGCCGATAACGAACAGGAAGGTAAAGATTGTCTCCGGAATAAAGAGCAGCACTGCCATCCCCAGTCCAAAGCAGAACAGCATAAGCCCGCATATTCTTCTCATATCTTAATTGTCTCCCCCATTCTGCAACAAGCTATATTCCATCATATGCAGATAGGCGGCCCGGGATTCCTATTTCACATCCATATGTTCCGCCTTACCCGTGTCATAGGCTGCCGCCGTATCCTTTGCGGTCTGGACCGTTTCTTCAGACACGGCCGGCTTTCCCCCCAGGAATTTATTGATGAAATCCGGCGCCATATCTATGACCTTGGTGATGGCATCCTGATTCTTTACGTTGACAAGCTTTGTCACGCCTCCCTGAATTACCAGTACGGCGCTGGGACTCATCTTGGCGCTCATGCCTCCGCCGCCCCGGTGTTTCTGCCTGACACCCTCTGCAAAGCTTCCGGCCGCCATACCGCATGTCACATCAATCAGAGGGACAATGATTGTATCTCCCACCTGTACCGGTTCCCCCACCACGGTCTTGGTGTTGACGAACTGGTCCATGCCTCTAAATAACATGTCTATCGTAGATGTAAATTGATTCTCTGCCATAGTATGTCCTCTTCTCTATTTATTCCCGCGGGCTGCCAGCGGGACTGGATTTACCATCCCCCGGCAGCAGCCGCGAGTGTCATATCACTTTAAGAAACCCTTCAGCATCCTGCGGGTATGTCCGTCAAACAGGACCTGGAGTACCAGCCAAAGGATTACGGATAACCGTATTCTTCCTTTCAGGCTCCCCTCTGCGTCCAGTATCTTCTCATCAAATACCGGGTACAAAAAAAGCTGCCTGTGGTAAAATGGGTAGATAAGGCTGGCAGCCTGAAGCACCTGCCCCGTGGTATAGGGGTCGTCAAACCCGAAGGTGACGGTGCACCTGCCCTTTCTGGGCCACAGATGTATAAGGAGACGTTTTGTCTGCCTGTAAAGGAGCCTCAAGGATGCCTGATTTTTTTCATCCTCCAGCCACATTTTCTTTTCCAGAACAAATTCCCTGATTCCCTTGAGCTTATCACAGATTTTCTCAAAAGAAAACTTAAGTTTTTCCAGTATATGCCTGATTGACTGACTGATACGGCCTGCAAGGTCTTTTATTTTTCCGATGATGCCCGACCCCCTTTTGTCAGGCCCTGTTTTATCTTCCTCTGCTCCTGTTTCCTTCCGGTTGGCGTCCTGCTCTCCTGCCGGTTCGCCATGCGCCAGTTCCTCACCGGGCTGACCGCCCCCGGCCCTGCCATCCGTGTCTGTTTTCCTATGTTCCTCCTGGGCCTTCCTGTAATGCTCCTCATCCTGCTGCAGTTCCTCATACAGGGACTGTTCTTCATCTCCCAGTATGGTATCCAGACCGTCTTCCAAATTCTGGGCAGGATCTTTTCCCCGATTGTGCCACAGCCTAAAGCCCAGAACCTTGAGACTGCACACCAGGCCTTTGCCTTCATAGACAGCCCCGAATGCCAGGATATGGAAGAACCAGGTGGCGCAGACCGACAGCAGCAGCTGTCCGTGATAACTTCCCTCTGCCTTATACCTTACAGGGATGAACAGCACTGCCAGGAGAATGCCAAGCAGCAGCCCCAGGATGACCAGAAGAGCAATACCTATTATCTTCAATATCACAAGCAGAATATGAATCATCTTGCCTCCTCCAGGTACGACATATATGATTTCCAGTTAAAACCATCCGTATGCCGGTACATATCATCCACCATGGCGCGGACTACCTCACATGCTTCCCCGTATCCCTCGGCCACGCCTAAAATCAGGAAATCCTCTGCCTTCCGCTCTTCCTCTGTCAGCAGCATCACAGGCCGTATGTCAAGTATATGATTCCCACTCTGAGGAAGAGTAATCACATAGGTGTCCGGCATGAGCTTCCTTTCGCGGATTCCCATGAGGACCCTGGCCCGGTGCCGCCCGGCCCTGTCTCCCATATATAGATGCTCCCACCAGCGCATTCATCCATCTCCCTCTGTCTGCGCGCCAGGCCATGTCTGAAACCCATTTCCGCCAAGGCGCGTCCTAATAATCTTCCAGGTCAAATCTATCCTGTTCCATCATCATGCGTATAATACCCATGGAAATCTCTTTTTCCTTCCCATCGGAACAGCTTCTGAGACTTCCTTCCACATACTGACGCACTTCCTCCAGGGAATCGAAAAAGACCGGCAGCCTGGACAGAATCTTGGACATCACAGCCCTGATAAGGACCTTTGGTTTTCCTTCCCAGGCAGCTGACAGCTCCCCAAAGAAGCGCTCCAGCTTCCCGGCCATCAGTTCTTCGTCCACCTTCTGGTCCGCCCTGTCTTCCGGACGCTCCAGGGACATGAAGGAGCTGCCCGACATGAGCAGGTCAATCTTCCGGAGAATTTCCCCGTCCTCATCCAAGCCATCTGCCGCGCTCTTAACCTCTGTCTCCAGACGCATCCACTGCTCAAAGTAAGTCTCCTGCTTTCCCTCCAGCATGGACAGCTTATCTGTCAGTTCCTGGGGAATGGCCTTTACGGCCCCTTCCTCAAAAAGAGACTGAACCGCTGACAGGAGCCCTTTTAACAGGCTCTCCTCCGATACCTCCATCATCGCCCATTTTCTGGAAAGCACAAGCACATAAAGGTCATTTATCAAATCCATGAACAACATCAGTTCCCCTGTGGTATCCATGAGAATCTGTCCTGCCCGCTCCATCTCGGCTGTCAGATGCCGGTATTCCTCTGCTGTGATGGCCTTAAAATCCGTCTTTTCAAATTCCCTGAGAATGGAGTAAAGGTCCTCGTATCCTGTCTCCATGTCCTCCGGCCGCACCAGCATGGCCTCAGACCGCAGGATATACAGCATATCATCCAGGCCGGAGACCGGTCCGCCCTTATAGACAGACATCCCCTCCTCCACCATGGCAAAGAATTTATTCCTGGTAAGCCGTATGGGAAGCTGGCCTACCACGGACTGTATCCGTTCATTGACAACCATTGCCTCGTCTGTGTCCATGATATAGGCCATGATTTCCGCTGTCCATTCCTCCTCATCCGGCTGGACATTTCTGTTTCCCATGAGCTGGGGCTCAAAACGCCCTTCCAGACGGTTCAGCACATATTCATACGCCTGAAAAACATCCGCATAAGCGGTATTGGTCTCCATAGCCGAGGCTGTCTCATCCCTCAGGCAATTCAGCTCCTCCAGCTTCAGGCTTCCCTCCAGGAAATCCTTTAACAGACCGTGATACCGTTTGCTCAGTCTCTCCAGCCTGCTTAAAAAGTCCCCTTCCAGAGTTACCTCATAGTACATATAATAATTCAGAGCCAGCCGCGTATATGCATAGTGGCAGGCCGCTGAAATCTGTTTCTTCCTTCGTCTTGATTCCAAAACCCATTCCTCCCGGAACTTATTTTCACATAATAAACAATGATGATATATCCGCCTGATATTTAATTCTTACCCAGTATACAAAGGCGCGCCAGGTCCAGTGCCTTCATCATGGCCTGTTCCCGCACCTTTTCCCGGTTGCCCTTAAACTGGTATCTCTTGACGCAGGTCTTTCCCCTCAGGCAGCAGGCCATGTACACCAGCCCAACAGGTTTTTGATCCGTACCGCCGTCCGGTCCTGCTATGCCGGTGGTGGCCACACAGAGGTCAGTACCGCTGGCCTTCACTCCGCCCTCCGCCATCTCCCTGGCAGTCTCTTCACTGACAGCGCCGTGGGCTTTTAAAGTGCCCTCACGTACTCCCAGAAGGCGCATTTTGGCTTCATTTGAATATGTCACCATGCCTTCCATAAACACGTCGGATACCCCGGGCACATTCACCATTCTGGCCGCTATCATGCCTCCGGTACAGGACTCGGCAGTGCACATGGTCAGATGATTCCGTTTTAACAAATCCGCCACTGCCATCTCGAGACTCACCTGTTCATCCGTGGTGTAAACAGCTTCCTTAAAACGGTCTTCTATCTCCTTCTCCACAGGCGCAATGAGAGCCAGCCCCTCCTCCCGGCTTTCCGCCCTGGCAGTAATCCTTAAATGCACCTCTGCTGTCTTGGCGTAGGTGGCAATGGTGGGATTGGTCTGGGCGTCAATCAGGTCCAGGAGCATATCCTCTACCTGGCTTTCGCCGTATCCGCAGATTTTCACCATACTGGATACCAGCACCGCATTCTGCTTTTGCTGAAGATAAGGAAACACCTGCCCGTTGAACATGGGATACAGTTCATTGGGAGGTCCCGGAAGCAGGATAGCGGTCCTGCCGTCCTTTTCCAGAATCAGACCCGGGGCCATGCCGTTGGCATTGTCCAGCACCAGTGCCCCCTGGGGGACTGTGGCCATCTTCCAGTTGTTGTCCGGAATGTGCCTGTAAATGTTATTCCTGAAGAATTCTGTCAGATGCTCCCTGGTATGGGCATCCTCCGCCAAAGGCATGCCGAAGGCATCGGCACAGACCTCCTTTGTCAAATCATCCTCTGTGGGTCCCAGGCCTCCTGTCAGTATGAGAATGTCCGAACGTGAAAGCCCCTGGCGCACCACGGACATCATCCTGTCATAATTATCCCCCACCGTGACCTGGAAAAACAGATCGAATCCAAGCATGGCGCATTTCTCAGCCAGGAACTGGGTGTTGCTGTTTACAATATTCCCCATAAGAATCTCAGTCCCCACGGATATGAGTTCCACTGTCATGCTACATACCTCCCTCTGTCAGGATTTTCATATTCTTTGCCACATAATCCACCAGGGATATGATGGTCAGTGCAACTGCAATGACAACCACAATGTTGGTCACCAGCGTCAGGGCCGGGATATTAAAAATCAGCAGGATGACAGCCGTCATCTGGAAGGTGGTCTTAAATTTGCCCCAGTAGCTGGCTGCTATGACCACGCCGTTATCCGCTGCCACCAGACGGAATCCGCTGATGATGAACTCGCGGCTGATGATAATGATGACAACCCAGGCAGGGAGCTGTCCCAGCTCAATCAGGCAAATCAGCGCGGAACAAACCAGCAGCTTGTCTGCCAGCGGGTCCATAAATTTACCAAAGTTGGTCACCAGGTTGTACTTCCTGGCAATCCTGCCGTCAAACAAATCCGTGAGACTGGCCACAATGAACAGCACATTTGCCACAATACGCATGGTATAGTTATTGCCGTGATCAAACAGCAGGGCCGCAACAAAAAATGGAATCAAACACGCTCTTATAATCGTCAGTTTATTGGGCAGATTCATCATACACCTCTCCTATCAAATCATATTCAGCGGCTCCTGTTACCTTAACCCTCACAAAGTCGCCTGACATCAGTTCAACATCCCCGTTCACAAATATCAGACCGTCCACATTCGGCGCGTCCATGTAAGTCCGTCCCACATAGGCTGGCTCGTCCACCACCTTTCCTTCTATGAGGACCGTAAGCACCCTGCCTACCATGTTCTCACAGTGTTCAAATGCAATGTCCTGCTGCAGCTCCATGATCTGGTCCCTGCGCTCCTCCTTCACCTCCTCCGGCACCTGGTCGGGATAGGAGAAGGCCGGTGTGTCCTCCTCAGCGGAATAAGCAAATACCCCCAGACGCTCAAACTCCATCTCATTGACAAAGTCCATCAGTTCCTCATGGTCGCTCTCAGTCTCTCCCGGAAAGCCCGAAATCAGGGTGGTCCGGATGGCAATATCCGGAATCTCCTGCCTGAGTTTTCCGATGCGCTCCATCAGTTCTTCCTTGTTGGTCCTGCGTCCCATGCGCTTAAGAATCCGGTCGCTGGCATGCTGGATGGGTATATCCAGATAGTTGCACACCTTTTCCTCTGTCCGGATGGTCTCTATGAGCTCATCCGTGATTTCCTCCGGATAGCAGTACTGAATGCGAATCCAGTAGATTCCCGGAATCTTTGCCAGCTCCTTAAGAAGTCTCGGAAGGCATTTCTCCCCATAAAGGTCCTTGCCGTAAAGGGTTGTTTCCTGCGCCACCAGAATCAGCTCTTTAACGCCTGCCTCCGCCAGCTGCCTGGCCTCCGCCACCAGCTGCTCTATGGGGACGCTGCGGTAGGGCCCCCTTAAATAAGGGATGATGCAATAAGTACAGCGCTTGTCACAGCCTTCCGCGATTTTAAGGAAGGCATAATGACCGCCGGTGGTGACCACACGCCTGGCTTCCACCTGGGGAAGCTCGCTCAAATCGTGGAAACAGGAAAGATGGGTTCCTGACCTTCCCGTGAGCACCTGCTCCAGCACCTTTGCCACCTCCTCATAGGAGGTTGTCCCAAGGATGGCGTCCACCTCAGGTATCTCATCCAGAATTTCCTGCTTATATCTCTGGGCCAGACATCCTGCCACCAGTAGTGCCTTTAGATTCCCCTCCTCCTTATACCGGGCCATTTCCAGGATGGTGTTGACGCTTTCCTCCTTGGCATCGCCGATAAAACAGCAGGTGTTGACCAGTATCACATCCGCCTCTGTCTCGTCGTCCGTAAAAATGATGCCCTGTCCGTTTAACAGTCCCAGCATCTTCTCTGTATCCACCAGATTCTTATCACATCCCAGGGATACGCAAAATAACTTTATATTCTCCATATAAAAATAACTCCTAATGAACATTTAAGCCATCTCTGTCCGGGCAGCACCGGGAATGACCCAAAATGCTTCCCTGTACAGGAGACGGCTTATGATTTATGCGTTCTGCTCTTCCTCTTCCGTTGTCTCTTCCTCCGGAAGGATTTTCACCTTCTGGTGATACAGTTCATCAATGGCAATGGACAGCGGCTTCTTTCCTGCTGCTCCGGCAACCATGGGGTCCTCCCCTGCGATGAGCTGTCTGGCACGCCTGGACGCTGCAATGACGATGGAATAACGGCTCTGTACCACCGGCTGCTCTCCGGGCTCAATATCACTGTTTACTACGTTGATTAAATCGGTGTATGATGGATGTAACATATTACATTCCCCTTTCAAATTGTTATATGACTTTTATAAATGGTTTACTGTCTGTCATCCAGGTGATAAAGCTCTTCCCGCATCCTGCTCAGGAAGTCCAGATGATAGCAGGTTTTACTGTGCTGCAGTGTAATGAGCTGATGCATCTGCTCCACACATGCATCAATCTCGTCATTAATCAGCAGGTAATCATAGGCTTCCATGCCCGACGCCTCCTCAGCCGCACGGCGGAGCCTGGCACCTATGACCTCAATGGTCTCTGTTCCCCTGCCCACCAGACGGCGGCGAAGCTCCTGGGCACTAGGCGGTGTGACGAAAATCAGCAGCGCATCAGGAAAGCGCTTCTTCACCTTAAGGGCACCCTGTATCTCAATCTCCAGAATTACGTCCTTTCCCTCTGCCATCTTTTTCTCCACATAGTCCCTGGGCGTGCCATAGTAATGGTTCACGTACTGCGCGTACTCCACCAGACGTCCTTCCTCTATCATCTGCTGAAAATATTCCCTGCTGACGAAGAAATAATCCTCCCCGTCCTTTTCTCCTTCCCTGGGCTGCCTTGTGGTGGCGGATACAGACAATGCATAATTGTCATACCGCTTTAGAAGCTCTTTCATGAGTGTTCCCTTTCCTGCTCCGGAAAATCCGGATACTACCACTAAAATTCCCTGCTGGTTCATGGTATGCTCTCCCTGACTTTTCAATGTACTTATTTGTATGTTCTTATTCAATATTCTGTATCTGCTCCCTGACCTTCTCTATCTCGGTCTTAAGGGCAATGGCCTTGTCCGAGATGGACAGGTCCGTGGATTTGGAGAGGATGGTATTAGCCTCCCGGTTCATCTCCTGGGCAATGAAATCCAGCTTGCGGCCAACACTCTCTCCGCTTAAAAGCTCATTCCTGGTGTTGTTTATATGGCTTCTGAGGCGCACCGTCTCCTCATCCACACATATCCTATCTGCATAGATGGTAACTTCCGCCGCAATACGGCTCTCCTCCATGGCAGTGTTGCTTAAGAGCTCCTTTACCTTGTCCTCCAGCCTGTTCCTGTACTCTGTTAAAATCTGCGGGGAACGCTCTTCGATAAAATCCACCAGCGTTTCCATATAATCCAGCTTGCCCAAAAGATCCTTCTTAAGATGTTCTCCCTCAATTTCCCTGGACTCCACAAACTTGACAGCGGCCTCCTTAAGGGCTCCCGAAAGGATTAACCACAAATGCTCCTCGTCGTCCGGCACCTGCTCCATGGTAAGCACCTCAGGAAACTTGGCCAGGGCCGACACCTTCACATCGTTCTGGATGCCGAACTCATCCGACATCCTGTTAAAGTACTCCATATATTCAGCAGCCAGCGCCCGGTTGTACTTCAGGCACATGTTGCCTGACCTGTAATCCTCGTAGTTGATGAACAAATCCACTTTTCCCCTCTGGATATATTTCTTAAGGAGTGTCCTGATGGAAGCTTCAAAATAATTGAACTTCTTGGGCATCTTAATACTTAAATCCAGATATCTGTGATTAACGGCCTTCATCTCGACAGAAATCTTGTACTCGTCCGTCACATTCTCGCATCTGCCGAAACCAGTCATGCTTTTTAACATAACGAATGCCTCTCTTTCGTTTTTATCCATAATTAGTTAGTATTATAATTCATCTGGGGAATCAAGTCAACAAATTGTTCAACAAAGCAATTTGTGTGAATGTTCAGGGAGAATGTTCAGCAAAGCAATTTCCGCGATAAGCAATTTCCGCGGCAGTTCAAATGCAAGGCCTTTTCTATTCCTTCAAATTATGGTATTCTTATATTCAGCGGCCCCGGCGCCCGGACATGCCCCGGAGCGGGGAACCTTCCGGTTCATCCCCGTTCCCTGTACAGACGGCATTTCCCGCGTTAATACAGGCCCGACAGGAGTGTATATATCATATGGCATTTGACGGCATTACCATAGCAAACCTGGTTCATGAGTTCAAGGAAGCCCTTGGAGGCGGGCGCATTTCTAAAATTGCCCAGCCCGAGAAGGACGAGCTTCTCATAGCCATTAAAAATAACAAGGAAAATTACCGCCTCCAGATATCGGCCAGCGCAAGCCTCCCCCTTATCTACCTGACGGACAAAAACAAACCCAGCCCCATGACAGCTCCTAATTTCTGCATGCTGCTGCGCAAGCACATCGGAAGCGCCAGAATCGTGGACATCAGCCAGCCCGGCTTAGAGCGCATCATCCAGTTCGAGCTGGAGCACTTAGACGAGATGGGGGACCTGTGCCGCAAGAAACTGATTGTGGAAATCATGGGAAAGCACAGCAATATCATTTTCTGTAAGGAGGACGGCACCATTATCGACAGCATCAAGCATGTGTCCGCCCAGGTCAGCTCTGTCCGCGAGGTACTTCCGGGACGAACCTATTTCATCCCCCAGACCGTTGCCAAGGAAAATCCTCTTACGGTCACCCAGGAAACCTTCCGCCAGGCAGTAGGCTCCTCCTCCATGTCCGTCCAGAAAGCCCTGTACAACCATCTCACAGGCATCAGCCCCATTATGGCCGAGGAAATATGCCACCTGGCAAGCATTGACTCAGATTACGGCGCCTCAGAATTGTCTGAAACAGAACTTCTGCATCTTTACCATACCTTTTCCCTGGTGATGGAGGACGTAAAGGAAGGGAGTTTTGCGCCGGCCATTGTCTTCGATGAAGAGGGCCCGGTAGAATACGCTGCCCTTCCCCTGACCTGTTACGAGGGCGGCGCTTACCACAGCCAGTCTTTCCAGTCCATGAGCCATCTGCTGGAGGAGTACTATGCTTCCCGGGACACCATTACCAGGATCCGCCAAAAGTCCTCAGACCTGCGCCGGATAGTCCAGACAGCCCTGGAGCGCAACTACAAAAAATACGATTTGCAGCTGAAGCAGCTGAAAGACACTGAAAAGCGTGAAAAATACCGCATATACGGCGAACTCCTGAACACATACGGCTATGAGCTCACCGGCGGCGAGAAATCCTTTACCTGTCTGAACTACTACACCAACGAGGAAATCACCATTCCTCTGGACACGCAGCTGTCAGCAAAGGACAATGCCAAAAAGCACTTTGACAAATACAACAAATTAAAGCGCACCTATGAAGCCCTGACAGACCTGACAAAGGAGACCAAGGCTGAAATCGACCATCTGGAATCCATCAGCTCCGCCCTTGACATAGCCCTGGCCGAAAACGACCTGGTACAGATTAAGGAAGAGCTAATGGAGTACGGATATATCAAAAAGCGCCGTTCAAGCGACAAAAAGCCGAAAATCACCAGCAAGCCCTTCCACTACATTTCCTCCGACGGCTTCCACATTTACGTAGGAAAGAACAACTACCAGAATGAGGAACTCACCTTTAAACTGGCAACAGGCAACGACTGGTGGTTCCACGCCAAAGGCATCCCCGGCTCCCATGTCATCGCAAAGACAGAGGGCCGCACCGACCTTCCCGACCGTCTCTTTGAAGAAGCCGGAGCCCTGGCCGCCTACTATTCCAAGGGCCGTGACAACGACAAGGTGGAAATCGACTACATCCAGAAAAAGAACATCAAGAAGGTAGCCGGAGCCGCGCCCGGATTCGTGATTTACCATACCAATTACTCTTTGGTGGCGTCGCCGGGGTGTGAGCTGAATGAGGTGGGGTGATTTGGATTTATGGTGTAGTGGATGAGAGTACGGTACGTCCGCGGAGAGGGGGAGGCGGGGTTGGGGGACTGGTTCCGGAGCCTCAAGCCTCCTCGCCCTGCCCCTTCCCACGGACGTACCCTCCAGCCACAACATAGAAAAAAGCAAAAAAAACAACTGCCTGCCATAATTTCTTACGACAGCCAGTTGATTTTTCATTACATTAACACCTAATCCAACCAGTGAATTAGTTGTACTTACGCTTACGAGCAGCTTCAGACTTTTTCTTACGTCTTACGCTTGGCTTCTCGTAATGCTCTCTCTTACGAATTTCCTGCTGAATGCCAGCCTTTGCACAGTTTCTTTTGAATCTGCGTAAAGCACTGTCTAAGCTCTCGTTATCTTTAACAATTACGTTTGACATCGCTCACACCTAACCTCCCTCCAGTTGTGTAATTGTGCATAATACAACTGTTTGGGTATTTTTAGCACTGCTATGATTATAGCATAAAAATACCGTACGTCAAGAATTTTTTTATAATTCTTACGTTTATTTTTAAATTTTATCTGTACATGTACTATTTTGTCTGTTCTTCCACTGTCTCAACCGCTTTTTTAAGAGCATCGTCGATACCAGCCGGATTCTTGCCGCCGGCCTGGGCCATGTTGGGACGGCCGCCGCCGCCGCCGCCCACAAGACCAGCTATGGCCTTAATCAGGTTGCCTGCGTGGGCGCCCTTTTTCTGTGCGGAGTCTGTGGCTGTCGCCATCAGGTTCACCTTGCCGTCCTGCTCGCAGGCCAGCACAATGACGCCTTCTCCCAGCTTGTCCTTTAACTGGTCGCCTAAGTTTCTCATGCCGTTCATGTCCACTCCGGCCACCCTGGCTGCCAGAACCTTAAGTCCGTTTACTTCCTTGACCTGGCTCATGACATCACCTAAGGAGTCATTGGCAAGCTTGCTCTTAAGCTTCTCATTCTCGGAGTGAAGGGTCTTAATCTCCTCCAGAAGGGACTGTATCTTGGAAGTCAGCGCGGACGGTGTTGTCTTGGCTGTCCTGGCCGCCTCCTGAAGCTCCTCTTCCACCTCCTGATAATGTTTCATAAGCCCCTCGGATGTAAGCGCCTCAATACGCCTTACGCCGGCGGCAATACCTGCCTCGGAAATAATCTTGAAGTATGCAATGGTGCCGGTATTAGGCACATGGGTGCCGCCGCAGAGCTCTGTGGAGAAATCTCCCATGCGGACCACGCGGACCTTATCCCCGTATTTTTCACCGAACAGGGCCATGGCTCCTGTTTTCTTGGCTTCATCCAGTGTCATAACCTGGGTGACTACCGGAAGGGATTCCTGGATTTCCTGGTTCACCAGTTCCTCCACCTTCTTGATTTCATCCGGTGTCATGGCTGAAAAATGGGTAAAGTCAAAACGCAGCCTGCCGGCATCCACGTAGGAACCTGCCTGCTCCACATGTTCTCCCAATACCTTGCGCAGGGCCTTCTGAAGCAGATGGGTGGCGCTGTGGTTCTTGCATGTAAGAGCGCGGTTGTGGGCGCATACAGAGAGGGTCACGGTTTCTCCTACCTGGAACATGCCTTTTGTCATGACACCCACATGGCCTACCTTGCCGCCCTGTAGGTGTATGGTATCCTCTACCTTAAAGGCGCCGTTTTCATTGGAGATAACACCTGTATCTCCCTGCTGGCCGCCCATGGTTCCGTAGAACGGGGTCTGCTCCACGATGATGGTGCCCTTCTGTCCGTCTGTAAGGGCCTGTACCAGCTCGTCTTCCGTGGTCAGTACAGTCACCTTGGAATCAGCCGTCAGTCTGTCATAACCAATAAATTCAGTGGTAACAGAAGGATCGATGGACTGGTATACAGTCACGTCGGCACCCATGTAATTGGTAGTCTTGCGGGCCTTTCTGGCCTTTTCCTTCTGTTCCTTCATGGCGGCGTCAAAGCCGTCTTCATCCACGGTGCAGCCTCTCTCTTCCAGAATTTCCTTGGTAAGATCCAGAGGGAATCCATAAGTATCATACAGCTTGAATGCATTGGCTCCGGAAAGACACTTGTTTCCGGTTTTCTGCATCTCATCCTCCATCTCTCCCAGGATGCTCAGTCCCTGGTCAATGGTCTTGTTGAACTTTTCCTCTTCCTCGGACAGTACCTTGAAAATCATGGCCCGCTTTTCTTCCAGCTCAGGATAGCCGTCCTTAGACAGCTCGATAACGGTCTCGGAAAGACCGGCCAGGAACCTGCCTTCAATCCCCAGCTTTCTCCCATGACGGGCAGCACGGCGCAGGAGGCGTCGGAGCACGTAGCCCCTTCCCTCGTTGGAGGGCATGATTCCGTCTGAAATCATGAAGGTACAGGACTTAACATGGTCTGTAACAATACGCAGGGACACATCTGTCTCGTGGTTCTTCTGATATTCTGTATGTGCAAGCTGGCAGACCCTGTCCAAAAGCGCTTTGTTGGTGTCAACAGTAAACAGGGAGTCAACGCCCTGAACCACCACAGCCAGACGCTCCAGGCCCATGCCCGTATCAATATTCTTATGCTCCAGCTCTGTATAATGGCCATGTCCGTCATTATCAAACTGGGTAAATACATTGTTCCATACCTCAATATAACGGTCGCAGTCGCATCCCACCGTACATCCGGGTTTTCCGCAGCCAAAGGCCTCGCCTCTGTCGTAATATACCTCTGAGCAGGGGCCGCAGGGGCCTGATCCGTGCTCCCAGAAGTTGTCCTCCTTGCCGAACTTGAAGATGCGCTCAGCCGGAATTCCAATTTCCTTGTTCCAGATGCCGAAGGCTTCATCATCATCCAGGTACACGCTGGGATACAGCCTGTCCGGGTCCAGTCCCACCACTTCGGTCAGAAATTCCCATGTCCAGTGGATGGCTTCTGTTTTAAAATAATCCCCAAAAGAGAAATTACCCAGCATCTCGAAGAAAGTGCCGTGACGGGCTGTCTTTCCTATATTCTCAATGTCGCCGGTGCGGATACACTTCTGGCAGGTTGTAACCCTCTTTCTGGGCGGAATCTCCTGTCCTGTGAAATATGGCTTCAGGGGAGCCATACCGGAATTGATTAAAAGCAGGCTGTTATCATTATGCGGAACCAGTGAAAAGCTCTTCATTGCCAGATGGCCCTTGCTCTCGAAAAACTCAAGGAACATCCGGCGCAGCTCGTTCACGCCGCGGTACTGTGGTTCTTTCACTTTATTTTCCTCCATATTATTGCTCTGATTACATAACCGTCATTTTACCATAACGCTATATAATTATCAAGACTGTCTTAACAAAAAAGAGAGGGAAAACCAATGATTTTCCATTGTTTTTCCCTCTTATCCGCAATTTTCAGTTCCCGTCATACGGACCGTTCTTCCCATACTTTCGCCTGTTACGGCAATGCAGTTTGGGATGAATCCTCCTCCTCGCAGAACACCCCGTTGGCCTCCTCGTAGCGGCCTGCCAGCTCGTAAGCCCTGTCCCTGGTCAGACTGACCAATGTGGCCGCATAACTGATTCCCTCCATGGATCCGCTGTTCCTGCCCGAACTCTCTGCCGCCCTGGCATCCCGGTTCTTAAGCCATTCCTGCTGTTCAGAAGCCAGCTTTGCAGCATCTCCCTGAGACAGCATCTCCATGAGAGCATTGTAAATGGAATTCAGCTCTCCTTCCCATAACTTTAGCTCTGTCTCCGCCGAGGTCTTGATGGAATATACATTGGAATCCGTTTCCTCCTCCCGCATCTTAAGAATCTGGGTGTCCAAATCCTCCAGGCGTTTGCGGTAGTCTACTAAAAGACTTGCCTTGTACTCCCTGGTCCTGGCTCCTGTGAGAGGGGAAATAGGCATATCCTTTTCCGAAGCAGTCTCCGAAACAGCGGGCCCCTCACCGGCACCTGCGGCGCCGGCAGTATCCGAAGCCATTGTCTCATCAGCGGCATCCGTCATTGCCGGAGCTGCCTGGTCCGAAGAAAAGGCCCCTGCTGCCTCTGCTGCCGGAGCCGCTCCGTAAGCTGCATATCCGGGACCTGCATCTCCTGAAGCTGTATTTCCTGAAGCTGCATTCCCAGGTCCTGCATCTCCCGTCATCCTGCGCTCCGCAGGTGTTGCGGGCTCTGCCCTGCCAGCCGCCATACCTGCATCCGTTCCGCCCGTCTCTGTATCCTGCTGTCCCCAAGCCGGGGCAAAGGATGACGCTGCCGCAGTCTCTTCTGGCCCTGCTGTAATCTCAGCCATCATGGCTGCTCCCTGGCTGTTCACATAGTATTTGGTATAGTGGGTAACACCAGTTCCTATGACCAGGATACAGCCAATCACAATCCATATCCTTTTATCTTTCATCGCAACACATCCCTGCCATAATCTTGTATTAACCTTATCACAAAAAAGGAAGAAAAGAAACACGAAGATAAAAGGAGTAATAGATTGTAAGAGATATGTAAGAAAATCAGGAACAGATACAAAAAAGCGCTGCCTCCCCTGTTCCACACGTAATCCAGGGTTAAGCAGCGCCTTCTAACTGCAAGGTGAAGCTTATTTATGCCTCCAGCCCCTGGTCTGTCATCAGATTTCCGCCATCTGCCGCAGAGGTGGCCAGAGCATCGCATTTCTCATTTTCAGGATGGCCTGCATGTCCTTTTACCCAGATGAATTTTACCTGGTGGGGTTCCTTTGCCTTTAACAGGCGTTTCCAGAGGTCGATATTCTTTACCGGCCCGCTTTTCCCACGGTTCCATCCCTTTGCCACCCAGCTGTCAATCCAATGCTGGTTAAACGCATCTGTCAGGTATTTGGAATCCGAATATAATTCCACCTGGCATGGCCTGTTTAATGCCTCCAGCCCTACTATGGCAGCCATCAGTTCCATCCGGTTGTTGGTGGTGCGCACATACCCGCCGGACATGGTCTTCTCATGAAGCTGGCCGCTGCTGTCCGTAAAATGAAGCACTGTCCCGTAACCGCCCGGGCCGTCAGGATTTCCCCTGGCAGAACCGTCTGTGTAAATCTGTACTTTCGTCATGTGTCAATATCTCCTGTCAGTAACATTCTATCTGTCCCATTTATCGCACAGAGCAAGAATCTGTTCCGTAAAACGGGTCAGGTCCTTATTAGCGCCGCCCTCATTGCGGTGAATCACATCTAACAGCATCTTGCCCGCATCCACCAGCCTGGTATAAACACCGCTGGCCCTGCGTTTGGCGGCAGTTTCCTTCTCAATGAGAACGCCCTCTGTCTCTTTAATCCAGAAGCCCTTTATGAGGTCAAACTGGGAACCTGAAAAAGGCGCCTTGGCTGTCAGTTTCAGCTGGGTATTCAGCACATCCGAGAAGGATACGCAGGATTCCTCGCTTCCATGAACCACAAAAACATAATCCGGCTTTTTCTCAAATGCGGATATCCAGGTGATAAGCCCGTCCCTGTCCGCATGGCCGCTGATTCCCTCCATGGTCTCTATATGGGCCCGCACATCGATTTCCTCACCGAATATCTTCACGATCTGGGCCCCGTCCTGAAGAATCCGTCCCAGGGTTCCCTCTGCCTGGTATCCCGCGAACACAACGGAACACTCCGGCCTCCACAGGTTGTGTTTCAGGTGGTGGCGTATACGGCCCGCATCACACATGCCTGCCGCTGATATGATGACCTTGGGCGTCATGTCAAAGTTTATGTTCTTGGATTCCTCACTGGTAATGGAGAGCTTCAGTCCCGGAAAATCAATGGGGTTGATTCCGCGTTCCACCAGAGCCTTTGTCTCCTCGTCATAGCACTCCAGCATATTGTCCTTAAACACATGGGTGGCTTCCACGGCCAGAGGGCTGTCTACATAGACCTCGAAGCTGTCATGGCCGGTCACAAGCCTTTCTTCCTTAATATGGCGTATCAGATACAGCAGCTCCTGGGTACGTCCCACTGCAAAGGCCGGTATGACCACGTTTCCCTGCCGGTCCAGGGTCTCCTGAATGATTCCGGCCAGACTGTCCACATGGTTTACATCCTTTTTATGGCAGCGGTTTCCGTAGGTAGATTCCATCACCACGTAATCTGCCTCTGCAATATACTGTGGATCACGGATCAGGGGCTTATTCTTATTTCCAATGTCGCCGGAAAATACGATTTTTTTCTTGCTGGCACCCTCAGTGGCCCATATCTCTATGGAAGCAGACCCCAGTAAATGTCCCACATCCGTAAAACGCAGGGTCAGGTTGTCATTGAGCTTAAATACCTGCCCATACGCCACGCCTTCAAAATGCTTAAGCACATCCTCAGCGTCCTGCATGGTATAGAGGGCTTCCACCTCACCCCTGCCTGCACGGCGCGCCTTCCGGTTTTTCCACTCAGCTTCCATCTCCTGTATGTGGGCGCTGTCCTTAAGCATAATGTTGCACAGGTCAGCGGTGGCATAGGTGGTTATAACCTGGCCTCTAAATCCCCTGGCGTGAATCCACGGAAGCATACCCGCATGGTCAATATGCGCATGCGTCAGAAGCACATAGTCAATCTCGTGATACCCCACGGGCAGCTCCGCATTCTGGTATATGTTATTTCCCTGTTCCATACCGCAGTCTATAAGCACCTTGGTATTTCCCACCTCCAGAAAATGGCAGCTGCCCGTTACCTCATGGTCGGCCCCGATAAATGTAAGTCTCATCTGCATTCTCCCCTCTGAGTATAATATAGTCTTGCCCCACAGAATATTCTGTCAATTACAGCTACAGTATACCATATTCCCCATAAGAATGCAAATCGTATTGTAATATTTGCACAATTTTCTGTGAACAGTCCTTCTCTCAACATGTATTCCCATTATTGTCGATTTTAAATAATGATGCATATCATACCGCCGTTGCTGTCATTGATGATTTTCTGCAGCGTATCCTGCAGCTTCAGCTGGCAGTCCTCCGTCATCTGGGACACCTTGGCCTGGATACCGTCCTCCACAATCTGTTCAATGGATTTTCCAAAGATATTGGTATTCCAGATTCCGTCGTCGCTCTCCCTGGCATTTTCCTTGATGTAGGCAATCAAATCCTGGGCCTGCTGCTCGCTTCCCACAATAGGCGCAATCTCCGTCTCAATATGGGCCTTAATCAGGTTGATGGACGGTGCTTCGGCCTTCATCTTCACCCCGTACTTGTTGCCGTGTTTGATGACCTGTGGTTCATCCAGCACTATTTCTGAGCGTTCCGGAGTCACCACCCCGTACCCTTTTAACCGCACCTGTGACAAAGCATTCTGCACCTTTTCATATTCCTTCTGCATGTTGGCCAGGCTGCTTAAGGTCTGCATGAGCTGGTATTCTCCTTCAATGGGCAGTCCCACATAATCGCTGAGAATCTGGTAATAGTAGCTGTCGTCCATATCCACCTGGACGCCCACCCTGCCGTCAGCCATCTGCATATTCTTGATATTCATGGAGCGGATGGTATCCGTATGCTGCTGTTCCAGTTCCCCGGACACATCCTTCATATGGGTTACCTTCTGTATTACATTCCTGGCTGCCTGGATGACCTGGGCCTTAAGCCAATGGGTGGAAGGCAGGATCTCCAGCCATTTGGGAATATGGAAATCCATCTCAGTCACAGGGAATTCCTTCAGGACGCGTTCCAGAATATGGAAGATATCCTCCTTCTTAAGCTGCTCGCAGTTTACGGGCAGCACCGATACCCCGTAGGATTCAGACATTTCCCTTGCCAGCCTGGCAGTCTCGTCGGAATAGGGTTTGGTGGAATTCAAAAGGACCACAAATGGTTTTCCCAGCTTTTTCAGCTCGTCAATGGTCTGCTTTTCAGCTGCTATGTATCCGGGGCGTTTAATTTCCCCTATGGTTCCGTCCGTGGTCACAACGATTCCAATGGTGGAATGGTCATTGATAACTTTCCTGGTTCCGATTTCCGCTGCCTGGGTAAACGGAATATCATAATCAAACCACGGCGTCTTCACCAGACGCTCCTCGCCGTTTTCCACATGACCCGCTGCTCCGTCTACCATGAAGCCCACGCAGTCAATGACCCTTACCTTGGCTTCAATGCCGTCCGCCAGATTGATGCTGGCCGCTTCCTTGGGAATAAACTTGGGCTCCGTGGTCATGATGGTCTTGCCGGCCGCACTCTGAGGCAGCTCATCCCGGCTCAGATTGCGCAGGTTCTCATCCTCCATTGCAGGGAGCACCAGCAGTTCCATGAACCGCTTTATGAAGGTAGATTTGCCTGTGCGGACCGGCCCTACTACGCCTATGTAAATCTCTCCGCCTGTTCTCGCCTGAATATCCTTGTATACATTAAAATTGTCCATAAATATACCCCCTTGCTATGCTTTTATAGTATATGCAGGGGGGTATGAGTATATGACTGGTGCAAAATCACGCTGTATCAGCTTTATTCACGCAAAGTCAATGGATAAAATCAGGCTGTCTTCGCCTCCAGGGCTTCCACTCTTTTTTCCACTTCCTGTATCATCTTAAGGAGCATGGCGCCATTGATATCATCCAGCTTCTTAATCCTGTAATACTCTGTCATCTCATCTAATCTGCGTTTCATCGTGTCCAGCCGTTCTGTCAGATTATCCTGTACCCGGTCCAATTCCCCAAGAATCAGATTCTCTGATTCTGTGAAACGGGTATCCAGTCTTCTGTCTATTTCTGTCAGGATATGCTCCTGCGTCCCGGTAAGGCTCGTATCCAGTTTCTTATCCACCTCT
>ERZ894236.229-NODE-229-length-78984-cov-53.2143_pt1 | contig 78984 bp, 65 predicted proteins | sample MGYA00380297_ERZ894236 | MGnify/ENA primary metagenome ERZ894236 (study PRJEB32331, sample SAMN06328420) | human gut metagenome | biome: human gut microbiome; feature: stool | host: Homo sapiens | collected 2014-08-04 ... | reverse complement strand
GAGGGAAATGCCCGGATCTTAAGCGAAAAAGCAGACACCTATCACAGGGAGCTCTTACAGTTTCAGAAAGCAGAAAAAAGGCAGGTGCCAAAGGAAACGATTCCAACCGTGGAACCGGAAAAAGGGTACTGGAAGAATCGCAGATACCAGAAAATGGCGAAAGAACAAGAGGAGCAGCGAAAAAAAGAGATGGAGACATTTATCAAAGAAGTCATGGACAACTCTGAGTTTACCGAAGAGCAGAGTGATTATCTTTTAACCTGTCTGGAAAGAGGGGACAAGGTGGAGGATGTGCTATATTTGGCAAAACCAAGTCTGTCCGTGGAGCATATGGAACGGATGCGGAAGATGGAACAGAAGCGGCGCATGGAAGCAACCAGCCAGAAAACACAAAAGAAACGGTACTTTTGGGAACGGGAAAAGCACTAAAGCAGGAGCGTTCCGAATTTCGGAACAGAAAGGAGAAAAATGGACGTAGAAGCCAGAATTTATCTGCCAGAAAAACCACTGGAAAACGTATGGGGATACGGGGAAGTCACGGTGGAACGCTTATTTACATTTCAAGTTCGAGTGTTAAAACATCAAAAAGAGAATGGGGAAGAGGTATCCTTTGTCAGCTTTCCCAGGCGAAAAGTGCAAGGCCGGTGGGAAGATGTAGTACACCCCAGTCAAGAACTGCGGGAGAGGATTGCCGAAGTTGTGAATCGGGAAATCCGAAAAGAAATCATAAAAGACTTGGAACTTCCAGAAATCGTAGTTCAGAGTATGAGCCTGTTTCCGGTGCAGCCCAAAAAGACAGTAAGCATCGTAGGGATTGCAACGGTAGAAGTGTGTGGTCTGACAATCAAAGGAGTCACTGTGAAACAGGGACAGGATGGACTTTTTTGTAACCTGCCCCAGTATTACAGTGAGAAAGACGGGTACCGGGATGTAGTACGGCCAACTTCGAAACGGATCCGGGAAGCAATCTCGGAGGCAGTATTGCAGGAATATAAAGTACAGAAGAACAGGAGGTGGAAAACATGACAAAGGTACAACAGCAATTAGCAGAACAATTTTTACACATCTTGGAAGAGGAAAAACTGGACTGGAAAAAAGAATGGAGCGGACTTTCAGGAAGACCTTATAATCCGGTTTCCAAGACGGTTTACCATGGGAGCAATTATTTTTCTTTACTGCTGACATCCATGGCGAAAGGATATCAGGATCCCAGATGGTGTACGTTTGCACAGATCAAAGAGCAGGGATGGACACTAAAAGCAGGAAAGGGACAGAGTGCCAAAATAGAATTCTGGTATCCCTATGATCGGGAGCAGAAAAAGGCAATCAGCTGGCAAGAATTTCGGGAAGCTGGTGGACAGATCAATGATCGGTATCAGCTTTTTAGCCGAGCGTATTCTGTTTACAATGGGGATATGATTGTAGGAATCCCCAAGTTGGAAGTAACACAAAATGAAATACAGCCAGTAGAATTGGTGGATACCATTTCTGGGAGCATGGGAGTTTCGATTTCTTATCACAAAAGTGACCAGGCATTTTACCGTCCGGTAGAAGACCGGATCTATCTTCCGTACCGCCAGCAATTTCATTCCGAGTATGCCTACGCATCCACGTCACTCCATGAGCTGTCCCATGCAACAGGGTCAGAACATCGTCTGAATCGGAAACAGGGTGGGGAATTTGGAACAGAGCCCTATGCTTATGAAGAGTTGGTGGCGGAAATCAGTTCCTGTTTCCTGTCCAGTGAGCTTCCGATAGGACAGACAGAAGAACATCTACAGAACCACAAGGCGTATGTTCAGAGCTGGATCCAGGGAATTAAAGAGCAGCCGGATGCTTTATTTCGTGCCGTGAAAGATGCGGAACAAGCGGCCGTTTATTTGGAATATCACGGTGGACTGATCACATTGGAAGAATATCAGACCTATGGAATCGAAGTAGAACCGGCAGCTCAAACACGTGATCCTGTTCCGAAATTCGGAACGGAAGAGACAAAGAAGGTTGCGATCGAAAGCACCATGGATTATGAGGACTTGGATTTCCATGTAAACCGATATAACGAAAAGGGATATGGAAGAGAAGCGTATTATCGGATTGTTTCTCTAAATGAAGAGGGGATTGTGACTCCGGTAGATCGAACCGTTTATCGGAATCTTGAACAAGTGAGAACTGCGATTTCCCAAAAAACAGAATGGAAAGAAGTCCTATATGAAGACCTGATTCAGGAAGCAATGAAGAATCAGGTGGAACAGGTGTCTTTTCCGAATCTCAAACAATCGGATGGATGGAGGCTTGCAAAAGAAGGAGAGCATTATACTGTGTATCTGGATGGAGAGCGATTTCTGACAGGAACATCAAAGAAGGTTCAGGAATTGAACCGGAGAGCTGGGGAAGGGAAACATCCCATGCTGCAGCGTGCGTTTACAGCATTGCGAGAGCAACAGGGAATGAGTCTGGAAGAAGCGGCTGAAAAAATGTACGTGTCTGTCCCGGAAGTGAAAGCAGTGGAAAAAGGAGTGTTGCAACTGCAGCCGGAATCCTTGCAGCTTTTTTGCAATGCCTGTGGAGTTTCAGTAGATGCATTACGGGAAGGGAAGGTTATAAAACAGGCATCAGCAGATCAGTTAAAAGAAGGAATCAATAAAATGACCCGTCAGATCGATCAGCTGGAGAACAATCAGACATATCTGCAGGAAATTGTAGAACGATATGGATTGGAAGCCTCTCCGGAATTGGAGGAAGCGAAAAGGAAGATCGCAGCGTATGAAAAGAGCATTGGACGGACAGAGAGTATGATAAACCAAGCATCCACGGAACAGATCTTAGCATATGGGAAGAAGTGCGAGTCATATCTCAACTTTGGGAACAGTGTGGATCGGGTACTTCATCCATTGGAAAGAGCGTCTCCAAGACGAGAAGCTGTTTTAGTTTGTACGACACCGGGAATTTTAAGAGAAGTTGGTCTGAAAGATTTGCCCATGCATATCACACAGAAGCATATATTAGATTGTCTGCATGAAAAAACAATAAACAATAATCATTATCATGGATTATCAGTTCAGGAGTTAAAGCGGCTTCCAGAAGCACTGGAATCACCCATTATCTTAGCAGAGTCTCTTACAAAGGAGAATTCTTTAGTAGCTGTACTGAATTATCGAGAACAAGATGGAAATCCAGTAATTGTGGCGGTTCGTCCGAATGGGAATGCAATATATGAATTACGAAGAGTGGATTCCAACTTTATCACAAGTACTTATGGAAAAGATAATTTTTCAGAATTCTATCAGAGGATTTTGGATCAAGGGAAGTTACTTTATGTGAATAGGGAAAATGGGGAAAAGCTGGGATATTATCTGGAGAACCAGAAATCTCAGATACCAGAATATGATAAAATTTTAAAGAAGATGGCATTACCGGAATCGGAACAAATCAAGCCGAAACATATTCGAAGGTTCTAGTGTTCCGAAATCCGGAACAAAAAAATCCTCTCTGGAAGACCAGAGAGGATAAGGGCTTGCGCTAGCGCCGCTCCAATTGCGACGAGGCCACCTTGCCCTTTGTGTCACCTATTGTATAACAATATACATAGAATGTCAAGCAGATTTTTACGAAAAAGGAGAAGTTGTAACGTTCCGGATTTCGGAACAGGGAAGGAGAAAACAGATGGAAAATGAAAGAGACCAACAAGACGTACTTATGGCACTGCAGGGAATGGGGCGGATGAGTTTAATGATGGATCCGGTGTTTAAACTGACCGCAACGGGAACCATTCTATTGATCCAGCATTTCGCACGGATGCATAAAGAAGGACTGCTGAATCGGCGAGAATTCCAAAATTTTCAGGAGTTCGCAAAATTGACCGAAGGAAATTATAAGATTGTAAATGTGCCGGTGGAAAGTTGGAAAGAACTGGAAAAAAGTGGATTTCTCTCACAGATGGAAGAACGGAATGTCCGCTACATTCGGATGCCGGATCTGAATGACAAGGATGGGTTTGTGCAGCTGGCTGTTTATGGGGAAGACCAGCTGAATTTTCAGGGATGGTATGACCGGTTTCTGATGGCAAGAATGCAGGGCGGGGAGCATGAACTGCAGAACTTAAATAACCTTACCAGTGGCAGAACAAGCATTGTTAGTATTCCGATGGAACAGGAAATAGATCTTTTAAAAGCAGATTTCGATACGCTGCAGGTCAATTATTCCATCCTTCCGGATTTGAACATTGGAGATGGGGAAATCCAGGTGGTCGTTGCAAACGCCGATCTTCCCAAGGTAGAGCACTGGTATCGGATGTTACAGGAAAAATGTCTGTCAGAAGGAAAGCTGGTTAAAGACTTCCAGACAATCGACATGGGACAGTATCGGGAAACGGGAACGATGAGTGAAGAATCTTATGTTGATACTGCATCCCAGGAAATGAAAGAAAAACTGGAAAAATATGAAGGGCAGGAACGGGGAGAGCTGGAAGAAAAAGTGTTGGAAACGGAAAATTCCGTTAAATCCATCAGTGACGAACGGTATCAGGAACTCCATAAACATCCGGATTATCAGGAAATCACGATCAATAGGGAAACGCTGATCGATCAATCCAGGATTGCCAGAGAAAAGAATCCGGAAGTAGAGGCAAAAGGGATGTTTGCCAGCCGAGTTCCAGGTACCTGGGGAGAGAATGAGAGAACCCTGGTTTTGCCAACAGACCAGGTGTTTCAAACGGATGGTGGGAAAACCTATCTTGCCTTTTTAGCAAAAAATGAGAAACAGATCCTTTTGGATGCCAATGGAAAACCTGTTTCTGCGGATCATCGGCCAACGGGTTCTGAGCTATATGCTTCGAACTATGACAAAGTGGATCGTATGTTTAAAAAGAAAGAATTGCTACAGACAGAACAAGTACAAAAAGAAGCACTCAAAAAAGTGGCTGGACAAGTCCCACAGAAACTGCCAACTATGCCACGAAAGGGGATGTAATGTATGGTAGAAAAGCGGAAATTGCCATGGGGGATGCTGGCAGCTCTCCTGGTAGGATTGCTTGTCATCTCCTACTTTTTGAGTGGTTTGGCAACATTAGATGGAGTGACACTGGCAAACTGGGAGGAGAAACTGCTGTATGTGATTCTCCACCCACTTCAAAACTGGTGGAACAACCTGACTTTTACATTTATGGGGATTGCGCTGATTGTATGGATTGGCATTGTAACATATCTTATGGACTATTATCGCAACCGACAGATCGGTGTGGAGTATGGATCTGAGCAGTGGGCGGACATCAAACAAATCCAGCGAATCTTAATGAATAAAGATGAAACAAAGAATACGTTGCTCAGTCAAAATGTGGCAGTGGATAATGGAAAATTGTCAAACATGAATATGCTGGTCATCGGGAACTCCGGAAGTTATAAATCGACTTCACTGGTCATTCCCAATGCACTTCTGGCATCGATGACCAATGTATTTTTGGATATCAAAGGAGAACTCCTCAGAAAAACAGGAAGATATTTAGAGAATCAAGGTGTTGCAATCAAAGTGTTTAACCTGATCAATCCGGAAGAATCGGATCGTTGGAATCCCTTTGTTTACATCCGGGATGAAGTGGGATTGGTAAAATTGATCACCAATCTGCAGGAGGCGGTAAAACCGCCGGATGCGATGAAGGGAGATCCTTTCTGGGATCAGGCAGTGAGCTTGTATCTGATGTCTCTTTTCTCCTATGAATGGCTGCGGCAAGAACGGGAGAAAAAAGAGCATCCGGAACAGTATCAGGCAGCCACATTGCCGAGGGTTCTGCAGTTGGCAAATTTAGAAATGCAGCCAGGCTCGGAAGAAAACAGTACCCGATTACAGGAGAAAATGGATGATCTTGCCAGAAAATATGGGGCAGAATATCCGCCGGTTCGTGATTATCGGAAACTCAAAGGCAATATGGATGCCCAGGAAACCGTCAGCTGCGTCATTTTGATGGTAAATGCCATGCTGCGTCTCTGCGAAGTGCCTGCAATCAAAAGAATCCTGGAAGCAGACGATATGGACATCAAAAGCCTGGGAACAGGCGCTGGTGGAATCCCGGGGAAAAAGACGGCGTTGTTTTTGGTTATGCCGGACAATGATCCTTCGTTTAATTTTTTAATCTCCATGTTTTATACGACCATGTTTGATGTACTGATCCATGCAGCCGATCACGAGTATAGAGGGGCACTTCCGATTCATGTCAGACTGTGGGCAGATGAATTCTATGCGGGCCCGAAACCAACCAGGACAGAAGTGTTGATGGGAACGATCCGGGGAAGAAATATGTCCATTGTACCGATTCTGCAGTCGATCGCACAGGCAAAAGCATTATTTCCACAGGATAAATGGGAAATTTTTATAGAAAACTGTGCTGTGCTTATTTATATGGGATCGGGGCCAGCTGCAAAGAGTACCCATAAATTTATTTCAGAACTGATCGGGGAAATGACCATTGATGTACGCAATGATGGCCGTACCTATGGAGCCCATGGAAATGCAAATATACAGAATCAGAAATTAGGAAGAAGTCTGATGACACCGGCGGCTGTGAAAAGAATGAGTCGGAAGGATTGTATTCTTTTCATTGAGGGGCAATATCCGGTTTTTGATCAAAAGGCAATTCCATTCCAGACACCACGGTGGAAGGAAATGGAGAAATTAGCTGGGGAAGACGGATATCATCACTCGGTAAAAGTTATATTTGACGAAGAACAAAGAACCTATTTTACAATTGAAACGAAAAAACAGATCCAATTTTTGAGTAAAGAACAAAGTGAAGCGTACAAAGAGATGGCAAAAAAGGATGACACAATCTATTATCGGGAAATTGATAAAGAGGCATTTCTCTATCTGAATTTCCGGAAGTACCCAAAACCCACCGAAGAAGAGATAACAAAGGCATTTCAAGTAGAATGTCAGGTAAGGAAGGAGCGAGTGGATCTGTTAAAACAGCAGGAACTTCCAGAGGACGTGAAGCTATATCAGGAAATGGAAGGACAGGAATCGACAGAGGAAGAAAAGGACACAAACAAACAGGAGAAAGATCTGTCAGGAAGCATTCTGGATTGTATGGAACGCTATCATACAATTTTAAGCAGAGAACAAAAGGAAATCATTATAGAGAGCCTGGAAAAAGGACTGACAGAAGAGCAGGTGAAACACCTGATGTTTTATCCGGCAGAAAAGATGTATCAGTATCAAAGAGCATTTTTGCTACAGAATAGTAGCCGATAGTTAGAGTGAGTTGTTCCGAATTTCGGAACAACGCAAAAGATGCAGTGTAAAGGGGTAGGCCTTGCTCTGCATCTTTTACTACGTTTTGTGATTGAAAGCCTTAATCGGCTTGTTTCCATTATAAAGCTCCAGATAGAAAAACACAAGAAAAATTTGACGTGAGGAGGATTTTTCACTTATAATAAGTAGAAAAAAATAGAAATATATAGAGAATGTTAAACAGTATAAGCGGATAAAATAAAAGAGTCAGCGGAAACTGACTCTTTTAATCTTCTTTATTCATCATATAATAAATAAAGATGTCGGAAACATCTTTACTATGGCAGATATGGTGAAAAAAGTCAAGGTTTTTCTGATCAAGCTGTATAGTAAAGAGGAAAAAATGGAAACAAGAAAAAAAGGATCACACTTAAATATAGAGGAAAGAAGACAAATAGCAATTCTGGATAAGGAAGGTTGGTCTCCTTATAAAATTGCAAAGAAATTAAAGAGGGCAAGTAATACAATCAGAAACGAGTTGAAAAGAGGAACAGTAAAACAGGTTGTAGGATATCAAGAATTGGAAATCTATTTCCCGGATACCGGGGATATCGTATATAAAAAACACAGGAAGGGATGTGGACGCAAGAAAAAACTCAATTCTTGCGCAGCATTCTTACACTATGTAGAAGAAAAAGTGAAAAAAGGGAAACGCTCTTTTGCTGCAGCTAGAGCAGAGGCATTGGAAACAGGTGCATTTAAACAGGAAGAAGTGGTAAGTGTAGATACTTTATACAGTTATGCAGAGAATGGAGAAATCGAAGTAAAAAATATCGACCTACCAGAAAAAGTGAAACGTAAACAAAAGAGAAAAACCTACTGTAGAAAACATAAACGTTTAACAGGGAAAAGCATAGAGAAGCGTCCAGAGATCATCAATGAAAAAACGGAGTTTGGACATTGGGAAATTGATTGTGTCATTGGAAAAAAGACAAACGATAAAGTGCTTCTTACCCTGACAGAACGGATGACTCGGAAAGAAATCATTCGTAAAATGCCAAAGAAAAATGTAAACAGTGTACATAAAGTGCTGAATCAGCTAAAAAGAGAAGTCCCCAATTTCAGCTTGATCTTTAAAAGTATTACAACAGACAATGGTTCTGAATTTGCAAAATTGCATCGATGGGGAAAGCGTGCAGGGGTTTCTGTATTCTATGCACATCCATATAGTTCCTGGGAAAGAGGGTTGAATGAGAATACCAATAGAATCATTCGAAGATTTATTCAGAAAGGCACAGAAATAAAGGCACAAAGTAAAAAGAGAATTCAATGGATTGAGAACTGGATCAATACTATGTACCGAAAATCGATTGGATGGAAAACAGCAGATCAACGGTATGAGGAAGAAGTAGAAAGGATATTGAAAAGTAGAAAGATAGAGTGTGTGTAAAGAAGCTTAGGATTTGTGAAAGTCTAACAAAAAGAGAAAAAACAATAAAAACGGGTAAAAATAACTACACTTTTTGCTATTTTTATGGTATAATATTAGATGTAAAGAAGAAAAGCAAATCTAATACAAAGCCAGTGTTTTCAAGGGTTTTGTGCACATTTCTAATTAGCTAAAATTAGTTCAAGTTAAATTTTGAATCCCCATGCGAAAAAAAGTATCAATACAAAACGGTTAGTGATTTTGACGATGACAGAAAATGTGGAGGAGATCAAGAAGCGTTTAAGTACAGAGAAGATGTGGAATTATCTGCTGAAGGGGGTAATTCTTCTGGATGCGCCGGATACGGAGATTGGAAAAGAGTATTGTGGAATTCCGATACTTGGAAATTACGGCAATATGTATGATTGTGTGACGCAAAGAGTAGTAGATGAGATTTTTATTCATATTCCATATTCGGAAGGTTTGCATGTTGCCAAAGCAATTGAACAATATGAAGCAATGGGAATCGCCGTGAATCTAAATGTGCAGATTTATGATGTGAATTTAAAATGCAGATCCAAGGAATTGAGAATGCTGGGAGATTATTATGTAATTACCTTTAAGGAAAGCGTTTCCGGTTTAAAGATGAGATTGATCAAGCGGACAATGGATATTGCAGGCGCGGTTGTGGGACTGATCATTACAGGAGCGGTAACCGTTTTTCTGGCGCCCATCCTGCTCATGGAATCACCGGGTCCACTTTTCTTTTCACAGATCCGAGTGGGGCTGAATGGAAGAAAGTTTAAAATGTATAAATTCCGCTCCATGTATAAAGATGCAGAAGAGAGAAAAAAAGAATTGATGGCACAAAATGAAATGACAGGGCTGATGTTTAAGATGGAAAATGATCCACGTATTACAAAGGTGGGGAGATTTATCCGAAAGACAAGCATTGATGAGCTTCCGCAGTTTTGGAATGTACTAAAAGGCGATATGAGTCTGATCGGGACAAGACCGCCAACTTTGGATGAATTTGAACAATATGAAACATTTTATAAAAGAAGATTGAGTATTCGTCCGGGGATCACAGGAATGTGGCAGGCAACAGGAAGAAGTGATATTACAGATTTTGAAGAAGTTTTGGCACTTGACCTGAAATATATTGATAACTGGTCACTGGGATTGGATTTGAAAATTTTAGTAAAGACAGTATTTGGTGTGTTCGGTGGAAAAGGAGCAAAATAAATGAAAAATCAGCTGAATAAATATAGAAGATTGAAAAATCTATTTTTAAGGCAAAGTTATCTGGATGCATGGGAGGATTATCAAAGGAGTCTTCTAAAAGCAAGTTTTCCAAAATGGGATTATATTATCTTAACTGCATCCAATGAAGAGCAGGGAAAATCATTTGAAAAACAGATTGAATATAGAAGAGAGAAAAAAGTACTGCCGGAAACCACAAAATTCCTGGTAATCCCGGATCCGCAGGGGAAGCGAGTGGGGTCAGGGGGAGCAACCTTACACGTACTGAGAACTCTTTCGGAACAAGAAGGATTTTGTGGAAATTTTTACGGAAAACGGATTCTGGTGATACATTCCGGAGGAGACAGTAAACGAGTTCCTCAATATTCGATATGTGGAAAATTGTTTTCTCCGGTTCCAAGAGAACTGCCAGATGGAAGGGGCTCCACTTTATTTGATGAATTTCTGATCGGAATGGCAGGGGTGCCTTCCAGGTTTAAAGAAGGAATGCTGGTGCTGTCAGGAGATGTACTGCTGTTATTTAATCCGCTTCAGATTGATTCCCAGTTTTCAGGCGCTGCTGCAATTTCTATGAAATCACCGCTGGAAATTGGGAAGGATCATGGTGTGTTTTTAAATGATGGGACGGATCATGTGCAAAAGTTTTTACACAAACAGTCCACGCAGACACTGATCGATCTGGGAGCGGTTAATGAGCAGGGAAATGTAGATTTGGATACAGGAGCGGTTTTGTGTGATGCGAAACTGGTGTCAGCCCTGTTTTCTCTGATTTCGGATCATGGGATTGTGAATGAAGAAAAGTATCGGTTGTTTGTAAATGAGAAATCACGGATCAGTTTTTATGGAGATTTTCTCTACCCGCTGGCTTCGGATTCCACATTAGAACAGTATTATAAGGAGCAGCCGGAAGGTGTGTTTTGCGAGGAACTGCGCCAATGCAGGAAAAAGATATGGGAAACGTTGTGTGAATTCCGGATGAAGTTAATCTGCCTTTCTCCGGCAGAATTTATTCACTTTGGGACTACAAGAGAGTTACTGAAATTATTGACAGAAGAAATTCAGGATTATGAATTTCTGGATTGGAGTGCAAATGTATTCACCAACATCGAAATGAAAGGCTGTGCGATCCACGATGGTCTTGTGGAAGCGGACGTGGAGCTGGAAGAAGGTACATATATTGAGGGAAGCTGGCTGTCTGGGAATACGGTGATCAGGAGTGGGGCAATCGTATCACAAATGATAGTAAAGGATGTTACAGTACCTAAAGATACGGTATGGCATGGCGTATTTCTGAGAGAGCAAAATGCTTATATCGTACGTACCTATGGAGTGCTGGATAATCCGAAAAAGACCCTGGAAGAGAATGGAAGCTTTCTGGGTGGAACGTTACAGTCATTTTTGCAGGACAATCAGCTATCAACAGAAGATCTGTGGGAAACAACAGACCATTCTCTGTGGAATGCGAAATTATATTCTGCACATTTGACACAGCAGGAAGCAGCAGAAGAAGCGTTGCTTTTGTGGAAAATGAGCTGTAAAAAAGCGGATAAAAAAGAAGTGCATAAATGGCAGAAAAGAAAACGATACAGTCTGTGCGAATCTTTTGCCAAAGGGGATACGACTCAATTTGTAGAGTGGAAAGAGGAATTGGAAAACAGAGTACTGGTTGAGCGCTTTTTAAAAGCATTGAAGAAACGCGAGGATTATATTTCCGCTCTTAAAATTTTTGGGGAAGGCGAGATCAGCGAGAAGCAATATGAAATTTTAATGGAACGGGTAGAGGAAATGGAGTTTTCGGAAAAAATCCGAGTACTTTATGCAGTTGCACGTTCTATGAAATATCGCTCCGTTACATTTTCAGGGGTTTCCTATGATTTGATCGAACAAAAATGTTTTGGAGAAATACAGAAGGTGCTGTGTCAGAATCATGTGGCAGGATACCATAAAAAATATCAGATTGCCAAAGAAGCAGTAAAAGTAAAACTTCCGGTGCGTGTCAACTGGGGCGGCGGATGGACAGATACACCTCCATATTGTAATGAAAATGGCGGAGTTGTCCTGAATGCTTCGATTGTATTAAAAGGAGAAAAGCCAATCGAGGTAGAAATTAAAAAAATTCCAGAGCATCGAATTGAATTTGCAAGTTTAGATTTTCATGCATATGGGAAAGCAGAAACGGTAGAGGAAATTCAGGACTGCCATAATCCATATGATTCCTTTGCGCTGCACAAAGCAGCATTGATCGCATGTGGAGTGATCCCATTGCATGAAAAAGCAGACTTATCCCAAATTTTAAAAGAGCTTGGAAGTGGATTCTATTTGTCAACGAAAGTTTGCAATGTACCAAAAGGTTCCGGACTTGGGACAAGCAGTATTCTTTCCAGCGGATGTGTGCGAGCAATCGGAGAGTTTCTGGGGCAGCACTGGTCAGAAAGTCAGATTTATGAACTGGTCCTGGATATGGAACAGATTATGAGTACCGGAGGCGGCTGGCAGGATCAGGTAGGAGGATTGACTCCAGGGGTAAAATACATTACTTCCCGTCCGGGGGCAGATCAAAAATTAAAAGTAGAATATCTGGAGCTTGACGAAGCAACCAGACAAGAATTGCAGGAGCGATTTGTCTTAGTTTATACAGGGCAGAGAAGACTGGCAAGAAATCTGCTGCGCGAGGTGGTCGGCAATTATATCGGTGGAAGACGAGAGTCGATTGAGGCACTCAAAGAAATGAAACATCTGGCAGTATTGATGCGGTTTGAATTGGAACAGGGGAATGTAGATGCCTTTGCAGAACTTTTAAACAGGCATTGGGAAGTATCTAAAATGCTGGATGCAGGGTCTACGAATACCTGTATCGATCAGATTTTTGCATCCTGCGAGGACATGATCGACGGAAGGTTTATTTCAGGAGCAGGAGGCGGTGGTTTTTTGCAGATGATCCTGAAAAAGGGAGTAACGAGAGAAGAATTGAGAAAGCGATTAAAACAAGTATTTGAAGATTCCGGAGTCGATGTTTGGGAGACAGAGTTTATCTGGAACTAAAGAACAGAGAGTGTGATAAGGTGAAAGGACAGAAAAATGAATAATATTAGCAAAAAAATAGGATTGTGTATATGTGCAGTACAGCTGATTGCTTCCGTTGTATTTTTTGCTGCACTTGGGATGATGAATATGTTGCCGGCAAAATATATCGGAATGATTGGACTGGTGCTGCTGCTTGTGTTTGTCATTTTAGTGTCCACACAGCTTCTTTCTAAAAAGAAAGGAATTACAGGGAAACTGATCAGCTGTATCTTGAGTATGGTTTTGATTTTTGGATCTTATTATATTTTCAAGACAACAGATGTGATCAAAGATATCAGTGGCGGAAGTACAAAGGTTACCAAAATGGTTGTGGCTGTGAAAGAGTCTGATCCTGCAGAAAAGCTGGAAGATGCAGCAGCTTACCAGTTTGGAGTCCAATATAGTATGCAGCGCTCGGATGTGGAAGCGGCAGTAAATGATATCAATGAAAAACTGGGCGCTTCGATTGCGACCATGGAGTACAGCAGTGTAGCAGAACAGGCAGCAGCTCTGCACAGAGGAGAAGTGCAGGCGATCGTTTACAATGATGCGTATAGTCAGATGTTGGAAGAGGGGCTTGGAGAAGAGCAGGAAACATTCAAAGTGATTTATACTTATGAAGTAACATCCAAAGTTGAAAATAAAGCGGCACAAGTTGAGGTTAAGGATGAGACATTTACCGTTTACATCAGCGGGATCGATGTGTATGGAGCCATTGAAACAAACAGCAGAAGTGATGTGAATATCCTGGCAACAGTAAATCCAAATACACATCAGGTTCTTTTAGTTACAACACCAAGGGATTATTATGTACAGATTCCGGGAATTTCAGGCGAGATCAGAGACAAGTTGACACATGCAGGAATTTACGGAGTGGATGCTTCCATGGCGACATTGGGACAGTTGTACAATACAGGCATTGATTTTTATGCGAGAGTGAATTTTACCTCACTGGTAGAGATGGTAGATGCACTCGGAGGTGTAGATGTTGTTTCAGAACAGGCATTTACAACAAGTGAAGACAGCGGACTGGTATTCAATGTGGTGCAGGGAGAAAATCATCTGAATGGCGAGCAGGCGCTGGCATTTGCAAGAGAAAGACAAAATGTGGATGGCGGTGACTTCCAACGAGGAAGAAATCAGCAGGCGGTGATTACAGCCATGATCAAAAAAGCAATTTCACCGGCAATCCTGACCGGAGCAAACGGTTTACTGAACAGCCTGAGCGGAAATGTGGATACCAATATGTCAACGGAGCAGATTCAGACACTGATCAAGAATCAGCTTGCAGAAGGAGCGGCATGGAATATCAAGTCGATGTCTGCAGAGGGAACAGGAGATACGCAGGAATGTTTTTCTATGCCGGGAACCCCGTTATATGTAACACAGCCGGATCCAAATTCTGTAGCAGCGATCCAGAGTGCGATTGCTGCAGTAAAGGAGGGGCAGACATTTTCTGATTCAGAAATTGCCCGGTAAAGTTAAGAAAAGAAAGGAAAGCGCGGGAAATTATGAGTAAAAGAATGAATGTACCATTTTCGCCGCCGGATATAGAAGAACCGGAAATTCAGGCAGTGACAGAAGCGCTTAGAAGCGGCTGGATCACGACCGGACCGAGAACGAAAGAGTTTGAAAGACAAATTGCAGATTATGTCGGAGCAGTTCGTGCAGTATGTTTGAATTCAGCAACAGCATGTATGGAAATGGTACTGCGTGTCATGGGAATCGGTGAAGGTGATGAAGTGATCACAACTGCTTACACCTATACTGCGACCTGCAGTGCAATCTGCCATACAGGGGCAATACCGGTTCTGGTGGATACACTGCCGAATTCCTATGAGATGGATCCGCAGCAGGTAAGAAATGCAATTACAGAGCGGACGAAGGCGATTATCGGCGTAGATCTTGCGGGAATCGTATACAGTAAATATGAGGAACTTTTTCAAATTGCAGAAGAAAAGCGAATGTTATTTTGTCCGGAAAACAGCCGGCAGAAAAAATTAGGCAGGATTTTGATCATGGCAGATGCAGCCCACGCATTTGGTGCGTCATATCAGGGAAAAATGTGCGGACAGATTGCTGATTTTACATGTTATTCGTTTCACGCAGTAAAAAATCTGACCACAGCGGAAGGCGGAGCGCTTGTGTGGTCAGAAAAAGTAGAACAATCCGGGATTACGGGAGAGGAACTTTATAAAGAATTTATGTTGCTTTCGCTGCATGGACAATCCAAGGATGCATTTGAGAAGACAAAAGCAGGGGCATGGGAATACGATATCATCGCGCCATATTATAAATGTAATATGACAGATATTATGGCAGCAATCGGCCTGTCACAGTTAAAGCGATATCCTGCAATCCTAAGTCGCAGGAGGCAGATCATTGAAGCATATAACAAAGCATTTGCTTCCTTTCCGGTACAAGTGCTGGATCATTACGGTCAGGATCATGTTTCAAATGGACACTTATATTTAACAAGACTGATCGGAAAGACAAGAAAAGAGTGTAATGAGATAATTTTGCGTCTTGCAGAGAATGGGATTACGGCCAATGTACATTATAAACCATTGCCGCTTCTGACGGCTTATAAAAATATGGGATTTAAAATAGAAGATTATCCAAATGCATATCAGATGTTCGAAAATGAAGTCACACTGCCGCTCCATACTTGTTTAAGTGATGAGCAGGTAGAGTACGTGATTGAAAAATTTACAGAGATATTGAGGAAAAGTGAGTCATGATATCATGGGAAAAACTGCCGGATTCGATGAAAAATAATGCCATTTATCCATATTATGAATTATTGGAACATAAAAAAGCGCAGATTTTATGGAAACGGATTTTGGATTTTGCAGGAGCATTTGTTTTAACCGTTCTTTTATCCCCTGTGATGCTGCTGATCGCACTGGGGATTAAATTAGATACAAAAGGGCCTGTATTTTACAGACAGAACCGGGTGACACAATATGGAAAAGTATACCGTATTTTCAAATTCAGAACAATGGTCAAAGGAGCAGATCAGGAGGGTCCATTGGTAACGGTCAGTGAAGACAGACGTGTGACCAGAATGGGGAAGATTTTGAGAAAATGCCGTTTGGATGAGCTGCCGCAGTTATTTAATATTCTGACCGGGGAAATGAGTTTTGTGGGAACGAGGCCGGAGGTAGAAAAATATGTGGCGCAGTATTCAGAAGAAATGCTGGCAACCTTGCTGCTTCCAGCGGGTATTACCTCCTGTGCAAGTATTTTGTTTAAGGATGAGGATGAATTGATCAGTACTTACCAGTGCAAGACGGGAAAAAGTGCGGATGAAATTTATGTAGAGTATATTTTGCCGCAAAAAATGAAATATAACCTGAGATATATCCAGGAATTTGGAATCTGGAGAGATTTGAAACTGATGGTAAGGACAGTGGCAGCGGTCTTAAGATAATGGTACAGATGAGGAATAAAAATGAGTAAAGTAGCAGTGATTACAATGGGAGTAAAACTTGAGGGAGAAAAAGGATATACAAGATTTCGATATCTTTGTGAGTTTCTTGCACAAAAAGGATATGAAGTAGATCTGATCACAACTACCTTTCAGCACTGGGAAAAGAAGCAGCGAAATCTCGAAGCTGTCAAAAGAGAGTGTTATCCCTTTGGAATCAAATTTATTTATGAGCCGGGATACCGGAAAAATGTAGATCTCAGAAGAGTGCGAAGTCACAGGATTGCGGCAAAAAACCTGAAAAAGTTGTTGGAAAAGGAAGGGGATTATGATCTGATCTATGCAGAAATCCCACCAAATGATGTGGCTCTTTCTGCGGCAAAGTATGCAAAAGAGAAAGGAATCCCTTTTGTGGCAGATGTGAATGATCTTTGGCCCGAAGCAATGCGCATGGTTTTGGATCTTCCAGTCGTCAGCAATCTTTTGTTTTATCCACTCAAGAGAGATGCAGAAAAAGTGTATGCTCTTGTATCGGGAGTGATAGGAACTTCCGATGAATACAGGGACAGACCTTTTTTGAATCAGCCGCAGAAAGTTTTAAAAGAAACTGTATATGTAGGAAATGACATTGCACAATTTGACCGGGAAGCCGGTGAAAATGAATCAAAAATCAAAAAAAATCCCGGAGAATTCTGGGTATCTTATGCAGGAACGATAGGAACAAGTTATGATATCAAAACGATGATACTTGCAGCGGAAAAACTGCAAAAAAGAAACAGAGCAGAAATTGTATTTAAGATTTTGGGCGGCGGTCCTGAAAAAGAAGAACTGGAACATCTGGTCAAAGAAAAGCAGATTACAAATGTAGAATTTGTCGGTTATGTCCCTTATGGAGAAATGGCAGCATATCTGGTGAAGTCAGATCTTCTGGTAAATTCTTTTGTACGCAAAGCGCCGCAGAGTATTGTCACCAAGATTGGAGATTATCTGGCAGCAGGGAAGCCCATGATCAATACTTGTATGAGTGCGGAATTTCGCAGCAAGGTAGAGCGGGATGGATTTGGAATCAATATTGAACCAGAGAATGTAAAAGAACTGGCAGATGCGGTTGAACAATTATATCAGGATCATGAAGGCAGAATCAGAATGGGGATCCAGGCAAGAAAAGTTGCGCAGGAGCAGTTTGACCGTCCGGTATCTTATGAAAAGATTGAAACAATGATCCGCAAATTGATTGAAGCAGGAAAATGTCAGAGAAAGCAGGAAAAATAGTGAAACCGGTATTTAGTGTCGTAATGCCGACATATGGGGTGGAAAAATATATAGAGCATGCAATTCAGAGCATTCAGGAACAAACATTTGCAGAATGGGAGTTGATCGTAGTAGATGACTGCACTCCGGACAAGAGCGCTGTGATTGCAGAAAAGATTGCAGAAACGGATTCCAGAATCAAAGTAATCCATCACGAGAAAAACAGAGGACTCAGTGAGGCAAGGAATACCGGAATCCAGAAAGCATGCGGGGAATATATCTGGTTTATGGATCCGGATGACTGGGCAGAATCTCAGTTGATGCAAAAGGTGGCAGAATCGTTGGAAATCAACGCTGCTGAGGTTGTCGTGTTTGGATTGTGGGAAGAATACTATGATCAAAATGGAACGCTGCAGTATACGCATCGGATTTGTCCTCAAAAGAAAATTTTTACCAGAGCAGAAGACATCCGAAAGGAGATGATCCATTTGGAGCAGCAGACATTATATGGATATGCCTGGAACAAATTTTATCGTTTGGATCGGTTGAAATCTCAGAAGTTAAAGTATACGGATGTAAAACTGATTGAAGATATTAAATTCAATGTAGAGTATTGCATGGATATTGAAACCATGAATTTGCTGGATATTACACCGTATCATTATGCAAAGCGAGTGGAATCCAATCTGACCAACAAATTTGTAGAGAATTATTATGAGCTGCATGAGTGGCGGATCGATATGATCTTCAGACAATATCAAAAGTGGCAGATGGACGACCAGGAAGTGAGGGCGGCACTTGGCGGGCTGTATGGCCGATATATTCTTTCAGCGCTGGTGAGAAACTGCAGTAAAGAGGCAAATTTGTCATTGTCAGAACGGAAGCAATGGTGCAGAGAGTTGTTTTTCCGACCATTATTTCAGGAACTGATCCCAGATGCCAAAGCGTTTGACAGTATTAGTCTGAAAATTGCTTTAAAGATACTTCAATGGAAGAGTGTTTGGGGATGTCTGATGATGGGGAGGGGGATTTATCTTGTGAGAGAACAAATGCCCGTCATATATTCAAAAGTCAAAGCAAAGAGGTAATGCACAATGGAAGTCTTACGACGATATGAAATAAAAATAGAATTACTGTTCAAAATTGTGTACTTTTTATTTGCGGCAGGTTCATTTTGTCCGTTTATTTACGCGTCTTCTGTGCAGTCCGTTTTTGTAAAACTGGTTTTGATCGTTGGCGTTGTGCTGCTTTTTTTCAGGCTGGCAGATTGGAAAAGTTACATTCATATGCCGGGATTGTTTTGGTTGGGACTGTTTGTGCTGAGTTTTCTGTTTTCTGCAGTTATGAATCGAAAATATGGGATTTCTGAAAATTTTAAGTGGGCAGTCTGGCTGGCGTTCCAGATTGGATGTTTATATACTTGTAATTTGAATAGAAGTAAAGCATCCTATGAAAAAGAATTTGGAATTTTGTCGCATATCGCACTGGGATATGGGATGATTGCAGCAGTACTGTCTTTGTATCAGCTTGTGCAGGGAATTTCTCTGAAATGGACGACAGCAGATGGAGAGGTCATGTTATCCGGATATCATTGGGGAAGATTATGGGGAATCTATACGGATCCCAATTATGGAGCTGTATTTTATGCTGTTTGCGTATGGATCGCAGGATATTATTTTTGGAAGGTAAAAAAATGGTGGAGATATAGTTATCTGGTATCTATTGTACTGTCTCTTTTGTATATTGGTTTTTCTGATTCAAGAACAGGGAAGATCATGCTGTGTGCAGGAATGGGAATGTTTCTGGTACTTGATCAGATGAGCAGAAAAAAGACAAAAAGAAATTGGAGAGCTGTTTTGGCAGGAGGCGGCATTGCGCTTGTTATGGTTCTGATATTTTTTGCAGGGACCAGACAACTGCAAAGTATATTTTACCAGAAGCAAACGGCAGATATGCAAACTGTACAGACGATACAGAAGGAAGAGACGGTGCAGCCAAAACAGACCATACAAAGTGAGAGAGAACAAAATTTAGAGTCAGACCTCAGCAATGGAAGACTTGCACTTTGGAAAAGCGGACTGGAAATCTGGAAGACATCCCCTGTGTACGGAACGGGTTATTCTACAGTGGTTGACTATGCAAAAGAACAGGTAAAAGGCACATATATCATACAGAACTCCCAGGGAGATTACCATAATTTACACAATCAGCTGATCAATGTTCTGGTGTATCAGGGATCCATCGGAGTTGTAATTCTTGTGCTTACATTTGGCTACTTTGTGCGATATCTCCGGAAGGGATTTGGGAAGACAGAACACAGAAGTTATGAATTGCTTTTGTTATGTGGAATCGGGATGATCTGTGTCGCCATGATATTTTTGCTGGAAGGGTTTTATACCAATTCTCCAGGCGCATTTTTATTCTGGACGTTCAGCGGATATCTGATGCATCAGGTTTACCAGAATACAAAGAAGACGGAAGAATAAAGGGTGTGAAAGGATATGAAGAAAATACTGGTCGGCTATATAATGGATGGAAGCAAAGGGGGAATAGACCGCTATCTGCTTCGTTTTGTGGAACAGGTCTGGGAAGAAGGAATGCAGATTGATTTTTTAAGTGACCGGGATTCGGACAAGCTGAAGAAAAAACTGGAGAAATATAAAAGCCGGGTTTTTCCGGTGCCAAGTTTATGGCATCCTCTGGCACAATATCAGCAGACAAGAAAAATCATGGAACAGAACAGATATGATATTGTATATTTGAATATTTCTACCGCCATTGATTTCATCGGGGCAAAAGCAGCCAAAGACAGTGGGGTAAGGGAAGTGATCCTTCACAGTCATTCCGGGGGAAATGATTGCGAAAATGCAAAAAAAAGGATGATTTACGATATGCTGCATCATATTTGTAAGACGTTTTTCTTTCGGTTGGGAACCAGGCATTACGCCTGTTCTAAATCAGCGGGATATTGGATGTATCCGAAAAAGATTGTAGAATCTGAAGCATTTCAGATCATCTATAATGCAGTAGATATGAAGAAATATCAATATAAAGAAGCGGTACGCTGTCAGGTGCGAAAGCAAATGCAGGTTCCAAAAGAGAATACACGGATCATCGGGCACGTAGGAAATTTTTGTTACCAAAAGAACCAGGAGTTTTTGATACAGATCATGGAAGAAATCGTGAAACGGTATCCCGATATACAGATGTGGTTTCTTGGAACGGGGAAAACAGAGAAAAAAGTCCGTGATCTTGCAAGAAAAGCGGGATTAGAAGAACAGATACGATTTCTGGGACAAACAGAAAATCCGGAATATTATTATCAGGGAATGGATGTGTTTGTGCTTCCGTCTCGATTTGAGGGGCTTCCATTGGTAGGTGTCGAGGCACAGTGTATGAAACTTCCCTGTATTTTCAGCGATACGATCACGAAAGAAGTTCAGATCCAGGAGCAGTGCACGTTTATCAGTCTGAAAGAATCTCCCGGAAAATGGGCAGAAACAATCCTGCAGTCTGCACAGTGTGAAAGAGAATGTGTGAGGATGACAGAACAGATGAACTGTTATACATTGGAAAATCAAAGGAGACAAATGAAAACATGGATATGCCTGTAGTAAGTATTATCGTTCCCATCTATAATGTGGAAGCCTATATTGAGAGATGTATCCAGAGTTTACTGGATCAGACAGAATCTGCGATCGAAGTGATTCTGGTAGATGACGGATCTACAGACCGAAGCGGGCAGCTTTGTGATCAGTATGCAGAGACAGATCAAAGAATCCGGGTACTCCATAAGAAAAATGGCGGACTTAGTGATGCAAGAAATGCAGGAATTGCAATCGCCAGAGGAGAGTATCTTTTATTCGTAGACGGAGATGATTATGCAGATAAAGAACTGGCAGAGAAAACAGTTTTCTGTGCAAAACAAAATGATGCAGATATGGTTGTATTTGATTATCAGGAAATAGAAATGTGCAGTGGACGTAAAGACACCAGGTCGTGTTCCCTGCAGGCGGGAAAGAAACTTTCTGCAGGAAAGAACCCGGAACTTCTTCTGATCACACCGTCTGCATGCAATAAACTTTATAGACGGAGTTTCTGGAACGACACAGGAATTTTATATCCGACAGGAAGAAATTTTGAAGATTTATCAGTAATTCCCAGAATGCTGCAGCAAGCAGGATGTGTGGTTTATCTGAAAAGTACCCCGCTGTATTTTTATGTGCTCAGAGACGGCTCCATTATGCGCAGCGGCGCATTTGAAAAGAGTTGGCAGAACAGAAAAGCGGCGCTGAAAGATGTGAGAGACTTTTTGAGACTCCAGGGAGCAGAAAAGCAATATGAAAAAGAACTGGAATATTTGTATTTTGAACATTTATATTTTGTTCCATCAAAAGAAATTGTGCTAAAGGACAGGGCGAATCCTTGTTTAAAAACGTGGAGAGTCTGTCTGGAAGAGGAATTTCCAAACTGGAAGCAGAATCCGTATATTTCTATGAAACTCAGCAGAAAAGATAAAATACTGCTGGCTCTGTTAAATCACAGATGCTATGTGGGAATGTGCGTGCTGTCCAATCTGCGAAAAAAACTGGATCAGATGAGAAACAAAGTGACAGGAGATAAATAATGGAGAAAGTATTAACTGTGGTGGTTCCGTCCTACAATGTGGAAAAATATATAAGACAAACATTAGAATCGTTGAATCACAAAGCGATTTTAGAGGCGATAGAGGTTCTTGTGGTAGATGATGGATCTTCAGATGATACTGCAAAAATCGGAAAAGAGTATGAAGAACAATATCCCCGGACTTACCGGGTTATTTCGAAAAGCAACGGAGGACATGGATCTACGATAAATTGTGGGATTGAACAGGCCAGAGGCACTTTTTTTAAAGTTGTAGACGGAGATGACTGGGTAGACACAGAGGCATTCGTAAATGTGGTAGAGAAACTCAGGCGATGTCAGGCAGATTATGTAATAACAGACTATTGTGAAGTGTATGACAATACGGGAGAACGGGTGAGAAAGTCGTTTCCGGAACTGGATAGTATGGAGCATAGAGAGTGGTCTTTTCAGGAGATTGCAGATCTGGTGCAGATTCCAATGCATGCACTCATTATCCGGACAAGTATTTTAAAAGAGAACAAAATCCGCCTGGATGAACATCGATTTTATGTGGATGTGGAGTATGTATTGTTTCCGGTTCCCTATGTAGAGCGTGTGACCTATTATCCGATGTGTGTATATATGTACCGCCTGGCAAGAATTTCTCAAAGTGTCAGCATTCAGGGATATCAGAAGCATATGCAGGACCATATGGATGTGATCCTGCGACTGATTGAATTTTTTGAATCTTATCGGATGAAATGTGATGACACAAAAAAATGTGCCTATATTGCAAAGCGGATCGCACAGATGATCGGGGATCAGATTACGATTTTTTTGAGTTTTCCTGTAGAAAATACAGAAATACGCTCTATATTTCAGAAGTTTGATCAGCAGGTTCAAGAAAAAAGCAGAAAAATCTATGAACTTTCAGGGGCAGAAAGCGGAACATTGAGAGTTTTGAGAAAAACAGGATTCCGGGGATACAGGATGATCATGAAACTGGGAAAAAGACGAAACCATATGGAGGAATAAATGAAAATACATTCTGTCAAATACAACTTTATTATGAATGCCATTCTGACAGTAGCGGGGATTATTTTCCCATTGATTACGTTTCCTTATATTTCCAGAGTACTTCTGGTAGAAGGCAGTGGGAAAGTCGCATTTGCTACGTCAGTAGTGACGTATTTTACGATGTTTGCAGCATTGGGGATCCCTACCTATGGAGTCCGCGCATGTGCCATTGTGCGGGATCATAAAGAAAAACTCTCCAAAACAGTACAGGAATTGTTAATTATCAGTGGTATCACAACATTGATCACATACGCGGTATTTTTGCTCGCATTATTTGTAATACCGGAATTTGCACAGGAAAGAACATTGCTTCTGATCGTAGGACTTGGGATTGGTTTAAATACCATTGGAGTTCAATGGCTTTACAATGCATTGGAACAATATTCTTATATTACGGTTTGTTCCATTTTATTTAAATTGCTGGGAATGGTTCTGATGTTTTTACTGGTCAGGGATTCCTCAGATTATCAGATCTATGGAGGAGTCTATGTAATTGCATCATTTGGTTCCTACTTATTAAACTTTTTCCGACTGAGAAAGTTCGTTACATTCAGAAAGACGGGAACCTATCAGTTCAAAAAACATTTGAAGCATATTCTGGTATTTTTTGCAATGTCAGCAGGTGCAAGTATTTATTTAAATCTGGATGTTGTGATGCTTCGGTTTTTGCAGGATAATACGGCAGTTGGGTATTACAATGCAGGAATTAAGGTGAAAACGGTTTTGGTGACGTGTGTGACCTCTCTGGGAACGGTACTACTGCCGAGGCTCTCTTATTATATCGAAACAGCAGATCAAAAGGCGTTTCAACTCATGGTAGGAAAAGCATTTCGTTTTGTATTTGTTGCAGCAAGTGCCGTGACGGTTTATTTCAGCATTTTTGCAAGAGAATCGATTCTGTTGCTTTCAGGGGAAGCGTTTCTTCCCTCGGTAGAGCCGATGATGATTTTAATGCCTACAGTATTGCTGATCGGACTTTCGAATGTGACGGGAATTCAGATTTTGACTCCAAATGGAAGAGAACGAGAAGTCATGTATTCTATCTGGGGCGGTGCAATTTTAGATTTTGCTTTGAACCTGATTGTGATTCCTGCGTTGTCTGCAAGTGGGGCAGCTGTGTCCACTTTGCTGGCAGAAGGAATGGTGCTTTTGCTGCAATGCTGGTTTTTGAGAAAGGTACTGTGGGATTATATCAGACAGGTACAGATTTGGAAAATTTTGATCGCACTTTTGATCGCGTCCTTTGTGATGTTCCCGGTGAAAATATGGTGTCATCTAAGTATATTTTTCCTGTTGGCCGTCTCTGCGGTTCTCTTTTTCGGTGTATATACAGCAGTATTGTTTCTGCTAAAAGAACCGTTTGTATCTGAGATCATAAATTCTGGAATCCGTATCGTTACAGGAAAAAATAGATAAGAGAAGAATGTGGGCAGTACGATCAATAGAATGGGGAAAAGGATGAAAAAAGGATTACTTGAAGATAAAAAAATAATATTAGAGAATGTATATCTGGCAGTATTTGCCATGTTTTGTCTTTACTTTTTTATGTGGACAACGACATTTCATATAGTCTGGCCGGAATTTTTCGTGGGCGATATCAGATCGGTGATGATTGCTCTGATCTTGTTGCGGTTCAGTCTGGAACGAAAAAAATATGAGTGGATGGATTTGTTCAGTGTGTTTTTTCTGATTGTTGTGTTTCTGGCAGTAAAAAACAGAAATGGGCAGGAGATTCTTTTGGACACGTTGATTTTGATCATAGGTGCAAAAGGAATTGAGACGGCAAAAATGCTCCGGGTTTATATGGTGACAATCGGAACTGCATTGGTTGTTACAATGGGAGCCTCTCTGGCCGGAGTGATCGAGAATCTGACGTATGAACAGCCCGGAAGAATGGCGAGAATGGCATTTGGAATTGGCTATCCGACAGATTTTGGAGCACATGTATTCTTTCTGTTGCTTTGCTATTTTTATTTAAGAAGGCAGAACATAAAGTATGTGGAACTGGCAGTGGCTGTTTGTATCGGAGGGGCAGTGTATCTCTTTTCCGGAGCAAGGACCAATGCGTTGTGTATCTGGCTGACAGCTGCAGTGCTTGGATATACAAAAATAAGAAAGCAATTTGCAGAAAAAAAAGGAAAAGAGTATCAGATGTTTCCGTGGTTTTCTGCATTGTTGGCATCTGCGGGCACGATCTGTGCAGGAGGAATTTTAATCTTATCCGTGCTCTATACAAAAGGAAGTGCCCTGTTCATGAAATTGGATTCCATTCTAAGTCAAAGACTTTCGTTTTCTAAAAAAGGAATCGAAGTTTATGGCATTTCCATATTTGGACAGTATATTCCGATGCAGGGAAATGGAGGCAGTACACAGACACCTGCGAATTATTTCTTTTTGGATAGTTCTTACATTTCAATCTTACTGCAGTATGGACTGATTATTTTTATTGTGATCCTTATCATATGGGGAATGATCGGATTTCGGGCCAGAAAAGAAAAAGATTGGGTCCTTTTATGGATCCTTGCGATGATTGCGTTTCAGAGTCTTATGGAACAGCATTTGATAGATATATCGTATAATCCGTTTTTATGGATTCTTTTTGCAGAAACCGGAAGAAGGCGTATACAAAAAAGAAGGAATGGAGTAAAAGAGAGGATATGAGAAAAATTTGGAAAAAATGGCCTTTTCTTTTAAACATTGCCGGAATTTTAATTTTGGGGGTGTTGATTTTAGGACTGCGGAGACAGGCAGAAAAAGAAGAAGGGCAGATTTTAAATGAGACACAGAGTTTGAAAAAAGAAAGTAAAATAGATTCTTTTTCTGATGCGCAGGATGCAGCGTTATATGTGTTAAGCGCATTGAAAAAAAACAATATTGATATGGCGCTGCGTGGGTTTGCAATTGACGAAACAGCACTGCAGATGGCTTTTGTAAAAACAGCCAGAGCTGTTCCACAAGCAACGTTGACAGATTTGCCGGCTTTAACATCGGATTATGCCTACTATTTTCCACTGACATCGGCAGAAATGACAGCAGAATATATCCGACAGTTTGAACAGATCTGTGAGGAGCTTCCAGAGGTTGAAACGTTAGAAGTAGTGGATATCACAGAGAAATCCCAGGGAGAACAAGAGGAACAACTTGCAGAATGTCTGGCAGCACAGGAAGCAGAGGAACTGGAAATCCTGGTAATGTCCGGGAATACTCCATTTTTATTGGAATTTACGGCAGTAAGGTATGATGAAAACTGGAAGATACATTCGTTAAAGCCAGGACTTTTATATGAAAACAAGAAACAGGCAGTAAAACCGGCAGAAGGAGCACAAGAGCCCCAAAAAGTGTATAAATTGCCAGATAAGCTGGCAGGAGCAAATTATTTTCAGACCATGCCGGTAACAGAAAAGACGCCGGAAAGAGCAATCGAACAGTTTATCTATGCCATTCAGAAAGGAAATCTTACGAAAGCACTGGCAATGGAAACCGTGAAAAAAAGCGAGGATACGTCAGTGGAAATCTTGAAAAAACAGGGTGAGAATGCGAAAGATCTGAAAAAAATGCTGTATGGTTTTTTAGGGGTAAGAGATGTTCATTTTCAAGATAAAAGTGAAGAGCAGCTGAATCAGTTAAGAGAAAAATTAAATCCTGGAAATATGGTCTATCTGGATCTGATCAAAGTGATTCCGATTGCATCTTTAGAAAATCCGGAGCACATCAGAGAATATGCCGGCTTGTATTCATATAATGGGAAAAATTATCTCACAGGATATACGCTTTGTCAGCAAAACGAGGGGTGGCAGATCCGCTCTCTTGGCGCTCCTGCGCTGTCGTTGGAACCTGGAGAGGTGATGTATCTGTCAAAAGAAGAAAGCCGCAAAACGTCAGAACAAAATGTATTGACACCAGAGGGAAAATAGTACATAAGGGAGAAGAAAATGGGAAAAAGTGAGAAACATTTTGTAGAGTTAAAAAAGATTGATAATAAGAAGGTGATTGATTTTCTGGGAATCCGTTTAAACAACCTGACGGCGGAGGAGATTTTGGATCATGTAGACCAGTGTATTGCACAGAGAAAAATCTGTCAGATCGTCGGAGTGAATGTGGATCAGGCGCTGCGGGTGATCGAAAATCCCGTTTCTAAAAAAATATTTGAGGATGCGGAAATCGTATTTACAGATGGAAAACCGATCATTTGGATGGCAAAATGGTTAAAACGTCCAATCGTTGAAAAAATTTCAGGTCCGGATCTAATGGAATTATTGTGTGAACGGGCTGCGAAAAAAGGATACCGGATATTTTTGCTGGGAGCAGGTCCGGGAGTAGCCGCAAATGCAGCCAAAAATCTGGAACAAAGATATCCGGGATTTCAGTGTGCAGGCACCTATTCCCCACCGATGGGATTTGAAAAAGATCCAAAGGAGATGGAAAAAATCATCTCAATGTTAAAAGAATCTCAGGCAGATCAGCTTTTTGTGGGAATGGGTTCCCCGAAGCAGGATATTTTCATTTATGAAAATATGCAAAAGTATCAGATTCCTGTGTCCTATTCTATGGGAGCGGCATTGGATTTTATCGGAGGAAGTGTAAAACGTGCGCCGAAATGGATGTGTGATCACGGGTTGGAATGGCTGCATCGCTGTATGACAAATCCAAAGCGTTTGGCAAAGCGATATGTGGAAGATCTGCGGATTTTCTCTTATTACAGAAAGTTCCGCAGACAGGAGAAAAAAGCAGGTCGTCTTTAAAAAGTCGTACCTGGGAAAGGAATTTGGCAGATATGATAAAAGTACTGGTGGTCGAAACGACAAAGTGTGGATATGATGGAATCACAAATGTGATCAAAAATTATTTTTTATATCAGGAAGATCCCGAAATCCAGATGGACCTGGTGACGATCAATGAAGCTGTTCCGGAATTGAAAACATTTTTGGAACAAAAAGGCCGGAGAAACTATCAATTGCCTTACCGGAATCGAAATCCGCTGAAATATGTGATGAAGCTGCGAAAAATCCTGAAAGAAGGAGGGTATCAGATTATCCATGTACATGGATGCAGTGGAACGATGGCAGTAGAAATGCTGGCGGCAAAATTAGCAGGAATCAAAGTAAGAGCTGCACATGCACATAATACAGCATGTACACATACAACAAGTGACAAAATACTGCGCCCCTTCTTTTTGAAGTGGTGTAATTGCAGATATGCGTGCAGTGATGCGGCAGGAAAATGGCTGTACAAAGGAATGCCGTTTTCTCTGATTTCAAATGGGATCGATCTGGAAAAATTTCAGTATGATCCGGTTGTCAGAGAAAGGCTAAGAAACGAATATGACTTAGAGGACAAACTGGTTATTGGTCATGTTGGAAGGTTCTGTGAGGAAAAGAATCATAAAAAGATTCTGGAAATTGCAAAAGAGCTTCAAAAGAGGCATCAGAAGATAAAACTGGTGTTTGTAGGGGACGGACCGCTGAAGCAGGAAATCGAGGAGAAGGCCCGAGAGGACAAGCTGGATGTATTATTTGTGGGATTAAGCGATGTGGTAGAACAATGGCTTCAGGCAATGGATGTGTTTGTTTTTCCGTCTTTGTTTGAAGGATTGCCTTTGGGCCTGGTTGAGGCACAGGCAGCCGGACTTCCGTGTATTTTGAGTGACAGAATCGCTTCCATGACAAAGATTATTGATGAAGTTCAATTTTTAAAACTGGAAGCATCGGATCAAGTCTGGGCAGATGCGGTTTTGAAAGAAGCCGCGGAAAATGACAGAATAAAAAATCAGGAGAAGATTAAGCAGCAGTTGAGAGACAGGAATTTTGATATAAGGCTGAATTGTAAACAACTTGCAAAGCGATATCAGGAATTATGGAGAGGTGTGAACAAATGAAGATGAAATATTTGATTCTTGGAGCAGGACCTTCCGGTTTGACGCTCGCAAACAGACTGAAACAGATGGGAGAAACTTCATTTTTCGTATTGGAAAAAGAAAAAGAGGCCGGAGGACTTTGTCGTTCCACCCAGGTAGATGGTTCTCCGTTTGATATTGGAGGCGGACATTTTCTGGATGTGAGACGTCCAAAAGTGAACGAATTCCTGTTTCAATTTATGCCGGAGGAGGAGTGGGACAAATTTGACAGAGACAGCAGGATTGCAGTCAACGGAGATGTGATCAGCCATCCGATCGAAGCAAATATCTGGCAGATGAAACTGGAAAATCAAGTAGAGTATTTAAAATCCATTGCAGTGGCAGGTTGTAACCTGAAAGAGGAAATGCCACAGGAGTTTGTGTCCTGGATCTACTGGAAACTGGGAGATAAGATCGCAGAGAACTATATGATTCCGTATAACCAGAAAATGTTCGGAGAGGATCTGAACCAGCTGGGGACATACTGGCTGGAAAAATTGCCAAATGTCAGCTTTGAAGAGACTCTTTTGAGTTGTCTGACGAAAAAAGCATATGGAGAGCAGCCGGGACATGCTCAGTTCTTTTATCCAAAAAAATATGGATATGGGGAATTATGGCTGAGAATGGCAGAAGAAATCAAAGGACAGATTCAGTACGATGCATCGGTTCACACGATTGATTTTGATACCAATACAGTGACAACAAAAGAGGGGGAAACGTATTCTGCAGATGTGATCATTTCTACGATTCCCTGGATGGAATTTGCAAAGATCACAGGAATGCCGCAGGAGTTGAAGGAAAAAATCGGACGTCTGAAATACAGCTCTGTTCAGACGGCGTATTTCCCGGACAATCTGGACACAGAAGCACAGTGGATCTACTATCCGGATCCGGAACTGTCTTATCATAGAATTCTGGTGCGTCATAATTTCTGTAATGGAAGCAAAGGATATTGGACGGAATGTAACAGTACAAGAGTGGACGAAACAACAGAAAGTACCTTTCAATATATGAACCAGTACGCGTATCCGCTCAATACCATCGGGAAGCCAGAGATCATGAAGGAGTTGCTGGAGTGGGCAAAAACACGCCGCGTGTATGGTCTTGGAAGATGGGGAGAACATCAGCATTACAATTCCGATCTGGTTGTAGAACTTGCCCTGAAGATGGCAGAAGAATTAAACAGTGCACAATAAAACACGGGAGGAGTGTATAACGAAACAGCGTTATACCATCAAAACATGGAAAAAATACCGCATATTATTCATTATTGCTGGTTTGGGAGAAATCCCAAATCAGAATTGGTATTAAACTGTATAGAATCCTGGAAGAAATATCTTCCAGGCTATGAAATACGGGAATGGAACGAAGACAATTATGATGTGACACAAGTAAACTTTGTAAAGGAAGCCTATGAAAATCAAAAGTGGGCATTTGTATCAGATTATGTGAGATTTGATGTATTGTATCAGTTTGGTGGAATTTATTTTGATACCGATGTGGAATTGCTCAAGCCAATTCCGGAAGAAATCCTGGCGAAACGTGCGTTTACCGGATTTGAAAGTACAAAATTGATCAGTCCGGGTCTGGTGATGGGATCGATCAAAGGACTGAATCTGATTTCGGAGATTTTGGAAGAATATCAGAAATCCTCGTTTCTTGTAGACGGCAGACCGTGTTATAAGACTGTCAATGCATATACAAGCGAAGTGATGGGCAGACGAGGATTTCTGACAAATGGTGAATATCAGGAAATTGACGGCATTGCCGTTTATCCTACCGAATATTTTTGCGCTGTGGATCTGGATGTGCATGAAAAGGTAATTACAGATAAGACAATAGCAGTACATCATTATGCAGGATCCTGGCTGCAGCCATCCCTGAAAAGAAAAGTACAGAATGTATTGAAAAAGACAATCGGGGTAGAAAATTACCGGAAGTTGTTGCATTTGAAACGAAAGATCGTAAAAAAGGCAGATGGAGAATCAAAATGAAAGAACAGAAAGTTTATGTTGCAATTGTTACATATAACAGAAAAGAATATCTTTTGAATTTGCTGGAAGCATTGCAGCAGTCAGAGAAAAAGATATCAGGAATTCTGTTGCTGGATAATAAAAGTACAGATGGAACCAATCAGACATTGATGGAAATTGGATTTACAGAAAAGGATGACATAGGAGTTCTTCATGAAAATACATGGAAATCCATGAAAACATATTATTTCCGAAATACGGAAAATGCAGGAGGGGCAGGTGGATTTGCAAAATTGTTTGAACTTTCGATGTCGCTTTCCTGGGACTATCTGTGGGTGATGGATGACGATGTATATCCGGAACCGGACTGTCTGACCAATTTGCTGAAATACATTGGAAAAGATGCAGGGGTCTGTATCCCATCAAGAAGTGACGGCCGATATGAGGATGAAGTGGTAGTTGGAATCAATTTAAAAAGTGCATTCCGATATGCAGAAAAGAGAAAAAATGTGATCCGGGGCGGAAATTTGACACAGGACTATGTAGAAGTGGTAGATATGCCCTTTGAAGGACCTTTGTTTACAAGGGAGATTGTGGAAAAAACAGGAGTTCCAGACAAAAATTATATCATTTTATATGATGATTCCGATTATGCAAGAAGAGCTTTGAACTATACCCAAATACGCTATATCCCGTCTGCAATGCTTCACAAAGCAATCATTCCGGTGAGGGATAAGAAGCAGTGCATGACCTGGAAAGATTACTACAGCTACAGAAATTCCATTCATTTTATTCATTTATACGGAGAAAGCTGGAGAGCAAAACACCTGTGTCCGATTTACATGGCAGCAGAACTGATCCTGCGGGCGCTGGTCCGCAGAAAGTATTCCAATATCAAAGTAATCTTGCGGGCATACCGTGACGGGGTACATGAGAATATGGGGAAAACAGTGGAGCCGGGAGCTTTTTAACAGGAAGAAAGAAGGGATAAAATGTGGAAACAGTGGAAAAAAGCGGCTGTGGTTTTGATGGCATGCACGATGCTTTTGAATATGACTGGCTGTAAAAAGCAGGAAGAGAAACCAAAAGAGCCTCAAACGGAACAGAAAACCAAGCAAAAGGATGAAAAAGAGGCAGAGAGCAAAGAGGAAACGATTCCGGCGAATCAAAATCTGCTGACCGGTCTTGCAGACCTGTCCGAGACAGCCATTGGAAAACGTCCGGTTGCAGTGATGGTGAACAATCATGAAGCGGCACGTCCGCAATATGGAATTGCACAGGCGGACATTCTATATGAGATTCCGGTGGAAGGAGATATTACAAGATTGATGGCTCTCTATGCAGACTATACGAAAGTTCCAAAGATTTGTCCGATTCGAAGCTGCCGCTATTACTTTCCGGCGTTTTCTCAGGGGTACGATGCATTTTATGTAAACTGGGGCATTGATGATGGTATTGCGGATTATCTGGAGGCGCTTCAGCTGGACCAGTATGATGGAATTTATAATGCAGGAGGTCTTTTTGGCCGCGATGAAAACAGACTGGCAGCCGGGTATTCTCTGGAACATACAGGATACTTTGATGGAACAAGATTTGGTGAGGTGGCACAGGCTGAAGGGCGCAGGATGGAGCTTGCGGAGGATATGAGACGCACGGCATTTCAGTTTGGCGGACTCAGTGAACAGATCAAACCGTCTGGAGAGAGGTGCACCAATGTGGAGATCAATTTTGGGGCATCTCATTCATCATTTGAGTATGACGAAACAACAGCAACATATAAAAAAAGTATGAATGGAACACCCCATATAGATGGAAACACAAATCAGCAATTGACATTTAAGAATGTGCTGATCCTTGAAACAGAGATTTCTGTCCGCGATGAAGTAGGACACAAAAATTTGGATTGGGATGGTGGTCCGGAAAGCATCGGATATTATATTTCAAATGGAGCGGTAGAAAAAGTGCAATGGGCAAAAGATCCCAATAATGAAAGATCCAGGATTTTCCTCTATGATGAAACCGGAAATGAAATCAAAGTGAACCGTGGAAAAACTTATATCGCAGTCAATTATGCAAATCAGACGACATTCCAATAAATCATACAAGGAAGTGAAGCGGAAGCCATACTCAGGTTTCCGCTTTTTTTCCTTTGTGAGCAGCGGTTACAAATCCCCAAAAGAGCCGCCGCATCTTTTCGCTGGTTTGAAACATACATTCTGGATGCCACTGGACGCCTATGGCAAAAGGATGAGAAGAAATCTCCAGAGCTTCGATAGTCTGATCCGGAGCCAACGCACTGATTGTCAGATCCGATCCGGGAGTTTCTACTGCCTGGTGATGAAAGCTGTTGACATACACCGAACGCCCGAGATAGGCAGACAGTCTGGAAGATTTTTCAATGCGTACGGGATGGCTGATGTCACTTCTGGAATCCGTATGCTGCATATGATCCAGGCATTCTCCCGGCTGGTAACGGATATCCTGATACATGGTTCCCTGACAGGCAGTATTAAAAATCTGCATTCCACGGCAGATAGAAAAGACTGGTTTGCGGGAAGAGAGCACCTGTTTCATAAGACGGATCTGAAACAAGTCCAGGGTAATATTGGTGCTGCCGATTCCGGGGCGGGGTTCTTGTCCGAAGAGAAGCGGTGTGATATCATTGCCGCCGCAGAACAAAAAGCCATCACAGAGTTTTAAATATTGTTTCAGCATACTGTCAGAACGGATCAACGGAAGTAGGATGGGGATTCCGCCGGAGTACCGGATGGACTGGATATAGGGATTGGATACGAACTGGCGGTTTTCAGAAAATCCGCAGATCACGATGCCGATCAAAGGTTTTTCAGATTCAGATTTCATAATCGGGCCTCCTGTCATATAATAGTCAATGGTGGTGTTTTTAGAATATGTAAAAATATGGAAGCTTATACATAGGAAGAGCAAAAAGGAGAAGAAGAAAATGAGACATTGGATCGATATGCATTGTGATACGTTAAGTGAATTGCTGGTGACAGAGCCAGGAGAAACTGTAGAGAAAAATTATCTTTGTGTCGATGTGGAACGGATGCGGCAGACGAGTATGCTGGCAGAGTTTTTTGCCTGCTTTGTAGAAATACCGGACGGAGAGTGGGATGCAGGATATCAAAAAGTACAGCAAATGATCGCCCGCATGGAAGCAGAACAGTTGCAGATCAGGAAGTTCAGATTGTTAAAAAGTATTCGGGATCTGGAGTGGGCAAAGCGGGAATATGGCGTTCTTGCCATGCTGACTGCAGAGGAAGGAGGGATTTTAAACGGATCCCTGGAACGGCTGGAAGCGCTGTATCAAAAAGGCGTTCGTCTGATCACACTGACCTGGAATTATGAAAACTGTATTGGATATCCAAACAGCAGACAGCCCGAAATTATGCAGAGAGGATTGAAGCCCTTTGGAAAACAGGTGGTCGAAGAGATGAATGCAAAAGGGATGATCGTCGATGTCTCCCATCTGTCAGACGGAGGATTTTGGGATTGTATCCGGCAGAGCAGCAAGCCGATCGTTGCCTCCCATTCGAATGCCCGGGCTCTTTGTCCGCATCCAAGAAATCTTTCGGATGAAATGCTGCATGCACTTGGAGAAAAAGGAGGAGTGGCAGGACTGAACTTTTATCCGCAGTTTCTGAAAAAAGAACGTCCGACAGAAATTGCAGATATTGTCAGACATGGAATGTACATCCTGAGAAAGGCAGGAGAGGATGCCGTTGCTTTGGGAACAGACTTTGACGGATTTGAAGCCGGGCAGGACTGGATCCGTGGAATCGAGGAGATGGAGCAGATTTGGGAGGCGTTTCATCGGGCTGGGATGACGCAGAGGCAGCTGGATAAGCTGCAGTACCAGAATGTGGAGCGTATATTGCGCGAAATACTTTAAATTTTACCAAAGAAAGTCTGGTTATCAGAGGCGGGATTTGTTACAATAGGAAAGATTGAAATTACAAAGGAAAAGAACAGGGAGGATTTTTCAATGGAAAACCAGAAAATTATTCAGGTGGAAGAAAAAGTGCCGTTTCAGCTGCTTGTTCCACTGAGTATTCAGCACATGTTTGCCATGTTTGGCGCATCTGTGCTTGTTCCGTTTGTATTCGGGATCAACCCGGCGGTTGTCTTGTTTATGAATGGAGTCGGAACGTTATTGTTTATCTTGATCACAAAAGGAAAAGCGCCGGCGTATCTGGGCTCCAGTTTCGCATTTTTGGCCCCGGCAGGAATCGTGATCAGCAAATGGGGATATGAATACGCGCTGGGCGGATTCATTGCAGTTGGATTTTTAGGCTGCATTCTGGCGTTTGTCATTTATAAATTTGGATCTGACTGGATCCATGTGGTACTGCCTCCGGCAGCGATGGGACCGGTGGTGGCGCTGATCGGTCTGGAACTGGCAGGAACAGCGGCATCCAATGCAGGGTTAAAAGATGAGGTGATCGATCCGAAAAATGTGATCGTATTTCTGGTGACACTGGGGGTTGCTGTGCTGGGCTCCGTAGTATTTCGTAAATTCTTTGCGGTGATCCCGATCCTGATTGCGATTATTGCGGGGTATGTGGCAGCCATTGCCTGTGGAATTGTAGATTTCTCCAGTGTCAATGAGGCATCCTGGCTGGCAGTTCCGAATTTTTCCACTCCGAAATTTAAGTGGGAAGCGATTGTGATCGTATTGCCGGTACTCCTTGTCATTACTTCTGAGCACATCGGACATCAGATCGTGACAAGTAAGGTAGTAGGGAAAGACTTGTTAAAAGAGCCGGGACTGCACCGTTCCCTGTTTGCAGATAACTTTTCCACAATGGTATCCGGATTTATCGGTTCTGTGCCGACTACAACTTACGGGGAGAACATCGGAGTGATGGCGATGACCAAAGTATATAGTGTATATGTGATCGGAGGAGCTGCGGTGCTTTCAATTATCTGTTCCTTTATCGGAAAACTGACAATGCTGATCAATTCCATTCCGGGACCGGTAATCGGAGGAATTTCGTTCCTGCTGTACGGTATGATCGGAACATCTGGTATCCGGATACTGGTAGAAGAACAGGTGGACTACAGCCGTTCCAGAAATATGGCCATGACTTCTGTGATTTTTGTGACAGGATTATCGGGAATTTCCGTAGAATTTGGAGGAATCCAGCTTTCCGGTATGGTGCTGGCCTGTGTGACAGGGATGCTGATGGGATTGTTATTCTTTGTATTGGATCAATTAAAACTGACCAATGACAGAGAGACAAAGTAAAAGAGTGTGAGAAAAAAGACGATGGAAAAAGTTCCAAAAGGAGCCTTTTCCATCGTTTTTTAATGACTTATTTCTCAAGTTCCTGCATTTTCATTGCGCGTACTTTTAACGGCAGTCCGAACAGATTGATAAATCCTTCTGCATCGTGGTGGTCATACAGTTCTCCTGTAGTGAAACTTGCAAGTGATTCACTGTATAAAGAGTATGGGGAAGTCGTTCCGGCTTTGATGATATTTCCTTTGTAAAGCTTAAACTTTACTTCACCTGTTACATACTGCTGTGTGACGTCCACAAATGCCTGGACTGCTTCACGAAGTGGTGTGAACCATTTTCCTTCGTATACAATCTGTGCCATTTTATTTCCCATGTCTTTTTTCACTTCATAGGTTGCGCGGTCAAGAACCAGTTCTTCCAGCTGATCGTGCGCTTCCATTAAGATCGTTCCGCCTGGAGTTTCATAGACACCGCGGGATTTCATTCCAACCACACGGTTTTCTACGATATCAATGATGCCGATCCCGTGTTTTCCGCCCAGTTTGTTGAGTTCTGTGATGATCTCAGAAACTTTCATCTCTTTTCCGTTCAGGCTCTTTGGTACACCGGCTTCAAATGTCATAGTTACATATTCGCCTTCATCCGGCGCTTTTTCCGGCGAAACTCCGAGAACGAGAAGATCATCGTAGTTTGGCTCACAGGCAGGATCTTCCAGTTCCAGTCCTTCATGGCTGATGTGCCACAGGTTACGGTCGCGGCTGTAGCTGTGTTTTGCATCAAACGGAAGGTCGATACCATGTGCCTTGCAGTATTCGATCTCATCTTCACGAGACTGCATGGTCCAGACATCTGTCATTCGCCATGGAGCGATGATCTTTAAGTCCGGGGCGAGCGCCTTGATTCCGAGTTCAAATCGGATCTGATCGTTTCCTTTTCCTGTTGCACCGTGACAGATTGCAGTTGCCCCCTCTTTTCGTGCAATTTCTACCAGTTTTTTTGCAATCGGCGGACGAGCCATGGAAGTTCCAAGCAGATATTTATTTTCATATACGGCTCCTGCTTTGACACATGGAACGATGTAGTCATCACAGAATTCGTCGATGATATTTTCAATATAGAGTTTGGAAGCGCCGGATAATTTCGCACGTTCTTCCAGACCATCCAGTTCTTCTCCCTGTCCGCAGTCGATGCAGCAGCAGATGACTTCGTAGTCAAAATTTTCTTTCAGCCATGGGATGATCGCCGTGGTATCCAACCCTCCGGAATATGCCAGTACAACTTTTTCTTTACTCATAATAAGAATCCTCCTTTAAATCATTCTATTGTCTGAAGTTTTGCAGATTTCCAGGATCAGCAAAACCAATCATGCTTTAGAAGCTAATCAGTACTATACACCATAATTTATAAATATGCAATAGAAAAGTGGAAAAAAGTAAAAAATATACATTAAAATTCAAAAATAATGCATAAAACAAAGAAAACATACAAGGTGTTGGGAAAGATTTTGTTGGAAAGCGTACCGATATCAGTTATAATGAAAGTATTGTAGACTTTGAAAACAGGAGAAGTGAAAGATGGATATATTAGTTGTAGTAGATATGCAGAATGATTTTATCGACGGATCCCTGGGGAGTAAAGAGGCACAGGCCATTGTTCCGCATGTGATCGAGAAGATCCGCACATTTCAGGGGAAGGTCCTGGCCACAGCGGATACACATGAGGAGACCTATTTGGATACGATGGAAGGAAAAAAACTTCCGGTCAGACATTGTATCCGGGGAACAAAAGGATGGGAGATCGAAGAACGCATCCGTAAGCTTTTGCCCGAGCCTCCGATTGAAAAAGGAACATTTGGAAGCAGGAGTCTGGCAGAAGCACTGACAGAGATCCACAAAGAAACGCCCATAAGCTCGATCACTTTGATTGGTCTGTGTACGGATATCTGTGTGATCTCCAATGCCATGTTGTGCAAAGCCTTTTTGCCGGAAGTGCCGGTTTGTGTCGATGCTTCCTGCTGTGCCGGAGTAACACCAGAAAGCCATGCACAGGCACTGGAAGCGATGAAGATGTGTCACATTGACATATTATAGACAGAAGCAGAAGACAGGAAGGAAAAGAAGAGGAAGAGAAGATGGAAAGAAAAGACATTCTGCAGAATAAGCAGAGGATTGTGATCAAAGTGGGGACTTCCACGATCACCTATGAAGAGACGGGGAATATCAATCTGGAAAAATTGGAAAAATTCGTACGGATCCTGATCAATTTAAGAAACAAAGGCAAAGAAGTCATCGTGGTTTCTTCCGGAGCGGTAGGCGTGGGAAGAAATGCACTGGGGATGAAACAGCGCCCATCCACAGAATCAGAAAAGCAGGCATGCGCGGCTGTGGGACAGGGAAAGCTGATGATGATCTATGAAAAACTGTTCAATGAATATGGACAGCTGACAGCCCAGGTTTTGCTGACCAAAGAATCCATTACCAATGCCAAGTGCCGGAAAAATGCAAAACAGACTTTTGATGAGCTGTTTCGGATGCAGGTGGTTCCCATCGTCAATGAGAATGATGCAATTTCGGTGGATGAGCTTTCTTATGGAAATTTTGGAGATAATGACACTCTGGCAGCTTATGTGTCCAGGCTGGTAGAAGCGGATCTTCTGATTCTGATGTCAGACATTGATGGGTTATATACCGATGATCCGAGACAGAACCCGGATGCCAGATTTATCCATACGGTTGGAAAGATTGACCGTAAGCTGGAGAATATGGCGAAGGATGCATCCAGCGACTGTGGAACTGGAGGAATGGCGACTAAGATTAAAGCTGCGAAGATTGCGACTGCGGCAGGAGCAGATATGATCATTGCAAACGGGGAGAATATCTATTCCATTAATGAAGTGATGAATGGAAAGAAGGTAGGAACGTTATTTTTATCCCAGAAGCATCAGGAAGAGATGCAGGAAGAGCTTTCTCCAAAGAGAGCGCAGTACCGCAGACAGGCAAAACGGGAGAAAAAAGCAGTCAAAGGAGAGGAATAGAAAGGAGTCTGTATGGAAACATATATGGAAACACTGGGCAGCAGAGCAAAAGAAGCGTCAAGAATTGCTGCAAAACTGACAACACAAGATAAAAACAAAGGACTGGAATTTGTAGCAGAAGAGCTGTATCTGCGCAAAGAAGAATTGCTGCAGGAGAATGAAAAGGACATGTCAGAAGCAAAAGCACGCGGCATGTCGGAAGCGCTGCAGGATCGTCTGCGTCTCACGGAGGCAAGGATTGAAGCTATGGCAGAAGGTCTGCGCCAGATTGCGGCGCTGGCAGACCCCATCGGAGAGGTTCTGTCTATGAGAAACCGTCCCAATGGACTGCGTATTGGGAAAAAGAGGGTTCCTATCGGGGTCGTGGGTATTATCTATGAATCCCGCCCGAACGTGACAGCAGATGCGTTCGGATTGTGTTTCAAAACAGGAAATGCTGTGATCCTGCGGGGCGGAAGTGATGCGATTTGTTCCAATAAAGCAATCGTACAGGTGATCAAGGCAGGACTTCGAAAAGCAAAACTGCCGCAGGATCTGATTCTTCTTGTAGAAGATACCAGCAGGGAGACAGTGACAGAAATGATGCGCCTTCATGATTACATTGATGTTTTGATCCCGCGGGGCGGAGCCGGACTGATCGCATCTGTGGTGGAGAACAGCACCGTTCCTGTGATTGAGACCGGAACCGGCAACTGCCATATTTACGTAGATGAGACTGCAGATGTGAATATGGCCGCAGAGATCATTGAGAATGCAAAGACACAGCGATTGGGCGTGTGCAATGCCTGTGAGTCTCTGGTTATTCATGAAGCTGTCTTAAAAGAAGCATTGCCGGTAATTGTGAAGCGCCTGAACAATCATGGCGTGGAGATCCGGGGAGATGAAGCTGCCAGAGAAGTCTGCGGAGAGATCCTTCCGGCAGAAGAAGCAGACTGGGGAACAGAATATCTGGATGCCGTGATCTCTGTCAAAACAGTGCCTTCGATCGAAGCTGCGATCGCACATATCAACCGGTATAATACAGGACATTCTGAATCGATTATTACCAGAGAGTATGCAAATGCCCTGAAGTTTCAGGATGAAGTGGATGCGGCAGCTGTTTATGTGAATGCATCCACCAGATTTACGGATGGATTTGAGTTTGGCTTTGGAGCCGAGATCGGGATCAGTACCCAAAAACTGCATGCCAGAGGACCGATGGGACTGGAAGCGTTAACAACAACAAAATATATTATTTTTGGAAACGGACAGATCCGAAAATAAAAAAATAAAAACCATGCTTGCATATTATACAAAAAAGATGTATACTTATGCAAACGTGGTTTTTGTTTGATACAAATCCTGAATAAAAAGAGAAAAAATACATATTTCATGCAAAAATATGCAGCAAGCTGCGATGCAGATGCTTTGGGAAAGGAGTTTTCGAAATGATAAAAGCAGGAATTATCGGTTCGACCGGATATGCAGGAGGAGAACTGGTTCGGATTTTGACAGCACACAAAGAGGTACAGATCGTATGGTATGGATCCAGAAGTTATATTGATCAGAAATATGCAGATGTATACCGCAATTTTTTTCAGATCGTGGATGCGGCATGTATGGATGACAACATGGAAGAACTGGCAAAACAGGTGGATGTCATTTTTACGGCGACTCCTCAGGGCTTTTGTGCATCGTTGATGACAGAGGAGATTTTATCCAAAACCAGGGTGATCGATCTAAGCGCAGATTTTCGGATCAAAGACGTTAAAACGTATGAAGAATGGTATCACATTTCACATAAAAGTCCCCAGTTTCTGGAAGAAGCGGTGTATGGATTGTGCGAGATCAACCGGGAGAAGATTCAAGATGCAAGACTGGTTGCCAATCCGGGATGTTATACGACCTGTTCCATTCTTGCAGCGTATCCACTTGCCAAAGAAGGGCTGATCGATATGAAAACTCTGATCATCGATGCAAAATCGGGTACCTCCGGTGCAGGCCGTGGGGCAAAGGTTCCGAATCTTTTTTGCGAGGTCAATGAAAATATCAAAGCATATGCGGTGGGAGGACACCGGCACACACCGGAGATCGAAGAACAGCTGGGATATGCGGCAAATGAGACGGTGACTTTGAGTTTTACCCCGCATCTGGTTCCTATGAACCGGGGAATCCTTGTGACAGCATATGCAGAGCTGAAAGAAGGGGTGACAGAAGAACAGGTAAGAGCGGCGTATCACTCCTGTTATGAAGGAGAACCGTTTATCCGGCTGCTGAACCCTGGGGTATATCCGGAAACAAAGTGGGTAGAAGGAAGCAATTATGTAGATTTAGGCATCCAGGTGGATCCAAGAACAAACAGGGTGATCATGATGGGAGCCATTGATAATCTGGTCAAAGGAGCAGCAGGGCAGGCGGTACAGAACATGAACCTGTTATTTGGACTGGATGAAACAGAAGGACTGGAACTGATTCCGATGGTTCCGTAACAGAGGTAAGAGATATGATCCGTACAATGACGATTGAAGATTATGAAGAAGTGTATAAATTGTGGAAAAAAATACAGGGATTTGGAATCCGCAGTATTGACGATTCCCGGGCAGGGGTAGAAAAGTTTTTAAAACGAAATCCGACGACCAGCGTGGTTGCAGAGGAAGAGGGAAAGATCGTAGGAGCGATTTTATGCGGACACGATGGAAGGCGGGGATGTCTGTATCATGTCTGTGTGGAAGAATCCTACAGGAGAAAGGGAATCGGAAAAGCCATGGTGGTGGCGTCCATGCAGGCTCTGAAAGAAGAAGGAATCAGCAATGTGTCGCTGATCGCATTTGCAGAGAATGATATCGGAAATGCATTCTGGAATACCATTGGCTGGAGGGAACGAAGAGATTTGAATTACTATGATTTTTTGTTAAACACAGAAAATATCACAGCATTTAACGAAAGATAGAAAGGAATGGGATGGAAGATGAAAAAGATAACAGGCGGGGTGACCGCGGCAAAAGGATACGAGGCAGCCGCAGCGGCAGCAGGGATCAAATATGAAAACAGGACAGATATGGCGCTGGTATACAGTGTGGTTCCATGTAAAGTGGCAGGAACATTTACAACGAACGTTGTGAAGGCAGCTCCGGTACAGTGGGATCGACAGGTCGTAGAATCGAAGCAGCCGGTACAGGCGGTGGTCGTCAATTCCGGAATTGCCAATGCCTGTACCGGAAAAGCCGGGATGCAGTGCTGTCAGGAGACGGCAGAGGCGGCAGCACAAGCATTACAGATAGATCCCAAAGGAGTGCTGATCGGTTCCACCGGTGTGATTGGAATGCCGCTGCCGATGGAAAAGTTAACAGCAGGGATCCAGACACTGGCAGCACAGAAAAAAGCCGGAGAACAAGCAGCAAAGGAAGCGGCAAAGGCGATCATGACGACAGACACCTGTGAAAAGGAAGTGGCTGTCACCGTGGAGATCGGCGGGAAGAGCGTGACCATCGGAGGAATGGCAAAAGGTTCCGGCATGATCCATCCCAATATGTGTACCATGCTGGCCTTTCTTACTACAGACGCCGTGATCTCCAGAAAGGCATTAAAAGAAGCATTGCGCACAGACGTGGAAGAGACGTATAACATGATTTCTGTAGACGGGGATACCTCCACCAATGATACGGTACTGCTTCTGGCAAATGGAATGGCAGAAAATCCAAAGATCAAGCCGGGAACCAGGGAGTTTGAATTGTTTGCAGAAGCGCTCCATGAAGTGAACGAAACCCTTGCAAAAAAAATGGCAGGGGATGGAGAAGGAGCCACCGCGCTGTTTGAAGTGACTGTGAAAGGTGCGAAAACAAAGGTGCAGGCTAAGACACTGGCAAAATCTGTTGTCTGTTCCAATCTGACCAAGACTGCCATTGCAGGGCATGATGCAAACTGGGGACGGATCTTATGTGCCATGGGATATTCCGGCGCAGAATTTGATCCGGAAAAAGTAGATCTCTATCTGAAAAGCAGTGCAGGAGAACTGCAGCTCATTGAAAATGGAGTTGCCCTCAACTACAGTGAAGAGAAGGCAACCGAGATCTTGTCTCAGCCGGAAGTAACGGCAATCGCGGATATCAAAGAGGGCGATCAGACGGCAACAGCCTGGGGATGCGATCTGACACACGGATATATTGAGATCAATGCAGATTACAGAAGTTAAATAGCAGGAATGCGTGGAAAAAGTGAGAAGGGAAGGAATCATATGAACGAAATCATGAACCAGTATCTGGAAAAGGCAAATGTGCTGATCGAGGCGCTGCCGTATATTCAGCGGTTTAACCGAAAAGTGATTGTTGTAAAATATGGCGGAAGTGCCATGACAGACGAAGCGTTAAAGCAAAAAGTGATCCAGGATGTAACTTTGCTGAAACTGGTCGGCTTTAAGCCAATCATTGTGCATGGCGGCGGAAAGGAGATCAGCAAGTGGGTTGGAAAAATCGGAAAACAGCCGGAATTTATCAACGGACTTCGGGTGACAGATGCAGAGACCATGGAAGTTGCGGAAATGGTGCTGGGAAAAGTAAACAAAAGCCTAGTACAGCTGGTAGAAAGCCTGGGAGTCCGAGCCATTGGAATCAGCGGAAAAGACGGGGGACTTCTGAAAGTGGAAAAGAAGTATTCTCAGGGAGAGGATATTGGATTTGTAGGAGAGATCAAAGAAGTGGATGCCCAGATCTTATACGATCTGCTGGAGAAAGACTTTCTCCCTATTGTGTGTCCGGTAGGCATGGACGAAGAATTTCAGACATATAATATCAATGCAGACGATGCAGCCTGTGCCATTGCAAGAGCCATGAAAGCAGAAAAACTGGCATTTCTGACGGATATTGAAGGGGTGTATAAAGATCCAAAGGATCCGTCCACCTTGATTTCAGAACTTCCGGTAGAAGAAGCAAAGAAGCTCATCGAAGAGGGCTATATTGGCGGAGGGATGCTTCCGAAACTGAATAACTGTATGGACGCGATCGAACATGGAGTTTCCAGAGTCCATATTCTGGATGGAAGGATTCCGCACTGTCTCTTACTGGAGATTTTCACGAATAAAGGAATCGGTACAGCAATTTTACAGAAAGAAGAAAAGAGGTATTATGAGGATGGATCCGAAAATTAAAACAGCAGAAGAGAATCTAATACATGTATACAATCGGTTTCCTGTTGCGCTGGACCATGGAGAAGGTGTATATCTGTACGATACAGAAGGAAAAGAATATCTGGATTTTGCAGCAGGATTTGCAGTCTCTGGTCTGGGGTATGGAAATGAGACGCTGAACCAGGCATTGAAGGCTCAGATCGATCAGCTGTATCATACCTCCAATTTATACTACCACAGAAACTGTGGAGAAGCAGCGGAAAAACTGAATCACATTTCCGGGATGGACAGAGTCTTTTTTACCAACAGTGGTTCGGAAGCAAACGAAGGGGCGCTCAAAGCTGCGAGAAGATATGCGTATAACAAACAATCCGGAAGATACCAGTTCATTGCCATGGAGCATTCGTTCCACGGGCGGAGTTTCGGAGCGGTCTCTGTAACCGGACATGCGGCGTACCGGGAACCGTTTGAACCGATGCTGCCGGGAGTTTCCTTTGCAAAATTTAATGATCTGGACAGCGTCAGGGCGCTTGTGACGGATCAGACCTGTGGGATTATTTTAGAGCCGCTGCAGGGCGAGGGAGGCATCAATCTTGCCACCCGGGAGTTTATGGAAGGAATCCGCAGGATCTGTGATGAAAATGATATCCTGATGATCTGTGATGAAGTACAGTGTGGAATGGGTCGGACAGGTTCGATGTTCGCATGGCAGAAGTATGGAGTGAAGCCGGATATTCTGACCATGGCAAAAGGAATTGGAAACGGGATCCCGGTGGGAGCTTTTGCCATGACAGAAAAGGTGGCAGAGCACTCTCTTCTTCCGGGAGATCACGGAGCTACATATGGAGGAAATCCTCTGGCATGTATGGCAGTGAAAACAGTGATTGAAATTTTTGAGAAAGAACAGATCGTAGATCATGTCAATCAGGTGGCAGCCTATCTGACCAGCCGTCTGGAAGAACTGGTACGGGAAGAAGAGGATGTGCTGGAAAGAAAAGGAATCGGTCTGATGCAGGGAATCGTTCTGAAAAAGCCGGTGGCACAGGTCAATCAAAAAGCCGTGGAAGAAGGACTGCTGGTGATCCAGGCACAGGGCAATGTGCTTCGTCTGGTTCCGCCTTTGGTGATCGAGAGCCGACATGTGGATGAAATGATTGAAAAATTGAAAAAAGCGCTGACAGTGTAAGAAATAAAAAACCAGGATTCGGGATATACTATGGGAAGAAATTTCAGGAGGTAGAAAACGATGATTGGTTTTTTTATTGCATTATTATCCGGTGCACTGATGAGTGTACAGGGGGTGTTTAATACACAGGTCACCAAAACAACCGGGCTGTGGGTCAGTAATCTCTGGGTACAGCTGAGTGCATTTCTGGCCTGTCTTCTGGTCTGGTTTCTGGCAGGAAAGGCAGATGTTGGTGCTTTGGCAAAGGTAGAGCCGAAATATATGCTCCTTGGCGGCGTGATCGGGGCGGGGATTACCTGGACTGTGGTAAAAAGCATGGCGGCATTGGGACCTGCAAAAGCAGCGCTTTTGATCGTGATCTCCCAGCTGACCGTTGCGTATGTGATCGAACTTTTTGGGATGTTTGGAGTAGAAAAATCACCATTTGTGTTCCGCAAGCTGGCAGGACTGGTAGTAGCGTTGATTGGAATTGCTGTTTTTCAGTGGGAATAGAAGCAAATGAAGTTGAAATTGTAATAAATGTGTAACATCATTGTAAAAATGTTATTGTAATTTCAGGTATTTTTCGTTACAATATTACTGTCCGACAAAAAGGGGATTCCTTGCGTCTTGAGATTGTGAGGAAATTATGAAGGACATCATAAAAAAGAAATGTTATCATACGATCATTCTGCTTCTGGCAGCCGGGACCATCCTGACGGGATGCAGACAGGATCCAGAAGAGAAATTGCAGGAAATCCAGCTCGAAGAGACAAAAGAAGAGCCCCATGCAAAAACGGAACCGGATTCCGAAGAGATTCAAAAAGAATCGGTACAGAAAATTTTTGTATATGTGTGTGGGGCAGTCTGTGCACCTGGAGTTTATGAGGCGGACAGCAAGACACGAGTGTATGAGATCATTGCCATGGCAGGCGGCCTGACCGAAGAAGCAGCCGCGGATGCAGTGAATCAGGCAAGAGTGGCAGCAGATGGAGAGCAGATTTACATTCCGACCAAAGAGGAAGCGAAAACGCAGATGCCTGGAGCAGATCCGCAGATGCCCGGGCAGGAATCAGCCGGGAAACAGAAAGTGAACTTAAATACTGCCACAAAAGAAGAACTGATGACTCTGTCCGGAGTGGGGGAGTCCAAGGCGGAAAGTATTCTTGCATACAGGGAAGAAAAGGGCGGATTTCAAAGTACAGAAGAACTGATGCAGATCAGCGGCATCAAAGAAGGATTGTATAATAAGATTAAAGATGATATTACAGTATAAGCAGGAAGTTGAAGGAAGAAGATATGAGCAAGAAGAAAATCTTAGTAGTAGACGATGAAAAGTTAATCGTGAAAGGAATCCGATTCAGTCTGGAGCAGGATGATATGGAAGTAGACTGCGCCTATGACGGTGAGGAAGCGCTGCGGTATGCAAAAAACTGTGAATACGATCTCGTACTGCTGGATGTGATGCTGCCGAAGATGGATGGATTTCAGGTCTGTCAGTCTATTCGGGAATTTTCTGACATGCCGATCGTGATGCTGACTGCAAAAAGCGAAGATATGGACAAGATCCTCGGACTGGAATATGGGGCAGATGATTATATTACAAAGCCGTTTAATATTCTGGAAGTGAAAGCCCGGATCAAGGCGATCATGCGCCGGACTGCCAGAAAAGAGGCGAATTCCCAGACAGCCAGGATCCTGGTGAAAGGAACCATGCGGATCGACTGTGAGAGCAGACGGGTATTTATCGGCGAACGTGAGATCAATCTGACAGCCAAAGAGTACGATGTGCTGGAACTTCTTGCCATGAATCCGAACAAAGTCTACAGCAGGGAAAATCTGCTGGACCTTGTGTGGGGAATCGATTATCCGGGAGATGCCCGAACAGTGGATGTACATATCCGTCGTCTGCGAGAAAAGATCGAGATGAATCCAAGTGAACCAAAATATGTACACACAAAGTGGGGGGTAGGTTATTATTTCCAGGGATAAATTACATATCAAAGTAAAACATAATGTATTCAAAAGTATGCGGTTCTGGCTGATCGCACTGTTTGTTCTGTTTGGGATGGTTCCGTGCCTGATTTCTTATATCTGGACGGCAAAGACCTATGAAAAACGTGCGATTTCTGTCAGGACAGCAGAGATACAGAATCAATGTACAATTCTAAGCAATCAGCTGAACAGCTATCAGTATCTGACAGATCCGTCTTCTGATGTGATCGATGCAAATTTAACCCAATTAACGAACATATATAACGGACGTGTGATGATCATTGATCAGAATCTGCAGGTAATCAAAGATACCTACGGTCTGGACGAAGGAAAGACGATGGTATCAGAAAATGTGATCCGCTGCCTGAAACAGGGGAAAAGCACCAGTCATTATGATCGCAAGAACAGATATGTAGAAGTCACTGCGCCGGTGGTATCCGAAGAAAAAAGTGTCACAGGGGTGATGCTGGCAAGTGTATCGATGGATACAGTTTTGGACAGTGTGGGGATTTTAAAGACAAGAGGCGGGGCGATCCTGGGCGTTTTGTTTTTACTGATCCTGGCGTTGGGACTTTTGGCTGCGGGGGTGTTTGTGCGGCCTCTTGGGAAGATCACGGAGTCCATTGAGAATGTAACAGAAGGCTATGAAAGTGAATGGCTACATGTGGGAACTTTTTCAGAGACCGGACAGTTGTCGGATGCTTTTAACAAAATGCTGGGAAGGCTCAAGCAGCTGAATGATTCCAGGGAAGAGTTTGTATCCAATGTGTCTCATGAATTAAAAACACCGATGACATCTATGAAGGTACTGGCAGATTCGCTGCTTGCACAGGAGAATGTGCCGGTTGAGCTGTATCAGGAGTTTATGGGAGATATTGCCCGGGAGATCGACCGGGAGAATGACATCATCAGTGATCTTCTGACGTTGGTAAAGATGGATAAGACGGTCCAGAGCCTTACGATCAAACAGGTTCATATCAATGAATTGCTGGAGACCATTTTAAAGCGATTAAAACCCATTGCAGAGACGAAAAAAATCGAGATGATCCTGGAAAGTTTTCGTCCGGTTTCCGCAGAGATCGACGAGATGAAACTGACACTGGCAATCTCCAATCTGGTAGAAAATGCGATCAAGTATAATCGGGAGGAAGGATGGGTTCGGGTATCCTTAAATGCCGACCATAAGTATTTTTATATCAAGGTTATGGATTCCGGGATCGGAATCCCAAAAGAAGATCAAGATCATATTTTTGAACGGTTTTATCGGGTGGACAAGTCCCATTCCAGAGAAATTGGCGGAACTGGTCTTGGACTTGCCATTGCCCGTAATGCAGTGATCATGCACAGAGGTTCTATCAAAGTCTACAGCAGTCAGGGAGAAGGAACCACATTTACGGTTCGGATTCCTTTGATCTATGCAGTGTAAGGGGAAGAAACATATGAAACAAATCAGAAAAACCCTTCTGATCGTTCTGGGAATCTGTCTGGGATGCCTGAGTGTTTCCTGTGGAAAACGCACGGAAATAGAACAGGGTGAGTCTTATATTTATTGTCTGAACAGTGACAGAACCGGTCTGCAGAAGGTATCTTATGAAATTGGAGAGAAGGATGTGCTCAAAGAAGCAGAGGAAATGCTGGAAGAACTGAGCAGACCTTCGGAAGAAATTGAATATACGCCGCCGCTTCCAAAAGAAGTGAAAGTCAGACAATGTGAATTGGAAGGCGGAATTTTATATGTGGATTTTACGGCACAATATAAGCAGATGGATGCAGTGGAGGAGACGTTAGTGAGAGCGGCGGTCGTGGAATCGCTGATTCGGATCGATGGCATCGACAGTGTCTGGATCCGGGTAGAGGGAGAAGATCTGGCAGACAGATCCGGTCAGGTATTGGGATATCTGAATGAGGATGACTTTGTGCAGAGCGAGGGGGCTTCGCCGAGTTCCTATCAGACGGAGAGTCTGACCTTGTATTTTGCAAATCCTCAGGGAGATGGACTGGTAGAGCAGACCATGGAAGTCCGGTATAACAGCAATGTTTCCAAAGAAAAACTAATCGTGGAAAAATTGATGAAAGGCCCGCGGAAATCTTCGGCAAAAGCGACCATCAACCCGGACACCAATCTGCTGAGTGTGACGACCAAAGATGGAATCTGCTATGTGAACTTTGATAAGACATTCTTAAAAGGGGCATATGAAGTAAAACCGCAGGTGACCATTTATTCGCTGGTCAATTCTCTGGTGCAGGGAACGGGAGCAGGAAAAGTCCAGATTTCGATCAATGGGGAAAATGACAACAAATATATGCAGACAGTAGATCTCAGTCAGCCTTTGACGGCAGATCTCAGCTGGAATGAGGAGAACAAAAAATCTTGAAAAAACGACCGCTTTGTATGGCGGCAGCTGTAGTTTTGATCTTGCTGGCAGTAAGAAATCTCTGGTTTGGAGCGGAGTGTTCCAACCAGAGTGTGCTGCAGGAGCAGATCCCGGATCAGGCAGAAGTTCTGGTAACAGGACAGGTAAAGCGCCGGGAAGAAAGGAAAGACTATGAACTTTTGTATCTTCAAAATTGTCAGGTGCTGCAAAAAGAAAAGAACAGCAAATCTCAATCAGTCAAAACACAATTCAAAAAACCGATCAAAGCAATGGTGATGCAAGAACCAGAGCTTCTAATTTATCTCAAACAAGATCAATCAACCAATCAAACCATAAAATCAGGAAATCAAATACAGGTACAGGGAGAGCTTTCTTATTTTAAAGAAGCCAGAAATCCGGGGAATTTCGATCAGAAATTTTACTATGAAAAACAAGGCATCCATGCAAGTGTATGGGCAGACAGGTATCAGATCACAGATTCAAAAACATGGAAAATCCGGGAGTGTCTGGCAGATATCAGGAGAGGGTGGAAACAGCTTCTGATCGCACAGATGGGAGAACGTCATGGAAACAGTATGAGCGCAATCCTGCTGGGAGAAAAAAGTGAACTGGATGTACAGATGAAGGCGCTGTACCAAAAAAGCGGGATTGGGCATATATTGGCAGTATCAGGACTTCATATGTCGTTTATCGGGATGGGATTCTATGGAATTCTGCGCAAAATGGGATGTCCGATCCGAGTGGCAGGCATGCTTGGAATTTTGTTTTTGCTCGGATATACGATTATGATCGGCGGGAGCGTATCTGCGATGCGGGCATTTCTGATGTTTGCAATCCGGGTAGGAGCAGATCTTTGCGGCAGAGTGTATGATATGCCAACCGGTCTGTCTGTGGCAGGAGTATGGATTGCTTTGGAGAGTCCGTTATATCTTCAGGATGCAGGGTATCTTCTGTCATTTGGCGCAGTGCTTGGAATGGCAGCTGTCTATCCGGTTTTGGCAGAGAGCCAAAAGCAGGCAACAAAACTGATGCAAAGCTTTCAGGCAAGTCTGGCAGTCAATCTGGTACTGCTTCCCGTGATGCTTTCTTTTTATTATGAATTTCCACCGTATTCTTTGTTTTTAAATCTGGTGATCATTCCACTGATGTCGGTTGTTCTCGGGGCAGGACTTTTGGGTTCGGTTCTAAGTCTGCTGTTCCGACCTGTTGGGAGACTTGTCTTGCTGCTGTGTAAAGGAGTTTTGGAGTTATACGAATTGTGCAGCAGCCTTACCATGAAACTTCCCTGTTCCAGAATTGTCACGGGAAAGCCGGAAGCTGTGTGGATCATACTGTATTATGCGATTCTTTTGCTGGTGTGTCTGTATTTGTCCGGACCAAAGAAGATACGGCGAAAAAGGGCCTGTCTGGCATGGGGGATGCTGGCAATAGCCGTAGTCTGTCTGGCAGGCAGCTGTCACATGAGAAGCCGAGGAGTCTTTCAGGTTACGATGCTGGATGTCGGACAGGGAGATGGGATATTTTTCAGAAGTCCGGGTGGTGCCGCCTGTTTTGTAGATGGAGGCAGCAGTGACGTGTCAAAAGTCGGGGAATACAGGATCGTGCCATTTTTGGAATCACAGGGAGTCAAAGAGCTGGATTATGTGTTTATTTCGCATGGAGATGCAGATCATATGAGTGGGATCGAAGAAATCCTGCAGAATCAGCCTCTTGGGATCCGGATCAGACATCTGGTGCTGCCGCCTGTCAGACTTCATGATGATGGGCTGGCGAAGCTGGGAAAAACCGCGGTACAGCATGGGACAAAAGTACTGGGAATGGAAGCAGGAGAAAAACTGTGTCTGGATGAGATGTCTCTGACTTGCATGGCGCCATCCCAGGAATATAACGGAGAAACTGGAAATGCAGCGTCCATGGTACTGTGGCTGGAATGCAGGAATCTGGAAATGCTTCTGACCGGAGATGTGGAAGGTGAAGGGGAAGTACAGCTGACAGACTGGATGCGAGAGCATGGAAAAACAGAATGTGACATTTTAAAAGCCGCCCATCATGGGTCTAAAAATTCGACACTGCCGGAATTTTTGCAGCAGCTGACTCCGAAATATGCATGGATTTCATCCGGGATCGGAAACCGGTATGGGCATCCGGCAGAAGAAACGCTGTCCAGGCTGAAAGAAAAGGGATGCCTTTTATATGGAACCCAGGAATATGGGGCAGTCACTTTAAAAATAAAAGGAGAGAAAGCGACCATAGAAATATTTTGCAAAACGTAAGACTTTCCGATATAATAGAAAATATGAAAAGTTTGAATGAAGATTTAAAAACAGGACAATTTAAACAGATCTATCTTCTGTATGGAGAAGAAAATTATCTGAAGAAACAATACAAAGAACGATTTGTCAAAGCCATGCTTCCAGATGGAGATACCATGAATTATGCCTATTATGAAGGGAAAGGCGTAGACAGTAAAGAAGTGATCGACCTGGCAGAGACACTGCCGTTTTTTGCAGAACGTCGTCTGATCGTATTTGAGAACACCGGATTTTTTAAAAGCGGGGGGACGGATCTTGCGGATTATATCAAGGAGATGCCGGAAACCACATATTTCATCTTTGTGGAGACAGAGGTGGACAAGCGCAGCAAGCTATATAAAGCGGTAAAAGCGAAAGGGCACATTGTGGAACTTCCATTTCAGGACGAAGCTACATTAAAGCGTTGGATCCTGGGAAAGGTAAAGCAGGAAGGGAAGCAGATGTCGGAGGCATCGGCTGCTTATTTTCTGGAAAAAGTCGGGACAGATATGCAGAATATCCAGGGAGAACTGGAAAAGCTGTTCTGTTATACGCTGCATCGTGAGGTGATCACACCGGAGGATATCAACGCAGTCTGCATCAGCCAGATTGGAAATCACATTTTCGAGATGGTCAATGCAGCGGCAGAAAAGAAACAGAGAAAAGCCCTGGATCTGTATTATGAACTGCTTGCTTTAAAAGAGCCGCCGATGCGGATTTTGTTTTTGCTGGTGCGTCAGTACCGGATTTTGTTCCATGTACAGTCTCTGCAGAAAAAAGGGTATGGAAGGAAAGAAATTGCAGCCAAAGCCGGAATTCACCCGTTTGCAGCCGGGAAATACATGGAGCAGACCCGATATTTTAAAACAGAAGAGCTGCGGGCGATTTTGGAGGACAGTGCAGATCTGGAAGAGCGGGTCAAGACAGGCCGGCTGACAGATACGCTGGCAGTGGAGCTGTTTCTGGTAAAATACTCTTCTTAAATGTCAGATATTCTTGTCAAAAGCCAAAAGGCATGATAGTATATCTTTGCACAAAAAACAGAAATAGAAAAAAGACAGAAAAAATAGAAAGACAAAGGTTTTGGAGGAATGAAAGTGTCATCAATTGATCAGAATAAAATACGAAATTTTTGTATTATTGCACATATCGACCATGGAAAATCTACGCTGGCAGACCGGATCATCGAAAAGACCGGACTTTTGACCAGCCGTGAGATGCAGTCTCAGGTTCTGGATAATATGGAACTGGAGAGAGAAAGAGGGATTACCATCAAGGCACAGACCGTTCGTACGGTATACAAGGCGAAAGATGGAGAAGAGTATATTTTCAACCTGATCGACACCCCGGGGCATGTGGATTTTAACTATGAGGTGTCCAGAAGTCTTGCAGCCTGTGACGGTGCGATCTTGGTCGTGGATGCGGCACAGGGGGTGGAAGCACAGACACTGGCCAATGTGTATCTGGCGCTGGATCACGATCTGGATGTGTTCCCGGTGATCAATAAGATCGATCTGCCAAGTGCAGAGCCGGATCGTGTCAAAGAAGAGATTGAGGATGTGATCGGGATCGAGGCGGACGATGCGCCTCTGATCTCGGCCAAGACCGGCCTGAATATCGAAGAAGTTCTGGAACAGATCGTCAGGAAGATTCCGGCTCCGGAAGGGGATCCGAATGAGCCATTAAAAGCGCTGATCTTTGATTCGGTTTACGATGCATATAAAGGAGTCATCGTATTCTGCAGGATCAAAGAAGGCAGTGTGAAAAAAGGAACAACGATCAAAATGATGGCTACAGGAGCGCAGGCAGATGTTGTCGAGGTTGGCTATTTTGGAGCAGGACAGTTCATTCCATGTGAAGAATTAAGCGCCGGAATGGTTGGATATATCACTGCCAGTCTGAAAAATGTAAAAGATACTCGTGTGGGTGATACCATCACAGATGCAGCGCGTCCTTGTGCAGAGCCGCTGCCGGGATATAAAAAAGTAAATCCCATGGTATACTGTGGACTGTATCCGGCAGATGGAGCAAAATATCCGGATTTGAGAGATGCGTTGGAAAAGCTGCAGCTGAATGATGCGGCACTGCAGTTTGAAGCGGAGACTTCTGTAGCGCTGGGATTTGGATTCCGCTGTGGATTCCTGGGACTTCTGCACCTGGAGATCGTGCAGGAACGTCTGGAGAGAGAGTACAATCTGGATCTGGTGACGACTGCACCAAGTGTTATTTATAAGATCCACAAGACCAATGGAGAAGTGATCGATCTGACAAATCCGACCAATATGCCGGATCCTGCGGAGATTGAATATATGGAAGAGCCGATGGTCAAAGCAGAGATCATGGTGACATCGGAGTTTATCGGAGCCATTATGGATCTGTGTCAGGAACGTCGTGGTGTGTATCAGGGAATGGAATATATTGAGGAAAAACGAGCAGTGATCCACTATCATCTGCCGCTCAATGAGATTATTTACGATTTCTTCGATGCGTTGAAATCCCGTTCCAGAGGCTATGCTTCTTTTGATTATGAGATGCTTGGATATGAGCAGTCAGAACTGGTCAAACTGGATATTCTGATCAACAAAGAAGAAGTGGACGCCCTTTCCTTTATCGTACACAGTGCGACAGCCTATGAGCGTGGAAGAAAGATGTGTGAAAAACTCAAAGAAGAGATTCCAAGACAGCTCTTTGAGATCCCGATCCAGGCGGCAGTGGGAAGTAAGATCATTGCCAGAGAGACTGTCAGAGCCATGCGCAAAGACGTGCTTGCCAAATGTTATGGCGGTGATATTTCCCGTAAGAAAAAGCTGTTGGAAAAACAGAAAGAAGGAAAGAAGAGAATGCGTCAGGTTGGAAACGTAGAGATTCCACAGAAAGCGTTTATGAGTGTGTTAAAACTGGACGAAAATTAAAAAAAGAGAACCTCGCCAAAGAGAAAGAGTCAAGTCTCTGCGGCGAGGTTTTTTCATGTTTCAGATGTTTATCTGGAAGCGTTTACCAGCTGTTTCATCAGTTCATAGCATCCGTTTTCTTCGATGACAGTAAAGTCATGAAGTACGGTTTCTTCCAGTCCGGTAAGCGTAGTCAGATCTTTTCCCCAGAAAGAAGTTTCGCTTAAGACAGCATGCACATAATCTGCGGCAGGATCTTCTTTGTGGGCATCATAAAATGCCAGGATTTTTGGATCGTCAGAAATCGGATATTGATTTTTACCGTTTCGATCTCCCATAAATGTACCGTCTACAAAGCCGATTCCTTTATAAAATGCCAGATAAAACGCAAGGGAAGCGCTCAGGCAAGGAGGAACCTGCCCTGTTTTTTCCAGGTATCCTTCCAGAGAAGGCAGTACCCGGGCTTTCCACTTCGCAGTTGAGTTCAGGGAAATGGAGAGCAGGGCATGGTCAATGAACGGATTCTGGAACCGGTCTGTCATAGAAGCAGCAAAGCTCATCAATTCTTCCTCCGGCAGAGTCAGTGTGGGAATGATTTCTTCATAGATCGCCTGATTCATGTAACCGCGGATGACGTCGTCTTTCATACAGTCCCTTACAATCTCCTGTCCCGCAAGATAAGCGCCAAGTACCATGGAAGTGTGAGCGCCATTTAAGATGCGCACTTTTCGCTGTTTGTATGGTTTGTGGTCATCGGTGATCAAAATTGGCAGATTTGCAGCATCACATGGGAATTCTTCTTTGATAGACTGAGGACCTTCGATGACCCAGAATCCAAAAATTTCTCCGGTATCTAACACCTTGTCAACATAACCGTTTTCCTCGTTTAAGGCATCTGCATCAGAGCGTGGATATCCGGTTACGATCCGATCCACCAAAGTGGAGCAGAACAGATTTGCATCTTTGATCCAGGAGATGAAATCTTCTCCTAAATTCCAGTCATCAGCGTGTTTTAAGACGCATTTTTCCAGTTCTTTTCCGTTGTTGTCGATCAGTTCACAGGAGAGAATGATAAATCCCTTTTTAGCATCTCCCTGGAATGCTTCAAAGCGTTTGTACAAGAACTGTGTCAGTTTTGCCGGAAAACTGTTTGCCGGTGTATCGGCAAACTGGCAGGACGGATCGTATACGATTCCGGCTTCTGTGGTATTGCATGTGATGAAACGCAGTTCTGGATTTTTTGCACATTCCATGACAGCTTCATAGTCACTGTATGCATTCAGACAGCGGCTGATACAGGAGATCACGCGTTTGGAAGCGACTTCTTGTCCGTTTTCGGAACCACGTAAATACAGTGTGTAGAGACCTTCCTGTTCATTGAGAAAATCTCCCACATCCGGAGTTGTGAATTTTGGAATTGGCTGTATCAGTACAACTTTGGAATTAAAATTCGCAGTTTCGTTCATTTTATCGATAAAGAAATCGACAAATGCGCGCATAAAGTTTCCTTCTCCGAACTGTAAAACGCGTTCCGGAGCTTCTTTTAAAAGATAACCTGGATAGTTTTGGTCTTGTAAGGTCTGATAATTTAACTGTTTCATAGTAAATAGATCCTTTCTGAAAATTCTGCTGATAGAGCGTCAGAGTGTGACGCCCTGTTTAAAAATAGCCATATCGTGGAAACCGGCTTCTTCGGATTTAACCAGGCGGCCGGAAGCAACTTCCAGAACATAATCAAAAAGAGCTGTCCCCATTTCTGAAACAGAACCGCCGTCTGTCAGTGCACCGCAGTTGAAGTCGATCCAGTTTTTCTTGGTTTCGTAAAGTCTGGAATTGCTGGAGATCTTTACAGTTGGAACCGGAGATGCAAAGGGCGTTCCACGTCCGGTTGTAAAAAGTACGATCTGAGCGCCGGAAGCGGCCAATGCAGTGGAAGCCACCAGATCATTTCCGGGAGCGCTTAAAAGATTCAGCCCCGGAGTCTGTACCATTTCCCCATAAGAGAGGACGTCCATGACCGGAGCAGAACCGGATTTCTGAGTACATCCAAGGGACTTGTCTTCCAACGTGGAGATGCCTCCTTTTTTATTTCCCGGAGAAGGATTTTCGTAGATGGTCTGATCATGTTTTTTAAAGTATGTTTTAAAAGAATTGATCAGGTCTACGGTTTTCTCAAACGTTGCCTCATCCTGGCAGCGGTTCATCAGCAATGTCTCCGCGCCGAACATTTCCGGGACTTCTGTCAGGATAGTCGTACCGCCGCGGGCAATGAGCTGGTCGGAAAAAGCACCTACAGTCGGATTGGCGGTGATTCCGGAGAGACCATCGGAACCGCCGCATTTCATTCCAATGATCAGTTCTTTGCAGGAAATTTTTTCCCGATGGAACGTGGAAGCGTAATCACAGAGCTGTCGGATATAGGAAAGAGCTGTCTCGACCTCATCCTCTGCCTCCTGTGCGACCAGGAATCTGACCCGGTTTTCATCGTAAGTGCCGATGTATTTTTTTAATTCGTCAATATTACTGTTTTCGCAGCCAAGTCCGAGAACCAGAACACCGGCTGCATTTGGGTGCTGAATCAGATCAGCCAGGATCTGACGGGTATGTTCCTGATCATCCCCCATCTGGGAACACCCGTAAGGATGTGGAAATGCAACGATCGCATCCACGCTTTCCGGCTGAAATGCTTTGGCTTTGTCAGCAATCAGGGTTGCCACACTGTTTACACAGCCAACAGTTGGGATGATCCAGATCTCATTGCGGACTCCGGCTTTTCCATCCATTCTCCGATACCCCTCAAAAAAACGCTCTTCCAGAGAAGGAAGAGAAGAGGACTCTTTCTGATAGGAATACTCCAGAAGATCTCCAAGACCGGTCTTCATGTTATGCGTGTGAATCCAGCATCCTGCAGGAATTTCCTGAGTAGCAGATCCGATCGGAGAACCATATTTGATCACAGGTTCTCCCGGATGGATGGGGGCAAGTGCAAATTTGTGCCCCTGTGGAATGTCTTCCAATAAAGTATACATACGTCCATCCAGAGTTATGACACTGTCCTTTTTCAAGGGGGTGAGTGCAACTGCGGTATTATCGTTGGGATGGATTTGAATCACTGTGTGTTTTGAATCCATAAAAACCTCCATAAATATAATAAAAAGAAAATAGAATGTAAGTGTTTACAATTAAAATACAACCTTTTACATTTCAAGTCAATGGAAAAATCTACGAAAAATAAATGAAAATATTGTGAAAAATGCTAATAAAAGAATGATTGACTTTTTGATAACGAAGAAATATAATTTACAAATGTAAGAGCTTACAAAGAAAAAGGGAAATAAAATAGGAGGATAAAGAAATGAAACCTTTTATGGATGAACAATTTCTGCTGAGTACTCCTACAGCGCAAAAGCTGTATCATAATTTTGCAGAAACAATGCCGATTTTGGATTATCACTGTCATATCAATCCAGAAGAGATTGCGAAAGATGTCTGTTTTGAAAATATCACACAGGTTTGGCTTGGCGGTGATCATTACAAGTGGAGACAGATGCGCTCCAACGGAGTAGAGGAATATTACATCACAGGCGATGCCCCAGCGAGAGAAAAATTTCAGAAATGGGCGGAGACATTAGAAAAAGCAGTCGGAAATCCATTGTTCCACTGGAGTCATCTGGAATTAAAACGATATTTTGATTACCACGGTGTATTAAATGGAGAGACGGCGGAAGAAGTATGGAACCTTTGTAATCAGAAACTGCAGGATTCATCCATGAGTGTTCGGAATCTGATCCGAAAATCCGGTGTTACGTTAATCTGCACCACAGATGATCCGGCAGACAGTCTTTGCTGGCACAAAGAACTGGCAGCAGATGACAGCTTTGAAGTGCAGGTGCTTCCGGCATGGAGGCCGGACAAGGCGATGAATCTTGAAAAGCCGGATTACTTGGAGTATCTGGCAAAGTTATCACAGGCGGCGGAATGTCCGATCGAGACGTTTGCGGATTTAAAGACAGCTCTTAAAAAGAGAATGGATGCATTTGAAGAAATGGGATGTCGTGCCAGTGATCATGCACTGGAATATGTGATGTATGTGCCGGAGACAGAAGAAAATCTGGAGAAGATTTTTGCAAAACGCAGACAGGGAGAATGTCTGACCAGAGAAGAAGAACTGAAATTCAAAACTGCATTTATGCAGTTTGTGACAGGAGAATATACAAAGAGAAACTGGGCAATGCAGCTGCATTATGGATGCAAAAGAGATAATAATACAACTCGTTATGCACAGCTTGGGCCAGATACCGGATATGACTGCATCAATAATTACGCACCATCTGCACAGATGGCAGATTTTCTCAATGCATTAAATGAAAAGAGCAATCTTCCAAAGACCATCATTTACAGTTTAAATCCAAATGATGACGAAGCCATTGGCACGATTCTTGGATGTTTCCAGGATGCAGGTGTGGCAGGAAAGATACAGCAGGGATCTGCCTGGTGGTTCAACGATCATAAGACAGGAATGATCAAACAGATGACATCACTGGCAAACCTGGGGCTTCTTGGAAACTTTCTGGGAATGCTGACAGATTCCAGAAGTTTTTTGTCCTATTCCAGACATGAGTATTTCAGAAGAATTCTTTGTGAGCTGATCGGAGGATGGGTAGAAAATGGAGAATACCCGGATGATGACCGGATGCTGGAAAGGATCATCAAAGATATTTCCTATAATAATGCAGTGCGTTACTTTGGATTTGACTTAAAAGAGGTATACTAAAGGAGGCTGCTATGGAATTAAAAGTGATTTGGAAACATGCACGGGCGGCGGCGCTGGAATGTTGCGATGGAAGTATTTATGAAACGAAAGAAGCATACAGGATCTATCTGAACGGAGAATTTTACAGAGAAACCAGACAGGTGGTAACGGTTTTGTATCAACTGGAGCCGGAAAAGGAGTATTGTGTTACGGCAGAGCAGGGGGAGAAAAAAGCAGAGATTTCTTTTTGTACAGAAGCGCAGGATTATACGGTAAATGTCCGTGATTTTGGAGCAAAAGGGGATGGCATACAAGATGATACGCTGTATATTCAGGCAGCGATCATGGCATGTCCGAAAGACAGCCGTGTATTGATCCCGGAAGGTGTATACCGGATCACAAGTTTATTTTTAAAAGATCATCTTGCGTTGGAACTGGCCAAAGGCGCAGTCCTTTCTGCCCATACACAACGCGAAAAATTTCCGGTTTTAAAAGGAACCTGTCAAAACGCAGAAAAAGGAAAAGAGTATATTCTGGGAACCTGGGAAGGGGATGCCTGCGATATGTTCTCCGGAATCATTACAGGAATTGGCGTGAAAGATGTGACGATTTACGGGGAAGGCGTCATAGATGGCAATGCATCCTGGGAAAACTGGTGGTTTGAAGCCAAAAAGATCCGGATTGCCGCAAGACCACGGATGATCTTTTTGAATCGGTGTGAAAATGTGCAGATTGTGGGAATCACTGTACAGAACAGTCCGAGCTGGAATATTCATCCGTATTTTTCCAATCACTTAAAATTTATCGGAGTGACGGTGCTTGGGCCGAAAGATTCTCCCAATACAGATGGATTGAATCCGGAATCCTGCGATGATGTGGAAATTACAGGATGCCTGTTTTCCGTAGGGGATGACTGCATCGCGGTAAAATCCGGGAAGATTTCTGTAGGAGTAAAGTACAAGGTTCCATCTTCGAATTTATGCATCCGGCAGTGCTGCATGCGGGATGGACATGGTTCGATCACACTGGGAAGCGAGATGGCTGCGGGGATTCAAAATCTGCAGGCAAGACAATGTGTGTTCTTGAATACAGATCGTGGACTTCGGATCAAGACAAGAAGAGGACGTGGAAAAGATGCTGTGATCGACGGGATTTTATTTGAAAACATCAAAATGGATTCGGTTTTAACTCCCTTTGTGATCAATTGTTTTTATTTCTGCGATCCGGACGGCCACAGCGAATATGTACAATGTAAAGAACCGCTTGTGGTGGATGAAAGAACTCCAGAGATCAAAGAACTTTGTTTTCGAGATATCCAGGCAGAAAACTGTCACGTGGCGGCAGCGTTTTTCTATGGACTTCCGGAACAGAAAATCGAACGGGTAGAAATGAAACGAGTGCGTGTAAGTTATGCCGAAAATGCCATGGCAGGGCAGCCGGCCATGATGGATGGAATAGAAGAAAATATCTGCAAAATGGGGATTTTTGCAAGGAATATCAAAACCCTTGTTTTGGAGGACATTCAGATAACCGGGCAGGCTGGAGAAGCAGTTTCCATAGATGGAATTGACAGATATGAGTATTTTGAAAAGTAAGGAATGAAATACAGACAGCGAACGAAAAGACGTTTCCTTTGGGAGGCGTCTTTTTGTAATGAAAAAAGATAAAAAAAGAGATACAGAAAATACTTGACAAACCAAGGTAATTAGAATAAACTAACTATAATAAGTTTTACAAAACTTAAAAAACAGGTATTATGGAGATGAAAAATGGAAAATAAAAGGAATGGAGTGTATCGGAGGCTTATGAACCTATCGGAAGCGAAAGAAGGGGAAGAGTATATTGTAAAGGGCATTGCGACAGATGACGAAGAATTGAATGCATTTTTATTTTCCCTGGGATGTTATAGTGGAGAACCGATTACTGTAATTGCACATCGAAAAGGAGGGTGCGTGGTATCGATTAAGGATGGCAGATATAATATGGATACGGATTTAGCGCAAGCTATTTCCATATAAAATAGTGGTTTCGATCGCTATTTTTTTAAGAAAGATGGTTAGAAACGACTAACTGCATGAGATGAAGGAGGAGACAGAACATGAGGATTGCGTTGGCAGGAAATCCAAACAGTGGAAAAACGACCATGTACAATGCGCTCACAGGAAGAAATGAACGTGTGGGGAATTGGGCCGGTGTGACGGTAGAAAAAAAGGAAAGTCCGATTAGAAAAGGGTATTTTGAAGGAACAGAGGAATTGATGGCAGTAGATTTGCCGGGAGCTTATTCCATGTCTCCGTTTACATCAGAGGAGAGCATTACCAGCAGCTATGTAAAAAATGAAAATCCAGATGTCATTATCAATATTGTGGATGCGACAAACTTAAGCAGAAGTTTGTTTTTTACAACACAGCTTCTGGAACTGGGAATTCCGGTGGTAGTTGCTCTGAATAAAAGCGACATTACAGAAAAGAAAAAAACAGAAATTGATGGAAAGCAATTAGCAGAAAAGTTAGGGTGTCCGGTCATTCAGACGGTGTCTGTAACTTCTGACCATAAAGGATTGAGGGAAGTTGTAAATCAGGCGGCTGCATTGAAGGAATACAGACAGAAGGCACCTTATGTACAGGCAGAGATTGATCTGCAGGACAAAGCACAGGTTGAGGCAGCAGATAGAAAACGGTTTGAATTTGTAAATGGACTTGTAAAAGCAGTTGAAAAGAGAAAGGTGTTCACAAAGGATAAAAATAAGCAGGACAGCATTGACAGGGTGCTCACCAACAAATTGGTTGGAATCCCTATCTTCGCAGTGGTTATGTTTGGCGTATTTTACATCTCCCAGTCGACGATCGGAACCTGGATCGCAGACTGGCTGGTCGGCTGGATCGAAACTTTCCAGGTCTGGATTGCAGGCTTAGTGGAAGAGGCAAGTCCGTTTCTCCAGGCACTTCTCGTAGATGGGATCATTGGAGGGGTAGGCGCGGTAGTCGGTTTCCTGCCGCTGGTCATGGTGATGTATTTTCTGATCGCTCTGTTAGAGGACTGCGGATATATGGCACGCGCTGCGGTAGTGTTAGACCCGATCTTTAAGAGAGTCGGTCTCTCCGGAAAGTCGGTAATCCCGATGGTGATCGGAACTGGATGTGCCATTCCGGGGATTATGGCCTGCCGTACCATTCGCAATGAAAGAGAAAGAAGAGCAACGGCTATGCTGACACCGTTTATGCCATGTGGAGCAAAGCTTCCTGTCATTGCGTTGTTCGCAGGCGCATTTTTTGCAGATGCTTCCTGGGTTGGTCCGACGATGTATCTGGTTGGACTTGTATTAATTTTTCTGGGAGCATTATTGGTGAAAAAGATTACAGGATATAAATTCCGTAAATCGTTCTTTATTATGGAACTTCCGGAATACAAACTTCCAAGTCTGAAACGTGCGGCATTTTCTATGCTTTCCCGTGGCAAGGCATATATTGTAAAGGCAGGAACGATCATTTTGGTATGCAATACGGTTGTACAGATTATGCAGAGTTTTAACTGGCAGTTCCAGGTCGTGGAAGAAGGAATGGAAAGTACGTCCATTCTGGCATCCATTGCATCTCCGTTTGCGGTGCTTTTGATTCCTCTTGGATTTGGCGCCTGGCAGCTTGCAGCGGCAGCAATCACCGGTTTCATTGCAAAAGAGAATGTGGTCGGCACACTGGCAGTTGTCTATGGACTGACAAATTTTATCGATACAGAGGAACTGGCATTGGTTGGCGGAGCCAATGAAGTGGCAATGGTTATGGGACTTACAAAAGCAGCGGCACTGGCATATCTGATGTTCAATCTTTTTACACCGCCGTGTTTTGCCGCTCTTGGTGCGATGAATTCCGAGATGCAGGATAAAAAGTGGCTGTGGGGCGGCATTGCGCTGCAGGTGGGCACTGGCTATACAGTTGCATTCTTTGTATATCAGATCGGTACATTTGCAGCAACCGGAGCTTTTGGAAGCGGTTTTGTCCCAGGATTGATCGCGGTGGCTGTATTTGCAGCAATATTGGCTGTGCTGATCTTGAGAAAAGAGAAAACGTTCAGTGCAGAGTACCGTTTGCACGCATAGACAAGAAAGGAGAATGACATATGGCAGATTTTCTGGTTATTGGGATCATATTGTTCCTTGTTGGGAGTGCAAGTGTTTCGATATGGAAGGCGAAAAAGAGTGGAATAAAGTGTATCGGTTGTCCGTCCGCAGGAAAATGTTCCGGACACACAGAAAATACAGTGTGCAGCTGCGGATGCGACAGTGCAGTAAAATGAGAAATGGTGAAAAGAAGCTGACCAAATAAACGGAGGTGCAGGTATGAGTATTGTAATAATCGGAGGACATGATCGAATGGTGGCACAATATAAGGAGGTCTGTAAGGGATATCGGTGCAAGGCGAAAGTGTTTACACAGATGAGGGCCGGACTTCATAAACAGATTGGCTCTCCGGATGTGCTGGTCTTGTTTACAAATACGGTATCCCATAAGATGGTAAAGATTGCATTGGATGAGGTGGATTCCAGCCGGACGAATGTGATTCGATGTCATACCAGCAGTAAAAATGCCTTAACAGAGATTCTGGAAAGCTGTTGTGGATAAAGAAAAAATAGACATAAAGAACGGTGGTTTTGAACAGGAGATCAAAGCCATCGTTTTTTTGAAAGAATCAACTTGACTTTTAATTCTTACAGATGTAATATTTATACAAATCAAACGGATTAAGGAAAATTAATTTTTTTTTGATTTTAAATCTTACAAATGTAATAAAAAGGAGGAAAAGTGAAGAAAACAGGACACCCGGTTTCAGTAACCATACCCTATTGTGATATGGAGAACTATGAAAAGTCAGATCGATTTCTGAAGGATTGTGAAAATGGAAGAAGTGGTTCTGCAGTGATATATGAGATACGCCGAGATGGCGGCATTAACAGAAAAAAGTTTCTTTTCGATGGGGAAGAGATGTATGTAGTCAGTACAAGCGGGGATTGGCTGGAAAATGATACACCGGGGATTGCGTATACGACCTGCATGCAGATTAAAGAATGGGAATACACAGAAAACGGGTGGTTTTGCTATGAACTGTGTGTGCCAGAACCGCCGGAAGTTACAGAAATCATAGATGGAAGCTGTTTGATCCGAATTGTACCCATGCCGGAAAAGGAGAGAGAACTGACAAAACGATGTGTTCAGGAAATCGGGTATCATGGAAATAATCTGTTATGTTCCGATTGGGATTTAAACAATTTGGATGCATTAGATTATAATGGATTGTATGAATACTTGTATGAAATGAAATATGGAGAGCGGTTTCAAGCAGAAAGCAATACGGGCGGGATTCCAAAAGCTGAGTTTGAAAGTCTGATAATGGAATATCTTCCAATATCAGAGGAAGAGCTGCAGGAATATGCGGAATTTGATGAAAGAACAAACATGTACGCATGGGTGCCATTAGGATGTGGAAATTATTCCCCTAACTTTTTTGGAACCTCTGTGCCGGAGGTAGTTGAAATAAAAGAAAATCCGAATGATACGGTTACATTAACAGTAAATGCAGTCTGTGACATGGTGATCTGTGATGATGCTCTTATTACACATGAATTAACAGTCAAATTCAAAGAAGATGGGAGTTTTCAATATTTAGGGAATGAAATCCGAAAAGAAGACAGAAACAATGTCCCGGAATATCAGTATCGCGTGAAGGGAGAAATTAAGAATGGCAGTTGAAGAGAAAGAATTTTGTGATAATAAAGTTATATATTACTTAAATATAGACGAAGAAGCAAAGGATATTTTGATGCATCTTAGTTCATTAAAAACTAGAAAGACCAATAGAGTAATCAAAGGTACAACTTTGGTGAGTGCTTTTTATCTTTTTTCTTTAGCAATTTGTTTATACTTGTTTCATATGTCATTTGCATGGATATGTCTATTGTTAAGCAGTGGATTTGCTGCATTAGGTCTAAATGTAGAAAAAATCCAAAAGGCATTTATGAAAGCAGTCATAAATAAAGAAGAACAAAATATGAATAGCGAACGAAAATATTTATTTTCAAAAGAGGGTGTGGAGATAGTTTCAGAGATTGGAGTTACACATAATTATTGGAGTTCATTTGTTAGCAAGGGAGAGATTGAAAATTATATTTTTCTGATTCGTAAAGACAATAAAGTTATATTGATCAATAAAACTGTTCTATCTGAAAATGAGCTAATGATGCTCAGAAATTTTATTCAAGATATAGAAACAGAACCTATAGAACCGGGAAAGAAAATGTCTTTTATAATAAAGATATTAGTGGCGGCTACGATGATTACCGTTATGGTATCATTGGTGTATGTTGGCATTAAAATAGGATATCCTTTATCAGATGGAGAAATTTTTCGTTTATGGTTTCTAAGAACAGTTCCAATCATACTGCTTTTGATTCTACAAGGTTTGAATGTTATATGGACTTGTGTTTTATCTAGGATCATAAAAACGAATAAAAAGAAATCTTTATTGAAAAGAATTCTTTTATGGGTAGTCGGAATAATCGTAGTGCTTATAATGGCATTGGGGATATTTGTGAACATGTTAAATGAAGATTCAGAACATTATAATAATAATGGAACAGTGATAGTTAAAACTCCTGTGTGGTTAGATAAACCATCATATAGGCTGTACAAAGAAGAAAATATTTTGGTTCTTCAGTTCTTAAGAAATGCAGACGGAATAGAAGATATAGATGCTTCAATTACACAACAGGAGTATTTTGATAAAAAGTATGGGGATTTGGAGAAAGAATTAGAATATCAAGATGAAAATAAAAAAATCAAGAAAATTGACGAAGGTTATTTGAAAATATATCAAACCTACATAAAGGATACTGATGCAGAATATAGAAAAGATTATAATGCAAAGGGAGATAGCTATATCGTTACCTTCGAGGATGAAACGGAGATCAGATATCTAATGTATGATCGTGATGTTCAAGAAGGAACAAAGGCACAATATGTGTATTATAAGAATATAAAAAGTACAGATGGATCATGGAGCTTGCTGGATGCTGAGATTTTAGATATGTACCAGTATGATTACGAATCGAAAGAGGTAAAGGATTTAGAATAGACTTCATGGTAAATTATAGGTTTCAAGTATGAAGTGAGAGAACCCGAGCGCTTTGGCTAAGGTTCTCTATTTTGACTATTTCCATATGTTCAGATCAGACAAGATGGATAAAGTGATATCTGACGCTTTACTGCCAGTCGCAAGTTGTTCATTTTGGATATTGGTGGCAAAAAAGTAGGTATTATCTGTATTTTCTATGAAGCCGATAAACCATCCGTTGATATCCTGTCCGTTTACCCGTCCAGTTCCGGTTTTTCCATAGAGGTCCCCAAAAGAAGAGGTAGAGATATGAATGGCATCTTTTACTGTGTCCACATGTTCTGGTGCAAATCCTAAGTTATGATTCTGCAATTGGATGAGAAGTTTCACCTGTTCGATAGGAGAAATTTTCAGGGAAGATTCCATCCAGTAGGAAGAAAAATCACCGCTTAAATCCTCATTTCCGTATTCGATTTTGTGAAGATACTCTTGAACGGAAGTTTCTCCCAGTTGTTCGTCAAGGTATTCAAAATACCAGTTGACGGAAGCGCTCATTGCTGACGGTAACGTCTGATCTGCGTTCCATGCTTCAAAGGGATAAGAGATTCCATTCCATTTGATGAAAGAGTTTTCCGGTGTGATGATGCCATCTTCCAATCCAAACAAAGCGCTGTATATTTTATAGGTGGAGTTTGGTGCAACCCGTAAGGTGGCACGTTTCCTATTATGGATATTCCATACATCGTTTTCCAAATCGTATAACACAAAACTGCCTTCATATTTGCCGAAATAGTTACTCAGATCTATCTGGGAGCAGTTTTTGGAAGAAGTATTCCACTGATAGTGATTTTTGTCTGCAGCATAAGTAGAAACAAACGGTGCAAGTCCGACGAGAAGAAGGAATACCAGCACAAAAGCTGTCATACTTTTTAGTTTTTTCTGGAAGTTCGGTCTTTCATAAGATGCAATGTTTTGGATTCTTCGCTTCATCTGTTTCATAGTTCCACTGATTCCTGAGGCAAAAGGAAAAGGAGTCAGAGAAATTTTTTCGGCAAAGTTAATCAGCGTATTTCCATAAGATACATAGTCTTCAGATTCCAACAGCTTTAAAACGGAAGTATCACAGGCGATTTCCCGGTCACCACGCATTTCTTTCAGCGCATACCAGACAAGTGGATGGAACCAGTAAATGATTCCGGCAAGGCTTATGAAATAATTTGCAATTCCGTCGTTATGTTTGTGGTGCTGCAGTTCATGTAACAGCATATAGCGGATCTCTGTCTCATTACCCTCTGATATCAGATGAATGGGAAGATAGATACACGGTTTCCAAACTCCCACAATCACGGGTGATTTGAGGTAAGCAGTGCTGTATATCGGAATATATTTTGTAATACCACAATCACTCAGGCAACGTTGATATAGTCGTTGAACTTTTTGATTTTGAAGCGGCAATGCAGAGTTTTTCAAAGCACGCAGAGATAGCGCAGAACGGATTACGAATATCAGCATGGTGATGATACCCGATATCCAGATCACAAACAACAGATAGCCAATGACAGAAGGCACTTCTCTGTTTACGGAAAGGGTGAAATCTTCCATCCAGTTTTGGGAGTCGGCAATATTCGTGTGAGAGGCTTGGACTGTGGCGGTTTCAATTCCGGCAGTTGGAATGAAGTTCCGATTTTTCAACCATACGAACAGTTCGGATAACTTAAAAAAACGGAACGGCAAAAACGGAACAGCTAAAAGTCCGAGCAGCAGGAACCATATGTTATACTGCATCCGGCTGGATAAACTGTTTTTTAAAATACGCTTCAGGAGCAAAAGAATCCCGATGATACCGCACAATAGTGTATTGCAGATTAGAAAGCGGATCATGAAATCAGCCATTTTATTTTCCTCCTTTTTCCGAAAGAAGAGTACGGAGCGTATCCAGTTCCGATTCTGATAATTTATCATTTTCGATAAAGGCAGATACCATAGCTGTAATATCTCCATCATAATATCGGTTCAGAAAAGAAGAACTTTCCTGTCCAATATATTCGCTTTCTTTTACCATCGGAGTATATACAAACATACGGCTTTGCTTTTCATAAGTGAGAGCGCCTTTGGTTACAAGACGTTTGATCAGAGTCTGGATCGTTTTGGGGCTCCAGTTTGTTGTCTGTAATAGCTTTTCTGTAATTTCATTTGTGCTGATGGGCGCATATTTCCATACAATTTTCATGACCTCAAATTCAGCTTCAGAAATTTGGGGAAGTGCTTTCATAATAGATCTCCTTTAAATCTTACGATTGTAATAGAAATAGTATAGATGTGAATGAGGGGATTGTCAATTTTTATAAATATTTATCTGCAGAATATCTGGAAGTATTTCTTAGAAACCTACTTTTGAATGAGAAAAGTGGACATTCAAGATACAAAAGTGGATATTGAAAGTGTGCTTTCAGAAAAGGGCAGTGATTTCTCAGTTTGTTTATGAAGAAAGTTATCACTTTTTGAAAACCTCCTATTGACTCTAGGGCTACCCTATACTTTAGGATAACATAGAAGCCGGTTGTTATCATGATTAAATTTGGAGGAATCAGAATGAATTTAACAGTACAAAAAATAAATTCAAGTTTTAAGGACTTAGAAAAATTAGAAGTTTTAAATCAAGAAGCATTTCCAGACGAAGAGCGTATGACAATACAGGAAATGATTGATTTAGCCGAAAAGAAAGAATTAGATCTATGGGCTTTATATGATAACCAACAGTTTATTGGTTTTTATGCTTTAGTAATGAAAAAGCCTGTCGGATATATTTTATTTTTTGCAATTTCTCCAGACCATCGTTCGAAAGGATATGGAGGAGAGGCGTTAGCTCTTATGAAAAAACAGTATTCGGATTGTCAAATCGTGCTTGATATGGAACCTGTTGAAAATGCAGCTACTAATTTACAACAACGAGTTTCCACAAAAAAATTCTATCTACGCAATGGTTTTTATGAAACGGGATATTTTATGGGGTATAAAGGATTAAAAATGGAAGTCCTCTGCAATCAGAGTTCTTTTCGCAAAACAGAATTTGAAGCATTGTTAAAAAATCTTAAAATTAGAGAAATTCCATTTCAATTATGGAAGAAATAGAGGCAATCCCGTTGCTGTTTGGGCTGACTCCGAAGCGCTGTTTTGGAAGCTGGCAGTGTCTTTATACGGTGGTTTATCCCTACCCGATCAGAATCACAACTTTAAACCATTCTTTGTCATAAGAAATGTCCAGTGTTCCCTCATATTTATCCACAATTTCTTTTACAGAGGCGATGCCGATCCCATGGGCGTTTTGATCTTCCTTATCGGAGAGAAAACGTCCTTTTTTCTTATGGATTTCGTTGACTTTGCTGTTGGTAAGCTCAAAGCTGAAGTACCCGTTTTCGGTGTAGCGGCATCGAAGTTCCAGTTTTCTTTTTGCAGGATCGTCTATTTTTTTGCAGGCTTCAATGGCATTGTCCAATGTATTTGCAAAAATCGTACAAAGGCTCACATCATCGATCGACAGCATTTTGTCAATATCGATATTGAGAAAGGTGGCAATGGAAGCGTTTGTCATCATCTGATATTTTGCATTGATGACGGCATTTACTACACTGTTCTGACAGAATTTCCGGTTGGCAGTCTGCATATATCCGGAGATATTGCTGAAATATTCTTTTGCTTCGGAAAGATTTCCTTTATCCAGGAGAGTTCCTACAACAGAAAGGTGATTGTTCATATCGTGGCGAAATTTACGGATCTGATTTTGATTGTGCTCCAGTTCTTCATAATAGTTTTTCTGAAGCTGAAGGTTTTTCCGTTCCAGGTCTGCATAAAGGCCGTCAGCCAGATAAGCGGCAAGGCGTACACTGCCGATATTGGTGATCAGACAGGCAAGAATACAAGGCCAGATAAGATATGTTTTATCTTCCGGAGCAAGATAGATGCAGCTGAATAATGCTAAAAAAGAGGCAAGACTGATCACATCGATGATGGTCCATGCTTTGTCTGTAAATATGTTCTGGATTTTTTTCAAAGCAGGACTGAAAAATCGGTAAAAGAGCATCCAGAAAACAGGGATCACCACAAAAGCAACGGAGGAAAAAACAGCATTTTCAAGCAAGTCTTCTTCCGTGAAAAACTGCATAAAAATGTGTCCTCCAATATCAATATGAAGGAGGTTGACAGAAGCAGCAATGGGGAGAAAAACAAGAACCATGGAAAGCTTTACCAGCCATTTTCCACGGTATAATGTAAAATTTGTCAGAAGAAATAAAAGCAGAGCCATGGAAATATTGGTCATGTCTTTTGGAAATACGACCAGAGTGGATACAATGGTGTAAAGTAAAAGGCTCAGGAAAAAGGCAAATTTTCCGTTTCGTCTCTTCATTGTACAGTCCATACATTTCATAAAGAAATATCCGGTCATAAATTCCATCACATTTGCCAGTCTGCCAAAAAGAAAAATAATAACAGATGAACTCATAAAGATACTTCTTTTTTTAATTTAACATTGTTTTTGCAAAGGCGACTGCAAGAGCCTGTTTGTAAGCGCGGCTTACGGGAAGTTCTTCTCCATTGCAGATGCAGGAAGCGCTTTCGATTTTGGAAATACAATTCATATTGACAAGGTAACGGTTGTGGATGCGCTGGAAAAATTCAGGAAGTTTTGCTTCCACCTCATCTAATTTTTCATAAAAAGAAATTTGTTCTCCATTTTTTTGTACGGCGCATACATTGCGCCTGTCACTCTTAAAATAAGAAATTTCCCGGATGCTGAGGCGGAGTGTTCCTGATTTCTGCTGCACAAGATAGAATTGCTCTTCCAGTGTGGAAAGTTCTTTGACAGCACTTTCCAGCACCTCTTTCAATTTCGCTTTTTCGTATGGTTTTAAAATATAATGGAAGGCATGTACTTCATATCCTTGAAATACGTAATCGGGATATGCAGTAATAAAGATGATTAACATCTTTTTTTCCAGATTGCGAAGTGCTCGGGCTGTATCCATTCCTCCCATTCCCGGCATTTCAATATCAAGAAAAAGGATGTCAGGTTCTTTTTGATCCATGTGATCCAGAAGAGAAGTTCCGGATCCGTATTCCTCGATTTCATAAGTAAGCGCCATAAGATTGCAGTGGGATGCTTTGTGTTTACGGTATATGCATCCGGGTTGTTCTTCCGGTTTAAGGCGAGAGAGTATGGGATTTTAATGGCTCTTGGAACGGAAAAGAGACAGCTGAAAAAACTTCTTTTCAGGGAACTTTCCATTGTGACAGCAGTATCTTCTTTTCTGGGACTTCTGTGTGCGGTTCCGGCATCGTTTCTGATCTGGAAACTGTTTGAGCTGTTCATCATTTCCAACGAGCAGATGACCTACCGGTTTGGAGTGATTGGATTTCTTCCGGGGCTTCTTTTTGCAGGTGTTCTTGCATGTGTTCTGGGCATGGCAGGCAGGCGGTTTGTCAATCGTTCGGATATTATGGAAATCCTCCGCACCCAGCAGAAAACAGAAATGGTAAAAGAGATCAAACGATGGACGTTTCCGGCGGGCGTGGCGCTGACTGTTCTTGGGATCCTTCTGGGGGCAGGCCTTCCACAGGCAGCGGCAAGAGTGTGGGGAATCGGACTTCCGGGCATTGTAAATCTTTGTTATCTGTTGTCTCTTGTGGGGATTTATTGGATCCTTTTGTCGGCAGTTGCGCAGAGCCGTGCCAAGAAGAACAGAAAAAAATATTATGAAAATCTGGTATCCATCAGTCTGATGCGATTTACTGCCAAAGCAACGACAAAAAATATGTGCGTGATGACGCTTCTGATCTTTGTGTGCGGGTTTTCGGCTTTTTACGGAATGCAGTATGTGCTTGCAGGCGGTATGGTACAGACAGAAAACAGTAAGGATTTTTCCCTGCATTATCCGGTTCTGGAAGATCAGATCGGAAAAGAGGAAATTTATGATACAGCTTCTTCTTATGGAATAGAAGTGACGGATTTTACAGAAAATACAGCTACAAATCTGGTTGTTTCTTATCATGCGAAAGATTTTGATGAAGAGACAAGCCGGTATATTGAGGTTTGCCGGGACAAAGAAATGGCAGCTCTTTTTGTTTCAGAAAGTGATTTTGAAAGATTGTCCGGGAAGGAACTCACAGTGGCGCCCGGAACTTATCAGACCGTTACGACAACCGATTACACTGGATTTTTTGAATATGAAGACGGATTACAGGAAGTGATGAATCCAGATACCGGGAAAACGTATCCCCTTACTTACGGAGGAACGGTAGAAAGTGATGTTCTGGCGCCGATCAGTGAACCATTTGCCTATGTTGTGGGAGATGAAACATATCGGGAAATGACAGAAGGGGTAACAGAGGAATATCGGGAAACGATCCTGTCCTTTAATGCGGAAAATGTAGAGGATTCTTATGATTTTGCAAAAGATCTTCTTGCACAGTACGTAGAACGTGCCACTGACCGCTCTAATCATATGGGATACTGGAATATCTGGGCGCAAAAAGTGGCGGATGAGGCAGGAGAAGCGTATGTGTATGGAAACAAGATCCATATGACCACAGACAATAATATGCTTCTCGGGGACTGGAAATATGCGCCTGCGTTCCGGATTATTACGGCTCAGGACAGAATGCAGATGATCAGTGTCTATGTCATGTTATGTCTTTATATCTTTATTATTTCTCTGGCAGCAGTCAGCGTTATGGCGTATGTCAGAAGCATTTCGGTGGCAACAGACAATAAAGGACTTTTTGAAAGTCTTACAAAGCTTGGAGCAGATACGCGCTATAAGAAAAATGTTCTGAAAAAACAAATTGCCCGTATTGTGCAGTATCCTGGGATCATTGGCTGTGTGCTTGGATTTGGATTCGCCTTTGTCATGAATGTTATGAATGATGGAAGGATCAGCGGATTAGAGGTAGAAGCGCTGGCCATTCTGGCAGTGTTGTTAGTAGGAATCGGGATGATCTTATATGCAGTTTATCAATACGCAATGCATCAGGCGGAAAAGATTGTCATGTGAAAAATGTTCACAAATGTAATGGGGGAAGAGTTTTGTGCTCTTACCCCTGTTTTGTCGTCTGTTTTTCGACGATACTTCCGGAAAACATGGTTCTGGAAGGTAAACTTTCTTTTTGGAATACCTGCATCATCTGGGATACGGCTGTGACACACATGTATTCTACCCGATTGTCTACGGTTGTAATCTCAGGGGTACTGCAGACGGACAATACAGAATTGTTGTATCCGGTGACCTGAAAGTCTTCGGGTATCCTCAGATGTTTTTTAAACGCATATTTGACAGCGCCGGCAGCCAGTTCGTCATCTGCAGTGAGAACGCAGTCAAAAGAGATCTGGGTTTGACTTAGGTGCTCCAGCAGGTCACAGGACTTGTGCAGCCCGACGGGAGCACAAAACACCCGTGATTCAGGAGCAGAAATCCCGTGTTCCAGACAGGAATCCAGAAATCCCTGTCTCTTTTTCTGACCGCTGTAATTGAGTGTGCGGTACAGATAGATGGGAGACTGACAGCCCTTGGAGAAAACAAGATCTGTCATTTCTTTTAATGCCATATAGTCGTCACACAGAATGGAATAGAGATTTTCTCCTTTGAGTTCTCCGTTTAAAATAAAAACCGGAATTTTGGCTGCGGCATCCAGAATGTATCGGTTTTCTTCCGGAGAATTTTCGATGAAATGTGACCCGATCAGCAGAACGGCATCTACGTTGCGTGACAAAAGCAAATTCAGATAGCTCTGCTTTTCCTGCAGTTCATATCCGGTACAGCAAAGCATGGACGCGTAGGAGTTTTTGCGAAGCTCCCGCTCCAGATAGTAAATGGCCTGTGCCTGGTAGACATCCGAAGAATCTGAACAGAGGATTCCCACGGTATGCATGGAATTTAAGCCGAGACTTCTGGCAAACGCATTTGGAGTATAGCTGTTTTCCTCCATAACCGCCAGTACTTTCTGTCGCGTTTTTTCGCTGACTTTATCACTGCCGTTTAAAACCCGCGAAACGGTAGCGATGGAAACCCCTGCCTTTTGGGATATATCATAAATATTCATGGTGATGGAACCTCCTAAATGTAAGTGCTATCATTAGCTGAAATAAAAGAAAAATTGAGAAAAATTTAATTTTCTATCATCATAACATACTGTGAAAAGAAATGATATTGTATATTTTTTATAAATATTTTGCTGAAAATTATAAGTAATATACGATTGACAATACGAAAATGCAATGATACGATACGTGTGAAACAGAAAACGAGAAGATAAACAGGTAAAAATAAACAATGTAAGCTATTACAATATATTAAAATTTCACAAAGAAAAAAGTAAGATCAATTTTAAAATGGAGGAAGAACGGCTATGGATTATCAGATTACAGAATATGGAGCAATCGCAGATGGGGTGACCAACAACAGCCAGGCAATACAGAAAGCAGTGGATGCCTGTGCAGCGGCAGGAGGCGGACGGGTGATCGTTCCCACAGGAAAGTTTTTAAGCGGCACGATCCAGCTGAAAAGCCACGTGACATTCTATCTGGAAAAGGGAGCAGAACTGATCAGCAGCCTGCGAAAAGAGGATATTTTGGATTTTTTTGGAGACAGTGAATTTGAAGACCCAAGTGAGGCGACCGGATGGGAAGGCGGATGCTTTTTATATGCGCTGCATGAAAAAGATATCAGTATTCTGGGAGAAGGTACGATTTACGGACAGGGAGACCGGGTATTTTATGATGACGGGGCAGATGGAGGGCTCGGAGAATGTCCGAAAAACGTCCGTATGGAAGACCGGTCGCGGACCACGTATTTTGAGAATGTGGAGAATCTGACAGTCCGGGGCATTACGTTTCGGGATGCCGCATTCTGGACCCTTCATATGGCAGGATGCCGACATGTACTGGTAGACGGGATCCGGATTTTGAATGACCAGAGAGGAGCCAACAATGACGGAATCGATCCGGATACCTGTCAGGATGTTGTGATCAGTAACTGTATCATTAAATCGGGAGATGATGCGATCGTAGTGAAAAATTCCGTGCCGATGGCAAAGAAATACGGAAGCTGTGAGAACATTGTGATCCGGGGCTGCGTGTTGTACTCACACGATTCTGCTTTGAAGATTGGAACAGAGACAGGATGTGCGATTCGTCATGTGATCCTAAGTGACTGCGTGTTCCGGGAATGTTCCCGGGGAGTCGGGATCTGGGTCAGAGACGGCGCTGTCATTGAAGATATCCACGTCCATCATGTCACTGGAAATACCAGAAGGTATGCGGATTGTCCGCAGCGGGAGTTTGCGCCGCGCTGGTGGGGGAAAGGAGAGCCGATCTTTCTCAGTGCGACGCCGAGAAAACAGGGCGGATATCCGGGCGTGATCCGTAATATTACCTTTGATCATATTTTCATGACAGCAGAATCTTCTTTGTTTATTGCAGGAGAGGAGGATTCTGTGATCGAGGATGTGACTGTGGAGCATCTGGATCTGACACTGAGACAGCAGGGAAGCCATAAGCCGGGATTGTTTGATGAACAGCCGTCCGGCAGAGATGTATACCTACATGATATTCCTGGCATCTATGTAAGATCAGCGAAAGGGGTCGCTATCCAGGGGAAAATCCGACGCGAAGGGATCTATAAGGACTATCCATTATGTCAGATGGAACAGGCAGAAGATGTGGAACTTGCAGTAAGGGAGAGATAAAACATGAATCAGATCATTCGGGCACAGTACCGCGCTGTCCTTCGAAAAGAAGCAGCGCCGGAAAGGGTACAGCAGGCATTTGTATTATGGGAAGAGCGGTTAAAAAAAGAACAGGCAAACGGCCAAATCCTGACAGGAACGATGTGTCGTTATGGAGAACAGGTCTTTTTCTATCTGGAATACATTGCAGAGGAAGAAAACACTGTGGATGAAGCAGAATGGAGATCTAAGCTTCCAAGTCTGGCGCAGGAGTTTCTCGGTCATGAGAATGTGCTGGAGAAGTGGCCGTCCTTTGATGCTTCAAAAACACAGAAGGAAGAAAGATATTGGGTATACATGTATCCGGTGTTCTGGTTCGACGAACCAAGATCACTGGATACATGGAAAAGGAAAGAAGAGCCGGATCAGAGATGTGGCCGGATTGCTGTACTTCATTCCGAAAAACTCTTTTCCTACATCTGCCATCATCAGGCAATCGTAGAAGAAGGACTATTAGTGGGGGATCGGCGTCAGATGATCTCGCAGCATGAAAACCTTTTGTTTTCTTATTTTGAAACACCGAGAGACCGGGAACAGGTGAATATCAGCAGAAGACAAGAAGTGTCTAAAGAAATCAAAAGGTGGGAAGAGGTGGATCCAGAGAGTCACTTCTATCATTTCCCAGAAGCACATGGAGAAAACTTTCTGGTAATCCCTACGGTGTTTTCCGTAGGATAGAGGTATACAGCCCGATCAGATTGTATTATACTGTACCTATTAACAGAAGAAAGAGGTCTGTATATGCAAGAATTAGAATTATATCTGCATATTCCGTTTTGCGTACAGAAGTGTGCGTATTGCGATTTTCTGTCTGCACCTGCAGGCGATGCAGCAAAAGAGGAATACGTGGATGCATTAAAACAAGAAATAAAGAGATACCGGAAGATGGCACGATCTTATCGGGTCTCTTCTGTTTTTGTGGGCGGAGGAACTCCGTCCATTTTGTCGTGTGGGCAGATTTTAGAAATTTTTAAAACGTTGCGCCAGGTGTTTGCAATCCAGAGTGATGCGGAGATCACGATTGAGGCAAATCCGGGAACGGTGACAAAAGAAAAACTGGCGGCGTGGAAACAGGCGGGGATCAATCGGATCAGTTTCGGGCTGCAGTCTGTCAAGAATGAAGAACTGAAAATGTTGGGAAGGATTCATACTTATGAAGAATTTCGGGAATCCTATGATCTGGCACGACAGGCAGGGTTTGAGAATCTCAATGTGGATTTAATCTCGGCAATCCCGGGACAGAGTGTACAAAGCTGGGAAGAAACACTTCGTACCGTGGCAGAACTTGGCCCGGAGCACATTTCGGCCTACAGCCTGATCATAGAAGAAGGAACAAAGTTCTATCAGTGGTATCGGGAAGGAAAGCAGTCAGAAGGACATCCTGCACTTCCGGATGAAGAGGTAGAAAGAACGATGTATGAGCAGACACAAGAAATTTTAAACGAGTATGGATTCCATCGCTATGAGATTTCCAATTATGCAAAAGAAGGAAAAGAGTGCAGGCACAATCTTGGCTACTGGAACAGAACGCAGTATTTAGGCATTGGCTTGGGTGCATCTTCTCTGATCGCAGATACCAGATACCATCTTTGTACAGATCTGACATCTTATATAGAAAGAATCGAATCAGGAGAAGACTTGCGGGAAGAGATTGAGGTTCTGACAAAGGAAGAGATGATGGAAGAATTTATGTTTCTGGGACTGCGGAAAATGCAGGGAGTTTCCAGAACTCGATTTGAACATTGCTTTGGGAACCCGATTGAAGAAGTCTATGGAGATGCGCTGAACAAGCTGACAGAAGAGGGACTGTTAGAAATAGAGGGAGATCATATCCGGCTGACAAAAAGAGGAATTGATGTCAGTAATTCTGTATTTTGCGAATTTCTGCTGTAACCTGGGAAGAGCAATTTTCAAAAACGGTAACATATAAAAAATAAAAATATAAAGAATATATAAACATAGTTGACAAATACTGGACGTGGTGCTATCTTAATATACGGAAGGTGTTAGCACTCAAAACAAAGGAGTGCTAAT
>ERZ894236.228-NODE-228-length-79330-cov-11.1103_pt1 | contig 79330 bp, 71 predicted proteins | sample MGYA00380297_ERZ894236 | MGnify/ENA primary metagenome ERZ894236 (study PRJEB32331, sample SAMN06328420) | human gut metagenome | biome: human gut microbiome; feature: stool | host: Homo sapiens | collected 2014-08-04 ... | reverse complement strand
ACGTACGGTTCAATGAGAGGGAAATAACACTCGCTGTTATTTCTCTACTCTATTTCTTGTACTTATGCTCTTTGGACATCGGGAAAAAAAGGTGATAGTAAGCGGGAGAGAGGCCCCTGACAAAGTGGAGGTGTCAGAAACAGATGAATTAACGGAAAAGAGGGAAGGTTATCAATCGCCGGTACCGTTTCACCAGCTCTGGACGGAAAATACGGAGATTATCGGGTGGCTTTTTATCGAAGGTTCCGGGATAAATGGTCCAATTCTGCAGTCAGAAGATAATACTAAGTATTTGACGGCAGGATATGACGGGAAAGCCAATCCGGCCGGAGCGTTCTTTCTTGATTATGAATGTGAGTCTGATTTTTCCGGACAGCATAATATTATCTACGGACATAATATGAAAAATGGGAGCATGTTTCACGAGCTGCTCAATTTTAAGAAGGAGTCTTATTTTAGGGAACATCAGGAAATCATAATTTATACCCCTGAGAAGGAAATCTGCTTGCAGCCGATTGCAGTTGTCAGTACCGAGGCTGATGGAAGAAGGAGAATTACAGATTTTGCTGATAGTACGGAGTTCCAAAGCTATGTTGCAGCTATGTTAGAAGGAGGGAAGTACAGGGAAGAACGAACGGAGGACATTACGAAGCTCTGGTCCTTTGTCACCTGCAGCTATGAATTTGAGGATGCCAGAACCATTCTGTATGCCAGGGAGTGCGGTTCATAAAAATCTTGCAAAAGTCTTGTTTTTTTCTAATGCTGTGGACGCAGGGAAGTTCTGTTTGCTATGATGATGGTGAGAGGTGGATAAACGGTTAAAAAATCAAGCTGGAGGTGGATAAAGTGAAGAAATTAATGCGTATTACCACAGTATCACTAATTTTATCATGTGTGATGACAAATCCCGTATTTGCAGGAAAGTGGGCAGGCGATGACGGCGGCTGGAGATATGTTCGGGACGATGGAAGTTACCAGGGAGACGGCTGGCTGGAGGATAAGGGGGAATGGTATTATATCTCCAACGGATATATGACATTTGGCTGGATAAAGGACAATGGGAAAGATTATTTCATGGGGGTGACTGGAGCCATGTTAAAGGATGCCGTCACGCCTGACGGGTTTAAAGTGGGAAGTGACGGGGCATGGCTCGGCCCGGAGTCTGTCATTGATGAGCGGGGGTTTACCACCCCGTATGATGATCACAGCTATTTTTTGGACGAAAACTCCCTTGGGCTGATCTATGATGCGGAGACAGACTATGCAGAGGAGCTTGGCAGATGGGGGATGTCGGATACTTACATATTGGCAGCGGTCAGAGGCGTTTACCCTGTGAGCGCGCTGAATGAAAAAGAGACGGCTGTCTATCAGAAGACAGCAGAGTTTCTGTCTGGCTTTAACTACGGGCTGAGCGACAGGGAAAAGGCGGAATATGTATATGAATATATCCAGGAGCGGGCTGTTTATGACACAGGAGAATTCAAACCGGATTCAGACACCATTTACGGGGTGCTGGTTCTGGGAAAATCGGAATGTGTAGGATTTGCCAGGACGTACAAGCTGCTGAGCAATGCGGTTGGACTGCGGTGCGGTATCAGTAATAACGCCGCCCATGCGTGGAATAGCGTTATGATTGATGGGGAATGGAAAGGAATCGATGTTTCTGCAATAGGAACTTCCCCTTCATTCTATTTAGACCGGAGAAAATTTTCCTGTCCGATTTGCAGGACCAGTTATACGTTTGGAGCGAGGGAAGCGGCGTGGACCTGTCCGGTCTGTGGCATCGAATATGATAATCCCAGTTTCTAAGTGAGCCGTAATTCTCAAATTCAGCGTCTGTAAACAATATATATAGAAATGGAAAAACACATCCAGACAGAGGAAAGCTGCCGGATGTGTTTTTTTGTGCGGAAATAAAGGAGGAGTATACGTTTGAAAACAGGATATTTTCCTAATGGCAGGCGGTTGACGGCATTTCTGCTTGCGGTTGTGCTTTCATTGCTGCCGGTTCTGTCAGTGGAGTTTGGCGCCTTTACAGCCTGGGCGGATGGAGAGGGAAGAGGAGAGGCCTACACGTATTATGGAACTCAAAATCTTTTAAAGGAGGGAGCCAGCTTCCCATTTTATGGCAAAGACCATAACCGGGTTGGATTATGGCCGTATGGAATCACAAATGCAGGAAGGGGAGTAGACGCGCCAGGCTATTGTCTGGAGCCGAATAAATCCATGAGAACCAGAACACAGGGAACCTTCCATTCCTATGATTTGGACAAAGATGGGGATAATCTTCCCCTGGGTCTGACCCGTGAAACCGCAGAGATTTTGTGGTATGCGCTCTCTTCCTCCGGTAATTTTGAAGGGTATCAGGATCGGGCCGGAAAGGTAAGCCAGGGCCATTATATTCTTGGACAGGCAGCTACCTGGGCAATCATGAGCGGAAACTGGAATGGGCTTGAAGACTTCCAGGATCAGATGGAGGTACTGATTGCCAATATTAAAGATCCTTCGGTGGCAGCACAGACCAGGGGAGCATTGACGCAGTTTTTTAATCAAACGAATGGAGCGGTAGAAGAGGGGGCTATTCCCAGTTTCACCTCAAAGTACCAGACCGATGCGCCTGTCCACAAAATGGAGAAACAGGATGATGGTACTTACAGTATTTCATTTGAGATAGACAGCAGCGATTGGCGGCAGACGGAACTGGAGTATGAGCTGCCTCTGACCTGGAGCTATAAGATTTCAGGAAATCAGATTACGTTCACCTGTACCGATGGAAATCCGGATATCGGGTTGGTAAGAGGGCGTTTTAAAGAAGGCTCCCTGGCCGCTCAGTATTGGATTAAGCCCAATACATTTAAGATATGGTATCCGGACGGCTGGACAGAGGCCAGCGCTACAGAAGGAAAACAGGCCATGATTACCATGGCCGGCGAGGAAGAACCTTGGGAAGTATGGCTTCAGTTTGGCAAAGACGGCACCATCATAACAAGCGGACGGTATGAAATACCTTATGAGCGGCACGAGCATGAGGAGACATTTAAGCGAAACTATAAAATAGAACTGATTAAATATGATTCAGAAACCGGAAAGCCTTTGGAAAATTCAGATTTTGAAATATTAGAGCAGTTTGACTTTGGACAGCTTGACGGGACAAACCTGGAGGAAGATCAGTTCTGGGAGGACAGTCCTTTATCGGAGGGAAGATTTGATTCTCTTACTGTATGTGCAGACCGTATCACCACGGATAGGCAGGGGCATTTGGAGCATTCCGATTTAAAAAAGTATGACTATTACAAGACGTATTGTAATGGTCATCCTGACCCCATCATTGAGTATTACGAGGCAGAGGGCGATGCGGACGAAGAGGAACAGGAGGAAATTGATGCGAAGAATGAAGAACTGGAGCGGGAAGCCTGGGAAGCGTGGCAGCAATGTATTGACTGGTGTGAGGAAAACTGTGACTTCCATTCTCTGGATGAGGGGGTAGCCCGAGACGCTCTTGAGGAGGACCGGGACGAGGCATGGGATACCTGGATTCATTTAGAGCGGGTCTATACAGCCAGGGAGATTAAGGCCAGGCTGGGGTATATTCTTCATGACCTTCATAATGATGATATTCCGGTTGAGATTGTAACCTTTTCATCCTCTGAGGCAGGCGGGAAAGGGACTGTAATCGGAACCTATCCGGGAAATAAAAAGGGAGAGGGAACAGAACTATTCTATTTGAACCCGGTTGCAGACACGGCAACCCCATCAGAGGCGGCGGATCAGCCAGGGGAACCGAGTATTTCCTTACATGAGGTTCCTGTGGTGAAGGCAGTAGCAACCCCATCTGAGGTTGAGAAGCCTGAAAAAGAGGAAACTGACAATGAAACAGGGGAAGAGGAAAGAGAGGAAGCTGAGGTTGAGGAAGATTTAGAAGAGGAACTGGAGGAGGATATCGGGGAGGCTACTCCAAGCAACGCCAGGCAGATGAAACTGGAGATATTACGCAGCGAGGCATATGCGGAAGATGGGGAAGGCGGGTCATGGACCTGGGACGGGGTGATGCATGACAGCGAGGTGCCGCCTGTTAATCAGGGCGATTATTCCCATTCCGACACAGGGTATCTGTTTGAAATATATGACCACCGGACAGAGGGACAGATTCATATTAATAAAAGAGATCTGGAACTGTATCGGGAGGAGCTGCCCCGAAGCAGTGAAACGGAAGACAGCGCAGGACTGATGGGAAACAGGCCGGAGGATACTGGTGACAGCTACGGTAAGACTCAGGGGGACGGAACACTGCAGGGGGCTGTCTATGGCTTGTATGCTTATGAAGACATCACTCACCCGGATGGTTATACCGGAACCGTGTTTAGAGCTGGCGATCTGGTGGCCGTAGCCGCGACTGATGAAAATGGAGATGCTTCTTTTGTTGCAATTACAGAAGAATCTGATACCAGCAAACAGGCGCCCAATCTCTATGAGGAGAATATTGAAAATAATGGAAACCAGTGGATTGGCCGCCCGCTCCTCTTAGGCAGCTATTATATAGAAGAGATATCAAGAAGCGAGGGGTATGAGCTGTCACGGGTGGGAATTCACCTATCAGAGTCCAACCGTACCGGGACAACCTTTCCAATCTCAAAGTCTGGTTCAGTCAGCACTACGGATTTAAACCACCGGATTAATGAGTACGATGGCAGCTGGAATGATTTTACCGTGACCTATTTTGACACTTCCGGTTATGAGATTAAGGTGTCCGGTTATCCAGAAGGCTCAAAATTCTACCGGGTAACGGGAGAGGAGAAGACATCAGCAGAACAGGTGATTACCGGAACTCAGCGGATTGAGAAGCGGGATTCCAATGGAAATATCATTTACAAAATGGCAGAAGGAGGGGAATATAAATACAATCCTGACGGAACCGTGAAATTAAAGTTTGATGAGGAGGGAGAGCCAGTCTATGAAACAGAACCGATGGAATTTACCTACGATGCCGTCAACCGTCTGAATATCGGTGTTGCGGCAATTGAACGGGAGGACGAGGGCAATCCGGATATTGAGGCAGCGGAGGAGATTGATAAAGCGTATGTAAAAAAGCAGGCGAATGAAGCACTCATCTATTCGGGGTATAAAGACAACCTGGACGGATATCCCTGGGCAATCATAGAGTTCGACGGGGAGACCAATGAGCAGTTCATTGGGGAAATTCTGGAATACTGTGCTTCTGATTCGTTCTGGGATGCCTACCGTGTGGACCGGGTTTATGAGGAAGACGGTGTCTGGAAAGCAATTATACGCTATGGATATAAGGCTCTGAGTGATACGGCAATTTATGACAGGGCATCCGACCGCCTGGTTGTAAAAAACACCTGTGACACAGGCTTTTTTTATGCCATTTATGAAGCGGACGAATTTGTCCGGAATGGATATCGGTTCACTGTGGGAAAGAAGGCGGTAAGAGAGCCGGTTAAGCAGGGCAAACCATTGGTTGTGGAATACGTATATTCGCAGGCAGCTGATACCTATGAGCCAGGAGAAATCATTCTAGACCAGGAAGGAAAACCAATACCAGAGATGGAGACTATCCCGGTGTACGAAACGGTACCGGTATTCCAGTATGAGGAGAAGCTAGAAGAAATCAAGGCAGAGTTTGACCAGTACAGCGGGCTTTATACGATAGATATCGACACTTCAGATGTGAACTGGGAGAACCAGGGAGGTTCGCTTACCGTTACATATCGGGCGCAGGCGCCGGAACAGACTATCGTGATAGATGGCATCCAGATGGACTACGGCGATTATGTGAGGCAGTATGAGAATGCCGCTGTCAGTGTATTTACAGAGAAGGAGGCGATTGCAGAAGGCTCCTATATCAAGGAAGCCGTACTTTTGTATCCTGGCCAATATCAGGTGGATCAGGACGCCGGCACCAGGGACAATCCAATCATTGTCACCCAGCGGGCGATTAAGCAGGCAATCAAAGTGACAAAGGATATCGCAGAGGATTCTTATAAGGATACCAACACCTATAAAATCCACAGAGACCCCTTCACGGTGCTTTTTGGCGGATTTAATAACCGCCCGGAGGCAAAAACCATACCGGGCTTTTCGTTTAAGCTGTATCTTCGGTCAGATTTGCTGAAAACAGGCTTTTTAAACGAGACAGGAGACGGAATCTATGATTACGAAACCTTTTTTAAAGAGTACCCGGAACTGGGAGAGCAGCTTGCCGTGGAGTGGGACGACCCCCGCTATGATGTAGACCATGACCTTAAAACGTTACATGCCAGCCGGGGCGGCGGTAAGGACGATTACTGGGGCCAGAGTATCATGCTGCCTTACGGCGTGTATGTGCTTGTGGAGCAGCAACCCACGGAGATTCCCGGCAAGCACTATGAGATTGACAAACCAAAAGAAGTGGAATTGCCATTTGTTCCGGAGATAGATGGAGACGGGACAGTCCACGATAAAAACCCGTCCCCGGAGTATTTCTATGACGCACAAATGACGCCGGAAGAACTGATGGACCGGTATCTTATACGTTTTAATGAGGAGACACATACCATCAAGGCGCATAACAATGACGGGGATTTCCTGGTGTTTAAATACGGACTGGAGCCGGACAGTGTCAGGGACTGCGGGAATGAGACGGTAGCCGGGTATTACCGCTACAAAAGTATCAGTGAAGATCACGGGCAGCAGGACGGTGTATATTATGATGTCTATCTGGACCGGGAGGGAAATGTGGCAGATTACGGGGTGACGCTTGACGGCGTGGATACCATGACCGGAATCTCCACTGCCATAGACCGTAAGTATGCAAAAGCACTGGTTCCATGGAGTGTGTTAGACCCCAGATACGGGGAAGTCATCAATGATAATGGAGATATCGGAAACCGGGAGCCTGGTCTGGAAAAAGACGGCTCCTTTAATTTTATCAGCTTTGCCAACATGGATTTTGAGAATGAGTTTTATGGCTCCCGAATCCGCATTGAAAAGCTGGACAGTGAAACTGGTGAGAATATCCTGCACGATGGAGCCTTATTTAAAATCTATGCGGCCAAGAGGGATGTGGAAGGAAGCGGTACGACGGGAGTGGAAGGAACTGGAGACGTCCTGTTTGATGAACATGGGGTACCGCTCTATGATGAGACCGAACAGATTATCATGCGTGATGAAACCGGGGCAGAGGTCGGAATTTTTAAGGCATACAGCACGGTCCGGGACGGTGAAGTAGAGCAGGAGGACGGGAGCCTGAGCAATGAGAAACAGTGCGTCGGCTATATCGAACTGCCACAGATACTTGGAGCTGGCTGCTATGTCCTGGTGGAACAAAATCCGCCGGAGGGTTATGTGCGCTCCAACCCCATTGCCATCGAGGTTTACTCTGATCTGGTGGAGTATTATGAGGACGGAGACGCAGGGAAGAAAGTGCCGGCGGTTAAGTACCAGTACGTGAAAGCCATTGGAAAAGACGGGAAACCGATAATGGAAGATATGCACCAGATGGTGGTAAAAGACCGGCCAATCCGTGTGGAGATCCATAAGGTAGAGCAGGGAACCGATACCATTACCTACCGGGGTGAGGGCGATGAAGTGCAGTTAAAAGAGAGAGGTGATGTAGTCCTCTATTACTGGCCGAACGGTGAGTATGCCGGGTATGGCTACGCCACAAAGACCTATGATGAATGGTCAGCCATTACGGTATCAGGAACGGAGGAAGAGCTGAAGCAGATGGGCGATGTGCGGCTTCTTTATGAGGAGGACGGCACGTTTACAGGGAAGGGAATCCGATACAACACTTACGTTGGAAATGCAACACTTACCATGTATCAGGGACTTCGGGTAGAGAAGACCGGAGAAAATGAGTACAAAGGGGTCACGGTAAAACGCAATATGTTTGATTCCGTCCTTGGCATAACGGCAAGTGAAACCGGAGTTGATACCGATATCCGGATTACGGAACAGGACGCGCAGAAAAACGATATCTGGGATATTACAGAGGAAAAGAATCCGGCTGTACCTCTCTGGTATTTTGATCTGGAATATGACCCGACGGAGTATGATGAGGAAAGCGGTATCCTGTATGGGCTTGATGACTGGGGGAACCGAATCTGTATGCTGGATTCCGAGACCGGTATGGCCTATGTGGAAGATGAGAAGGGAAATATCATCGTGTGGCCTTTGGATAAAAACGGTAATAAAATCATTTCCCAGTCTGTAGAGATTCACAGGGACGAAGATGGAAGGGAGACGATTAACTCAAATCTGGAGCCGGCTGTCGATGAGAATGGTTTGCCCATCTACTATAAAAATGGCGGGGTGACCATGATGGACAATGAGTGGGTGACAACAACGGAGAAGGCGCATGAGATTGCCAGGGTGCCGGCGGGAGCGTACATTCTGGAGGAGACCGTGGTGCCGTCATCGAAAGGTTACATCCAGACCATGCCAATCGGTATGACTGTAAATGAAATCACGGAGACGCAGTCTTTCTTTCTGGAAAATGATTTTACGAAAATTGAGATATCCAAACTCGACATGACATCGAGAAAAGAGGTAGAAGGGGCGGAACTGACACTTTATGCGGCCCACAAGGTTTATGATGACTCAGAAAAGGGCTGGCATTTGGAAATTACCAGAGATCAGGAGGGGAATCCCAGAGTCCAGGAGCAGTGGATATCCGGGTATGAATACGATGACCGTGGAAATCTGAAACTGGACGGGAATCATAACCCTATCAGGACTACGAAGCCGCACTGGATTGACCATATTGCGCCCGGTGATTATATCCTGAGGGAAACGAGGACGCCTACGGAGGTCGGGTATGTGACTTCCAGCGATGTGGAAGTCATTGTTCTGGAGACTGGGGAGGTACAGGGGGCTGTCATGGAAGACGACCATACCGCCGTTGAAATCCTTAAAACAGACTCCAGAACCGGGAAGGCGCTTGCCAATGAGAATCCGGCGGTACTTGCACTTTATCCGGCGGTGCTTAGCGAACAGGGGGAGCCGGAATATGATGAGAATGGGCAGATTCGCTATAACCCGGAAACGCCGTTTTATAAGTGGACCACCGATGATGGAAGGGAAGTCCGTAAAACAGCGCATCCGGTCATTACGGAAGGCGGCCATAGTTATATTGCTTACGACTATGACATAAAGCCGGTTCCCGGCAGTGTCCAGACCGTATGTTATGTGACGGAAACAGGAGCCATGCATTTTGACTATATGCCGGTGGGCAAATACGTGCTGGTAGAGGAGGACGTCCCGTCCGGCATGAAGAAAGCCGCCCCCATTTATATTCCTGTTTTAGACGTTGGGTCGAAAACCAGAACCCAGAGCTTTACCATGGTGAATGAGCCGATTACCGTTCTCTTTTTAAAGACCGGTGCGCCGGGCGGAAAGGTTATTGCGGGGGCAGAGCTGGCTGTTTACCGGGCGGGTGAGGATGGGAACCTGACAAAGCATAACCGTTACGATGAAGCGGGAAATCAGCTTTTCATCACGGATACGGATGGGAACTTCATCTATGATCAGAATGGGAACTTAATTCCTTCCGTGGATTACGAGGAAAGCGACCTTGTGGAAACCTGGATATCCGGTTCCGATGGAATCTATACTGAACAGGATCAAAAGGAGGGACGGATACCAGACGGATTTGCAGCGGGCGATTTGAAGCCTCACAAGATAGAAGGGCTGCCCCGGGGGATTTATTACCTGGTAGAAAAGCAGACCCCATTCGGTTATGTCAGGGCGGAGGAGATAAGGTTTGAATCCGTGGAGAGCAGCCAGGTCATTGAGATTGAAATGGTTGACAAGAGAATCAAAGGGCGGCTGGTAATTACAAAGGCCGATGCGGAAAATCCGGACAAACCGTTGGCCGGCGCAGCATTCAAGCTTACAAACGTGGATAAAAATACAGCCACAATCCTGATTACAGATAAGAACGGGTATGTAGAAAGCAGTGACATGCCGATCGGTGAGATGAGTGCAGACGGCTCTGTGAGCTTATATACATTTAAGGTGCAGGAAGTAAGCGCTCCGGACGGATATTTGATCGATCCGGCCGTTCATACATTCCAGTTTAATGTTAAGACAGACCGGGTAGAGGTTATCACGTACCAGTATGAAGTGACGGACCAGGCTAATTCTGTTGAGATATCCAAAAAGGATTTAACCTCAAAGGAAGAGGTTCCGGGTGCGCTGCTTGAAATCCGTCCAATCCATATCATAACGGACGAATCGGGAAATGAGATAAAAGAGGAAGGCGAGGTGTTTGAAAGCTGGAGGTCTTCCACGGTTCCGCATGTAATTAAGAACATACCGGCAGGACATTATGTATTGATTGAAAAGGAAGTGCCGGACGGATATCTGCAGGCTGAGAAGGTCTATTTTGAAATCAGAGAAAATATGACGGTGCCGGACCATGTGGAGATGTTTGATGAACATATCACGGTGGATATTGAGAAGCTGGATCAGGATACGAAGGACTTCCTTCCTGGAGCCAGACTGCAGATGATTGAAAAGAAGACTGGCCAAGTGGTGCGGGAGTGGACAACCGGTGAAAAGCCGGAACGGTTTACCGCCCTGCCTGCCGGGGTATATGTAATCCAGGAATTGGAAAGCCCGGAAGGTTACCAGGTGATGGAGCCGGTAGAAATCACGGTTTTACCCACCGCAGAGGTGCAGACCTATACTGTCCGGAATTATCCAATTCAGGTAGTGATTGAAAAGGTGGACAAGGAGACTGGGGAGCCTGTAAACGGAGTAAAACTGGAACTGCTTGATGAGGAAAAACAGGTAGTGAGTAAGTGGGTAACAGGAAGTGAGCCAATGGTATTTACCGGTCTGCGTGCAGGTGTCTATTACATAAGAGAGGCGGAGACTGCAGATGGATACCAGCTTTTACAGGAACCAATAAAGATTGTAGTTACGGATACCACCGGGGCGCAGACATTCCAGATTGAGAACCAGAAGATAGAAGTGGAGATTGAGAAAGTAGACGGAGAAAACGGACAGATTCTGGCCGGAGCTAAGCTGGAACTTGTGCGGCTGCCGGAGCAGGAAGTAATCAGACAGTGGGTATCTGCCGGCACGCCGGAGGTATTTAAAGGAATCTCCGCTGGGCGCTATCTGATTCGTGAAGTGGAATCACCGGACGCGTATTTAAACATGCCGCCGATGGAAATAACGGTCACGAATCAGGAAGGCGTACAAAAATTCACGTTCCAAAATTTCCCCATTCAGGCAGAGATTGAGAAAGTGGACGGAGAAAGCCATGAGCCGGTAGCCGGAGTCATGTTAAAGCTAGTGAAAGAGGACGGTACCATAGTCCGTGAATGGCTGACGGATGGGAGCCCGGAACGCTTCTCAAAGCTGGAAGCTGGTGATTATCTGATTTATGAGATTAGTGAAGCAGATGGCTACCAAAAAATCAAAGAGCCAGTCAAGATTACGGTAACAAAGGATTACAAAATCCAGGTATTTACCATTGAGAACCATAAGATTGAGGTGAACATTGAGAAACTGGATAAAGAAACGAAAGAGCCGGTTATCGGTGCGGTACTTCAGTTAATCAGGAACCGTGACAGCGCGCTGGTGAAGGAATGGGTTTCCGGAGTGGAACCAGAGCAATTTACCGGTCTGGAGAAGGGATTATACACCATAAAGGAAGTACAGGCTGCTGAAGGGTATCTGCTTTTGCCGGAGCCGGTTATCATCGAAGTGACAAATGAGGCCGGGGTGCAGAACTTTGAAGTGATAAACCAGAAGCTGGAGGTAGATATTCAGAAGACCGACGGGGAAAAACCGCTTCCGGGCACGAAGCTGCGTCTGGTCCGCACGGACAATCAGGAAATCATACGAGACTGGATATCCGGGGAACTGCCGGAGGTCTTTAAGGGATTGGCTCCCGGATTATATGAAATCCATGAATTGGAGCCGCTTCCAGGATATCAGATGGCTTCACCGATTACGATTGAGGTGAAGGAAGAGCTGGAGAAACAGTATTTTGAGATGGAGAACAAGCAGATTGAAGTACATGTGGAGAAAGTGGATTCAGAAACGAAAGAACCTGTGGCGGGAGCCGTGCTTCAGCTATATTCCCACCCGGGGACCATATCTGAGAAACTGGTTGAGGAGTGGGTGACTGATGGAACGGTGAAGAGATTTGCAGGGCTATTTGTCGGTGATTATGAAATCCGTGAAAAGAGCAGCCCCGATGGATATTCTACGATGGAGCCGGTAAAGTTCCGGGTGACTGATGAGCCTGGTATCAAAGAAGTTACCGCTGTGAACCAGAAAATCCAGGTGGAAATCAGCAAGCAGAATGGAAAAGATCATAGACCTGTAACTGGTGCAAAATTACAACTGGTGCGGGAGGCTGACGGCCATATTGTACGCGAGTGGGTTTCGGGAAATAATCCGGAAGCTTTTAAAGGCCTGGCAGCGGGCCGTTATGTAATCCGGGAGGTGGAAGCCCCAGCAGGGTTTAGGAAGATGGAGCCGGTTACGATTGAGATTAAGGACCGGGCGGGCAAGCAGGAGTTTACAGTTTACAATTATAGGATTAAACATACACCGGATAATCCTGACGAAGATGATGAAAAGCCTCGTGACGATTACGGTAACATCTCCAAAGTAGATGCGACCACCGGAGATAAGATTGCCGGGGCTACCATTACCATTTACAATCCGGACGGCAGCGTTTATTTTACCGGCGTATCCGATCAGAACGGCAATGTGCGGTTTAAGAAACCGAAGCCGGGAGTTTACACCTTCAAAGAGACTGCAGGGCCGGAAAATTACTATGTGAATACGGCTGTCTTCCAGTTCACAGTGGAAAAGGACGGCAGGATTACAGGGGATAACACGGTGAAAGATTATAAGAAAAATCCAGTCGTGATCCAAAAGGTGGATATGGAAACAGGAGCTGGGCTTGCGGGGGCTGTTATCCAGATTCTTGACCATGCGGGCAATGTGATATTGGAAGGGACAACGGACCGCGAAGGGAAGCTCTCCTTTGTTCCGGCAGAACCGGGAATATACCAGTACCGGGAGATTATTCCGCCGGAAACCTACGAGCATAATCCAACGGTATTTACTTTCCAGGTATTTGAGGACGGAAGTGTGATTGGGGATTGTGTGTTAAAGAACAGCAGGCATTATGGAACCATAACGGCAGAATATCAGTCAAAGCTGGGCGGAAAGGGGGAAGTTGTGTTGAAAGGACTGGAGGACTTACCTAAAACCGGTTATGGTGAGGACGAATCCCACCATGGGGCAGAGATGGTTCTGTTCTTCCTTGCGGTCACTATGCTTGCCTTGGCATTTAGGAAGCGCCGTCTGATGAAGCCGGGCTGTATGATCCTGATGGTTATGCTTTTGCTGGCTGGAACCAGCAGGGAGGCATATGCGGCGGAGGACATTTACCGGGAGGAGCAGTATGTTACAAACGACAAGGAGGAAAAGCGGAATAATTTTGCTTCGGATATCGTAGTTGATGGAGTCTCCTACCACTTGGAGGAAGTGCGGCATGAGATTCTTGGGCAGCGCCCGGCGAAACCTTCTGGTAAGGAACGTATCACTGTATACAGTGACGCTTTTCTGGTAGATACAGATGAAAAACTGGTACCGGCGCAGGAGATTGTGCGGGACGGCTGTATCTATGAGCTGCAGGGATATACGAAAGAGAAAACCGTAATACCGGCTCATGAGGAACTGGCAGAGGATACCATACTTTATGAAGCCGTGGAGGCTGCGGATACGATACCGGAAAAAGTATCCATCACGGTGACGGACAAGAGAACCGGACAGCAGATAGAGCGGAGTGTTCCTCTTTCCGAATATACATTTTCTGATCGAAGATGGGAGGACGGGTTTGAGTTCCATGCCGTGTTCCATGAATACGGAACGCCGGGGTATCATTTGGGGGATGTGGTCATCCCCCACAATGATGAGACACCGCAGCTTGCCGGATATGAAGAAGAACTGTTGCAGCTCTTAGGGCTTGATAAAAAGAACTATGAAATCCAACAGATGGAATGGGCTGGGAGCGCTTATCAGAATCCGGAAGGAATCACCTGCCGGGACGCCCTGATTTCGGGCCGTAAAATGATTGCGGACTGCAGCGCTGTGTACAGCGGCAGCGTAGTGTTTGAGGAGGAAGACGGATTCAGGTATGAGGCGGAATATCTGGCAAGAGACTTCCTGAAAAAACAGGAGGTCGAGTATCAGATAAAGGCAACCGCCATATACACTACGCAGAAAACATCCAGAGTGCCGGTTGCTCTTATCGGTACAGGAACCGCACTTGCGGCCTCGGCAGGCATTGGTGTCATTTACCAGGTGAAGAGAAGAAAGAATGGAAAGGGCATAATAGGAGTTAAAAAATAAAAAAATAGAAATACGGTTCACCTGGCTGTGACTGTTTTATTACACTTAACTCATAACCAATATGGAATGGAAGGAGTTTGGGGATGAAATTGATGTGTAATAAAAAGAATGGGAGAAGCAAGAAACGGCAGCCAGATGTAATCTGTCCGTACTGCGGTCGGCATGCCGTGCTTCGGCCTGCGGAATATGTATATGGCAGCCATACCATCGTGCCTGGGAGCCGGCTATATGTCTGTAGCAATTATCCGGACTGGTGTGATGCTTATGTCAGTGTCCATGAAGGGACCAATACTCCAAAAGGGATACTGGCCGACGGAAATCTGAGAAACAAACGGATACAGGCTCACAGAGCCTTTGACCGCTTATGGAAGAGCCGTCTGATGACGAGAAGCGAGGCATACGGCTGGCTGGCTTTGAAACTGGGGATTGAGCCGCATGAGGCTCATATTGGAAATTTTTCAGACTACTATTGTGGACAGACCATAGCAGAGTGTGAGAAGTTATGGAATAGCTGCTGTAAAAAAACGGCGGCATAGAGATTGGAGCGTGTCTGAATTGCTTTCTGGCAGACACACTCTTGGGAGAGGAGATGACAGGGTGCGTTTAGAAGCAGATGAGGAGGAGATGTATACGAGAATGGACCGGCGTGATCTGTACCGCCGGGTTTCTGCAATTCTTGCGGTAGCAGGGGCGGTATTTCTGATTTTGATTGTAGCAGGATACCGGAGCTGGCAGATGTTTTATTTTGCGCTGGTATCCGTTGCTGGAGGATTGGTGCTGTTTGCGTGTTACCGGAATAAGGATCAGTATGTGATTGATATTTCGGGCTGTTTTTTGGAACTGAAGGAGGGAATCCTCACTGTTTGCCAGCCTATGAAGGCGCAGGAATATGAGACTGCAAAGATAGACAGTACCGAGGTGGGAGGACTTGCAGAGGAAAAAAAGAGCGGATGCCCACGGTTTTATGTAATTTTGAAAGAAAATAGCAGAAACAGCAGAATCACAGCGGGCGGCAATACATACAAGACCATACGGGTTGAGTCTTTTGGGTATTCTGGTGAACAATTCCGGATCTTGTTTTTAAACTTCTGTAATGAAGTTTCCAAAGGTCTGGAGGTTTCACCTTTAAAAATCCCGGCGGATAAAAAATGGAGAAAGCGGCAGCAGTTTCCGTTTCCGGTGTTGTATCTGCTTCTCTATTTTGTGCCTGTAGCAGTATCGCTTTTATCTTATTATTAGGAGGAAAAACATGCAGATTTTCAGTGCGGTTGGAAAGAAAACATTTGGTAAGAAGGGAAGATTTGTGGTGGAGGCTGCTGGTGAGGAGTATTACCTGGTGAACATGGAGGTATATATCTGGACTGCTCTACTTTGGAATTTTGTTGAAAAAGAAAATCTCGACAGTTATGTACTGAGCCTGATGGGACAGGCCAAAGACCAAGAGGAGGCGAATCAGATGCAAAGAGCCGTGAAAAGCAGTGAGATACAATACTGTGTCAGCCGTCTGTTAAGGCGCGGGCTGTTGGTATGTGGTGAGGGAGACAACCCAGAGGCCGCCGTGGTAGACTTATTGCTAAAAGTATTTGTTACCCCTAACCGCCTGGCGTTTTCACTGCGTTTCCGTGCGTTCTGTATGGGGCTGTCTCATGGATTTTCTGTAAAGGGAGCATTCTCAGGAATTTATATGAATGAAAATGAAAGGCTCCTGTTGGGAAAACTGTCACAGTCAGGCGATCTTTCCTTGCAGTTGGAGGATTTATACCAGGTTCTGGAGGATAACGCAAAGTGGACCTTCCGTCTACTGCCGGAATACCAGGAACTTAGGGAGACAATTAAGCTGGATTTTCTCTTGTCAGTTGTGCGGCTCTATAAGAAAAAGAGGCTGACTATCCAGAGTGTTCAGGAAAGCGCGATGAGAGAGGCAGTCTGTTTATGAGGAAAGCCAGAACGTGGATACAAGGACATCTGACAGTGCTTTTCAGTGGATGGTCCAGTACACCGGAGATTTTAAGGAATAAGATATGCTGCTTGGCCGGACTGACGCTTGTTATTTTTGGTGTTGGCGCCTATGGCGGCGTCCAGTATCATGCAAGGGATTTTTTTGTGCTGTCGGGCTGTCTGTCTCTGGCAATGCTGTATAAATTGTATGGCACTCTTAGAATTGCTTTGAGAAGAGAATATTATATGATTGAGGGGACGGTTTTCCATGTCCAGGGAAGGAGGAGGGTAGGGAGATTTTATCGGGTCACGCTGTTACTGGATAATGGAATGACGGAGGTACTGTTGCTTGATAAAAACCAGTATGTAGAAGAGGGAAAGCGATACCAGTTCTATTTTCGCAGCACGCACCTGCCTGGTTCCCAGGCGTTTGGAGCATTTCTGAATACAGACAGTTATTTAGGAGCGGTAAAGATTAGGGGCAAATGAGATTAACAGCTATTTATTAAAAAATGTAAATCCCTTTTCATTGGTTTGGCTTTTGTGTATAATAACGGTATAGAGCGATTGATTCCATCAGTTATTATAAAAAGAAAGGAGATGCTGCTATGGAAATGAAAAAAGTCGAGATTAGTGTTCTGGAAGCCATGATACCGTTTGTATTAGTGGCAGATGACGTGATACAATTAAAACAAAATGCTATGTTATTGTATCCATATATACAGGACAGCACCATTTCCCACGGGAAAGCCGCAGAAATCCTTGGTGTGCATAAGCTGGATTTGATTACGTTATATGGAAAACTGGGTCTGCCTTATATTCAGGAGACAGAAGATGAACTGAAGGCAGATTTATTAACGGTTCGGAATTTACGGGAGAAAGCAAGATGATTATTGTATCTGATACAACTCCGATTATTTCTCTCATAAAGGCAGACCACCTGGAGCTGTTAGAGCAGTTGTTTCAGGAAGTGATGGTACCGGAGGCTGTATACCAGGAACTAACCTCCAATACCACCTTTGAGCAGGAATCAGAAACGGTGAAATAGGCATCTTACTTCAAGCCTATGATGAGAAACTCTTATCCAAAGCGGAGACAGAACTGTGCCTGCAGAAAATGAAAGAATGTGGCATCCGCATCAGCCAGGCATTATATGGACTGGTGGCAGACCATATCAGTGATTAAGGATAAGGAATGAGGAAGGCACACTGTGAAACACAATATATAGAATGAAGTGTTTGACATATGCTATATATTGTGGTAATGTATAACTGATAGTGATTTTATATGTTTCCAAAACATATCAAAGATTTTGTCCTGGTAAGAACCGGGAGCATAATGATTTAGGCAGTTGCCTGTTGCAAAAGCCGGACCAGGAATGGTTCGTTTAGAAAGACCCAAAAAGACGAGTAGATTATCTTTTTGGGTCTTTTTTTGTGCTTTAAGAAGAACGAAAGGAGAGTAAGAGATGGTTGGTACACAGATTTTATGGAACAATGCAGATTTATTAAGTATTGACGAATTGGTTGAGTTAGCCGGCCGTGGTCTGGAATGGATCATTGAAGTCGGCCATGTCACAGCTGCAGTGTTGCTGGAAGAAGCCAGATAGAAAGGAGAAAGTAATGAATTACATGGATGATTTTTCGATTAATTTCACAAGGGAGGACCAGATGCATGGGTTCCTGGAGGAACTGGAGGAACGGGCTGGCTGGGACGTCAGACCCAGCAACTCAATTCGTGTACTGCCTGCAGAAGAAAACGAAGTTCTGTGTCAGCGGATTACGGAGGAACTGGAGGAAACGGGAATTATTAAGGATACCTGCCAGAACACAGGGCTTTTATTGAAAATGGGAAGGTCTGTCTATCCTCTGGGGAAATCCAGCCTGGCTACGTTAAAAAGCAGGGCCAGGGTCAACGGAAACGCTCTGTCAGATTTAGAAAAACCTAAGCTTGCCAGAATTTTAAATGACTGCCTGAAGGTGACCAGGGGAGATGCTCTAATCCGGATTCAGGAAGGAAAGGTTCGGGCGGTTCACGGCGGTGATGAGAGTGATTACTGTATACTGCCGATGACCGAAATTTTTGGTACAGCTTCTTCTTATATCAACGGGAAATATGATGAAGCAAAGTTTAAAGGCGGATATTATGATCACACGATGGCAACAGCTACCTGGGAAATTGAAGATGAGGAGTTGGTCTCTGCTTACCGGAGTGCGTTGAGAAATTACCGGGAGGATTTGAATGACCAGTTATCAGCTGCAGTCAGGGTTTCTTCGTCTGATGTTGGTGCCAGCGGCGCTAATATCTATTATTCTCTGTTGATTGGTGAAGAAAAGCGGCCACTGGTGCTTGGAAAGGCATTAAAGCTGGCTCATGAAAAGAGAGCATCCATGGCAAAGTTTGACGCTAACATGTCTATGGCATTTGCCAGATATGAGGAGGCTCTTTCTGGCCTTGAACGGTTGTTCCATATTTATTTGAACCATCCGGCCAATGTGATTACCGGGCTGATGAAGCGGGTTAATATTGGAAAAAAGCTAATTGCAGAAACCGTGGAGCAGTTTAACGCTGTTTACATGGGCGGTACCAGCAGTGGATATGATGTGTATTGTGCAATCTGCAACAGTATTTTTATATCAGAGGTTAATGGCGTTCAGGGAAAGGCCTTGGCTGATTTGGAAGAGGCTATTTCCAGATGTTTGACCTTGCGGTGGAGCGAATACGATATTCCTGGAGATTTAAAGTAGGATTCTGTGAGGAGGTGGAAATATTTGCTGAATTTAAACTATGAACCAGAGGTTTTTATTGATGACATCACAAAAATCACAGAAGAGGAATGGCAGGAACACAGGAGGAGCGGAATTGGGGGCAGTGACGTGGCCTGTATTTACCGTGTATCGCCGTGGAAAACAGCCAATGAACTTTATCATGAGAAAATGGGACATCAGCCGGTTGTGGAGGAAGAGCGTAACTGGGTCAGTCTGGAAATCGGACATCGTCTTGAAGAATTGGTGGTCCAGATATTTATGAAGAAAACCGGGTTGAAACCATATGCGGTAAGAAAGATGTTCCGTCACCCACTTTATCCGTTTATGGTGAGCGATGTTGATTATTTTGTGGAGAGAGATGGAGAAATATGGATTGTGGAATGTAAAACTTCTTTCAGTTTCAAGAAAGATGAGTGGGATAATGATTCCATTCCCTATCATTACATGCTTCAGGGGATGCATTATATGAGTGTTACGAATGTAGCGGGGGTGATATTCCTTTGTCTATATGGCAATTCTGAGAACACATTTTTTATCAGAACCTTAACCAGGGATTTGGAACTAGAAGAGGAAATGATTGAGCTGGAACGGGATTTCTGGGTAAATAATGTGCAGGCAGACCATGAACCGGAGTTTTATGAAGAGCCGGATCTGGTATTGGAAGCTATCAAAAAATACCGGAAGATTGAACCTGGTAAAACGATTGTATTGCCCGGAGAATTGGAAGATGTGATGAAAAAATATGTGCAGCTTGACGCGAAACGTGCTGAGTTAGAAAGCCAGGCAAGGAAAGTAAAGGAGCAAATTAAGGAAATCTATATACCGGTGCAGAAAGCGCTTGGTCAGGCTGAAGGAGGGGAGCTGAATACCGGCAATATTATCTACCGTGCCGGCTACACAAAAAGAGTGACAACATCAATTAACAAAGCAGAGTTGGAGAAGTTAAAGCTTACATACCCTGAGGTTTATCAGGAATATGCAAAGACAAACATTTCCAACATTTTTTTTATTAAGAAAGAAGAAAAGCCGGCATAAAAAGCGTCATGAGAAAACAAATGAGGAGGAAACACATGACATTACAAGAGAAGTTTGTAGAGATACGCAGAGCGATTCCAGCATTAGCAAAGCGCAGATACAATGAGAATGTTGACTATGACTTTCTCAAAATAGATGATATCTACCGTTTTTTGACTCCTGCCATGAACGAGTTTGGGGTCAATTTTGATATTGTGGATGAAACGGCCACCAATACTGACGAAATAGGAAACCAGGTCTTTGTCCGTTATATTTCAGGGGTGAATTACTGGCTTTATGAGGCTGACTTAAAGTTACTCTGGATCAATGTGGATGATCCGCAGGATTTAAAGATAATAAAAATCCATGCGATTGGAACCAATGAAATGCCGGATAAAGCAAAAGGAAGTGCCCTTACATACGCACTTAAGTATTACTTTTTTAATAAGTTTGCGATTGACCAGGGCGGTGATGACCCAGATATGCAGCAAAAGTACCATGATGAGCAGGAAGGATGTGGCGGGAATTATGAAGATAAGAAAGAGGAGCGAGCAAAGACGCAAACGCCATCACCTTCGCGCAACATAAAACCGGAAAGCGGTACACCCGTCCATTTGCCGGAAAATGCAAGAAGGGCGCAACAGGAAGAGAAACAAACGGAAGAAATGATTTCTGATGCAACGCTCTCCGAAACAATTACTGTGGAAGATGCCAAAAAAGTGGTATGCAATTTTGGTGTGGCAAACAGAGGACGGACGCTGGGAGATATTGCGCTTGACGGGGCAAAAGGAATCGATGATTTGCAGTGGATGGCATACAAATACAAGGGGCCAAACGATACCGTCCGACAGGCGGCAAGAGTTTTACTAAAAGCGGCGTCTTAATTACAATATTTTTAATCTAGCGGATTTGTAGTTAAAGGAGATGGGGAAATAGAAAATTTTATACCTCCCTTCAGCATTGCTGACGTTGTAGATATTCTGGGGCTAATCCGCCTGACGAGTGGGGAAGATTCATTTAATCTGGTCTGCCCGTTTTGTGGGGATGAACGCGGGAAAATGAATGCTTGTATCTGGAAAGGCAACCGGATTAAGAATGTGTATCACTGCTACAATTGTGGTGCCCAGGGAAACATGCTTACATTATATTGCGAATTAAGGGGAATCACCGGTCCGGACTGCTTTAAGATCGCGTATCGTGAAATCTGTGGGCAGTTGATTGTTGGCGGATACCCTCTAAACCGGGAATATGAGATTCGGAAGCCATCTGTGGTAGAGGCAGAACCTGCGGACACTACAAAAAGGAACAGGGTCTACATGGAACTTCTCAAGCTACTGAATTTAACAGATCGGCATCTCTCTCTTCTAAGGGAACGGGGGCTTTCTGAGGAGGCGGTTAAACGGTTCCAGTTTCGCAGTACACCTGTTTATGGGACGGAGGAGCTTGTCAGGAAGCTTTTGCTAAAAGATTTAAGTGTGTCAGGAGTACCGGGGTTTTATCTCAATAACCGGGGGAACTGGGACATCGCATTTGGTAAGAAGTATTCAGGATATCTCTGCCCGGTTCCGGATATCTCAGGAGATTTAATCGGTTTTCAAATCCGCCTTGACGTACCAATCCATGGAAGGAAGTATATCTGGCTGTCAAGCGCAGGACGGGAAAAAGGAGTTAGCAGCAGCAGCCCGGCCGCATTTTTCGGGAACCCATATGATAAGAGGGTATGTGTAACAGACGGTGTGCTAAAAGGGCTGATTGCTCACGAGTTTTCCGGTCGTACCTTCATTGGGAATCCGGGAGTTAACAACTATAGGGGATTAGAACAGCTTCTTACCGTGCTGGCAGGGAATGGAGTTAAAGAAGTCATTGATTATTATGATATGGATCGTCAAATGAAAATAATCTGTGACCATAACGAAAAATACTGTGATACATGTGGTTTGGAGTTCACGAAAGGAGCTGTCTGTCCCCATAAGGAACGAAAGCGGAATGAAATCCGTAAAGGGAGCAACCGCCTTTATGAAATGTGCCAGGCGCGGTCAATCCGATACCGGAGAAAAAAATGGGATTTAGATACAGATGGCAGTTGGGCAGGAAATTATAAGGGAATAGACGACTACTGGAAACCGTATGTAGATTGGCAAAGAGAAAATTGCATTACACAGAGGAGAGGAAATGGAGAAACATATGATTAAGCTGGAGAATGGTGAGAATAGCTACATCAAAATTACAGGCGAGGTGGGACAGGAGCTTTGCTACAGCCATACCAGCTTCGGTGAGCGGTTTTATGAGGTACCAGTTGAAGTAAAAAGGTTCAGTGGAAATATTGACAAAGTGCCTGTTATACTGCCTGAACGTTTTTGCAGCCAGCTAAAAGCAGGGAGCCATGTTGGAATCAGAGGACAACTTCGGACCCACTCTAAGGACGTTGGCAATCATAGGCAATTATTGTTACGCATTTTTGCACGGGAAGTATGGGAGGCACAGGATTGTGGTGAGGATATTAACCAGGTGGAACTGAATGGATTTCTCTGTAAGGAGCCAATCTATCGACGTACACCGTTAAAACGGGAAATCACAGATTTGATGGTTGCGGTTAACCGATCCTATGGGAAATCAGATTACATTCCTTGTATCTGTTGGGGAAAAGATGCCCATGAGGCAAACAGGAAAAAGGTTGGAGAACCAATCCATATCTTAGGAAGAATGCAGAGCCGGAAATACGTGAAGCGGTTTCCGGAGGGGTACCAAGAGGAGATGGTCACATATGAAATCTCCGTTATGAAAATTTTAGATGCTTGTGAGAAAATGAAATTAGGAGAAGAGAGATAAAATGGCGAGTTTGAATGGAATAGCAATAAAAGGTCTGAAATCAACAGATGGTCCCACAGGCACTGTGTGGGCAGGTGAGTTATACTTAAATGATGTGATGATTGGGGTATGGTTCAATGATTATTATAATGGACCGGATCATTTTGAACTGCTTGCAGGTTATGACCAGGAAAAGCTGAAGGAGCAGATTTATGGGAAGTATCCGGGCTGTGATTTGATATCGGCAGATATTTTCATGAGCCGCCTGCTGGACCTTACCATAGAAGAGCAGCTCTTTTGTAAAGCGGTTGGAAACAGCGGCGGGCTGCTGCTTTCAATTAATGACGGCTATCATGGAATACATATTGAGCTGCCAAGGGAATACGGCGGGCTTTCTGATGAAGAAATTTTGAAAAAAGAAGCCGAACTGATATACAATTCCCGGAAAATGCTGCTTCTGCAAAGCGAAGGGGGAATCCATAAAATTAAAATTTACAGAAAAACAGAGGAATTTTGTGTGGGCAGCCCTATCATGCTTGATGCAATTCGGGAGAATTAGAGGCTATAAGAACTAAAAATTTATATGAAAATGGCAGGCAGGGAGTTATATTACCGCAACCCCCTGCCTAAATTTTATATTTGTATTTCAGATACCCGATAAATTCCTGCAATTCTGCTCTGGCTTCTGGAGGGAATTTTTCTGGCAGCGGCAGAAGCGGTTTGGTGGAGTAAGGAGCCGGGGTATCGGTGAGTCCGAGCAGATAATCCACAGACACATGGAAATACTTTGCTATCAGGATTTTCATCGTGTCCGGAGGTTCTGCCTGTTCACATTCATATTTTGATATGGCATGTTTCGTAGTATTTAATATTTTCGCCAAGGCTTCCTGGGTTAAACCTGCGTCTTTTCGTAAATCATATAAGCGTTCACCAACCATAAGCGTCTCCTTTGTACGTCTTTATCACGTCTTGTAACTCAATTATATAGAGTGATAGAAATAAAACACAAAAGTAGAAGATTATGCTATTTATTGATAAAATAGAATAATAAGATACTGATATTATGTGAAGGTAGAGGAGGAAAATACATGAGAAGATGGAATTATATTGTTATCGTTGCATCAGCACTGTTGTTGGGATTATGGATTGGTTCTCAAATAAACAAGGGACGGGAAATCAAAGAAAATATGGAAATGGCTGAGTTGCTGATTGATAAGGAGAGGAACTATTTTAATGAGTGCAATAAGAAAATTGAAAATCCAGATTATGAGCCGCATCTAGGTTCCAACATTGTTATTAATTTTAACAATGGAATATTGACTGTAGAGGAACAGGATTTAAAATACCGCTTTGAAGCGAATAATATGACAATTCGATTTTTAATGGACGGGTATAATCAGATTTCCTGGTTTTTCAAAAATAATAAGAAATACAGAGAGATTTATGAGAAATACCTGCTCTATGAATCTGAATTCTATACGCTTATGGAGAAATTATAGAACTTAGATTAAAGCGCTATATATAGACACATTGTGTTGACTAAAACTATATATTGTGTTATTCTTGATGTGATATTTGATTTATGTCTGGCTTACTGAGCCGGATAAGTTATTTTGTTCCAGCACATAGCTGGAAGTTGAAATTTGAGGGAATACCTTAAAAAGAAAAGGCGCAGCAGGAATCACCTGCTTTCAAGACACTTAGAATGGAAATTCTTTGTGTCTTATTTTTTTGCCTGAAAATGAAAGGAAGGAGGATAGGACGTTTATTAATCTAAGTTGAAAGAAGGAGGATAGGAACATTCATGGAAGAATTATCACTGACTGTAGCCGAGGCATATGACTGTCTTCTGGTAAGCGAGGAAGGAATGGTTCATAGCTTTGTAAAAGGCTTACCGGGACACTTTTATGGGGCAGATCTAACCAATGAACGGGTAAGAGAGCTTTTAAGCCGGGCGAAGGATAGGAACCGCCTGTTTCTGGTTGAGGAGGGTATCCTGGACCATAACATCAAAGCCTGGGATGTAAAGACCGAGGATTGGATTTATTTAATGTGCAGAGAAGGGAAATCAATAATTGCTAAAGGAGAGAGTGTATGAACAAGTGCATTTTTTTAGGCAGAATGACCAATGATCCTGAAATTACTTATACACAGGGAGAAAGTGCAATGGCGATTGCACGGTTTGACTTTGCGGTAGACCGGAGAGGATCGCGGGAAGGAGAGCCTAACGCGGATTTCTTCCGGTGCACGGCATTCGACCGCAAGGCAGAGCTGTTGGAGCGTTTTGGTAGAAAAGGACTGAAGCTGTTGTTAACTGGGAAAATGCAGAACAATAACTATACCAACAAGGAGGGGGTAAAAGTTTATTCGATGCAGTACCTTGTTGATGATGTGGAATTTGCAGAAAGCAAGAAAAATAGCAGTGAGGATGGCAGAAATCAGGAAACACCGCCGGTAAATCAGCAAAGCCAGCCAGCGCAGAGAACCCAACCGGCGCAGAGCAGTCAGCCGGCACAGAGGAGCCAGCCGTCGCAATCGAACCAGGCACCGTCAAGGCAGCCGGCGAGACAGGCAGCAAGGTCTACAGCCAGGAGCTCCCAGCGGAATGCACCTGCTGCTAGCAAGGATGATTTTATGAATATTGATGACGGCATGGACGATGGAAACCTGCCATTTAATTAAAAAATGGAAAACGGAGGGAATAAAAGTCTGTTGAAACATTTTATTTCAGGATTTAGTTCCCTCTTTTATGAAGGAGGTAAAAACGTTGGAACAGAAAAATATCAGAAAGATCATTCAGATTGTGTGTGTAGGAATTGGCTGCAGTATTTTGCTGCCGTTTCTGCTCCCATTTGCACTTGGAATTGCAGTCAATGTCATTTCACTTGGAATCCCATTTTTTGTTATCCTGTGTGCTTTGAAAAATCCATGGGCACTGGGTGTATTAAAAAATATGCGAAAGCATCTGGTAGCCATGCTAGGCGGAACCATTCCAGAGACGTCCCAGGAAGAAGATACAAAGGCTGCAAAAACTGAGTCTGCACCATTAGACACAGAAGCAGCCTCAAAAGCGATGGAGGACAGCGTAGAAGATGCAGACACCCAAACGATAATCTCCTGGTATGGAAGGATTGGCAAAGAGCGCTTAGACCAGATTGTTACCAATCTTAATGCAAAAGGCATATATGAATGCTGGCTGCGGAGGGATGGAATCTGTAATATTAGGACCCCAAAGGGGTATCGGCGTGTTGGCTGCCTGCCAGAATATCCGGGTGAAAAGGCAGAGGATATTTGCCGCCTCTTAACCCGGGAGGGAGGATTACAGGCTTCTGTGAAGGGAAGGTATGTTTATTTATCGTGGAATGGCTAATAAGTGGAGGTATCAAGTTTGATTCAGTGTATACCGCATCGCAAGATATATTATAACGATGAAAATGGATATACCATAGCCTCTTATAAGACCTATCAGACAATTCCGGAATCGGCCGTAAACCAGTCTTTCAAGAACGGAGAGAGTGTTTTTACGGCCATTGGAACTGCAATCCCCTTTATAAAAGGGATTGATACGGGACTGGAAGGTAAGTGGATTAAAACAAGCTATGGATTACAGTTGTCAGTGACGGAAAGTCAGATATTTATGCCGACAACCAAAGAGGGGATTACATGTTATCTGGCATCGGGACTGATTAAAGGAATCGGGCCGGTAACTGCCAACCGGATTGTAAACCGGTTTGGAGAAGATACCCTGAAGATTTTTGATACACAGCCAGAGAAGCTGCTGGAAGTAAAAGGAATTACGAAAAGCAAGCTGGAGACAATCCTTGGCTCATACTCGGAAAGCCGTTCTTTGCGGGAGCTGATGCAATACCTGGCTCCCTTAAAGGTAGGGCCGAAACGGGTGTCCGAAATCTGTGATTACTTTGGCTCAAAGGCTTTACAAATTGTGAAGGAAAAACCATTCAGGCTTTGCGAATTAAGTGGTTTCGGGTTTGAGAGTGTTGATATCATCGCAAGAAGAAATAAAAATTTCCGGCCGGATGATACACTGCGGATTAAGGCAGCGATTCTCCAGGTCTTAAGTAATGCAGAGGACGATGGTCATCTGTATTTAGAAGGCAGGAATATTGTTAGACAGGCGGCGGAACTTCTAAATTATGGGATATACCGACAGGCTGTAGAAACACGTTTAATTAAGGATATTGGAAATGAAATGGTTTTTTTCGATGAGCTTTTAGCGGCGGAGGGACATTACCTTTATTCCATGAAGAATTATACTGCGGAGAAGATGGCAGCGGTGCATATTCTTCGGGTCATGAACAATAAGCAGCCGGTCTACGACATTGAGCGGGAGCTGGACGAGGTTCAAGGAACTACGCACATGGTTCTGGCTAAGCAGCAGAAAGAAGCGGTAAGGCGTGTATTTGCGAATAGTTTATCTATCATAACAGGGGGACCTGGTACCGGAAAAACTACGGTCGAGAGGATTATCTTAAAAGTGTTTGAGAAGAAGGAGCGGAAGAAAACCGCTCTTTTGTGCGCTCCGACCGGACGTGCCAGCCACAATATGGTAATCAGCACAGGATACCCGGCCATGACCATCCATAAGGCACTCTACATCACCGGGGAAGAAGAGGAAATTAATTTGGACCTGACGGAAGAACTGGAGGAAGATTTGATTATTGTTGATGAGATGTCCATGGTGGATATGTGGCTTTTCTATGTACTGATTTCTAAGGTGAAGAATGGCGCCAGAGTGGTTTTTATCGGTGATCCGGATCAGATACCATCAGTGGGGCCGGGAAATGTATTTAAAGAAATGATTGATTCAGGAGTTATTCCGGTTACGGTTCTTGACGTACAGTTCCGCCAGGCAGAAGGCTCCCGGATTATTATCAATGCTTTAAAAATGAACAACGGAGATACGGATCTGTTATTTGGAGACGATTTTCAGTTTATATCAGTTGACAGCGATGAGGTGGCAGCTGAAGTGATTGCCGACCTGTACCAGAAAAAGCTGGAAGCAAATCATGGAGATACGGATATGGTGCAGGTACTTACACCCTTCCGGCAGGATACAGCGGTGGGGGCTAACTCCCTCAACAAAAAACTAAGGGAGTTGGTAAACCCGCAGGTTCCAGGCTGCCTGGAAATGAAGCTTGGCAGCTCTGTATTCCGCCTGCAGGATAAGGTTATGCAGTTAAAGAACAGGGAAGAGGTATCCAATGGTGATATGGGGATAGTCACTGACATTTATCAAAATGAGGACGGAACCCCCGCATTAGTGGTCCGGTTTGAGGACGGAAGAATTGGTGAATATGCTTCAGAAGATTATGGGTTACTGATGCTTGCCTATGCGGCTACCATACATAAAAGTCAAGGGAGCGCGTATCCTTCTGTCATTATACCGGTACTCCCCTGCTTCAAAAGAATGTTAAAACGAAACATCTATTACACAGCGGTGACGCGGGCAAAATGTGAAGTGACTTTAGTGGGAGACTGGGCTGCTTTTTGTGAGGCTGTGATGACGGATGATAGGGAGAAGAGAAATACAAAACTGGCGTATCGGATTCAGCAGGAGGCTTTGAGGATTGAGAGAATAAAATCCCAGGAGACCGGTGCTGATAAGCAAATAGCAAGCTAGTTATTAAATTTAAGGAGGAATACCATGAATCGTTATGAAGAGAAAAAACAGGCTAGGATTAACCGGTACCGGGAACATGCGGAACATGCAGAGCGCGAGTCGGTTGCCCGTTATCAGCGGTCAAATGAGATTGCAAAAGCATTTGAGGGTGGGCAGCCAATACTCGTGGGACATCACAGTGAGGCACGGGCCCGCCGGGACCAGAAAAAAATCTGGGATAACATGGAAAAGTCGGTCGAAGCCGGAAAAAAGGCTGAGTATTATGAAGCAAAGGCAGAGGCCGCGGAAAATAATCAGGCTATCTCTTCCGATGATCCGGAGGCAATTCAAAAGCTGACAGATAAGCTGGAGCAGTTAATCGAGGAACAGAGCTATAAAAAGCGTGTGAATGCTTATTACAGAAAAATAAGACATGTAAAGGCTGTGACGGTGTAACCGATAAGCGTGCAGAGATGCTGGACAATATGGTAAAAGATGAAAGTTCTTATGAGAAAAGCCCGTTCCGACGGTTTGAGCTTACCAATCTGAATGCGAACATTAACCGGATCAGGAAAAGAATTGAGGTGCTGAAGGCAAGAAAGGAGGCTCCGCCGGAAAGCTGGGAGTTTGAAGGAGGGCATGTTTACATGAATCTGGAAGAAAACCGTGTCCAGATTTTTTTTGATGACATTCCGTCGGAAGAGTTACGGCAGTTTTTGCACAGGAATTTAAGCTTTCGCTGGTCAAGATACCACGGAGCCTGGCAGCGTCAGATTTCAGATGCTGCGATACGGGCAGCCCACAGGGCCACAGACCGTTTTTTGGCGGAGGGAGCATAATGTCAACAGCAATGAAAGAATGAAAAAAGACGAATAGAAAGAGGGATAACATGGCATCTTCAAAATTATTTGAAAGCTGGACATTCAGCTTACCCGTACCGGAGCCGTTTTTACAGACGCTTATTGACAATGGGTTGAAAAAAGCATCAACAGAAGAGGGGTATACCTCCATCTACAATCTGATGCAGCAGGGAAAGCTGTCTACACTTCATGGTCCTGTTTTACGGGCGATTATGACGCTGGTGAAATTAATGGAGACGGATATGGACGGTGCGCTAGGTATGCAGAAAAATGATACAGGAGAGATACAATTCTACTGCGGTGAATTTAAAAAAAGTAACGAGGATGAGAGAACTGTTGTCATATACAATTTCAAAAACGGAAAGTTTAAGGTCTGCGAGAGTGGAACCGGTATACACCGGCATATGCCAGCCCTACGGTCAGGACAGAGTGATGGAAAATATTTATTATGCATGCTTGAATATGCCAGCCTAAATATGGAAGGGCCGCTTTTCAACCAGGAATTTCACGACAACTTTACGATTTTAAGGGAGCAGTATAAGAACAACTGGACTGACATGGATCTGGCGCTGAAAGCCGCATTTATTTGCTGTGATAATATTTACCGGAGAGTGGAGAATGCCGGTGCATTGGGAACGGACGGCCTGCCGGTTGACAGGAACTCGCTTGCTTCCGGAAATACCCCGCTTTTAACGCCCCAGGCTATATCCGGCGGAGAATATGCGCCGACAGAAGTTACGTCAGGACGGTTTGAAGTTATGAATGTGAACCGGATTACGGCAAATTCCAAGCCAATTGGGATTCTGGGCAGTAAATACTGTATGAATGCAGATTTGACAGAGGAGGAGAAGGCCCGTATACCGCAGATTTCCCCCAATTATCATGTATCGGAGGAGGTACAGGATATCCTTGAGATGATCCAGAATACACCTATGCGCACGTTCATGATGCGGGGAGATTCTGGCACAGGCAAGACCATTGATGTTGCCATTCTTGCCAAGGCGCTGGGGCTTCCTTATTATTTTCTGACCTGCTCCGAGGGTACGGACGAGATGGATCTGGTTTCAACCATGATTCCCAATACAAGTGATAAGGTAAAAACAGAACCGCCGGTAATGCCTGATTATGAGGATTTTATGATGGATCCTTCCACAGTTTTGAGTGAGTATACAGGGAGCTATGAGGAGGACGTGGATATTAGTCAGGCATTTGGGAAATTGATGAGCCAGATTTATAAAATCGGATATCAAAACTGCAAAGAACAGAAAGATTTTGTATTGGTGGAATCGGACTTGATCAAAGCATGCCGCCGTCCGTCCGTGTTTGAACTCCAGGAGGCTGCAGTGATAGGAAAGCCGGGGACACTGGTAAAGCTGAATGGTCTGTTAGATGACTGTGCTTCCATTACCCTGGCAGACGGCGAGATTGTCCGCAGGAATCCTGATACCATAATCGTCTTAACCACCAACACGGATTATAAGGGCTGTAAGGAAATGAACGAATCAATCCTGTCCCGTATGTGTATGGTTTTTGATAAAAAGGAACTGACGTCTGAGCAGATGAAGAAACGGGTCATGGTGAAGACTGGCTGTAAAGACGAGGTCATGCTTTTGAAAATGGCAGAAACCGTGGAAACAATCAGGCAGTATTGCAGGAAGGAATGGATTCGCGGCGGTGTATGTGGATATCGGGAGTATGAGTCCTGGGTTTGGGCATACATGGTGACCGGTGATGTGTTAAAAGCGGCAAAATCCACAATTTTAAGCAAAGCTGCCTCTGATAGAGAATACCGGGATGAGATTTATGAAAATTGCATTAAGGTGAGCTATTCTGAATATTCGGCAGCGGCATAAGGAAAAGGAGACTTTATGAGTGAAAAAGGTTATGACCGTTTAAGAATCCGGGAAATTAAAAATAAGATTAGTAATAAGCAAGTTTTTACATCCATGCCATTTATCCATAACATGGAGAAACTGGCAAACTCCTTGGTCTGGAAGCCGGGAAAAAGACTGAAGGTTTCAATGGGCTGGAATACAAGCCCGTCAGCAACAATTGCCGTTACGGGTGGAAACAGCGTGTATATCAATGCGGCAAATCCGATTACAAGGAGCTTTCCAACAAAGGAATTAAAGACGGACAGTCTGGTGGGATTATTGGGACATGAATGCGGCCACCAGAAATACACTGCCTTATATTTGCGAAAATTATATGGAAAGGGGTTTGCAGAAGGGAAGATATATCCCCGGCCGCCAGTGCCGGGGAATGAAAAAGAGAATGTGGCTCTGGAGGAAATAAAGCAGTTCCTTCAGGACGGAGATAAGGCGGCAATATCTGTGATTACAGAAACCGCTTTACGCATCAATAACATACTGGAGGACATTTACGTTGAAATGCGCATGTGTGATGAATACCCAGGCAGTATCCGGAGAGGTATTTTAATGAATGCGAACCGACATATAGAAAAGCTGCCAACCGTCACCCAGGAGATACAGCGGCAGGATCATGGACTGGCAATTATCTTAAATCTGATTTTAGGATATGCCAGAGCTGGAGAAATTAACAACTGGGAAGGCTATACCGGAGATTATCTGGACTGTTTATACGACTGCGCGGAGATTATTGATGATGCAGTGGTGAACGTGGACAAAGTAGAACGCTTCCGCGCCGCCAATCAGGTGATATTAAAAATCTGGAATTATATGAAAAATTTGATTGAGCTGCTTCATGAACAGGAGGCTAAAAAAATTCCTTCCAATGGAGAGGAGAATTGTGAAGAACCTGACAGTGAAGAAAAATCTGGTAATAAAGAAAGCGCAGACGGTGATGCAGATACTGGAGGGGAGAATGGTTCTTACAGCCAGGAGGAATCGGATTGCGGGGATAATTCCTCCGTTCGTGAAAACTCCGATTGTGAGGCTGATTCTGAAGGTAATAATGACTCTGGTAATGAATCGGAGCCAGAAGGCCAGAACGATGGAGAGGAAGACGATATTTTAGTACGTGTATTTTGTAATGTCGTTGCTCCGAAACCGGATATGGAAGAATGCGAAGAAACTGAGGAACTGCCGGAAGGCTGGAACGGTATATGGGAAGAAGAGGAGGAACATATAGATGAAGAGAAGAAAGATGATGACCAGAACTGGGAAAATAAAGAAAAATCAGATCTGGAAGGAGACGGAACGGAGCAGGAATATCCAGAGGCAGTGGAAAGTACCGCAGAAGAGGATACTGACCCACAGGACGAGGATGCAAAAGAAAATCTGTTAAGAACATTTTTACATATATTTCGTAATAAATCAAAACCGGAAGTCACAGATCAGAAAGGCGGCCGGTTTGAAGGAGAAAGTATCTGCGAAGAGGTAAATGGGGAACGGTTTGTTAAGTGGGATAACGATTACGATGGAAGCGGATATTTTGATGCTGCGAAGGACATGAACCGGGTGCTGTATGACTTAGCCGAGGAGAAGTATGAAAAGGAGCAGGAAAAGAAACTTATCAAAGCTATAAGCAGCCAAGCAGAAAATATGGATTTCGGGTATGCACATGCAGACTGTAACATTGTTGTCCATCGGCTTGAGAATGTTCCGGTCCAGTGCAGGCGTATGTACGATAACCTGTCGCCAGATATTTTGAAAACTGCGAAGCGGCTGAAGGAAGAGATGTGGGAGATTATCTATCCGGAAGAAGATGGAATGGAGAAGAACCTGCCTATGGGGAAAAAGATAGACAGTTCCCGGCTTTACCGTCAGGACAAAAAAATCTTTATGAACCGTAGGGCAGTTGAGGAGGAACGGCAAGCGGCAATCGCGGTGCTTATTGATGAGTCCTTATCCATGGCATATGAGGACCGGATTACCTTCGGGCGTCTGACTGCTCTGATTCTCTATGATGTCTGCATAAATTTGGGAATCCCGGTTATTGTCTATGGACATTCCACTAGCTATAACGACTTTTATACAGAGGAAACAGTAGACTTGTATGCCTATGCTGAGTTTGATTCCGTAGACGGAAAGGACCAATATCGGATTATGGATATGTCTCCAAGAGGCAGTAACAGGGATGGCGCAGCAATCCGCTTTGTGGCAGAGCGCCTAAAAACCAGGCCGGAAGAACTGAAAATGCTGTTTCTTGTATCGGACGGGCAACCATCTGGACTTTATTACGGCGGGGATTTAGCCAAGGAAGACTTAAGGACTTTAAAAAGCAATCTAAAACGGCAAGGAATTTTACTTTTTGCTGCAGCGATTGGGGATGACCAGGAAGTGATTGAAGAAATATATCAGGACGGTTTTTTAAATATTTCGGATATCTCCAAACTTCCTGTCCGCATTGCAAAGAAGATTCTAAGTTATCTAAGATAGGAGAAATTAAATGGCACAAAATGAGCAACGGGACTGGAAGAATGAAGTATCGAAACAGATTGTCGTTTATAAGACAGATAAGAAGCTATTGGAGCTGAATGACAAGTTAAAGCCGGCCTCCAAACTTTTCCCGGCCCATATACATGCAATGGGAGAGGAGGCGGAGGAGGGGGCCCGCTCTTTAATTCAGATAATCATGTTGGATTACAGTAAAGGGAAGGGAGAGAATACTATCAGCGTTAGCGCACATATTAATCCGGAAGAAGCCAAGTTCCTTTATTCTAAAAATTTTTGTGGGGCATCATATGTTGACTTTACCCAGGAAAAGATTTTTGGCGACCCGGATGAGGCTGGACATAGCAAAGTGACCAAATTGTCCATCAAAAGGTTTGACACAGACGCCAAGGGCGAGAAACGCCGATATCCATGGATTGCGGATATTGAAAACGGAAGAGGATTTGCAGCCCATAATTCTAATGGCGGAACCTACTGTAAAAAGGATTCCTATATCTGTGATGCCCGTGTATCCGTCAACATTAATGATGTGGACATGTTCAAGCTGTTTGCAAAAGCAGAAGCCTGGATTCGCGTGTTTGAGCAGGGGCAGGCATTTAGAACCTGCTTAAGCAATTTTTTCAACAAGCTATATCTGTTGGTAAAGAAAGAAATATTGGGGCAGACCGACGTGATTATCCGCCACATAGATGAGTCAGATGAGTGGGAAGAGGATTCGGCAAGTAAAAAAGTAGGCTAAGCAAAAGACATGGAAAATAAAATGCGCCTTGATTTACAAAAAAGGTAGTGTGCCAGATATGTAATGGGTAAAGGAGGGCATAGCCATGACAAACAAGGAAATTCGGGAAGAAATGATGCTGCAGATTGAGCAGCTGAAAACCATTAATATCCTTAACCGCTTAGGGATGCACAACAAGGACGAGGAGCAGACAAAAGTAGAGATAAAGAGCCGGATAGAAGAACTGTATCAGCAGTTACTGGAGGAAGATGCGTAGCGTACATACGACAGTAGGAGGTAAACAGAATGTCGGTAGTAGGTAAAATTGTAAAAAGCAGGGGTAGATTTGTTTTTTATTATGGGGTAAGTTTTGGTGAAGGAAAAATTATGGTACAAAGTAAAAAATTAGATGGGATAACCGCAGAACATATACGGCTGCTGGGAATAGAACGTTCCGCAAAACGGTTATATGGCTATTATGGACAGGGATATTACAAAGGACGGTTTGCAATCCTAAAACCAGTTTTAGAAGATATCTTTTACAGATTGGATGATGTTTTTTATGCTTGGAACCTGATTGATGACTGGCTCTGGAAGCTGTATGATGAAGCGATAGACCTGGATCATTTTGCGTTCGGATTAATTCAATTTTTTAACGGCCGTTCTGATGCAAAGCAAATATCTCGTTTTTCATGTAGAACTGTAAAAGGTCAGGAGCGGAAACTGAATTTTCTTGAAGCTTCCCTTGAAGAAATGGGAAAAACAGAAGATCTCTGTATGATACGGCTGATGAAGGAAACAGGAATCCGGATTGGGGATTTAGAAGATATCAAGTGGGATAATATTCAGTTTCCATATGTTTCAGGGGTAATGATAAAGAAAACAGGGTCTCTTTATCCAGTTACCCAAATTAGTGAAAAAACAAATGAACTGTTAAAGCAGCTAAAAAGAAGAGACGAGAAAGTCTTTCATAGAAATCAGTTTTAATAATTATCCCCTACATTTGCCGTGAAGTATGGTATAATCTTCAGATATTACGAAGGAAAATTTATATGAACCTGGAGAAGCATATGAAAATTGCCATATTGGATGATTGCTCTGCAGACATCAGATTTCTGGAAACGCTTATTTGGGAGAGCAATGTAGATAACGCGATTATTTTTGACGATTGTTGCCTGGCAAAAGCGGAATTTTATGAATTTGCTGACGGTGAAACGTTGCTTGCAGAATTCAATGCGTTTGATATTATTTTTTTGGATATACATCTGGGAACAGGCATGGACGGATTACAGACTGCGGAAAGAATCCGGGAGCGGGATACGGAGGTTATGCTTGTTTTTTATTCTGCCAGTGACCTTCCAGGCAGTAGGATTGCCAGATACCAACCTGATGGTTATCTGGTAAAACATTCAGCCGTGAAAGAACTAAAATCAGCCGTGAGTCGTATTATGAATAAGGCCATGAAAAAAAAGGCGGATCCTAAAGTGGTTGTTTCCTATGATGCAAGGCTTTATGTGTTACAGGCATCGGAAATCTTATTTATATCGATTTTTGAAAAAGGGAGCGGGATCTGGCTGACGAAAGAAGGGGCATCTAAAATACTAAGGATTCAAAAAAATCTTATCATGCAGAGTGAACCTGATATAAAAAGCAATATCAAATTAGAAGAATATTACAGGCAGCTTAAGGATGATGGATTTATATACGGGAAAAAGAGCTACATTATTAACGCCCGGTATGTAATCGCTGCCAGACCGGATTCTGTACTTTTGAGCGGCGGTCTGGAACTTTCCGTGGCGCGGTCCAGAAAAAAAGAATTTGACAGTGCGTTAGGTGAATACTGGGGTGTGAAATATTATCGAGGAGGAAGAAAAACTGGTGATGACAGAACAAGTGGTATATGAATTAATGATGTACTGCAATTGTATATTTGCAGTGTTCCTGCTTTTTGATTTGTTTAGGGCACTGTTTCCATTATATGAGAACCGAAGGTATGTTCGGCTGCTGGAGATGATGGGATGTATAACAGCTATTTTCTTAATCAATTTGGCAAAAAATCCACTTGTTAATTTAATCTGTGTCCCATCTCTTTATTTCCTGTATGTCTGGCTGGTTTTTCGTACCCGGTGGAAATCGAGTATTGTATATGTGGTGCTATTTTATGTGATTATCGCCATAAGCGAATTTGCATTTCTCCACATCTATAAGTTGTTGGGTGTCAATATGACCAGACTGGGACTGCCACGGTTCCTTTTATTAATCACACAGGATACATTTCAGTTTACTATTATACAGGTGGTGAAAAAGCAGTTACAGATTCCCTATGGGGAGGAGGGTTACCACTATACGAAATATTTTCTGATTCTTCCCGTGGCTTCTTTCGTATTGCTGAACAGCTTGCTTGTACCGTCCGTGAATCCATATGGTTATCTCTTAATTGTGGCTGGGAGTATATTGCTTATTCTAAGCAATATTGTGATTTTTATAACCATGGAGAGGCTTCTGAGCGCGCAGCGCACCATGAAGGACCGCGAGATGATGGTGATGAAAACAAAATTGGAGGAGAACCATTATCGGAGAACGAAGGAAATTGAACAGATTTATGAAGAGTATATATGTGGAACGATTCATATTCTTGAGGCCGTTGCTTCAGAAGAAAGGGAGAATATAGCACGGTTTGCATATGAGGCTGTCAGACTATTGGAAAAAAGGCCATTGGTTCAGCCGGAACCTTTAAATGACGCAGTCCTAAGTGAAATCATTGCCAATCGGAGTATGATGGCGAGAAAATTGGGGGTAAAATATCAGTTGGATATCCAGACGGCTGTGGAGATTGAATTCATCTGTGAAGAAGACAAAATCCAGATGTTCGGAAATCTGTTGGATAATGCGCTGGAAGCGGCTGCCTCATGCGAGAATGGATATGTGTCTGCCAGTCTGTATAGGGGGAATGAATCCATTGTGATTTTCCGCGTAGAAAATAGCTTTAAACAAGACAGGAAAAAAAGCAGAATATTTTTAACCCAAAAACAGGATGAAACAGGAAAAGGAATTTGGATTGATAAGGTTGAGGAATTGTCTCACAAATATAATGGGTTGTTAAAAATTACTAAAAACGAACAGTGTTCTTTGGCAATATTGGTTCTATCATGCATAAAGGATATAAAAAATCATAACTAAAATTTTGGTTTTCTCTTGATTTTTTATAGTTAATCATGTATGTTAAAAAAAAAGAATGGAGGATTTTTAGATGAGAAAAACAATACGTAATGCTATGATGAAGGTGAAAAAGCAAAATTGGACCATGCTTGCGCTGAATGCAATCGCCCTGATGATTGTAATACAGAATGTGAACGTGGCCTGCGCATGGGTAGATCACCAGCCGGAGATTCCAGAAGAAGCAAAACGGTTCAGAGCGTTTTAGAACAGGGTACATAGATCAATGATTGAAAAGCTGGCTCAAACTCTTGTGGCATGGCAGATGGAAAGGAACTACCTCAAAGAGAAGGACCGCGGCCTGTATACCTACGCTTACGAGCTGTTGTTGGGGCAGATGGTCAATTTTCTGATTGCTTGTATTCTGGCGGTCGTGTTCCATGCTTATCTGACCGTGTTAATATTCCTGGTAGCGTATATTCCCCTACGCTCTTATGCCGGAGGCCATCATGCGGAAACAAGCGGCATTTGCACCGTTGTGTCCGCCGCAATCCTATGTGTTGTCTGCGCTGTGGCAAAGCTGATTCCGTTGCAGTCGTTTATATGGGTGAGCCTTGCGGCTTTGGCTATAAGCGGCTTTATGATTTTTTCCTTTGCGCCGGTGGATAGCCACAGCAGACCGCTGGATGAGCAGGAAAGAAAGCGTTACAGGAAACGCAGCAGGGTGATATGGGTGGTCGAGACGCTGATATGGGTGGGCTGTTACTGTGTACAGTTCTGGACTGTCGGCATGGCAGTTTCGCTGGCTCATCTGGTGGTGTCTGGGATGCTATATGCCGGAATGATTAAAAACAGAAGGCTGCAAAAGCAGGTGTAAAAAAGAAACAGGCGTTGTATATGATATTACATATGCAGCGTCTGTTTTTTGTGTATAAAAAGCCTTTATTGGGGAGATATATGGTTCTTTATAAAGTTGGGGAAATTAAATAACAGTAGGAGTTAAACTATGCTTTTGAGAGGTGTCAAAGGCCATGGGAATACAAAATCACGGAAATAAGTGTCATTTTTTGGAAACCATATTGCATAATGTCTATATTTGTGATAATTTGACGGCAACAACATACAAAAAAATAAGTAGTGTAATCCATATGAAGAAGGAAAGTGAACGTACAAGAGAGGATGGTGTGAATGAACAGGTTTGGAAAGCTCTTTTTTGTGGCGGCGGTCGTGCTTGTCCTGCTGTCCGGTTTGGGTCCGGCTGCTTACGCAGAGGAAACAGCTCAGGCAGACCAGGCCCAAAAAGGCGAGGTGGTATTCCTGTTAGATACCAGCGGTTCCATGAAGAAACAGGACAAGGACCGTCAGGCGATTGATGCCATCCGTCAGACAGCCTACTCCCTTCCCTCCACCTACTGCACAGGACTGGTGGCTTATAACACTGAGATACAGGCAGTATCAGCGCTGGGAACTGGCATGGATCAAATCGAAACCGTCCTTGACTCTATCCGATATTCCGGCTATACCAATGCCGGAGAAGGGTTGAGCCAGGCGGTAGGGCTGTTTACAGAGGCACTGGACGTACAGAGGTATATCATCATGCTGTCCGACGGGGAGATTGATATGCCCGACAGTGCTGCAAGGGAGGTTTCCCGTGCATTGTATACCCAGGCGGTGGAGCTGGCGAAGGAAAAGGGCATAAAAATCTGTATCATAGCAGTGGGAAATGAGCTGAATAATCCCAGGCTGCACATCTTCGACGGAGCGGAACAGACGGACGGGGCCATTTACTGGGAAGGGCAGTCCGGCACATTGTTGCAGATTATGAACAAGATTGTGTCCGACCGGCTGGCATTTCCCAGGAGTCCCATTGGGGTAACTGATGCCAATGGAGGGGCTGTTGCCGTGGAGGTTCCGACTGGAACTGACCGTATGAAGATTCTGATAACCAGTGATAATGGGCTGGGTACCGTAACGGCAGATTATCAGGCAAAGAAGGGACAGGTAATCACAGGCAAATGCTTTGCGGTATTGGACATGGAGCGGCCGGTGCAAGGAAGTGCTGAAATCTTTTTTCAGGCACCGGATTCATCCAGTGTACAGGCATACTTCCTCACAGAGTTTGTTGTAGAGCCCCGGCTCACGGTAACGTACCGAATCGAGGAGATTTCAAGAACCACAAAGGAGATTAAGAAGAACGTGCCGCCCCAATATGAGCATTATGCCGATGTCAGCATTGAACTGGCAGATACTGGGGGGAACCATGAAAATATATGGCAGGCCAGTTCCTTAAACGGTCATGAGATTACATACACACTCAATGGAAAAACCTTCAGTGGGACGATTCAGGACGGCAGGGTTCAGACAACGGTGCCAGCCGATGGGATTGATGCGGCGGAGGTATCCATTGACACCGAAAGCTTGGAAGGGATTTACCACATAAAACAACCAGTCACGGCTGAAATCATGAAATACCCGGATCCGGCATTCGTGCCCATTCTGGATTACCGTCCCCTGTGGGGAATTCTGGGAACGCTTGCCATAGCCCTGTTACTGATTATGGGACTGTGGATCAGGAAAAAGAATACGACACTCATTTATGTCGCACAGTCAGCGGCGGCGAAAGAACCAGCCAGAAAGATGGAGACAAAAGCCTGCTCCTACACCGGAAAATTCAATCTGTACGTGGTCAGGACGGCGGACGGCAGGGATGTGCCGCCCCAGACCTACCGGCTGTTTGGCCATAACAGCAAACGGATGACGCTGGAACAGATACTCTCTTCCTGTAAAATCAAACTCGGAAAGATAGGAGCAGAGGACATCATCTTTTATCCAGGACCGGACCATTCCGTTATCGTCATGGATCAGTCGGAACGCTGCACGGCGCTGCGGGGAATGGAAATCCTGAAAAAGGGAATGGGGTACCCCATATTTTACGGGGATAAGGTCACCATTACCTTTGAGGATGAGGCCACGGAGATGGAAATCCATTACAAAAATCTAAAACCCAGCGAAAGGGAGGTATAGATATGCAGGGAACCGTGATAACGGGCAGGGGGAAAAGCCCGCCGGGAAGAGGAAACCCCGATTTTTTTAAATGGCAATTATATTCCCGAATCCGTGATGGATGACGAGGACGCGCACACCGCCGTCTGAGTCCGCCGGCGTGTGCTTATCCTTTGCATAGTGACAAAAAGGAGGAACAAGCAACATGGGAAACGTGATTAAACAGACCAACCGGACCCTGCTGATGGAGCAGATTAATCCGGAGAAACCGGACTTCCTTACCGTAGTGGGGGATGTCAGGGGCCTGGAGAGCCTGTCGGATGACAAAATCAAGGAGATTAACGATCATCTGATGGTGCGCAGCTTTGATGAGGTGATTGAGAAGTTCAGCCCAACAGTGTATTGTTATTTCAATGCCAATAACCAGAAGGTAGTCTACCAACTGGACAAACCGGAAGGCGTGCCGGAGGAAATGCTGACGGAGATTCCCTTAAACCGGCAGAACGAGTTCATGGGAATGCTGATGTCCATGGTGGACACCAAGCGGTCCGAGGGAACCATCAATGTGGACTTCAAGTTCGAGAGGCTGACGGACATGATTTCTCCCAGGAAGGTGATGGACGCCATCAGGCAGAACAGGAAGGAACTCCAGTATACATATGGCGAGTATGCCAAGCTGGATGAGGGAGATCCAAAAAAGCTTGATATTGCAGATAAGCTGAATGTGATGTTTGAGGAGGCCAGTGCCAACTACAATAATGTGATGGCCATGCTGCCGTTGGCGATTGAGGACACCAAGACCCGTCTCTTACTAGGGGATAGGGGGGATAAAAAGGATAACACGCCCCTTGCCCTGGGTGTCCTGAGCATGGGGGAAGGCGGGGAACTGCGGATTCTGGAAGCTCCCAAGGTGGAGACCACCGCACTGGCAACGGTCGATGACAATGTGAACACGGGCCTGATTGAAGCCCTGAAGGATGACTATGAGGCCATCAGCGGGGAGAGCAACGAGTACGTGGAGGCCCTGGTGGCCAGGACCTTCTGTCCTCTGGCATCCACCATGGAAAGCCGGATTGACAAGGAGATGGAGGTTGCCAACTATAATTCCTACCTGGAATTCTACAAGGAGTCCAAGGATGCCTTTATCCAGACGGTAAAGCCCCTGATAGAGAAGCTGCTGGGAATCTGGTGCTTCTTTGAGCAGTACCCAAAGAAAATCAAAGGGATGAAGCCTTCCCTGCTGGTGACAAACATTTCCAATGAGATGCTGGCAAAATCCAGCAATATCTCCAGGCTCATCACCTTCTTAAACACCACCAATGCAAAGAATGACTTTACCAACACCGTATGGTATTCCATTATCCCGGACGTGTCCCTGGACCAGTACAGCAAGATGAAGCTGACCAGGGAACGTTTCAAGGGCAACTCAAAGACGGAAAAGACCGATGTCAACAGTGTGGAATCCCTGACACGGCTCCTGGATGTATTCAAGGACTATGGGGTGCAATGCTTTTTCAGCTATGAGGCTGATGACAGCACCACCTTCAATGCCCTGGCTACGGAGGGAATTGAGAAATATGAGGACCGCTGCGCCTCCCTCATAGGTAAAGCCTTCAGCGAGTATGCTATCCCCTGTATCCCCAACTTCACCATCATCCCCAAGGACAAATCAGGGGTGGTCCTGGACAGCCGGATGGTCATCAACGACGATATGGTAGAGCTGTCCAAAGAAAAAGAAGACATCATGAAAATCTGGATTGACGGCGTATATGTGGGTGCAGCCTATGTGGCCGCCGGAATTGTGGCAGCCTACCAGTGCCCGGAATACCTAAAGGATAAGTTCGCAAAGGCCAAGGTGGACCCGGAGCTGCCGGGCGTGCGGTTTGACATTGAGGCCGATGACCATGGTTTGGTTGCCTACACAACCATGGCGAAGGAAATCACTGGATTTACCAATAGTATTAAAAATGATATCAACCGGAAAAATTTCGGGTTTGTGTTCAGTTCCGAGAACGCAGCCTACAAGGGATATGACATCACCAACATCATGGTCTATAAGGCCAGGAACCTGATGTCGGACGGATACATGTTTGAACCCATCTACAAGACCCAGGTGACCAACTACATTGAGCGGGTCATGCGCCACGGGACAGGGGATTTCAAGGAGGACTCCATCGTACAGTTCTTCAGCAATAACCCAAACAGCCAGAAGAGCCAGTGGCTGTCCAAGAAGGAATATTTAAACGGTGTCCTGGGCAAGGGGGACGACATCGACTATATCATTGACGAGGAGAACGGGTACTGTACCCTGAACATTACATTTAATGGGAATGTGAAGAATCTGGAGGTTGAGATCAACCGTTTATCAGCCAACAAGGCATAATGCCTTTGGGACGGGAGTGACAGCAGGCTCTCGCCATAAAACAACACATCTATGAGGAAGAAAAGGAGGAATCATTATGGGATTTCGCATGAAAATCACCGGAGGACCAGAGGACATCGTGTTTGACGAGAGAAGCATTACCAAAGTGGACTTTAATTCCGCATCCTCAATGGACTCTAATGCAAGAGCAACGGATTTCGGGCTGACTGTAAAGGTATGGGGCAAAATGCTCTATAAACTGGGAGGGGAAGGAAATGACCCCACCCTGGGCCTGGCCAAATGGTCCCAGGTGCCGTCAGAGAAGGCAGACTGCTACCGCAGCGCTGAAATCACAGTTGTATCCGCCGGCCAGGTGGTACGCCAGTTTACGCTTCCGAACGCCTTTGTAATGGAGTACAGCGAGGCAGAGGATGATGAGAGCGGCGTGGGAACGTTCTACGTCCATATGAAACAGAAAAAGGACGAGAATGCGGCAACTAAGATTGAAGGCGGTTTTGGCGGCGAATAAACCAGGATTGAAAGGAGGAAATGAGACATGTCATACAGAGTAAGCGTAGAAGGAATTGAAAGTTTTGAGATAGCAAAGGAATGCGTCCGCAGCGTGAAGTTCAGCACGGATATCCCGCTGGATTCCAATGCCAGGACCAAGGATGTGGGAAGCACCCTGACCATTACAGGAAGAATCTTAACCGCAGTGGACGGCGACCCCTTTGACAGTACCAGGAAACTGGCGTTATGGTCAGCAGTTCCGGCTGAGAAGTCGGACTGCTACCGCAAGGTGACCGTGGAGCATGTGGCTGCCGGGATCATGGAGAGGAAATACTTCTTCCCCAACTCCTTTGTCATTGATTACAAGGAGGATTACGGCGATGTGGAGGGGACAGGTACTTTTACCCTCGTTCTCAAGCAGAAAAAGGATAAGTTAGCCAATATCACAGTGGAAGGCGGATATCCGGCCGCATAAAAGGAAATGGGGCGCGTCCGTGGCAGGGCGCGCCGTTTTCCATTAAAGAAAAAGGAGGCTGGGATGGAGCCAAATTATTACAGTGTATTAGGCGTAAAAGAAGATGCCACTGGCGAGGAGATTAAGAGGGGATATCGGAAAATAGCAAAGAGATACCATCCTGATTCAAATCCAGGGGATTTGGAGGCAGAAAAGAAGTTTAAGGAGGCCGCCCAGGCATACGCCGTTCTGGGCGATGAGGAAAAGCGCAGGGAATATGACAAGGAACAGGCAGCGGCAAAAGGGACGGGCCGGAACGAAAAAGAGCCGACAGGGGGAAAGAGTGGTACCCGGAAGCCGGCGGACTTTGACTTTAACAATATGTCCTCAAACTTTGAGCAGTTCTTTGGTTTTAAGCCGAAGAGCAGCCAGGTGGATGGGGAAAAAATTAATCCAAATAAGAAAACAGAAGCAAATCCAATTGATATGACGGAGATGTTTGAACGATATATGGGAATTAAGAAATAGGGGAGAAAGGAAAAGAGGAATGAAAAAAAGGGTACTGGATCTTGCAATTGTCTGTCTCAGCCTGGCGGTCATGGGAATTGTGCTGTTGTATCCGGATCAGGTTACATGGCGGGAGCCGATCCTGATTACTGCCGGTGCATTAACAATCCTGTTTCTTTTGATGGCAGGGAGGGATACAAGGGACAGGAAGATGATAACAGAACAAAGGGATTTAAGCCAGCCGGGAGAAAAAGAGCTGATTACGGAAATCGTGCTGTTAAGTGAGGAGGACAGGCCGTTAATGACCTGGGACCTCTACGGAAAAACAGCCATGGTCATCGGACGGGATGTGAAAGAAAACCAGGTGGATATTGATTTAGGGCAGAGCGCCTACGCTAGTATGGTAGATATAGAGCACGCAGTGCTGAATTACTCTGCCGGAGACTGGTATGTAGAGGATCTTGGAAGCACCAATGGAATCAGTGTGAAAAAGGCCGGTGACGGCAGGGTATATAAGCTTTCCAGGGATACCCCCTGCCGCCTGGAGCGCGGTGACTGTTTATATATAGGGCTTAACCGTCTGCTGTTAAAATAAGAGTGTTTTCAAAGAGATGGGATTACCGGCCAGGCCGGATAGAAGGACATAAAAAGAAAAGGAGCGAGACATTATGAGCAGCAATCTGATCCGGTGCCAGAATGGGCATCTGTTTTCATCCAGGAGACATGGGACCGTGTGCCCTTACTGTAATATTGAAACCGCAACAAAGGAAAAGAAGGAGGCCGGGGGAAAAAGCGAAGAAGAGCTGGAGGAGTTGTTATTTGCCCAGGATGTATCCCCGGTATGCGGCTGGCTGGTCTGCATCTCCGGCCCCAGACAGGGAAAGGACTACAAAATTAAATCCGGGAAAAACTTCATCGGTCGGGCCGATGACATGGATATCCAGGTGTTAGGGGATAACCAGATCTCCCGGAGAAACCATGGAGTCATTGTCTTTGACCCGAAGAAAAAGGAAACTGTGCTTTTACCGGGGGATAGCAATGGGTTGGTGTACCATAACGAAGCGGCAGTTTACACGCCTACGGTTTTAAATTCCTATGATGTGATTGAGATGGGTGAGAGCAAATTTGCATTTGTACCATTCTGTGGGGAAAATTTCATGTGGCAGGATAAAGGGAATACCAACCCTGCAATAGAAGGATGACAGGAGGGGTACTATGACGATTCCCGAAGTAATCATAGCAATTTTAATCTTATCCTGTATCATACTTTTGGCAGGCAGGGTCCGGCTGGAGGCTGCTTCGATAAAAAGGAAACGCATGGGATTTTGTGAAACCGGTGCTTCCAGGACGATTGGGGACCGGGAGGTGCAGGAGGATGAATTCGGCATTACGGAAACTGAGGAAGGCCTTATGGCGGTCCTGGCTGATGGGATGGGAAAGCACTATGGAGGAAAAATAGCCAGCCGGACCGCAGTGCAGGTGTTCCTGGATTTATTTGAGGACCGTAACGCTTTTTATAATCCCCAGTATTCCTTCCGGAAAGCCTTCCAGGGAGCCAACAGGGAGATTTTAAACCAACTGGAGGAAAACCAGGGAAGTGCTTCCGTCGGAGCGGCGATAATAAAGGACCGGAAGCTTTATTATGCGGTAGTAGGAAACGTAAAAATCGCGGTATACCGGAACCAGGAGCTGGTGCCGGTCAGTTCCGGTCATACAATTGGTGTGCTGGCAAAGCAGAAGTATGAAGAGGGCAAGCTGACAAGGCAGGAAGCGGCCAGCCTGTTGGACCATCACAGGCTCTATAACTTTGTCGGCCGGGATGGGTTCCGGGATGTGGAATTTTTTGATACCCCCATAGCGCTCCATGGAGGGGAATACGTGCTGCTCATGTCCGACGGGCTTTATGAGACAGCCCGCTGGAAGGACCTGGAGGAATGCCTGGAAGGGGATGGGAGCTGCCAGGAGAAAGCGTACCGGCTGGTGGAGTTGGTAAACCAGAGTGAGGAAGAAGAAAAGGATAATGCAGCGGTTGTATTGATACAGGTTAACGTATGATGTTTATAATCACCGGGGGCAGGACGCAGGAGGAAATCACAGGATGAGAAAACAGAACAGCACATTTAAGACCGCTTTTATTTCAGAAGCAGGTTCCGGACTGGAAAATAATGATTATTTTGCCTTTGTGGAACTGGAAAAATATGCGTGTTATGTCATTGCCGACGGGCTTAACGACCTGCCGGATGCGGAAAGTGCCAGGCTGGCTACCCAGACCATTATCCTGGCCTTTGAAGAGCACCCATCCATAAAAAAGCGTGCGGTCCTTTCTTATCTGGAAGCGGCAAATAAAGCCCTCCAGGGAGCGGACAGCAGGGAAAAGCTGAAAGCTTCCGTCACAGTCGTGGTCACGGATTATGCAAAGGCCCGTTATGGATATGCAGGAAATACCAGGCTCCGCTTTTACCGGGACGGGGCGGTAAAAGAGCAGACAACAGATATGTCCCTGGGAACGCAGCTCATAAAAGAAAAGGAATTACCGGAGGATGCCTTATCCAGGCATGAACAGCGTAATAACCTGCACACCTGGCTGGGGCAGGGCCTGGGGTTCCGGCCTTTTGTATCGAAAAAGATTAAATTGGTAAACGGTGATATTTTCACCCTTTATAGCAGGGGGATCTGGGAAAATCTCGACAATGGAGAGTTGGATGATGTATTTTCTGAGGCAAAGGATGAGCCGCAGGAAAGCCTGGATAACATAGAGGATCTCCTTTTATCCAAACAGCCGGGAGATCTGGAGAACTACACCTGTGCGGCCATCTTTGTGGACAAGGTATTTCTGGATCCTAACCGGAAGCGGCGTATAAAAAAAATCATTACCATGACAATCGTGGTTCTGGTGGTAGTGCTGGCTGTGAGCCTGGTCGTGTGGCTGCTGTACCGGCAGCGGCAGAAGAGGGTGGAGGATATGGAGAGGCGCTATTCCAATATGATTGAATATATCCAGGATGATAACTTTTTACGGGCAAAGGAAGAATGCAGCGAGGCATTAAAGCTGGCGGAAAAGTTGAAAATAAAGAAAGAAATTCAGGAGATTTCGGATTACCAGAAGCTGATTGAAGCTGTGAATGCAGCCGATGACGCATACAGCGGTGGAAAATACGGGGATGCCCAGGCTGCCTATGTGACGGCAAAGGAGCGTTCACGGTATGCGGACCGGGTGGCTGATGAGTACATAGATAAGCAGCTCTCCCATATCACCGACTATTTGTCTGTATTTGACTATATCCAGCTAGGTGACACACTGGTAGCTCAGGGGGATTTTGAGAGGGCCGAAGAGAAATACCTGCAGGCGAAAAGCCTGGCAACGAAAACTTATTTTGAGGATGGTAGGAAAGAGGCCATGGAAGCTATGGAAGCCATGTATGCCAGCCGGGAGAAGGCGGAGGAAGCCGATACCCAGGAGGCGAAAGAAAAGGCGTCTAACGAAACAGGAGCCACCCAGCTTGCCTCTGATGGAGATAAGGCGTTTGCGGAAGGGGATTATGAGGGGGCCAAAGCTTATTATGCCATGGCGCTGGAAAAGTACCAAGCGTTAGGAGATGCTGCCCATGCTGATTTGCTGCAGACAAAAATTGAATCCAGTAACCAAAAGTCTGAGGAGAATAATCAGAAAAAGCAGCAGGCAGATGATTTTGTACTGGCAGGCAAGGGACAGGAGGCGGCAGGGGATAAGCTGGAAGCCAAAAAGCAGTACCTGTTTGCAAAGAACCTGTATAAAGAACTGAAGTTGGATGACAAGGTGGTGGAAGTGGACGGCCTGATTGAAGTCCTGGAAACTGCCATGGAACAGGAAAAAGCAGAAACGGAAAGCCTGGAGGCGGAGGAAGCGGAAAAAGAAAGGCAGCCAAAGGAAACTGAGAATAACGCAGGGAGTCCGACAAATCCCGGAGAGGAAATAGGGCCTGGAATACCGGTCACACAGTCTCTGGCGGCATAGGTCCTTAAGGAGGATTTAGGAATGGAGAACTGGAAAGACAATAATCTGTCTGCCATCCTGGAATACCCGTTTGATTTTGAGAGATACATGGAGGAACGTTTACGGGAAATTGATGACCTGGATGAAAGGAAGTTTGCTAAAAAATTATTACTGGAGGGACTGGGGAAGGTAATCCGATGCACAGAGGCAAAGTACCAACAGCTGGAGCACAGGGTGTATGAGGAGCTGGAGATTGAGGATAACCAGTATGAGGCGGTCTTAACAATAGTAAAGCGGAGTCATTATGATCCCACCAATGGAACGCTTTTTCCGGTATTTGAGGAGGATTTAGACGAAAAGGTTCTGAAGGAAACATGGTCAGATGGAAGCCGGCGCTGGCTGGGAAGCATTTTTTTGGAAGCATCAGATGACAGGCAAAGAGACTTTCAGGACAGAACGAAATTTACAGGTACGCTGGTTAAGGCTGAAGAAAACAGGTCTGCTGCATTTGAGATCCTGCCGGCAATGCGTTACCGGGAGGTGATGGAAGGACTTTATCTGGTATTCCAGGATAATCATATCCCGTGGGATACCATAAATACCGGATATCTGGATAAGTTCTATGATGTCTTTATTTATATAGAAGGAACGGAACCAGCGCCAGACTCCCTGGAGGAAGTAACGATCGATTTTGAAGAGTATAAAGAGGATGTCCGCTGCGGACTGATCCCTCTTTGGAATTTGGAGTGGGTAACGTTTGACAGCGCTGATTTCATGCTTCCCTGCATCAATGGAATCTACTATGAGCACGAATTTTCCTTAGAGGACAAAGACGAAAAGGATGGTTACTTAATCCAGAGCAACGAGGATATATTAGAAATCCGTCACGAAAAAAATAAGATTGTCATTAAATCCTTAAAGGAAACCTTTGAGAACTGGAAAGCCCTTCATCTTGTCCAAAAGGAAACGGTCCGTTCCCTGGATTACAACGCGCCGCTTCTGACAAACCGGAAACGGGATTCCTTTATCCGGCGCTATGCAGAAAACAGCCGGGTTAAACTTATGACAAAGACTGATTTATTCCGCCGGATTATGGAGCTTGATATCCGGGATTATATTGAGGTGGTAGGGTATGAAATATGTGAGAATGCACGGGATTTCCCAAATACAGAAGGAATGAACTGGTTTGTGAGAGATGAATTGTTTCCGATGGAAAGCCGGAAGGTCCTGCTGTTGAAATTTAAAGAATGGCAGCCAGGCCATTACTTAAATGGGAGCATGGTGCGGTTTGTCATCTCACAGATGCAGCTGGAAATCAGTGAATACCGTTGCGTGGGGGTGATTGCATGAATTACGCGTGGGAAGCTGCGTTAGCTGCGGATCAGGCGGGGATACCCAGGGAGGAAATCCGGTATGTGCCGGTAAACAATGGAAGCCCTTATACAGAGATAACAATGGAACATATTAATAGCCGGGAATTGGGGAAAAAAGACGTGGAAATGAATCCGCTTTACCGGTTTTCCAAAGAGTTTTCAGCCCTGTTTGACAGGAATTTAGAAGGGTATGAAAAGGCGAGGAAAATTTTATTTGATGCTGTCATGCAGTACGTTGTCCAGTTGGATTTGCGTCAGGGACTCTCCAAACAGGAATATGCGCTGCGGTTTCTTTTGAAGGACTTGCTGGAGGGCGTGTGTGGAAGCCAGGCGGCCAGGGTAGCAGCACAGTATGAAAAGGAGAAAATCCGGCGCCTGCTGAGACTGGTATTAAAATTATATCAGTGCGGAAGCTCCATTTATCTTTTCCGGGAGGTCATGAGGTGCATGTATCCGGATTCCCTGGTATATGCCAGCAATGAAGCGGTGCGGCAGGTTCTGGTTTACGTGGGTGTGAAGGAAACGGAGGGAGATAGGGAAAGGCTGGAGTTTTTGGAGGATATGTTCCTGCCAATCAACTATCAGGTGTTTCTGTTTTGGGAACATCATTTTGGGATCATGGATATCGATGAGACTATGGTGATGGATGAAATGGTGTTGTTTTAAAAATGGGCTGTGCCCAGTGACAGGGTGGTAGAAGGAAATGGACAAGTATGGATATGTATTGAAGAGACAGGAAGAAAAAGCTCCGGATAAACGCTACCGGAAAGCAGAACTGGAATTAATGACCACATTCCAGTTAAGGGAGATATGCCGGAAGGAGAAAATCATCCAGGGAGTTTTAAACCCCATGGATAAAGAAGAGTTGGTCCGCATTGTTTTGAGATACCGTGGGGCAGATGAATATTTCCTGATTGAAACACCAGATGAGAGTGGGATGCAGGCGCTGGAACAGGCATTAAAGGGAGCAAGGTTACAGGAAAGGCAGGACATCCGTCTTCAGTGCAGCTCTAAAATCATCGCTTATGATGGGCTCGCCATTGGCTTTTATGATGGACTTACCCTGCCTTATGAGAAAAGCCTGGCTGGAACCAATGCCCTGGTGGTAGGCGGTGATATGACCGTATGCGCTGTTTTAAACGTGGTACCCATAGGAAACCGGACAGATTATTTGTATTTGACAAAAGCAGCCGGCCTTGCCTGCCGTGAGTCCGATGTGAAGAATTACAGCTTATACTGCATGGGACGCCGGGAGTCAGAAATGCTTTATCAGATTTATACGGGAAAATACGATTTCATACCTGAATACATGGAAGTTTACCGCATACCGCTTTTAGATTTCGAGGTAAAAAAGCCGATTCCCTTGTCAATGCCCATCGCTATGGATTTTGGCACCTCCAACACAACGGCTGGTGTTTATTTAGACAATATATACTTTGAAAAGGCCGGTCTGCATGATGGGGAACGGGGACTGCGTGCAAATGACACCAACTACGCCTTGTTCTACGATACATCTGCGGATTGGCAGGAAACCACGATGTTTCCCAGTGTAGTAGGCGTCCAGGCAGTAGAATCCAATGAGCCGAAATTTCTTTTTGGGTATGATGCCATCTGCTTAGCGGATTCCAGCTACATTGACGAGGGATTCTGTGTTTTCTATGACATCAAGCGCTGGATTGGGGATTATGAAAAACAGGAGGAAATCACGGACCGGCAGGGGAGACGGGGATTTGTTTCCCGGAAAGAAATTTTGAAAGCCTATTTTGAATATGTGATTAAAGCGGTCAGGGACCGGTTTAAATGCGGGATTGAGGGCGTCCATATTTCCTGCCCGGTCAAGCAGAAGGCCAAGTTCCAGAAGCTTTTTTCGGAGATTCTCCCGGAATATGCCATAGAGAAGAGGGATATGATTGACGAGGGTGTCTCGGTCTTATATAACACCATATCCGGAATGATCCAGAAAGGAAATTTTGAGGACGGCCGGGAGTACAGGGCGCTGATCATTGACTGCGGAGGCGGAACCACCGATCTTTGCTCCTGTTCCTTCCGTCTCTGGGACAGACGGGTTTCCTATCAGATTGAAATTGACACTTCCTATGAAAACGGGGACACGGATTTTGGCGGTAATAACCTGACTTACCGGATCATGCAGCTGATTAAGATAACCATTGTAAATAAATTGTATCCAGGGCGCTTAATGAAGAGGGAGGACATCCTTGCCGGGTATGATATTGATGTGTTCCGGTATGTGGATCAGTATGGTTCGGAAGAACTATACAGGGAGCTGGAAGAGGAGTACGGGAAGGCAGAGCGTTTCCTCCCCACCCGTTTCCGGGAATTTGAAAACCAGAGCCGGGCGGATTATTACAAAGTGAAGAATAACTTCTATTTTCTGTTTCATCTGGCTGAGATGATAAAAAAGGAATTTTATAATCATGTGGGGACTTTAAGGGTGGCCATATCTTCTCAAGTGATAAATGAGAGTGCTACCACCTGGATACCGGTAGACAAATGGAGAATATCCGGCTATACAGAAAAAGGGCTTGAGGTAATCAAGGAATTCCCTTCTGTATATCTCAGTATTTATGAACTGGAGCTGCTTTTAAAAGCGGATATTTATGGAATCATGAAGCGGTTTATAGAGCGTATGTATGAGGAGGATTTACTGGAAGAGTATTCGATCATTAAATTGACGGGGCAGTCCTGTAAGATATCAATGTTCCGGGATGCCTTAAAGGAGTTTGTACCGGGAAGGACGATTCAGTTTAAGCGGCGAAGCGGAGACCTGACGAGAGATTTTGAGTTAAAGATGACCTGTGTGGATGGGGCGCTCAAATATTTAAAGGACAAGAAGTACGGGTTTGCGGATATCACGATACATACAGCAGAACCGGCGCTTCCTTACCGGATTACCGCTTTTACGCACAGCGGGGAAGAGGTGGTACTCATCCACCGGCTGAAAAGAAACAGCCCAAGCGGCATGATATCCAGGAATATGGAAGACCTTACCCTGAAGCTGTATTTAAAGGACATGGAGGGGAGAGAACGGTATCAGTTTACCTGCTATAGTTCCCTGGCAGACTTTAAGGAAAAAGAATATGAAGAAATCCAGGAGCAGTACGGGGAACATATCCTGCAGGCGGATACGGATGACATCATAGAGCAGGAAGTGAAATTCTTTGTGTGGGCCAGGACGATGGACTGGGCATTTTCTGTGGTGCCGGTGTACCGGAAAGATGGGAAGCTGTACTTAGGGAAAGAGGAGGAGTTCTATTTTGAAAATGATGGCTGGGTGCAGAACTTCTTTGATGGATTGAAGTAGATGAGAGCGGACAGAGAGGAGTAAGAAAATGACTGAGAATGCCAGGAACAAAGCAGCTATTTCAGAAGAAACAATAGAGGAATTATCACGTTATGTTTTGGGTGCGGTTCCTGTCATGGCTAAGATAGACATGACTTCGGAGGAGATGGATATTTACGATAAAATTGGTAAGTATGCCCTGGGCGCCATTCCATTAATGGTTAATCCGAATGATGCAGCAGAAAAGGATAAATAACCGGCGGGCAAAGGAAAGGGGAGGCAGATGCAGAATTTATATCCATTATTTGAACGGAACCGAATCTTAAAGAAGGAACTTCTGTGGTCACTAAGGGATTATTCCTTTTCCCATGTGCAGCTGGAATACCAGGAATACGGTCAGGGCATTCTTCAGGGCTGCCAGATACAGGTACGGGGGAGTCAATTGGCAGTAGGGCCGGGAATAATCAAATATGGTGGGTTTATCTGTTTGATGATGGAAGAACAGCTTATTGAATATGAACCGGCTAAGCAGACCCAATATTTGAAATTGAAAATTGATATGGACAGGAGATCACCAGATTACATTCTTTACCAAATCGACTTGTTCCTAGACCTGAAGGGGAAACAAAACGATAATGAATTTGAAATATGCCGTTTTAATTTACGAAAGGGAGCTCAGCTCAGAGACAAATATAAAGACTTTTCTGATTTGGAGACAGAGTATGATACCATCAATGTTCTCCACGCGGACTGGGGAGGATTAAGAGGATGCTCAATCTCACCTGTGATTACCAGATATTTTGCGGAACTTGTTTTAGAAAATGAAAACAGTCGTTCGGATGACCGATCTTTTTCCTATTTAAGTATGAGCCAGACGGGTGCAGTCCCGATAAAGGTATTGTCAGATTATTGCAGCCGTAGAATTGGTAACTCCCCGGAAGGTATGACGGATAAAGTAAGGCTTTATAAAAGCCTGTGTGTCATTATAGATAATCTTCAGAAGGGAAAAGAGGCAAAGGCCAGGGATAAAAAAGAAAGGCATCGGATTCTTGTGGACTGATTATCTGCAGGTTATTGATGGTTTGGAGGGAGCGCATGAAATATTTTGAGATTCAGGATTCACCGGAGCTAAAATATGCTCCACAGCTAAAGGATTGGTATGGAAGGTTTGATGTGAGAGATATTCGCATTGATACTTTTCCTAAATTACCTGATATGCAATTATTTATGATTGAACCTTCTGAAAATACTATATTTACGGATATTATCCTGTTCCCATTTCTCCTGGTATCACCAATGGTTCAGGGGGTCATTAAAATGTATCGGGAGCGTTGCTTTTTCCGAAAAGTCATATTACTGGATCAGAAGAACCAGGAGTCAGTGCTCTACTATTTGCCTGTGTTAGATGAAACTAGTGATATTCAGATACAGAGAATTCAGTATACAAATGGCAGAGGAGTTCCGGAGATATCCGATATCAAAGGAGAAAAGATTGAACCGGACAGAAATCTTTTCTGGGTTAAAGATTCAAAAAAGAGACATGTTATTTTATCATTGGATATGGCGGAGAGTCTGATTAGACGTGGAATAACTGGATTAGGACTTTGCGAGGTGCAATTATTCAATAAAAATTAGGAGATGATACGATGAGGGAAGAAAGATTGATTGTAAGGCCGTTTGAAGATATTAGGATTCTGGATTACAAGTCTATCCAGGTAGTGAATGAACATGCCAGAGCTGAGGTTAGAGGCCGTGTTCCATTTGAGAGAAGAGAAGATTACATAAAGGTTGGGAAGAGACAGACATGGGCACAGGTAATTGCTCTTTCAGAAGGAGATGAATCTATTGTGTTTTATGGAGTGATTGAACAGCTCCAGATAGAAATAAATGATGGAATCTGTACCGTGGATATTAGTCTGTGTTCTGGTACACAGCTTATGGATTATGAGGAACATATAAGAAGTTTCCAGAAAGAAAATCTTACTTATAGCAGCCTGTTGGATACATGCAGCCAGGGATATGAAGAACCTGCTAAAATCATGACAGAGGGAAAAGGGAGGGAAATCCCCCATTTTATTATGCAATACCGGGAAACAGACTGGGAATTTATCAAACGTCTGGCAGCTATGAACCATACCGTGATTTTTGCAGACTGCTCAACCAGGGGAGAGAAGTATCATTTCGGTATACCTGATAGAAAACCTGATTCAGAGGAGATTCCAGGCGAATACCGGGTTAACTATGATATGCAGGAATATTGGTATAAGAAAAGCCGTGGTTTGACGATCCATACAGAGGATACCATATCCTACATATTGGAAAGCAGGGAGTTCCATAAATTGGGGGAGAGAAGGGTTATAGACGGAAAAGAGACATTTATCTGGAAAATAGAGTGTTCCCTACGTGGAAATGAGTTGTACCACACCTGCTACATGAAGCCATATGCGGGTTTTCAGTCCACCCTTTACAGGAATAAATATATATCCGGCGTATCACTGTTAGGAATGGTCACCAAAGTAAGAAATGAAAAAGTGCAAATAAAGATATATAGTGATGAAAACAAAGATAAGTCAGGTTTTTGTTGGTATTCCTTTTCTACAGTATACTCATCTCCCGATGGAACCGGCTGGTATTGTATGCCGGAGATTGGGGATACGGTGAGGCTGTATTTCCCTACATCCAGGGAAGAGGATGCCTACGTGGCCAGTGCATATCATGAGGGAGGCGCAGGGCGCAGGACTAATCCGGAATGCAAATTTTGGAGGAATAAAGAGGGAAAAGAAATACATCTGGCTCCGGATCACATTTTACTCACCAATAATGATGGAACGTATATTGAATTGTCCGATGATGATGGAATTAATATTGTAAGCGAAGGCTCTGTGACCGTGCGTGCCGAAGGGAACCTCAGCATATCCAGTTCAGGGGCTTCCGTTGAGATGAGCGCCCCCAAAAAGATCCGATTGAGACAGGGGGGCACGGAAATGAACCTGGGCGGTGACCTTAGTATGCAGGGTGCTAAAATCAGACTATAACAGGCCACAATTTTTAAGGAGGAACCATGGAGATAAAACTTGCAGATTATCTGAAAATAGAAACGGATATACCCTTGCAGTATGTGGAAAAATTCAATTTTTCCTGGAAGCCGGGCTGCCATGCCTTACTGAAACTGGAGGGATACTTAGACAGAAGGATACCGTGGGACGCAGGCACGTCTTATAACAGCCGTATAAAGATATGGCTGGAAAATGAGCGGGGAACGACGATAATTTACCATGGCTATACCATGGAGGCAGAGATCAGGGAGGAAGGTAAAACCAATCATGTGTTTTTAGAGGCCATGTCTGCTTCCTGTCTGCTGGACCGGAATATTGGAAGCCGCTCTTTTCAAGATACTGCCAAGACCTATGGTGAAGCAGTGCGGGAGATGGTCGAGGCCGATGGAGGGCAGTTAATCCGCAACAGGGAAAGTGATAAGGAAATAAATGCTCCTGTCATCCGTTACGAGGAAACTACCTGGCAGTTTGCAAAGCGCATGGGAGAACGTCTGGGGATCTGTATTATCCCTGACGTGGAAACAGGAAAACCAAACCTGTGGTTTGGCATGAGAAATGGAAAAGAAGTACCAGTGCTTCCGGATGGACAGTGCCATATCCAAATGCGTTGTATAGGAAAAGAGATTGGAAGTCGGTTTATGGTGGAAGGCAGGTCTTTTTATAAAATCGGAGATAGAATGGAATATTTTGGGCAAAATGTAACAGTCATGGAAGTTGAGGGAATCTTTGGACATGGTGAACTGACATTTAAGTATATTCTGGAGGACCACGGGGTTCGCCAGCCAAATCCCACGAAGGAGGACCATCCTGCCGGACTAGGCTTTTGGGGAATCATAAAAAAGGTGAAGGGTGAATCTGTAACATTAGCTTTGGATATAGACAATGGACAGGAAACAGGGGATTATTTTTACCCGTGGTACCCTGAAACAGGGAATGCCCTCTTTGCTATGCCGGAGACAGGGGCAAGAGCACTTTTATACTTTTGCTGCGCTGGGGAACAGGAAGGCGCTGTGATACACTGCCTGAATAAAAATTCAGGAGCGAACCAGTGCTATGACAACCGGGCTTTTAGCATAGAGGATGGCAATGTGATTGATTTGTCGAGAGAAACAATATGCTTTTCAAGGGGAGGAGACCATGAGCTCTTATTGGATAACAGCTCAATTTCAACCAGTACATCCGCAGAGCTAAAAATCACAGCCAAAGGGAAAGTACGGTTAAAAGCGAAACAGATTATGATAAATACACCGGAAGAATTAAATTTATGTCAGGGGTAGTTGAATCTGCAGTATGGATATTTTGATAATAAAGTCTGGTTAACTATACAAGGAAGGAGCAGCGGTATGGGTACAGGGAGAGAGAGCGTTGTAACATTGGTACCAGAGGAAAATAAAAAATCTAAAAAATTCGATTTTTTATTCAGTTCCATACTGGATGGCAAGGACGACCTAGAAAAGATGTTTCAAAACATGGAATTCTATAGAGGAGAAACAGATACAGAGTATACAGTTGAAGGTTCTATTATTGGTTGTAACTATGGGTATAACCTGACCAGAATCGGTATCGTGAAAGATCATGCAGTTTATGATAATAATGGGAATGCGATTCTGACATGTGGAGACTGCGTGGAAAAAGAGAATGTGTATAATTTTGGGCTTTGTGGCTCTCCCATACTGGATAAAAATTCAGAAAAAACAATCATAGAGCGTGGCGTTCCCTTTGCTTCCGGTCAGAAAATCGTGGGCTATAAATGTAAGCTGCAGTTAGCACCAGGATGGCAGACAGGGAACGTGCATACACATATCTGGAATGCGGATAAAAATAAATATGAAAAAGCTCTGCCTCAAAACGGGAGTTTGACGTGTTTATATGGTGCGGGAATTATTACTATCAGGGAAGTGAATAAGACCAAAAAGGATGAGTTAGCTGATAGATATTATGTAACGGAACGGTTAAAATTAAGAGCTTCACCAAATGGAACTCAAATTGATGGAGACGTAGTCAATGGAAAAGTACAAAAAAGAGCTTTTATGGCAGGCGCAATTGTAAACGTTCATACATCAAAGGAAACGCAAGTAGTAGAAGGTTCCTCTGAAACCTGGGTGAAAATTTACTATGATGTTACAGAGGTTGGCTGGGTCGGAAAAAGCTATTTGGCAGAATTACCCAAACCGGTTTCCGGTTATAGTTTTAAGTATGACTGGGACAAGTCTTCATATGTAAATCAAGATTTTAAGGATAAAGTAGTAGGAATCTGTAAACCGCTAGGTATTGATCCGGATGATTTAATGGCTGTTATGGCGTTTGAATCTGGCTTTAATCCTGCCGAAAAAAATCATGCTGGCAGCTCTGGAACAGGACTAGTTCAATTTATGGCACCTGTGGCAAAAGAGTTAAATACTACTACAGCTGAATTATCTAAAATGTCTGGGATTGACCAACTCGATTATGTTTTTGGGTATTTCTATCCTAAGAAAGGAATGGTAAAAACTGTAGATGATGTTTATATGAGAGTCTTAGCTCCAGATGGGATAGGGGAACCTGGAAACTATAGTATATTTGTAAAGGGTACAAGAGAATATGAACAAAATAAAGGACTTGACGCTGATGGTGACGGCAAAATCACAAAGGATGAAGCAGTTAAAGCAGTTAAAGACAGGAGAGACACTTACAAGTATTAAGGAGAGAAATGTCTATCCTTTTGGCTCATTCATCTGAGATATATAACTTAAAAATTCCTTTTTTTAAAGGAAAAAACACTTGACTAAATAAGGAGGGTATTTGTTTGAAAAGAAAAAAAATGTTGTATTTGCTGATACTTCTTATCATGGTTTTCACCCTATTTTATATTTTATTGAAGTGCTCTGATCATAATGATGGCAAGTCAGAACAATGGATTGGAAATTATTCATTTTATGAGTTTGCTGAACCTAATCAAAATATGATATATTCAATAAGTATATATGAAGATAACGGCCTGTATGCCCGAATAAAGATTAATGGGTTTGGTACCATGGATCGTTTGATAGCAAAAGTATGGAGTCATGGTGATGAAATTGAAATGACTTTTTATGATTATTACATTGATGAAAACGGCGGCACTACTCTTCTCGAAAGATTTGATGAAGGTAATTTTTTATTAAAATTTACGAGGAAAGATGGAGTGCTTATAACAGAGTGGGGAGGTATTCAGCCACTGTTAATTAAGAATGAAGTGCCTGGGCAATACTTTACTAAAGACGTTGAAGAATGATTTATATGGAGCGCCTAAGGTGATTTGTCCAGGTTATCCTGATGATGGAGGTATTACAGATGAAGAATGAACGAAACAGCAAAAAAAGACGGTTTAAAAAAGTATGACAGCCTCTATGAGTTTCCGTTGGATGAAATCGACTATTCTAATACTTGAAGCATTTATCTTGCTGGAATCTGCATATCAGGAAGTGGATTTTTATGGTGATTTTAAACCAGGAGACCTTAAGCTTTACGATAACTTTAAACTTAATTTTGAACGTTTATTGAACAATGAAGTGCCATTTACAAGAAAATCGACAGGAGAGAGAATGCATCTTCAGGAATTTGATAAATTAACTTACCACGAAGTATTTAATCCACGCAATATTTCATATCGCTTTTTTGATATGTATGAGGATGGTACGCCAGAGTTAGGTATTGGTGCGGAAACCGAAGCCTATAGCTACATCTATAAGTATAAACCTGATAATGATGAATTTATATTAATTCATGAGTTATATCCAAGTTATTATCAATTAAACGGTAGTAACAAAATCAGGTACGAAGGGGGAGGCGGTTCGGGGCTTCACTGTCTGTTTTATAAGTATAATGACCAGGAGGAATGGGGAAGATGGAATATTTAGATGAAGAATTGTTGAAGGCCAAAAGAAAACTGGAACGCCAAAAACATACAACATTAGAATCAGGAATTTATGCTGGGGAGGAGCTGATTACATTTAAACAGACGGAGCTGTTTGATAATACGATTCATTTATTTTTGCCAGACCAATTTGTGGTTATGCCAGATAGTGTTAAACGTGTAAAGTATCCCTCTAAAGATGCTCCTGCTTTTATACTTACTAGCCTTGATAGCACAGTCAATATTGGTTTTAACCTTTTGCCTGTGATATTAAAAGAGAAAGAAACCGAGCTTATGAGTGCCCAATTTCAAAATGGTTTGAAAAGTGTGAATCCTTCAATCATTATAAAAAACCAAACAAACATGAAGACTGAACAAGGTAATGAGATGAGTTGGTTTGAATATAAAGGATTTCATTTGGATGGTCAGAGTTATAATCGGGTTTATTTGATACGTTTGGGCAAAAATGTACTCCATGGGATGTTTAGTTGTAATGTAAAAGATAGAGATGATTGGATAGAGATTATTGAAAAAATATTTTTATCAGTAGAGGAAGAGTTATAGTTCCTATCCTAGGGGGGTGTTAAATGGATCGAAGGGAAGAATTAGTTGAATATATAAAAATATACCGTGATACAAGAAAACAAAATATAAGGACTTTTTTGACTGAAAATATCTTAGAAATTATACCTTCATTCCAAGAAAAGATTAACTTTTTGATAAATGAGCAGATAAAAAAACAGAGGAATGTAGAGATAAAGTTTATCTTTCTCTGTCAGACGTTGAGCAGTGGTTATACGGGAAGTAACGAGGTCATTTTGGGAATGAGCAGTAACATGCTGTATCTGGATGAAGATAGAAGTCAAGTTTTCTGGTATCCTGAATTGTTTTACAGATATGTAAATACGGATTTAGCTGATGTTGAAAAAGTTATGCGTAAAAACTTCCAGCGTTTGGAAGAATATGAATTATTGCATATAAAGCGACAGTTATTAAATGATATTTGGGATTTGATACCGGAATTTTTTTGTGCTATGGTAAAGCAGTCTGGCAATTTGGTTACTAACAGTTCGCTTTGTTTGGAAGATGAAGTATTCTTTTTGTGTGGGAAGTATATGGATAGCCTAAAAGTTGTATGTACTACTGGAGGAGAAAGATAATGGGTAGAAAGCAAAGCTCTTTTCATATGGGAAATGAGTTTAATGGAAACGGAGAAGTGAGATACTTAAAAGGTACACAGCCTTGTATCCATCCTCCAGTGTCTCAAGAGAATGTTCAGCTTACACCAGATTTTGGGAACTATTTGCTAAAGGTTCTGGGAAGTATACCAGTGGCCATTAGTCCGCTTAACATTAATCCTGTTTTATTTGCGTTGCTAGGTTCTATGTTCAGTGTAACTCAAGTGATTATTACGAAAGACCCTGTAACAGGAAATTATGATTTTAAATTTAAAATCATTAGTCCACATGATTTTACAAATGGATCATACCCTTATACTTTTCAGATTATGGATAATCAGGTGCCCGCAGCAATGGGAGTTAAAAACCAGTGGGTGGCCTTTGGTGAGCAATGGAAATATTTAAAAAATGGAAAATATCTATGGCACTGTTGGGAAATGATTGATGGAAAGTGGTACTATTTTCACTCTGATGAGATAATGGCTTCTCATGAATGGATTGAAACGAATGGAAAGTGGTATTTTGTACACGGTGATGGAGATATGGCAGTTAATGCGTGGATTGAGACTAACGATATATGGTATTACGTGGGAAAAGATGGGGTAATGTATTCTGATGTAGTAGCGACCATTGATGGTGAGCGCTATTACTTTTACAAAACAGGAAGATTGGCAGTCCTTGAAGTCATATATATTCCAAATACTGGGGAAAAGTATGAGGCAGATGGTAAGGGCGTACTTACGCCTATTGAAAATCATGAATCTCTTGAGGGGACATATGTAGATGTTCCACAAAATGGAAAATTAGGAACGGTAGTATCATATATGGGATATCATAAGATACAAAGTAAATCATCTGATCAGTATAAACTTAAAAAAGATGCGGAGGATACTGGTAGATATTCAATAGCCAGTCCTGAATACTATGCCATGATAGATAGTAGAATAGTGATAGCTACTAAAAAAACTATTGGGGGAAAACTTAGAGTATCAGTTGCGGATTACGTTGATGTGGATTTTAAGAAAGACGATGGTTCAATATGTACATATGAATGTATTATTGGAGATATAAAAGGCGATGATGCACCCAATAGTTGGGGGCATTATGATGGTCAGGGTGTGGTTGAAGTTATATATCATGATTATAATCCACCAGCAGGATATAACAAAAATATTAATAATCCGTGGGGAAAAGGGCGGGTAATAAGAATTACAATTGCAGGGAATTATTATGATTAATTTTGTTTAATACTTGTGAGTAAAAATTTTTAGGCTAACGAAAAACCTATTCTCACGTAAAGTTATTTTCTACTGGTCTTTTACCATTACTATATAGTGCCACCATGGAAAAACCGAGGTATCTAAAATGTAGTTGGATGGTGCAGCCTGAAATAATCACCTAGGCAAAGAAGTATTGTATGACCTTTGGAAAACTGAATTTTTACATTATAAACTGGGTAGGACACGCAAGGAATCTAAGCATTTAGGAGTGAGGTATGAAAAAAAATAGGTTATTTATGTTTTTGGGTATATTAATTATATTACTAATATGTATCCTAAATAAAAGAATACATGAAAATGGCGAAAGTGTAAACAAAACTGAAAATGCATATATGGAAGCATATGAGGCCTATTTAAGAAGCTTTCCAGAACTTAATGACTATAAGTATTCTAGCGTCGCATTAAGAGATTTAGATAAAAATGGCGTTCCAGAATTAATAATTGTTCAAGTTGATGAAGTTGATGGTATTTTAAAAGTTTATTCATATGATAACAATGTCTATAAAATAGGAGAGTATTCAGATCCTAAAATAGGGATATCAGCAATTCACATATCAGAGAATCCGAAGTTTCCAGGATTGTTTAATCAATGGTGGGGGGGAGGAATGGAACACTATGGGTATTTAGAAGTTAGAGAGAAAAGATTAATTTATGAAAATTTATGGTATATAGATCGTACAGGGGCATCACCATATCAAAGTGAAGTATCCAATAATAAAGAACTTATCAGTGAATCAATGAACATCTTTTCTGCTGATGATTATATGGGTAATATTCTTGATACAGTTCTTATTAACGATGATAATATAAACAAAATGTTCAAGTGAAATAGGGTATAGATGTTATTCTGCTCGCACTACTAATTATTAATTAGGCTATTTTGATGGTATTATGTGATTAATTGATGGGGAGAACACATATGCGTTTGAAAAATTCATGATTTAATTGTTATGATGACAGAACAATATTAATTGTTAGAGATAGGCACACATTTACTATTAAGCAGAAAATATCGTATAAAAGGTTGTGAGATATATTATGAAAAAAAATGAATCCTATCCCCCATTAAAAGCAGTTGAACTAGCAAATAAAAAAATGCCGGAAATATGGGATGCAATTGAAAAAACCAGAGTGTCTATGCTAAACAGGAATTCTCCCCCATGGAGGGAGGATATCTATATTCCTGCCTGGCAGATATATGAAAGCACTTTCCTGAATGGTCCCTATCATATACCAAAAGAAGCAAGACCCAGGGCCCTTGCAGTAGTCCTGTCGATACTGGCATCCTGGAGACAGTATAAAGAAGTATACCGGTTTGCACCAGAGATGGAAAATCTGCTGTACCAGCAGGCAGATTTCAACCTGCCTTTGGATACACTGCTGAACCTTCCATTTTCCTGTTTTTATATAGAGGCGCCACAGATATGTGGCGAAAGGTACCATGGTTTTTTCATCGCATTTGACCAGGCGAAAGACGGAAGCCCCCTGTTAAGATGTATGTCGACGAAAAAAGACGACTCATTAACATTTGATTTTAGTGAGATCCTATTAGAAAAGGGGAAAACCCTCAAATATGGAATTGCGAAAGCAGCCACAAGTGCGGCGGCAGAAGTTGGATTAAAGTCTCTGCATGGGCAGATTGCTTCGGAACTATTAATCTCTGCACAATATCAGCTGGTGGTCCTGTCCAGGCTAAGTCAGCTGCTTCTGTATCTCACAGCTCAAAATGCCGATTTAAAGGAATCAGGCAAAAGCCATGGGCGTGCCGTTGGAAAGAATATAAAGGACAGGTACAGGGAAATACGAAATTGGGATGTCGGATTCCGTGTTGTAAATAAACTGGAAAAAGCCATCAGCCACTCTGAACCCAACTCCGATCAAGGCAGTAATGGATACCACTCCGATGGAAAGATAAGAAGGTCTCCAAAGCCTCATTGGCGCTGTAGTCACTGGCATTTGTTCTGGACGGGAAAGAGGAAAAGTGAGAACCGGAAGTTTATAATAAAATGGATTTCGCCTACTCTCATAAACTGCAAATCATCAGAAGAACTGCCTATGATTGTGAATCAGATTAGGTAGTCCCTGGTTTCGTCCCTTTCAAAAGGCCTATTTATTACATACATATTACGGACGAAAAAAGGACAGTACATGAAGAGGAACATATTAGTAATTAGCAGAGAAAATAGTATTGGACATATAATTGAAGACAACTTTATGGACTCCTTAACTACAGTATTATGTGTCCGAACATCAACTCATGCAATGGAAATGATTATGCAGGATACATATAGTCTGATTATACTTGATATTTTAATGCAGGATATGGATTGCAGCGTGTTACTGCAAATCATTCATAAACTGAGTCGTGCGCCTATACTGGTTTTGACAAAACAGCTTAAAATTCAAGACAGGATTAAAATATTAAATTTGGGAGCAGATGACTGCCTGGTCTGGCCTGCGGATACAGATGAGCTGATTGTAAGAATGGAAGCCTGCATGAAAAGAGGAGCAGAACGGTTAGATTTAAAACCCGTGCTTCATAAAAACATCGGATTACTCATTGATCCCTGCAAACGGACGATAGAGATAAAAAGCAAGGAAATTGTTCTTACAAAACGAGAATTTGACATTCTGTTCCTTTTAGCAAGTAATCCCGGTGTTGTTTTTTCTAAAGAGCAGATATACGCCGCAATCTGGGACGACAAATTTGTAAAAGATGATAGTAACATCATGAGTCATATTGGACGGCTGCGCAAGAAAATAGGACCGAAGGCAGGTAAGTATATTCAAACGGTATGGGGAATTGGGTACCGATTTGCTGAAGGAGTAGAAGAAGCCGATTCGGCAGTTTAGCAAAATGGTATATCGCTGACATGCTGACTATATATGGTATGAAAAAAGATTGACTTGCATTACATAATGTTGTAGACTTATGGTGTGATTGATTTAGTGTGATTGAAAAGCACATTAAGTTTTGTTTCGGGAGATAGCCGGAAGTCAATTTTTATACCAGGAATAATTGGGTACAGGAATAATAAGAATTTCTGTGCCTTTTTATTATAAAAATTCAGAGAGGGGGATTTGATTCCATTTAATGGAAATAAGTAGCGGCATGAGACCGCACAAGAATGACACTGGATTGTATAAATCTGAGTGTCTTTTTTATTTACAAAAACGGAAAGGAGGGGGATGAATGGATGAAAGTGTTCAGGTAAAAGCGATATTCAATGATTTCTATGTACTTTTCAACGCAGATAAGGGAGTGCTGGCGCTGCATGATAAATATAAGGACAATGATCTTTTTAAGGCGCTGATTAGAAATCTGGAACTGGCAGTGGAATCGGATGCCAATGCGATTATGAAAGAGACATATGCTTTTTATAAGCGCTATGCAGACCGGGAATTGAGTGATGAAGATTGGGATGCGGCGGTGGGAGATTTCAAGCGTATTAACAATGCATGGGACAACCAATGGTGCAAGGAGCAAATGCTGGAACTATTAGGGGTATTGGAATTGCAGGAAAAAGAGCGGAAAAGAAAGCAGGTTGCCTGAAAGGTTAATGGAGGGATAGGATGGATTATCAGATTCTCGTAAAAAATTTATTTAATGACATGTTCACATTTTTTAACGGCAGGCAGACAATGGATCTCAAAACACTGGCAGAGGCTTATCCGGATGAACCGCTGCTGCTGGCATTTATAAGCGGTCTCGATCAGGCGTTAAGCGTCCCGTACAATGATGTCATGAAGCAGTGCTATGCGTTTTACAAAAAGTATTGCGGAAGAGAACTGTCCGAAGAGGAATGGCGGGACATCGTTGACGGCGTTCAGATTTATAATCAAAAATGGCAGAATTCATGGTGCCGGGGACTGATTCTGGCGCTGCTGTCAATTTTGGAAAAAGAAGATAAAGACAGGAAGGGAGAAACGTCAACCGAAAAACAGTCAGAGGATGGAGAAACAGATAAGGGTGGAACCAAAGAAGGTAAACTCGAAGAAGGACAGCAGGAAATGGATACAGCTGCTTAATCTTATTATGGCCGGGGGTGCAGAATGCTCCGGCTGTTTTTATGCCAGGAGGACAGGAAATGGTAGAAAAAATTTATGACAAAGTAGGAAGCGTTCAGGAAATCAATGGGATTGCTGCGGATTTAAGGCGAATTGGCCTTCGGGAAGAAATCAAGATTCTGGCAGAGAAAAATAAAGTCCCCACTGTCGATGTAGAGGACTATCTGAAAGGAAAACGATATTTTCTGGTGGACGGAGGAAATGCAAAAACCTATGAAACCGTCAGGAGCAAGCTGCTGGATGAGATGGGATTTCTAAATGATTCTCAATTTGGCGATGTGATAGGGCAGTATCTTCTGGAAAACTGTATGGATTCTGAATTTTCAAGGCGGGTTCTTCAAAGCCATAAGACATTGCAGCGGTGTATCGAGTATCTGATGAAAAAAGCGCAGGAAATGGTGACTGATGAGGAAGGCAAGAGACCGCAAAAGACCTGTGTTGCAGTCGGAGAGGATATGGTATACCAGTGGGCAAGTGAATACTACGAACTGGATGACGAAGAGGAGGCTGCCAACGTAGTACAGGAAGCAGAGAAGAAGTTCCTGGAACGCAATACGCCAAAGCCACCGATTAGTAAAACGGGAAAGAAACGTTCACCGGCGAAACGGGCCAGTAAGAAAAAGACAGCTTCATCAGAACCAGTATACCGGCAGGAAGGTTCTCTCAAAGCTGCGGCTGAAAAGAAAGTATTAAAAGAGGATAAAGACCAAATCGAAGGCCAGGTTTCTCTATTTTAAATACTAAAATCACAGGAGGAGTTCAAAAAGTGATAATTGCATATAAAGCGTTTGATAAAGATCTGTCCTGTACCTCCGGAGGGAATCGGTTTCAGTACAGATTAGGAATATGGAATGAGGAAGATGCGGCTAATTGCTCCCATAATGGCTTTCACTGCGCTGAAAACCCGTTGGACTGCCTGACATATTATTCAGATTGGAACAGCGCGGTCTATTATATGGTCTTGGTAGATGGAGACATTGATGAGGATGCTCATGACAGTAAAATTTCCACAACCAGGTTAAAGCTGGTAAAGCAATTGAATCTTTCTGAATTCATTGCACACAGCCTCAGATATATGTGTGAACACCCGATGAGAAGTGATAATGCACGGGTATCTGCCAATGAGGGAGAAGCACATAATGGTTTTGCAGTAGTCAGAGGTAAAAATCCGGTTGCGAAAGGAAGAAAGGGAGATGTCCTGGGATTTGTAAAAGAAGCCGCAGGCAGCAGAGAAGTTTCTGAAATTGGGCTGTTTGTTGTTGACGGAAAAGAAATCCTACCGGATACCTGGTATCTTACGGACGGCTCTATCATGGAAAGGAAAGTAGCATAAATGATGGAAAGAAAAAAATTGATGGCGCTTGACGAGCTGGCTCCTACCAGTGAGATGTTTCGGCTCGCTGAACAGGATATTCTGAAAAAAAGAGTAAAAATTGGCCCGGATACATACCAGTATGAGACTTATATAAGATGCCAGGTTATGGACGGGATTTTAAAAACTGCATTTTATCTTACGAGGGATTTGAAAATCGGGGCTGTCAAGCCGGTATATGAGGTATTTATAGATGGGAAAGCCAGAACATTTCTTACCTGGGATGTCATTCGTGCAAAATGGAGAAGTTCCATGTTGATAAACCTCGAATGGCCCAGATATATTGAAAGCTCCAATTCCTATATTACTGCCGAAGAAAACGAGGAAATGAAAAAGTATCTTAAGGTAGCTGCAGATGGATATAGCGGTATACTGGATTATCAGGAGCAATTACGCGAAGAAGCGTTAGCGAGAAAACACAGGAAGAAAACGGAGTCATGGGATAAAGTGATGGCGCAGGTTCCTGCGGAACCGAAAGACTGGAACCACTGGGTTAATAAGCATGGGATACATCAAAATTATGTCTTTTATGATTATGTGAGGAATGGCGCCAAAACAGGTTACTGCACCTATTGTGAGAAAGAGGTGCCGATTATAAAACCAAAGCATAATGCGCTGGGCAGATGTAAATGCTGTGGAAGCAAAATCCAGTATAAATCAAGAGGACGCGCAGGCCGTTTTTTCACGAAAGAGGAAATAATGTACCTAGTGCAAAAATGTGGAGAGGGGACTGTCATCCGGCAGTATTGTGCAACGCGGGCTTATTTAGCAGGGAATTATGAAAACCCGGATATATCCTGCAGGGAGGAACGTAGATTTGTTTATAATGCAGATTTAGAAGAAACCCCTTACTATTATGGCAGATACCGATTCCACGAATATAGATGGATAAAAGGGGAAAAACCAGATGCCGGATTTGAATATTATCAATATTACAGAACCAGAGAGGAAAAGCTTGGTTCAGTTTATAAGCGGACGCTGCCGGCTTTGTCTACAGGAGCATTAAGAAAAACCGGGTTGCCGCAGATAGCCAGGAAAGTAGACAGGATAAACCCAAGGGAATATCTTGAGACACTAAGCAGAAAACCGTATCTGGAGCAAATTGTAAAATCAGATCTCAATCAGCTTGCCTGGAGCATTATCAATGACTGCTGGGAGCTAGAATTAAGCGATAGTAATGATTTTTCTAAATCCCTGGGGATTGATAAGAACCGTATGAAACGGCTTAGAGAGCATAACGGAGGTTTTGTGTATTTAGAATGGCTGAGGTTTGAGAAGCTGCGGGAAAGCAACATCCATGATTCAATCATTGAGTATTTTGATCGGAATAATTTAAGCCCCGGCAACTTGGATTTTATCATTGAAAAAATGACTCCGGCCAGAATCTGCAATTACTTAAAACGGCAGTACCGTGAAACCGGACGGCCTCCAAAGGAACTGGTATCAACATGGCAGGATTATACCGCTATGGCAAGCCGACTGAAAATGGATTTAGAACAGGAACAAATATTTAAGCCAAAGGAATTAATCAAAGCCCATGATGATTTGCTTGCACTATTAGGAAGCAAGGAGATTGCCTTGCAGGCGGCTGAAATATTGGAAAAGTATCCTGACGTTGATGAAATCTGTCAACAAATCAAAGAGAAGTACGAATATGGAGATAAAGATTACATGATCATTGCTCCAGATCGAATTGAGGACATCATAAATGAAGGACACATACTTAGGCATTGCCTGCATCGGAGTGACATCTATTTTGACCGGATTCAAACAAGGGAGAGCTATATTCTCTTTTTGCGTAAAGCCAGCAAACCGGATCAGCCATATTATACGTTGGAAGTGGAACCGGGAGGGACTGCGCGTCAGAAGCGGACGGTTGGAGACAAACAGAATGCTGATTATGAGGAAGCGAAAAATTTTATAAGGAAGTGGCAGAATGCAATCAGCCGGCGTCTGACAAAGGAAGATTGGGAATTGGCGGAGAGAAGCGCGCTGCTGCGTGTGAGGGAACTTGCCGAGATGAGGGAAAAGAATGTGAAAATCAGGCACGGACATCTGGCGGGGAAACCTCTGGCGGATGTTCTGGAAGCGGATTTGATGGAGGCGGTGCGGTGCGCTAAGACGGATAGCCTGATCATGGAACCTGTGCAGGAGGAGAAGAGAAACTATGTGTAGCGGCTTAAAGGGAAAGGAGACATACTGATCCGGTGAACCGGTTATTGTGAGACTGTTAAGCACAATGTAAAAACAATAGTAGTTGCGTGAGCAGATGCCGTGATTAAGGAAAGGCGAAGAATGATGCGGCTGAGATACCGGTCTCACTGAAAACGGCTGTTCAACTGCGAGCCTGGGAAGGTATATTGTTTGCCACGAGCTGATAGTGAGTGGCTGGTATGAAACATGTGGTGTTGTATTCCGGCGGCGCCAGCAGTGCGTATATGGCATATCTGGTGCTGCAGGAACAAAAGAAAGAGGAGGTCGTCCTTCTCCATACGCCAACTTTTACGGAAAACCATGATGCAGATACATTTCGCTGCCGTGTGGCAAGACGCTTAGGTATACCGATTACGGAGTGGGGAGACGGCCGGAACCTGGATGAGCTTTTAGAGGACCAGAAAGCAATACCAGGGCAGTTCCTTCCATTTTGTACTGTGGTATTAAAACAGAAAATGAAGGAGGAGTATTTTAAATATTTAAGAAGCCAGAATCAGGATTTTATTGAGTATGTGGGGTTTGGAATGGAGGAGGAAAAGCGGGTCCATAATGCGCTTGCCAGAGCCAGGAGGACTGGACACTCAATCCGGTTTCCCATATACGAAAAGAAGATTCCAGGCTGTGAGATTAAACGGATTATTGAGCAGGAATGGAAGATTCCACTCCCTCAAACCTATAAAAATGGCTTAAACCACAATAACTGTATACCTTGTTACAAAGCGGGAAAGGCAAGCTGGAGGATCTATTGGGAGCAGTATCCGGAACGATACTGGAAGGCGGCCGAGTATGAAAAAAGATACGGATACACAGTTTTTAAAGATTGCAGCCTGACCGAACTGGCTGAGAGGTTTGAAAAGGATAAAGCGTGGGAAGAGATGCAGTATCATTTAAAGGATTACTTCCCCTGCGAGCATTGGGCATAAGAAAGGAATAATGGCAGGAGACTGTCAAAATGCAAGGCGTCAGAAAACCTCTGGTGCTTTATTTTATTTAAGAAGGGAAGAAAAAATGAATCAGGAGAAATTTGCGGAGATAAAAGACAGAATCATTTATGTGTTGGAGAGTGTGGAAGCGGAGCAGATAAATGCCAGACCTCATGAGGAATTTCTGGATATGATGAAGACATTCCGGGTTTACAAGTACGATGGAGAAAATGATTTTAATATTACCTGGGCTGATTTGGAAAAGTGGGGTGTAGGGCTGGATGTAATTGCAGAAGCAGCCAAACTGAATACCTCGGTATTGACTCCACCTATGATTTACCAGGTTGCGGCAACATCGTCTGGAATTCGGCAGATAGAAATAGGGGATAGTATAGATGCGGCTCTGGAAAATATGGCGAATATTAATGAAGTGAAGTATCCGATGTATATGCTTACCAATCCCGCCATCTACTATGGAGCTGGCAGCATTTTAAATGAGCCGCTTATGAAACGGATAGCAGATTTGTGGAAAGAGGACATTCTTTTATTACCTTCCAGTGTCCATGAGTTTTTGATGGTGCCGTTCAGCAGAAAAAGAATGGAATTAGAGGATTGGCAGGATACAGTATCAACCATGAATAGCATGGAGGATATGAAAGGCAGTGTTTTGTCGAACAGCGTATATCTGTATGACTGGGTTCATAAGGCGATTGTGATTGGTTATAGTCCGGACAAATGATTAACAGCTTAAAGAGGAACGGACAGTTTTCCATCAACAGTTTACTGATTAAATGTCTAAGAAAAAGGAGAAATCAATGAATAAGAACAAAGATTATTTTGAGTTTGTAGAATATATTAAGAAGGAAGTACAGAACGTGATAAACGATTGGGAGGCAGAGGTTGTGTACCAGCCTGCCGAGGGTCCGGAGACTGATGATTATTTACTTGTGAAAATGCCAACAGAAGAAGGAATAGGAGTACAGCGTTTTCACATGGGAGAAATTTATCAGGACCTGGTAGCCAATGGGGCAACGAGAGAAGAGATTGTTCATGAGGTAAGAGAAACTTTGAAACTTGGGTATCAAGTTGTTGGAATAAAGCTGCTCGATAATGCAGGCTGCTACGATAAGATCAAGGATTCTCTGATTCTGCGGCCGCTTAACTATGAGGCCAATGCAGAAAAACTGGCCGATGGAGTGTTTTACCGGATTGGGGATGTAGCGCTCGTACTTTACATCAATATAGGAAATGTGAAAGACAAATATGTTAGCAGCATGGTTACCAAAGATGTAATTTCTATTTGGGGAAAGAATAAGGAAGAAGTAATGGAGGCCGCTATAAAAAATACATACCGCTTATTTCCGCCCAGGATATTTGATATATGCTCACTTTACGGCAGTGGATCAGAGGAGCAGGAATTTATGTTTACAATTCCGGAAGCAATCAAATCTGACCTGGGCTATGGGATATTCGTGACCACGGTAAACAGGGTGAATGGAGCCGTTTCTGTTTTTATGCCGGGTGTACTCAAGCGGTTGGGCGAACTGCTTGGAAGTGACATCTATTTTGGTTTCATTGACATGGACGCTGTGGTGATTCATAACAGCAGCTGGATATCTCCGGAGGAGATACGTGATGCGTTGAGATTCCAAAATTGTACTTGCGGCTGTCATAATTTCCTCTCAGAGAAGGTGTATTTTTATAGTAGGGAGCAGGATTGGATTGAAGTGGTTGAATAAGTGATTTTATGTAATTTGATATAATGTGTTGGCGGCAAGGAGCTATTGGAGATATATCCAGTAGTTCCTTGCTATTTTTTTGCACTTTTTTACAATTTGCCATCAAATGAGGATTTGTTTTAGACGTATTGAAAATCAGAGAAAGCAAGAACGCCAAGAATCCTCTATATTGAGCAATACAGCAATTTGCCATGACCTTGTTAAGCGAGCGAAGATACTGGAAATTGATTTAGCCAATCATCTGCGATGATATGTAGAGAAAACAATAATGATACTTCCCTCTAAGATGTGAAACCCATCGGGTGGGCCTGGACGATAAAGTGCAGGATATACGGTGACGTATATATGTGGCTGTTGGCATCAGCCGGTTGGCGGGCTTGTGATCTTGCACTCATTATGTGAGAAGGCAGGTGAAGGAATGGAGAAAGACTTGACGGTTCCGCTTTGGGAGAAGTATCTGCTGACGATAGAAGAAGCAGCCGTCTATTTTGGAATAGGAGAGAATCGGCTGCGGGAATTAGCGGCACTGGATATGAAGCGGGAGTTTACGATAGATAATGGAAACAGGACCCTGATAAAGCGTAAAAAGTTTGAGGGCTGGCTTGATGATAAAAAGAAAATTTCTTTATAAATACGGTTCAAACAGGAATGGTCAATTTGGTAGCATTTAAATAAGGAGGCGTTTCCTGTAATCAGAAAGGTGGATTACATGGGAAAAGATTTAAAGGGTAAAGAATTGGGAGTTGGCTTATTTCAGCGTCAAGATAAGCGATATTCCGCCAGATTCACCAATCGTTACGGAAGACGTATGCAATTTTATCATGAAAAGCTGTCTGTTGTACGGAAATGGCTAAATGATGCAAAATACGAGGACGAACATGGCCTGGCGGGAACTGGAGAAAAGGTTTGTGTTTCTGAATGGTTTTGGCAGTGGATTAAACTTTATAAGGAAGGGGTTGTAAAAGATAACACAGTAAAAAACTATAAAAGTCGTTTTAAATTCAGTATTGAACCTGCAATAGGGACAATGCAGCTAACCAAAGTAAAGAAAATTCATTTGCAGACGATTCTGAATAATATGTATGATGAGGGATACGCATATGGAACAATGGTTCTGACACAAATTACCATGCACGCATTATTCGACGGCGCTATTCAGAGTGAGATATTAACTAGAAATCCCGCTGATGGATTAAAATGCAAGCAGCGGGATGTAAAGGAAGCCAGAGTTCTTACCAAGCAGGAACAGGAAGAATTCCTTGAATATTGCAAAGGATGTATGTATTATAATGCATATGTATTATTTTTGCAGACAGGGCTTAGGCCGGGAGAACTGGGGGGACTGAAATGGGAGGATATTAATCTGGAGAAAAGGGAACTGCATGTTGAAAGAACACTTTTGCAGGATAAGTCCAAAGGTGGTTTTTATTTTGGCTCACCAAAGAACAAAATGAGTAAGAGAACCGTTCCTCTAACTGATACAGCCATCAAAGTATTAAAGGATCAGCGGGTATATCAATTTAAGCTGCGGCAGAGAAGTAATAATTGGCAGAAAAATAAAGAATTTGATAACCTGGTATTCTGTACGGTTAATGGTAATCCGGTGGGTGATTCAACGCTTCGCATGATGATGCTCCGAGTCATTACAAGAATTAATATTGACAGGAGAGCGGAGGCGGAACTTAACAATACTACCTATGTAGAATTTGAGCCGGCGCATCCCCATACGCTTCGCCATACTTTTGCGACTAGGTGTATTGAAGATGGTGTTAAACCAAATGTTCTCCAGAAGATTTTAGGACATGCCTCTATTACGATTACTATGGGGCTTTATGTACATGAAACACAAGAAGAAAAACATGGTGAAATTAGAAAATTAGGCGGTATTGAAGAAAATGGTGTAAAAGTGGTGTAAAAAATTTTTGGAGGCTGGAAAAGGGCATAAAATAAAGGCTTTTGGGGCGAGTTACAGATTACGCGAAGTAATTATCCAGAAATGCAGATAAATGCCCCAAACCCGTATGAATCCAGTATTCATACGGGTTTGGGGTGTTTTTTTATTTCTTGGGACTTAGAAAAATTTTAGTATTTTTAACCCAGGGTAGTGTAAACTTGGTGAAAATAAAAGCGGGAAATTATGATACAGGAGGCGGGAGCAATCTGCAAGATATAGAAGAAAAGCATGGAATGGTATCCGATATAAGCATTGGATATAAAAACAAATAGGTATTACAATGAATATACCGGATAAGCTGGACACAGGCGATACGCCGTTGACAGAGGGCCTGCCAATCCGTATCTGATGATGACGGAATTTAGTTGGGAGATTGACCCGGTTGGGTTCAGGGCAGCCATAAAGTGTTTAAAAACAGACAAAAGCTGCTTATAAGAAGGAGGAAATAAAATATGTTAGGAAATTTTGTATTTTCAAACCCGACAAAATTATATTTTGGAGAGGATTCGCTTAAGTATCTCAATGAGGAACTGCCAAAGTATGGAAAAAACGTACAGCTGGTATATGGGGGAGGCTCTATCAGGAAAAATGGGATTTACCACAAGGTGGCTGCCATCTTAAAGGCCAATGGAAAAAATATTGTTGAGGATGGCGGCGTTATGCCGAATCCCACGGTAGAAAAGCTTTACCAAGGCTGCAGGATTGCAAAAGAAGGAAATGTGGATTTAATCCTGGCAGTGGGAGGGGGTTCCTGCTGCGATTATGCCAAGGCTGTTTCAGTCTCGGCCCACTGTAAGGAAGACCCCTGGAAGAAGTATTATCTGGATTTTGAGGATGTGGACCCGGATACAAAAATCATCCCCGTAGGCTGCGTCCTGACCATGGCGGGCACGGGCTCTGAGATGAACGGGGGAGCGGTGATTACAAACCATGGGAGCAGGCTGAAAATCGGACATGTTTTTGGCGACAGGGTATTCCCCAAATTCTCCATTTTAAATCCGGTATTTACCTATTCCCTGCCCAGATACCAGATGGCGGCGGGCTTTTACGATATCCTGAACCACATATGCGAGCAGTATTTTTCCGGGGAGGATGACAATACGTCCGATTATCTGATGGAGGGACTGATGCGGTCCCTGATACACAGTTCCCTGATTGCAATAAAAAATCCAGAGGACTATGAGGCGAGAAGCAACATCATGTGGACTGCAACATGGGCGCTTAATACCCTGGTGGCAATGGGAAAATCAACAGACTGGATGGTGCATATGCTGGGGCAGGCGGTTGGCGCCCACACGGACGCGACCCATGGTATGACCCTGTCTGCTGTTTCTCTTGCCTATTACCGCCATATCATGCCTTATGGACTGGAGAAGTTCAAACGGTTTGCGGTAAATGTATGGAATGTGGATCCGGACGGAAAGACAGCCAGGGAAGTGGCGGAAGAAGGCTTACTTGCAATGGAACACTGGATGGAAGAAATCGGTGTTGTCATGAATATCAGGGAACTTGGCGTGACAGAAGAGATGCTTGCGGGGTTGGTGGAGAGTACCCTCATCATGGAGGGCGGCTATAAAGTGCTGACCCAGGAGGAAATCCTGGGGATTTTCAAAGAGAGTATGTAAAAGACCTCCCGATATGGCGTACAGATGGGGAACAAATGTCCAGACAGGCTTTTAGGCGTTAGGGGCAGGAAGAAAAACCTGCCCTTTTACTGTTTGGAAATGAAATCTGCCTTTACGATATACTGCCATGAAATGCTTCCTGAACCTTGCCCAAAAACCGTTCTGCCGCACTGGAAAACACCTGATACTTTTTCCATACAATATCCAGATGGGCCTCCATCTTCGGGGTTAAGGGGCGGAAACACAGGCGGCTGTTTTCAGAAGTATTCACCAGCTTGTCAAGGCACAGGGCGTATCCAAGGCCTTCCTCCACCATGAGGGAGGCATTGTAAATCAGGTTATAGGTGGCCACGATGTTCAGCTTCCCAAAGTCCTTTTTCAGCCAGCCGGAAAATTCATTGCTGACAGTGCTCTGGCGGGAAGTGATGACGGGCAGTTCCCAGATATCCTCCGGCCGGATAAAATCATGGGAAGCCAGGGCACAGTCTTTGGGCATTAAAATCCCCCAGGTGTCTGTGGCGGGTAGCCGGATATAATCATATTTTTTCATGTCCGCCGGCTCAATCAGGATTCCAAAATCCAGGAGTCCCTTATCCAGCCGTTCCGTCACATCGTCCGCGTTACCGCTGTATAAATGATAGCAGATATCCGGACAGGACGTTTGTAAATCCTTGGCAATTCCGGCAATTAAGCGCATGGCGTTGGTCTCACCTCCGCCGATGTAAATATCCCCGCTCACAACCTCATCCGGAGCTGTCAGCTCGGCCTCTGTCTTGTCCACCAGGTCAAGAATCTCGGCCGCCCGCTTGCGCAGAAGCATCCCTTCTTCTGTCAGTGTGATTCTGCGGTTTCCGCGGATTAATAGCTTCTTGCCGATTTCCTCTTCCAGATCCATTAATTGCCTCGACAGGGTAGGCTGCGTCATATGGAGGGACTCCGCGGCCCCTGATATGCTTTCTTCCCTGGTGACGGCCATAAAATATCTTAAAACACGTATATCCAACCGATTACCCCCAATCTGATATCGCCATTCCGGCCACGCCTGTTACGTTTCCTCTTATTAACCTTCCTCTATTATAGATAGGCAAAACCATGCCTGTCAAGTATGGATTCATATTTAATATGAGTATTTAGTATGAGTATTTAGTATGAGCTGGGTTTGGACTTATAATGAACCAGGCAGCCCCTCTTTTGCCGCACATATGCTTAGAAAGTATGGAACTGTATTTACTATAGGCATTTGATATTATATGTATCATGACATATAATGAAGCTGAGAAAGGTGATGGCAAGTATGGAACGGTTCCAATTGTTGCTTAATGTCAGCTTTATCTGGCATGATGATCTGGAAAGGAGCAAGCATATGAAAAAGATGATATCTATTCTGTTAGCCGCTATTTGTGTTATCCCTGTTTCGGCCTGCGGGAGCGCGGCCGCTGCCAGTCAGCTAAGGGAGACAGGGGTGGAAACCATGAACGCAGCACCTCCATCTTCCGATGTGACCGCATTTACCGATGTGCCGGAGAAAGCGCGGGATGATTCTGAAAAAAACGGGGAGGCTAACGGGGGCAAGACGTTAGTAGCCTATTTCTCTGCCACGGGCACGACACGGACTCTGGCAGGATATGCGGCTGAGGCTTTGGGGGCGGATATCTATGAGATTGTACCGGAACAGCCGTATACACAGGAAGATTTAGCTTATTATACCGATGGCCGTGCAGACAGGGAGCAAAGCAATCCGTTGGCCCGTCCTGTGATTTCCGGCAGCGCTTTAGACATGTCCCGCTATCATGTAATAATTCTGGGATACCCGATATGGCATGGGCAGGCCCCTAAGCTTATCAGCACTTTTTTGGAAAGCTATGATTTTACAGGAAAGACCATTGTCCCATTCTGCACTTCCCACAGCAGCGGCATCGGTTCCAGTGATACGGATCTTCACGCTCTGGCAGCCGGGGCCGATTGGTTATCCGGCAGCCGTTTTGCAGGCGGCACCTCAAAAGGTGCGATAGAGGAGTGGGTCCGCGGCCTTAACCTGCCGGAAACAAATCCTGCCGCCCTCCGGCGTCCCTTTGATTTTGAAACCAAGACCGTAACCTTAAACAGTGGCTATCAAATGCCGATTTATGGTCTGGGTACATACAGCCTGAAGGATGAAACGTGTGTGAACTCCGTTAAGGCGGCGTTAGGCAGTGGCGTCCGGCTGATTGATACAGCCCATATTTATGGGAATGAGGCGGAAATTGGCGCAGCTATCCGGGAATCCGGTATCCCACGAGAGGATATCTTTGTAATTACCAAGCTTTATCCAGACCAGTTTTCCAGCCCGGAAGCAGCGATTGACGAAGCTTTGCAGAAGTTGGACATCGGCTATATCGACATGATGCTGCTCCATCACCCGGGAACCGGGGATACGGCTGCCTACAAAGCAATGGAACAGGCTGTGGCTGATGGAAAAATCCGCTCAATCGGACTTTCAAACTGGTATGTGGATGAACTGGAAGCATTCCTGCCGCAGATAAGCATTACTCCTGCATTGATACAGAATGAGATTCACCCATACTATCAGGAAAATGATGTAATTCCATATATCCAGGAACGTGGCATTGTAGTGCAGGGGTGGTATCCCCTGGGAGGCAGAGGACATACGGCAGAGCTGCTTGGAGACCCTGTGCTTACTGAGATTGCCGCGGCACATGGAAAGACTTCGGCACAGGTAATCCTCCGCTGGAACCTGCAAAAAGGAGTCGTGGTCATCCCGGGTTCAAGCAATCCGGAACATATCCAGGAAAATACAGAATTGTTTCATTTTGAACTGGACGCTGACGAAATGGCAAGAATCAATGCCCTGGACAGGGGAGAAAAGAGTGAAAAATAAATTAAAGCAAAAACACCATTTAAGCAAACACAAATAGGGA
>ERZ894236.224-NODE-224-length-79884-cov-16.264_pt1 | contig 79884 bp, 69 predicted proteins | sample MGYA00380297_ERZ894236 | MGnify/ENA primary metagenome ERZ894236 (study PRJEB32331, sample SAMN06328420) | human gut metagenome | biome: human gut microbiome; feature: stool | host: Homo sapiens | collected 2014-08-04 ... | reverse complement strand
AATATATGGAAAAACAGTTGGAAGCCTATACTCAGCAAATGGATGTAATGGTAAAATCGCAGGATAAAATAAATGCCTTACGACATGATTTAAAACACCATATAAATATCATAGCTGCTCTGATCAAAGAAAAACAGTTTCAGGATGTAAATCTCTATATAAAAAGAATGGAGACAGCTCTGGAAGAAACTGCATACCACCGCTATTCAGCCAATCACGTTATTGACAGTATACTAAATTATATGCTCAGTGATGCGCAGACTGACTTTAAAAACCTCAGTATAGATATTCAACTTCCATCAGAACTTGGTATTGACTATTTTGATATAAGCATCATACTGGGAAATCTATTGGCTAATGCAGTCCATGCCTCATTAAATTCAAAAGAAAAGTATCTGCGTCTGCAGATGAAATTAGAAAAAGGTATTCTTTTCATATCTGTAGAAAACAGTTTCGAGCATGAATTGCGTATTCAAAATGGAAACTATATCTCTACCAAAACTACCCATGGCAGTGAAAAACATGGAATCGGATTAAGCAATGTGAAAAACGTTACGGAAAAATATAATGGGAAGGTAACCATATCTCATAAAGACCATATTTTCACAGTAAATGTTATCTTATATACGGAAATAATTTAAAGCTGCCAAAATACTATTGTAGCTTCCACAATAAATACGTTATAATCGTATAAGACAACTCCCGCGAATTACTTTTTTTGAAAGGAATAGAGACTTATGTTAAATCTGGTAATCTGCGATGATGAGCGGACACTGCGCAATGATTTGAGAAAAGTATTGGAAACAGAGCTGGAACTGTGCGGGGAGACATTTAAGATTGCAGAATTTGACTGCGGAGAATCACTTGTCCGTGCGCTTAACGACTCTGTGTTTGATATTATATTTCTGGATATAGAGATGAAGGATCTGGACGGCGTTGCAACCGCAAGGGAGATAAGGAAAAGGACTTCCGCACCGGAAATTATTTTTGTTACCTCCTATCCTGACTTTGTATTCCAGGGATATGAGGTACAGGCCCTCAATTACATATTGAAACCATATCAGAAAGAGAAGATCATCTCTGTCCTGCATACCGCCCTGGAACGCCTGGGCAGGGATTCTGAAAAATATTATATGGTGGAATCCAGGGGACAGACCCTGCGCCTTCCCTTAAGCCGGATAAAATATTTCTTCAGTGACCGGCGGTCCGTAAACGCTGTCACAGCAGAGGAGACCCATACCTTTTACGGAAAGCTTTCCGAACTGGAGACAGAACTGCCTGAAAATTTCGTGCGGATCCATAACCGTTACCTTGTGAATCTGAAATATGTACAGTCCATACAGGGAAATTCCGTTCAAATGGCTGGGGAAGAACTTCCGGTGAGCCGTTCCTGCAAACAGGATCTGGCGATTGCTTTTGCAAAATATATGCTGAACTAAGCAGAAAAGGAGCAAGAAAAATGAATGAAAAAACAAAAATGATCATAGAAGAATACGCCGCCTCCCAGACACAAACGGCTGAAACGCTTCTCATGGAGCTTGGAAAAATCCCGGCCCCCAGTCACCAAGAAGACAAGCGTGCCGTATTCTGCCGGGACTGGCTTCTCTCCCAGGGAGCCGAAGATGTTACGATTGACGCTGCTAAAAATGTGGTGTGTAAAATTGGTGTAAAAAAAGATACGGATCTTATTGTATTTATGGCACATATGGATATCGTATTTCCTGACCTTGAACCTCTGACTATGAAACAGGAAGGCAGAAGACTGTATGCACCCGGAATCGGGGATGACACTGCCAATCTGGTCAATCTTCTCATGGCAGCAAAATTTCTTCTGCAGAATAAACCGAAAATGAATACCGGATTCCTCATCGTCGCCAACGCCTGCGAAGAAGGTCTGGGTAATCTGGACGGATGTAAAGAGATCTTCCGCACTTATGGCAGTCAGATACGGGCATTTTATTCCTTTGACGGCAGCCTGTCCAACTGCACCTATGAAGCAGTGGGCTCTTACCGGTACAAAATCACCGTAAAAACAGCAGGCGGACATTCCTGGTCAGATTTCGGCACTCCCAACGCCATTGAGATCCTGTGCAGGTTAGTTGAAAGATTATACCGTGTGCAGGTTCCCACAGAAGCCAGGACCACCTATAATGTGGGCTATATCCAGGGCGGCACTACCGTCAATTCCATTGCACAGGAGGCATCCGTATTATATGAATTCCGCTCCACCAGCCAAAAATGCCTGAAGATCATGCAGCAAAACTTTGACGATATCCTTGAAGACATGAAAGGTGCATTTACCATTGAAACTGAGCTTATGGGCGTACGTCCCGGAAATGGAGACATTTCCGCAGAGGCATTAAAAGCCTTCACAGAAAAAAATGCTGAGATCATCCAAATGTTCTGTCCCGGAGAGATCGACTACAATGCTGCTTCCACGGACTCCAATATCCCTCTCTCCCTGGGTATTTCAGCCAACACCATCGGAACCATTGCCGGAAAAAATGCCCATACCAGAGAAGAATGGGTGGACCTGGATTCCATTCCGACAGGAATGAAGATTGCGCTTGGATTAATGCTGCAGTATACAGAACTGTGAGCAGCCGCTGCTGTCCGCGTAAAGCTGCCATCATTTTATACAATCTTAGGAGGATAAAATGACATCTCAACTAATCTATTGGCTGGAATACATCGTCAATTTCACAGGTACCATTGCCTATGTATTTTTCCTTTACCTTCTGATTCGCCGTTTTCTCATACTCCGAAGTGAAAGGAAACTTTTTATCCTGGCATCCTTTCTGATGCTGACCACCTTATCCGGACCCATCATATATCCGGAGGAGCTGACCGGAACTATTTCGGTTCTTTTCCTCTTTCTGTTGTATCTGCTGATATTCTTTAAAGGGAAAATACTGGAGCGTGTTTCTGTTTGTATAGTATTGTATCCAATACTGGTGACTCTTAATTTTATAACTGAAAATATTGGTTTCCAGATCTGGCTGGCCAATAGGGATATGTCCCCATTGGCACAGACTGCCCTGCATTCTTTTACCACCTATCTTCGTATCCCTGCCTGGTTTCTGATCTGGCTGCTTTGCCGCAGATGGGTCCCCAGGGCCAGGGAGCTGACAGAACGTATGTGGCTTGTCATAGATATCATCTGCCTCGCTTCGGCGATTGGCCTTATTACTTTTATCTATAACTCTCCCCAGGAGGGAGCCCATACCACATATCCCGCCTGTATCGCCTGCATTCTGACCAGTATAGGATGTCTCTATCTGACTTCCTATGTGGCAAAGACCATCCGAAACGAGTTTGAAATACAGAACCTGAAGTACCAGCAGTCTTATTACGAGGAATTGGAGGAAAACCAGAAAACCGTCAAGAAAATACGCCATGACATGAAGAATCATCTGAGTGTCATCTATTCTTTTATCCAGAACCGAGATTTTGAAGGCGCTGCGAAATATTTTCGGGAGCTTTCAGGAGAGCTGACAGTGAATAACCGTATTTTCTGTAAAAACAGTATTGTTAACGCTGTGCTGAACAGTAAATACAGTGCCGCACTGGATAAAAAGATAGACTGCTTTTTCAATATTTCCATTGACGGACTGCTGGGAATCGATGATGTAAGTCTCTGTTCCCTGTTCTCCAATACTCTTGACAATGCCATCGAAGCATGTGAAAAAATACAGGACATCTCCAAACGGCAGATATCGCTGAAGGCGAGGTATGATAAGGGATTCCTCAGCTATGAGATTTCTAATTCCAAGGCGAATCCCGTCACAGTAAAAAAGGACCGCTTTGTAACAGAGAAAAAAGACAAGAGTTCCCATGGATTTGGGGTGCAGAATGTCCGTGATGTGGTGGATAAATATGCAGGGAATCTGGATATTGCTTATACGGATGATCGGTTTACCGTTACTGTTTTGATTGGGAATCTGTAGCTGCCAGCCGTCACTATACTGTAAAAATCCAGAGCAATGCCGCCAAATGCATTGCCCTGGATTTTTAATGATACTCTGTTGTTACCGTCCCGCCCTGTCACCCAGTCTGTAATCCTTCGGAGACATCCCTGTATATTTCTTGAACTGTGCCGTGAAATATTTGTAATCACTGTATCCCACATCCCCGGCAATTTCATAGACCTTTTTTGTGGTGGTACCAAGCAGTTCTTTTGCCTTTTCCATCCGGATACCGGTCAGATATTCCATATAATTCTGTCCCGTCTCCTTTTTGAAGATAAAAGAAAAATAGGTCGTTGACAGATACAGATTCCGGCATATTTCGTCCAGGGATATCTTTTTGCTGTAGTTCTCGGCTATATAAGCCTTTGCCTGGCCGATTACAAGCCTGTCCCTGGCCGGTTCCTCCACGCCGTTTTCCTTCATCATAAGCACCATGCCTCCGGCTGCCCGCTGCATGATCTCTTTTAATTCTTCCATGGAAAAGACATTCTTCACCCTTGTCTCAAAAGAGCCGTCCGGGTAACTCTGTTCCTGTGCAGGTTTCAGAATGCCGTAGACCGCATTTTTCAGCATGATTCCCAGGACATAACAATAGTTTTTTATCAGCTCCGGATTCATTTTCTTGTGCTCGAACTCCGCGAACATTTTTTCGATGGAAGACCTTACCTCTTCCTCTTTTCCTGCCAGTACCAGCTCAGTGATACTGCTTATCTCTCTGGGGTATTCCTGAATCCACTGTTTTTCAAACTCATATTCAATTCCGTCCCGGAAGAGATTTACAATCTGGCCTGCCTCATGGAAATTGGAATCTATGGCTTTTTTCGCCTGGGCATAGGACTTGTACAGATGGGTGATGGAGGGGTATATCATTCCGATTCCGACACGCACTTCAGGTCTGGCCTCCCCGAAGCATTCCTCTTTCATCTTTTCTGCTGCCCTCTTCAGATTGACAGCGAGCAGATTTTCTTTCTGCATCTCCAAATCAGAAAAGACCAGCACCATCTCCTGTGCACTGCGTATCACAGAAACCCCGTCCGGGACATACTCCCGTAAGATTTTCCGGTACGCCTGTTTGATTTCTTCTGTCTCAGCATCCTGAGAGACTGCAGTCCGTATGACAGCCGCCTGTACATTCCGGGTGGACAGCTCCAGCTCCAGACGCATGATCTCTTCCTCCAGGTTTGTATAGGCTTTCCTCTCCCCCTCCAGAAGTTCCAGAAGAAGTGTCTCTCTCAGCTTTTCCATGCCCTCGTTTAATACCAGCATGCGGCGCTGTTCCTCTGCCTCCTCACGGGACCGCTGGTCCAGCTTTTCTTTCAGTCTGCCGAAGACCGCTTCAATCTCCTGTTTTCTCACAGGTTTTACCATATATTCAAAGGCCCCGAAGGAGACAGCCGCCTTCGCATATTCAAACTCGGCAAAGCCGCTCAAAATGACGATTTCTATCTGCGGATACTGTTCTTTCACCTTTTTGGACAGCTCCACGCCATTCATTCCCGGCATTTTTACATCCGTGAGTATCACATCCACGCCGGTCTCCTCCAAAAGCTTCAGCGCTTCCTCCCCGTCTTCTGCCTCTGCTGCTATCTCAAATCCGTTTTCCTCCCATTTGACACCTCTTTTGATTCCCCGGCGGATGATGGCTTCATCTTCCACCAACATGATCTTATACATGATTTCAAGCCTCCTTTTCTGCTCCCATATCAGCTTCTGATGACATTTTCTCCCTGTGTACGGGCCCCGGTCTCCCAGGGAATCCTTATGACAGCCCGAGTCCCCATACCTTCTTTTGACTCATAGGAAAGACCGTATGCTTCCCCGTAATAGAGACGGATCCGCAGATTCACGTTCTTGGTGCCAACGCTTCTGGCCGGATCATAATTGCTGTCCTTCATATAATCTGTCACTTCCTTCAGTCGCTCTTCTGTCATGCCTCTTCCGTTGTCCTCGACCCAGAATTCTACTCCGTGTTCCGTGCGGCGGCCCGTGATTCTGATGCGGCCGCCCTGTTTCATACTGCGTATCCCGTGTTCAAAGGCGTTCTCTATGACAGGCTGGAGGATCAGTTTGATGGTCCTGGCGTCCAGGATATCCGGGTCTGTCTCCCATTGGACTTCAAAATTCTTTTCATATAATATGGCAAGTATCTGCAGGTAACTTTTTGCGTTTTCTATCTCCTCCCGGATGGTCACAAACTCCCCGGCAGTTGAGACACAGAGTTTGAAATAATCACCCAGGACGGCGATCATCTCCTCTGTCTGTTCATATCCTTTTTCCTCAGCCATCCAGTAAATGGTTTCCAGCACATTCAAAAGAAAGTGAGGATTGATCTGCTGCTGCATGGCATTTAGTTCCAGCTCTTTGATGCGCATCTGAATCTTCTCCTCACCGATTCTGCTCATATACATCTTATCGCGCAGTTCCCGCTGTTTTCCGATCATCTCTGTCAGTTTTTGTTCCAGCATGTGATGCTCATCGCCGGACGGAACTGCTGTACTTTTCTCTTCTGTGGCTTCCTGTGTATCCCCTTTCAGACCTGCGCGGTACATTTTTTCCATGATCTGCCCAAGAGGGATTGTCAGGCTTTTTGCCAGCAGATACATGCAGGCCGCTGAAAAAAGAAGAAGGATGAGCGCCAGCAGTCCTTGAATACCAAAAGGATTTTTTGAAGAGATGGTATCACCGGAAATGGTAAGTTTCCAGCCATTTCTCAAGCGTATGGTATCCACCGCCTCCGGGGCCGCTGCATCCACCGAGGTCTTTGTCTCATCCGAAAGCTCTGCATCATCGGCAGCCTCCGCATCATTTGCAGCCTCTGCCTCATCTGTAGCCTCTGCATCATCAGCAGCCTCTGCCTCAACAGCAGCCTCCGCATCACTAAATAATACCTGTCCCTCTTCCCCCATCAGGCTGAATCTCTGCTCCTGTGTCCGTTTCAGCAGTGTAACTATTTCCCCGAACGCATCCATATTACATCTGAGGATCAGATAACACGTAATCTGTTTCGGCTCCAGACCGGGCCTCAAAAGACCTGCCAGATACACATTTCCGTCCTCCCCTGTAAGGAAAACCGGCTTATTCGCAGTTATTTTCTCCCCTTCGGATTCCATAAGCTTCTGAAAATAACTAGCCTCCGCCTCCATATCCTGACCTTTTAAGAACACACTGCCGTCCTCTGATAAAATAATCCCATAGTCAAAGAATGCCTCCTCCCTGCAGGCATGGTACAGGATACTCTCTATTCTGGACGCAGTGGTTTCCTCCCGATAACCGCTGTTTTCATGATACAGATAGACATCAGCCAGCAGATCCGGGTTTTCTGTCAGATATCTGACTTTCTGCTCATACTCTTCCAGATAGGCATTTAACTGGTTCTGCCCCTGTTCCAGATACATGTTCGTAAACCGCTGCTCACCATTTTCCGCCTGATACCGGCCGCTCCACCCGGAAAAGCAGAGGAGAAGCAGTATAGGGAAAAGGCAGAGGAGGCAAAAGAAGAGGACCATCCTGCGTTTTATGGATAGTTTTCTCAATATTTCCGTCATACATCCCCCTCCTTTATGGGCACCAGAATGTTGATCCCGCTTTCTTCTATTGCTATCCCATAAGCCTCTCCGAAATAAAGCTTCAGGCGCTGATCCACATTGTCACAGCCGGGCAAATCCTGTTTTTCCTGAAAATGCTGTGCAGTGGTCTGCGGCACACCGCCTACAAAAAAACGTATCCTGTCCTCTTCCCGCTTTCCCTCCACATAAAATTGAATTTCCTTTGCCCGTTCTTCCAGAGCCTCATTGATCATGTCCTCCATGACCGGCTGAAGGATCAGTTTCATTACCTGACAGTCCTCTATTCCCTCCTGGATTTTCCAGGAGATTTTGATTCTGTCCCCAAAGCGCAGGTTCTGAAGAAACAGATAGTTCTCCACGCTCTTAGCCTCCTGCCCTACCGTTGTGTACTCCTGCCCTTTGCTGATAATGGTGCGGAAATAATTCCCCACCGCGATCACCACGTCACTGATCTCCTCCGCTCCCTCATACTGCCCGTTCCAATAGATTGTCTCCAGGGTATTGTAGAGAAAATGGGGATTGATCTGTTTCTGCAGAGCGGAAAGCTCCGTCTCTTTTTTAATGCGTTCCAGACGGCTCTCTTTGAGTTCCATCTGCAGCACTTCATTTCCCATATGCCCCAGGCGCTCATTCATCCGGTTGAAGCCCCGGATCAGTTCATGGTATTCATCCCTTCCTCCGTCTGTCAGAAGTTCACTCCACCCGTCACGTTCCATAGCTCTCGTCAGCCTTCCGAGAGGTTCCGTGATACTGGTTGTCATGATCCTCGAGAGAAAGAATACCACCAGAAGCCCTGCTGCCAGCAAAACCACCAGAACAGCAGTCTGCTGATAGACACCACCCAGCAGATAAGAATAGGGCACTCCGTTTACGATCTTCCACTGCATGGCTGTGATCACATGGCCGGAGGTGAACATCCTTCCCTGGTCCGTGGAAGTGATGTTCCCCTTCTCCCCGGACATCCGGTCAAAGGCATCCTCCCCTGCCACCAGCACGCCGCTTCCGTCAAATATGGCTGTTTTCCACTGCTTTCCCGCCCCTGCGTTTTGGCACAGCGTCTCCGCATAATCCTTTTTCAGGGCCAGGACAATATTACCGTAGGGTTCCATTGTCTTGGAGATCACAATATAATTCTCCCGGTCTGTACCGATTTCTTTCGGGATAAAGCTCCACAGCGGCCCCTCCGAGGCTTTTGTCCTGGCAAGCAGGGGGGATTCCTTTTGCGTGACCGGCGATGGATAATAAAACTTCGCCCCGTCGGCACTGCTGATCTCCACAGTGTCTACCTCCTGGTTCTGCCCGAAAATACTGTTTATCAGAAGGCGCATTTCGTTCTCCGTCCTCTTTTTCTCATCCCAGTCCGCGCTGCTGTAGACTGAAAGCTGCCGCAGAAGCGTCTCGTTCTCCTCCACGGCCTCTATCTGGCTGATGTATTTTGAGAAATGCTGCTCCATGTTTCCGGAAGAAATGTCTGCCATGGCGGCAGAATATTCCACAGCCATACCCTTCATTTCCTCATAGGAACGTACAGCACTGCAGATTCCCAGAATCAGGACAGGTACAATGGATGCCAGGAAGAAGAAGGTCCTCAGGCGTTTTTCAATTTTCAGTTTCCGTATCCGGCGAATCATTGTATGCATAGCCCCACTGCTCCTCTGCTTTTTTATACCAGTGCCGCCCGTCTTCCACGTTGTCCCGGTCCATATAATATGGCGGTATGACCGCGTGTCTTCCCCGCTCATCCTCCTGCACTTCATAGGTACCGAACCAGGTATCCGCCAGGGTATATTCCCCCACAGGCACCTCTTTTCCGGAAAAAATGTAACCATCCAGCATCTGCACCAGCACATCCCCGTACGCCAGGGCATCCTGCACTACACTGCCATCGTAATACCCTCCGCGAATCTGTTTTCCGGCAAATGGGTCCCCGTCAATGGTGACAAAGATAATATGCCCCGTCTCCCCTGTCTTCTTCCACATTCCCGCCGCTTTCAGAGTCTGCACAAGCCCCCTTGCCGGATGGTCACTGGAACAGTGGACCGCGTCTATCTGCGTGCCATCCGCCAGAACATCTGCAAGCCATGACCTGGCCTCCTCCGGGTCGCCTTTCAGATCAGCGGAGATACACCGGATTTCTTCGTATTTTCCGATTTCCTCCTCGAATCCCTGTTTTCTGGCTTTCCAGGCGCTGCTCTCCTCACTGCCGTAGCCATGGCAGACAATGCCTTTTGGCTCCCCGTATTTCTCTGTGAGAAGCCTTACAATCTCCTGTGCCGCCATTTTTCCGGCTTTATAGTTGTCAAAATTTATGGTAAGACTGACCTGTCCGCCTGTAGATTCGGTATCTACCAGAACAACGGGAACGCCTTTTTCATTTATCCGCTCAATAGCAGAGTTGATGCCGTCCTTGTCGATGGACGCCGCCACGATCACATCCGGGTTACCGGCGCAGAAGTTCAGCATCTGCTGGTTCTGCCGTGTCTGGTCGTAATCCGCCACTGCCTCCCGGAATTCCCATCCCGCTTCCTGGGTATCATTTCTGAGAGAGGCGTCTAACAGACGATGAAAATATGTGTTCATGCTTTTCTGTACAAATGCCACTTTCCGGTCATTTGTCTGCATGGTGTTTGTCTCTGAAGGTTCTTCCCGCTTTGTCTCCCTGCTTCCGCATCCGCTTGTTGTAAGGGCCAATGCCAGCAGGAGGACAGCAGACAGAAATCGTATTTTTCTCATATTGCTCCCTCCGTTTTCATTTTCTATTTTATCATACCACAGGTTTTGGGAACAGGAAAACAGACCGGCCCATGAGAAATCATTCTGTTCCCCATATGCCGGTCCGTATTCTCTATCTGTTTATTTTATCCAGGGCTTCCCAGATTCCGTTTAAGTATGTGGCTCCCAGTGCTCTGTCGTACAGGCCGTATCCCGCTCTTCCTGTCTCTCCCCAGATCATGCGGCCGTGGTCCGGACGGATGTAGCCGTCAAATCCATTGTCATGAAGGGCCTTCAGGATGGCAAACATGTCCAGGCTTCCGCACGCTGACAGATGTGCCCTCTCCTCAAATCCTCTGTTGTCCTCCAGGACAGCCACATTTCTGGCATGGACAAAGTGAATTCTTCCCATGGCGGCGTATTTTCCGGCCATTTTGACTACATCATTTTCTGCGCTGCAGCCCAGGGAACCGGTGCAGAGAGTGATGCCGTTATGCGGGTCGTCCACTAATTTCAGGAACTTGTCCAGATTCTCCTCACAGGTGATGATCCTCGGAAGGCCGAAAATGCTCCAACAGGGATCATCCTCATGGATCGCCATATTTACACCGCAGGATGCGGCTGTGGGGATCACTGCTTCCAGGAAGTATTTCAGATTATCCCACAGATTCTCCTCGGACATGCTGTTGTACTCAGCCACCACCTGTTTCAGTTCTTCCCTGGTATAGCTGGCATCCCAGCCCGGAAGTGTCAGGTCGCTGTCACTGGCAAGAGGATTTACCTGGTCTATCTGCTCCTGGTAGTATACAAGGGAGGTAGAGCCGTCCGGCAGCACATGGTCAAGCTGTGTCCTGGTCCAGTCAAAGACGGGCATAAAGTTATAGCAGATACATTTGATGCCTGCCTCTGCAAGTCTTTTGATATTTTCACAGTAGTTGGCAATATAGCGGTCTCTTGCCGGCTTGCCCAGCTTGATATCCTCATGTACGGGAACGCTCTCAATGACTTCAAAGTGAAGGCCAGCCTCCTCTGTCTGCTTTTTAAGCTCCGCTATACTCTCCCGGCTCCAGACCTCTCCCACAGGGACATCATAGACTGCAGTCACAATGGAGTGCATACCCGGAATCTGACGGATATTTTCCAATGTGACCTTGTCCTCTTTTCCATACCAACGAAATGATAACTTCATAATTTTTTACCTCTCTTATTTTTTTAATCTTACTGTACAATAAACCAGATGATCGTGGCGCCTATGACACCGACGATGCCTATGATCGTTTCCATCACGGTCCAGGTCTTCAGATTTGTCTTCTCATCCACCTCAAAGAGGGATTTGGAGAGCCAGAACCCGGAGTCATTTACATGGCTGAAGGCAGTAGCGCCTGCTGCCACGGCAATGGTGATAGTGGCGAGCTGAATCTGTGACAGATCCGCAATGGCCGGCATGGATGCCATGATCCCGGCAGCCATTGTCATGGATACCGTGGCAGAACCAACGGAGATTCTCACCACAGCAGCGATCAAAAATGCCACAAGTACCAGCGGCAGGGGAAGGCCTCCCACGAAATTTCCGAAGGCTTCACCGATACCGGAATTCTGGAGAATGAAGCGCAGCATACCGCCGCCTGCAATCAGCAGAATGATATTTCCGGCGGATGACAGGGATTCTGTCATGATCTTTGTCAGCTCCTCCCTGGTGTAGCCGTGGCGCATTCCCAGCAGCACCATGGCCGTGATCGTGGACAGCAGAAGGGCGATCACAGGGGTTCCCAAAAAGGTCAGTACCGGATTCAGCGGCTTCATAAACGGAATCACGGATGACAGGGTATTCAGAATAATCAGAAACAGCGGAAGCAGTATAATGGCCACCACGGTGCCGAAGGACGGAAGTTTTCCCTCCACCATCTTCTTCTCATTCTGCTCAAAGGAGGACGGCACCGGAAAGTTATATCGGTCCCCTGCGAATTTTCCGAACACAGGGCCGGCCAGGATCATGGCCGGAATCCCGATGATGATGCCCAGGATGATCACATAGCTCAATTCTACATTCAGCATCTCTGCCACCAGCACAGGACCCGGTGTGGGCGGTATAAAGGCATGCCCTATGGCAAGTCCGGCCAGCAGGGGAATGGCATAGTGGAAAATGGAACGGTTGGTTTTTTTCGCAATTCCAAACGCAATGGGAATGAGGATCAGAAGGCCTGACTCAAAAAATACCGGCATTCCCACAATAAGGCCCGTGACGCCTAACGCCCAGGCAGCCTTTTTCTCTCCGAACTTATCAAGCAGTGTCTGGGCGATCACCTCCACACCGCCGGACACCTGCAGGATTGCTCCGAACATGGAACCCAGTCCGATCAATACAGCTATGGTCTGAAGCGTGGTTCCCACACCCTCAGATAAAGTATCTGTAATCATGGTAAAAGGCATACCTACTGCCAGGCCGATAATCAGGGCAGACAGCATAATTGACAGGAACGGCTGTACCTTCAGCTTAATGATCATGAACAGCAGCACGGCAAATCCCAGAAGGGCGCCGATGATCAGCCGCTCCGGTGATGCAACAAAATTCTCCATTTTTCTTATCCTCCATCATCTTGTAACAGTTTCCGCGGTTTGTTACCTCTTTTCTTGATGGATTTATTGTAACAAAAAACGGCTTTGGAAAATATGGGGGAGAATTTGTATTTTATATGGTAAAATTATGTTCTTTTCAGGGAAACGCAGTGACAAAAAACCGGCAGCGGAATGATACATTCCCTGCCGGTCTGCTTCTATTCTATATTTACTTTTCCAGGCGGTTTTTTACAAAATCTCCTTCTTTCATGATCACATCCATATGCTCTGCCGCTATGGTCCTGATATCTTCCAGGGGATTGCCGTCTATGACCAGCAGGTCAGCGCTTTTGCCCTCCTCCAGAGATCCTGTAATATCTCCCACACGAAGGGCTCTTGCACCGTTGATGGTAGCGGCCACAATGGCATCCATCTGGCTGATTCCCGCTTTCTCTACGAATGCGTACAATTCCCCGACAGTCGTCTCTCCATAAGGCGTCATCTGAGAGTTAAAAGAATCTGAACCGATTGTGAGAATAATACCCTTGGCGCTGGCTTTTCTCAAATTATCATAAATACGGTTTAATTCTTTCTCTTTCACTGAATTTCCCGGATATTTGTCGTGGAGCTTTGGATCGTATTTTGGAGGGAATGTATCAAACCATGCTGGCATAAAGTTGATGGTTGGACAAAAAGCAATATTTTTTTCCGCCATAATATCCAGTGTCTCGTCATCCAGTGACTGTCCATGTATAATCAAATGAACTCCTGCCTTAGCAGAATTGTACGCGCTTCCAAAACAATGGGACCAGACAGGAATGTGACGCATATTACACTCATCCACAACTGCCTGCACTTCCTCCATGGTATAATGCTGGTCCATAGCCGTCTCCCAGCGCCAGATACCGCCTCCCGTAGCCCAGATTTTTATAGCATCCGGGTTTTCCCTGAGACGCCGACGCACGGCTTTGCGAAGATCCCAAGGCCCGTCCACACACTCTGCCCACGGATGAGATTCTCTGTTCATCTCTATAGATACCTTATGAGAATCCCCGTGGCTGCATGTGGCGCAGAACCCAAGGCCTGAGGCCACTACTCTCGGCCCCTTCATGACACCCGCCTCTATCATATTCCGGATATGGATGCCGAATCTTGAGATTTCCCCCACGGTCGTCAGACCTGTTTCCAGGCACTCATGTGACTGCTGTACAGCCACCACCGCTTTCTGAATATTGTCTTCCAGCACCCAATCACTGTCATTGTCTGTGAGATTGCCGGAAAAATGCAGATGTGCATCGATCAGTCCCGGCATCACTGTCTTACCGGAAATATTTGTTATATGATATCCCTTAGGTACTGCTTTTCCCGGGCCGGCATATGTGATCTTGCCGTTGTCCACCAGCACCAGGCTGTCCTTTACTGCCGCGGCCCCTGTGCCGTCGATGAGCAGGCCGCCCTTTAATGCGATTCTATTCATTATCAATCTCCTTTATGTTCTCTGGAATATGTATACCAATCTATTCCTCAGCAAAAGCGATCATGGATGCTTCCAGAGGGACATTTTCCGGGAGCGCCTCCACCTGTACGCACACTCTGGTGGGTCTGTGGCTGCCGAAAAACTCCGCATAGGCCTCATTGATGGCAGTAAAATCGTCCAGACTGTTGATGTACACGTCAACACGGGCCACACTTTCCCTGCATCCTCCGCCCGCTTCTACAATGCTGAGCAGGTTGTTCAGCACCAGCGTTGTGGCCGCTTTGATCTCATATACATATTCCCCGTCTTTTGTAAGAGGAATCTGGCCTGAGGTAATGATCATATTGCCGTATTTTCTTCCGTGACAGTAAGGCCCCAGTGCCGGGGATGCTTCCGTGCTCACTAATTCTTTCAGTTCCATATTCTTTCCTCCGCTTATTTTTTATCAATCTATATACTGTACAAGCAGTGCGTCTGCAATGGCTACGCCCTCTTCCGTCACAAACACCGGGTTTATATCCAGTTCTTTTATGCTGTCCTTTCCCTTAGCTGCCATCTCGCTGATGCTCACCAGCATATCCGCCAGCGCTTCCTTATCACATACCGGATTACCGCGGTAGCCATTCAGCAGGGGATAAGAGTTCAGGCTCTCCAACATTTTTTTTGCCTGCTCCCTGGTGAGCGGCGCCGGTGCGAGCTGCACGTCCTTGAACAGCTCCACGAACACACCGCCCATTCCCACCATGATCATAGGGCCAAAATCCTTATCGTTGTTCACACCGATGATCATCTCCACTCCTGCTTTGAGCATGGGTTTTAGCAGTACACCTTCCAGCTTCGCATCCGGCGCGTTTTTCCTGCAGTTATCCATCACCGTGTCAAATGCCAGGCGAAGCTCTGCCTCATCCCTGATATTTAATTTCACACCGCCCACATCAGACTTATGCTGAATATCAGCAGAATGTATCTTCACGGACAGGGGATATCCCAGATTCCCGGCTGCCTTTACCGCCTCATCTGCTGTGGCAGCCACGGCCTGGGGCGGAATCGTAACGCCGTGTGCTTTCAGGTAATTCAGGCTCTCGTACTCGCTGAGTCCTTGGGAAGACCCATGTGTTCTTTCGGGAACCGCCGCTTCTGTATCCTGGTATTCAAAATTGGCAAAATCCAGCACCTGCTTTAAGATTCGGCATCCGTAGCGCCCTGATGGGAGCAGAGGCACGCCTGCTTTTTGCAGGATATCCGCACTCGCCTGATGCCTTGTGTGCTCAATGAACGGAATCCAGAATACCGGTTTCATATCCGGATTCTCTCTGGCAATGGATACCGCCTCCACCATATGGGAGATGGTATCATCCCAGATCTCCGGCGTGATGGTATAGGCAATACAGATGGCATCCACATGATCGTCTTTTGAGATGGCCTCCATGGCCCGAACCATGACCGGGGTGTTGTATCCGATTCCTGCTGTCATATCAAAAGGATTATTTACGGAACCATAATCCGGAACAAGAGTCTGAAGATATGCTTTCGTCTCCGGATGATATTCCGCCAGGCGGATTCCGAACTCGTCTGTCAGGTCTGCCATGACCCCGGCCTCGCCGCCGGAAACATTCATGAATACGCATCTCTCCCCCTTAGGAAGCTCTTCCAGCCAGGAAAATGCAGCAGCCAGACCGCATAATTCTTCCAGATCCCTGGCCTCTATGACACCGTACCGCTTAAATACAGCTCTCAAGACTTTATCTGCCCCGGAAAGGGAGCCTGTGTGGGATTTTGCCAGCTCCTGCGCTTTGCCGGAACGGCCTGTCTTCAATACCACAACCGGTTTTTTCTTTATTGCCGCTTTGCGGAATGTCTCCACCAGCTTCTCCGGTTTTGACACGCCCTCTATGTATGCAGCCACGACTTTTGTATCCTCATCCTCCACCAGAAAGTCCAGATAATCTTCCACCTTCACATTACAGGAGTTGCCGGAGGAGATCACATGGGAGAATCCCATATTCGGACTGTCCAGCCCTCCAAGCACGATCTGTCCGCTCTGGGAAATCATACCGATATTGCCGGAACGGTCCCGTTCCTCCACCAGAAAGGCAAACGCAAAGATACCGTCAATGAAATTGGCAAACCCCGCACAGTTCGGCCCCATGACCGCGATTCCCAGGCGGTCGGCTTCCCGGACCAGCTCTCTTTGAAGCTCTTTCCCCTCTGCTCCCGTCTCACTGTATCCGCTGGCAAAGACCACGGCTCCTCCGCAGTTCTTCCCTGCCGCTTCCCGTAATAAGGAAAGTATGGTCTTCTGGGGGGTACACAGAATGACCAGATCTACATCTCCCTCTATCTCTGACAGGGAGTGGTATGCCTTGTGGCCGAAGATCTCCTCTCTTCCCGGATTCACCAGATACAGATGATCCAGATTCCCGGAGAATTTGAGGTAATTGCGGGTGGTATCACCGCCGAATCCCGCTTTTTCACTGGCACCTACGATGGCAACTGTCCTTGGTTTCAATAATTTTCTCAAATCCATATATCAGCCCTCACTGCATCTTCTCCGCTTTTTCATATCCCATCATAAAGCACTGCACGTTTTTGTCACTTGCTTTGCCTTTTTTATTGAAATAAGCTTCCAGTGTATCTGCAAACTCATTTACATCCATCATGCCGGTAGCCCTGATCATAGCCCCCAGGACTACCAGGTTCAGGCCTCTCTGGTTCTCCAGTTCTGAGGCAATTTCCATAGCATCCACACCGTATACCTTCACATTTTTCGGGAACTGCTTTTCTCCGAATACGGAGCGGTTGATGATCACGCAGCCTCCTTCCCGCATATCAGACACATATTTGTCATACGCGTCCTCATTCATGCAGCACAGCACATCCAGGTAATCCGGGTAAGGACTTCCTATCTCCTCATCGGATACCACCACACGGCAGAGGGCAATGCCTCCGCGCATCTCCGCAGAATACTCGCTGGTCCAGCTCACATTTTTGCCGTGCTCTGCCGCGATCTCGATCAGGATCTTTCCGGCTGTCAATACGCCCTGACCACCGATACCTGCAAACATAATATCAGCCATTATTCGTCACCCCCATTATCTACATATACTTTCACCGGGAATACCTTTTCATTTTCCTCTTTCATCTTCTTCATGGCATCTGCCGGCGATAATTTCCAGTTAGTCGGACATGGGGAAAGGATCTCTATAATGGAAAATCCTTTCTTGTCCCTCTGGTTCTCAAAGCCTTTCTTTAACATCTTCTTCGTCTGATCAATGTGTTTAGGATCACACAGGGAACCTCTAGCCGCATATGCGATTTTATAATTCTGAAGGATGTTCAGCATATCGAACGGCTCTCCTGCCACCTTGTCATCTCTTCCTTTTTTACTGCTGACTGTCTTGTCTCCCACCAGAGTGGTCGCCGGGCACATCTGACCGCCGGTCATGCCGAATATTCCGTTATTTACCACGATCATAGTTATTGGAACATTCCTCTGGGCCGCGTAGCAGGTCTCGGAAAGGCCGATCACATAAGAGCACCCATCCCCTGCATGGACGTAGACATTGGAATCCGGATAAACCTTTTTGATTGCTGTGGCCACTGCCGCGCAGCGCCCGTGAGGACCTGCGATGCCGTCACAGTTCAGAGTGTCAATAGACCAGTAAGCACAGGCAATATCCACGACCTGGATGGTCTTTTCACAAAGCCCCAGTTCCTCGCAGCACTCTGCGATCAGGCGCTGTATGATACCATGGCCGCAGCCGGGACACCATCCCACCTGCTGGTTGATCATTTCCGGTTTTGTCATTTTAGCTGCCATATCAATATACCTCCAGTTCCTTAACATCTCCTGCCAGTACCCCTTTGCAGAAGTCTACGATTCCCTGAGTTGTGGGAACATATTTTGATGTCAGATAACCGTAGAGGGGAACCTTATACTCTGTGGCCAGACGGATATCCAGTCCCATCTGGGAGGAGAGGCTCATCTCAACAGTTACCAGCCCTTTTAATCCCTCCGGGAGATTTTCAAAGGCTTTTTTCGGATAAGGCCATGCCGTGATGGGACGGATGAGGCCCAGTTTCATGCCTGCTTCTCTGGCTCTTCTCACTGCTGACTTGCATATTCTCGAAGAGATTCCATAGGCAACAAGGATAAGCTCGGCATCCTCTGTCATGAAATTCTCCCAGCGCTGCTCATTGTGATACATATCGGAGAATTTTTTCCGTACCATCGCATCGTATGCACTGTAATCCATGGAACGATCCAGATTGGTGACCTTTACTTTCGGTTCATCTTTTTTCTTCTCACCCTTGATCGCCCAGTCAAATTTACTTCTGTCATGTTCCTTCGGTTCGGGAAGGACTACCTTTTCTATCATCTGGCTGATTCCGCCATCGCTTAAGATGATCACCACAGTGCGGTATTTTTCAGCCAGGTCAAAAGCTTCGTATGTAAGCTCTGCGCATTCCTGCACGGAACCCGGTGTGAGGACAAGCTGCCTGGAATCTCCGTGGCCGCCGCCCCTGGTCGCCAGCCAGTAGGAATCCTGACCCTCTGTGATCTCACCGTCGCCTACACCGTAGCGCATGACATCTATGATGACCGCCGGAAGATTGTAGGAGGAAAGATAGGAGATCCCTTCCTGCTTCAGATCATACCCCGGACCGGAAGAGCTTGTCATTACACGCTCACCGCATGCTGCAGCTCCCCACAGCATACTCATACTTGCGATCTCGCTTTCCCCCTGGATGAAGACGCCCCCGCGGTCCGCCATGTTGGCTGACATGTATTCCAATATCTCACTCTGGGGCGTGATAGGGTAACCTGCATAGAAGCGGCACCCTGCACGGAGAGCAGCCTCAGCGATCGCCTCATTGCCTTTCATTAATTGAAATCCTTTACTCATCTTCTCTGCCTCCTTCTACTCAATGGTAAATACATAATCGGGACAGATCTTATAGCACTGTCCGCATCCGATACAGGTTTCTTCATCGATTCTGATGATCTCGTATCCTTTTTTGTTGATCTCAGTGAGAGGCTCAATGGCTTTCACCGGACATACCCCTACACACAGGCGGCAGCCCTTGCATAAGCTGGTGTCCGCAGTTGCTTTTGCTTTTGCCATGATTCAATCTCCTTTCAATTCATTTCATAATTTTATTATTTATTTCATTATTATAATTTCTAATTTCATTTTACCATTTTATTATTCATTTTTCAAATACAATATCTCTAAATTTTGCATAAATATTCGTCTATACTTTTGTCTAAATTGTTTATATTATGGATTCAAACAACATTTTTTTATAATACGCAGCCTCCACTGTTTCAAAAAACACATCGATACTGTCAAAATCCGTATCCGCGGGAAGGTCACAGCCGGAGGAAATGATAAAGTTATTGTAGTCAATGCATGCATTGAGCAGTCTTTGTGTGTTTAGCCTAACATCCTGAAGTGTACTGTTGTTAAACACAGAGGATGGACTGAGATTCCCCATCACCAGACAATCCCTGGGCATTGCCTCCAACATGGTGAGCATGTTGACAGCGTCGCCAAAATGATATGCCTTACACCCGGTGTCTACAATCTGTGGCACCAGTTTTTCCACAGCATTGCCGCAGTTATGATAAATCACCACAAAATTCCTTTCCTGTACTTCATCTACAATCCGGCGGACATAATCTGTAGAAAATTCCTGCATGAGATTCGGTGATAAGATTCCCGCCAGCGGTTCTGCCATGATGATGCCGTTGGCCCCGGTCCGTTTGAATTCTTTTATATATTGGATCAGAAAATCCGTGGCCTTTCCAAGCACGGTATGTACGATCTCCGGCTCCTCATAACACAGAAGCATGACCTCATTCACATTCATCAGACGGCCGGCCAGAGAATACGGACCGATACAGTTGGCAAAAACAGGTCTGTCCGTTATCAGGCGCGTGGCTTTGGCTACGCCTTCTATAGCTGTCCCGGTTCTCCCGGCACCGATTTCCGGTATCTTTAGTTTTTCGGCATCTTCCTCACATTCAATAAGAGTACCTGTGATTGTAGGTATCTCATCCACACCGTACACGCAGAAAGCCCCAAAGGCCTCCGCCTCCACAGACAGATCCATGTAGCTGACTGCCGCAGGCATTTGGTATTTATCTGCAATCAGCCGCATCCCCACAGCCTGGAGTGCGCTGTCCGATACAAGCTCCTTGACAGTCACATACAACTGCTGAACCACAGGATAGGTTAGCAGTGGAAGTGGTTTTTTGTCTCTCGCATAGATCATCTGTTCTATCCAGTTATACATATTCATAAAAAAACCTCCAAATATAGGGAATGTATGATATGGATCACACATTCCCTTAATCATCTATAATCTTATTCTTCTGCCTCTTTCTCAGCGATCAGCTTCTGTCTCTGCTCTTCCGTCAGAGTCAGATCATATTTCTCCCGATGCGTCACGGCCTTTATAAACGCCACTGCATTAATAATCAATATAAGGAGCACCGGCAGCCCCAGCATGACCACGGACTGCTGTACCGCGTTCAGGCCTCCTGACTGTAAAAGCACGTATCCCATGACCGCGATGGAGGCTCCCCAGAAGACCTTTAAAAATGCCGGTGACTTCTGTTCACCAGAATCTGTCTCACTTTTATCTGCGGATGTCATTCCGGCCATGGTGTAAGTCATGGATTCCGACTGGGTCAGAAAAGAGAGCAGGACTGCCGCAAATCCCAGAACCGCCATGATCTGCGCCCAGGGCAGGGTCTTTAAGTACGCAAACATAGAAACCGGGAATCCAAATTCCTGGATAGCTCCCCAGATGTCATGTCCGTTCATCTGCTTTAAAATAGCGGAGGAACCGAACGTGCCGAACCAGATGACAATGAATCCGATGGGGATAAACATATTAACCATAATGAACTGGCGGATAGACCTTCCTTTTGCCAGCTTGATCAGGAACAGTCCGGTGAGCGGTGCCACGGTCAGCCACCACGCCCAGTAGAATAAAGTCCAGTCACCGATCCAGCCGCTCTTAATGGCCGGTTCCAGATAAAAGGATTCCGGAATCAGAATCTTCAGGTATTGTCCCACAGAAGTGACCATGTTGTTGATGGTGAACTGTGTTCCTCCAAAGATGAATGCCCATGTCACAAGAATGATAAAAATAACCATATTCGTACTGGACACGTATTTGATAGCTTTATGTATGCCCGAACATGCGCATAGAATACCGCAGGAGGCCAGGACAACGATGATGATCGGTGCCATGATGCTGTCCGGTATGGTATTTCCGTAGACATACTTCAATCCCGCCGAGAGCTGTAAAGTTACAAGTCCCATATTGGTTCCAAGGGTGGCAACCATGATGTAGAGACAAATCCAGTTTACCAGCTTACCGGGCAGACCTTTTTCGCCCTTCTCTCCCAACAGGGGATATAATCCTGATGACAAAGAAAAGCTCCTTTTACAGTTCCAGTACACAAAGGCAAATCCCAGTCCTGCTGCTGTATAAATCGCATACGGATGGAATCCCCAGTGGAAGAACACATAGGATAATGCCGCCTCAGCCGCTTCCGGGCTGCCGGAGGCCAGGCCTGTGAACGCCGGCGGGTCCATGAAATTCATGAGTCCCTCGCCGGTGGCATAGAATACCACGCCCAGAGCCATGCCTGATGTAAATGTGATGGCGATCCAGGACAGCATACTCATGTTCGGTTTTGCGTCTCTTCCGCCTAATTTTATTTTTCCCACTTTACTGAATGCTGCCCATAGGCAGAAGCAAAGCAGGAAGAACAGCCCCACATCGTACAGCCAGCCCAGATTACTTGAGATCCAGCTAAAAGCCACATTGATGACTTTGCCGAAGGCTTCCGGTGCAGCTACCCCGATGATCAAAACGATTACCGTCAATATCGCAGGCACTACAAACGCATCTTTATCTACTTTTTTAAAGAATTTCCCCATTCTCTGTTTCCTCCTCTTTTTCAGCTCCTGTGTCTTTTTATTGTTTCCCCGTAACGTATATTTCCGCATAAAATATATTCCCGCTATGACGGCAGCCTACCGTATGCCATCATAGCGGGAAAGGAGACAATCGAAGGGAGACCAGGGTGCTTATGGTTTTACCAGATATCGCCTACGGTAAACCCATTCGGGAATGGATCAGTCTCATCCAGCACATATTTACTGTATCCATATATCCACGCTTCTCCGCCTATGGTCGGAATGATTGCTTTATGACCATGAACTTCTGTTTCCTCAACAGCATGACCGGTAAATATAATACCAATCAGTCCTTCTCGTCTAAATGGCTGATTTAATTTCAACTCGCCTTTTGCATATTTGGCGGCCATGAGCGCGCATGTCCCGGTCCCGCATGCACAGCGGTCCAATGCTCCGGTCCAGGTCTCAGGCCTGTCAAAGTCGATATCACCGGTAAATACCGTATTTACGCTCTGCCAGTCCGCATTCGGATTTTCTGTAGGTCCATGCAGCTCTGAGATGGTGATTCCCACACCGGGATAATCCGGGTGTTCCACGGGAAGCTGTTCTTTGGCTGCCTGCATGCACAGTGCGCTCACCTTTGCGATCTCACGCCCCATCTCAGGAATGAGCTTCAGGCCGTCGAACTGGCGTACATCGATCAGAGTATAGAACATACCGCCCCATGCCACATCCACCTTCACTTTTCCAAGATGCGGCACATCAATCTCTTTATCCAGATATACAGCAAATGCCGGGACATTGGAGAAGGTCACCTGTGTACATTTTCCATTATGGCATTCCGCTTTGATTTTGATCAGACCCGCCGGAGCTTCCAGATAAAACTCCGTAAATGGTTCCTCCATTGGAATCATTCCTGTCTCCAAAAGCACAGTGGCAACGGAAATCGTATTGCCCCCGCTCATCATAGGATATTCCGTCTGTTCCATAATAATATATCCTGCTTTTGCCCTGGGGTCTTTTGCCGGAACGATCAGGTTGCAGCACAGCGGCGGATATCCCCTGGGCTCCCTCAGCATCAGTTTCCGGAACTGGTCATCATTTTTCTCCAGCCATCGGCATTGTTCGTAAACGGAATCCCCCGGTATAGTGGGAATACCGCCTGTGACTACACGCATGGGCTCACCGCAATGAGTCTCCACCGCATCAAACATTCTTTTAAATCCCATAAGTATATACCTTCTCCTTCATTTATTTTTTATGTTTTTCTACATATGCGTCAATCTCTTCGGCTGTCCCCTTATCAAGCAAGGTCTCCGGTGCTTCCTCCAGACGTCGTTTCCACTCCTCATTGGCGCGGCGGAGAACATAGGTATAATCCTCCATTGGCCTCTTCTTATAATTGCTGTTCCAGTCAGTATAGTCCGGATACCAGGAATCGTACATATAATCAAGGGTATCATCACTGGTGATGAACTGGCCGCCGCTTCCCTCTTCCATGATGGACTCTAAAGAGGCAGCCTCCTCAGATACGTCGATGCCGTTTCTGATATAGAGCAGACGGCTGGTGATTTCCTCATCGATAATGGTTTTTTCATAGGAAGTAGTCATAAGGCCGTCCAGGGTTCCAATCTCAGATAACTGGTAATCTGCACCCGAAAGGATATTCGCCATGGTGCCTTCATAAGATTCAATACCGCACTGGATATCACAGTTCAGGGCATCTGTGCTGTAAGGTATCGTTCTGGACGGCAGATTGTAAAACCTTTTGCCCATCTCCATGGAACCGATCTGAAGCATCACACGTCCCGGAGAACCACAGCAGTAAGTGGCACCCTTCATATTGCCGGGGCAGGCACCCACTCCATAGCCTACAGGATTGCCTGGATTCACAAGCTGTGTCAGAACAACACCTGCCAGGATCTCCGCATTCTGCATGGTGATCGTACCAAAGATACGGATAGGACCGGTTACCCCTGTACTTGTGGCAGTTCCCATGGTAACAGCCTGTCCGCGCTCAGCCAGCGCAATGATATTGTCAGCCACCTCGCGGCTATAGGACATAGGACTCATAGAAGGCGCAGACCCCGGTGCCAGATATACTTTTCCGCCCGGCACTAACTTCTCACCTGCGGCAATCTCTACCATATCAATCGCCTGATGCATTTCTTCATAAGAAAACAGCTTGGTATAGAAGGGTTTATCCGTATGGTTCAAAAGAGCACGCATGATTTCAAGATGGCGGTTGACCGGGTCCACATCGTTGGCCTCAACACCATTGTTGGAATTCATGGTCATGACTTTGCTGCCCTGGTAGATCTTGACCAGATTTATCACATCCTGCAGCGTGCCGCGGCGGATGCCGTTGTCCAGATCCGTTACATTTACCGGTCCGATGGGGCCGGGTACGCCATAATCGCCGCCGCCCAGGTTAATGCTCTTCTTGGAATCAAGTCCATGCATCACAAACTGCGAAGGAGCTTTCTCCAGCGCATCCCTGACCTGCGACTCTGTCATGTAAACCTGTGTGCCGTCTACACGGAAACCATGTTTCTTAAAAAGTTCAAGTGCTCTGTCGCTGGGAATATTGACACCGTTCTCTGCCAGAAGCTTCATAGAGTAATCGTGTACTCTCTGCAGATCCTTATCGCTGAACATGGACAGCGATACTCTTCTCATTTCTTCCATTTTTCTACTCCTTTATTTCATTTTTTTAATTTTGGTTTCTGTTTTATTTATTTATTTCATTTTACTATATCTTGATTCATTTTTCAAACATTATATCTTTTAATTTTGCATAAGGTTTTCCTGTCGTTTTTATGCATCTTGTACGAAATTCCCTTTATTTCATTTTATTTTTTATATTTCATTAATATTTTTTATATTTCATTATATATACTTTTGAATTCTATTTACAAAATTATGAATCACTATTTCAAGCTGAAATTCAAAATTTTCCTTGCGTACTGATTCATATAAATGTATAATGAAATAAAACATACATGATTTCTCGAAATAAATATTAAGGAGGATATACTTTGAGCAAAGCAATAGAAAAAATGGAAACAATTCAGGCTATAGACCGTGCTTTTCAAATTCTCGAGACTATATCCCGTTCAGGCAATATGACATTAGCTGAATTACATGAAAAGATGAATATCAGCAAGGCTTCTCTGTCCCGTTTAGTGTATACACTGGTAGAAAATGGTTATATTGAGAAGAGACCGAACAATGAATACAGTCTCACATTAAAGGCATATGAAGTGGGTATCAACGCTGTACAGAATCTGGATCAAATTTCACTGATCAATTCCACACTTGCAGATTTGAGCAGAGAGACAGGGCGGGTTGCACAATTCTCCGTTGAGGATAACAACCAGCTTTTATGTGTGCAGAGTATCGGACAGACTGCACCGTCCTTCTCCGTCTATACGAATGTGGGACGGCGTTCTCCTCTATACTGTACAAGCGCCGGAAAAGCGATCCTGTCCACCTACTCAAACAATGAGATCATTGAGAAATGGGAAAAATTTGATGTAAAGCCCCTTACAGAACATACGATTACGGATGTCCACGCTTTACTTCAGGATATCAGTGAAGTGAAACAGCGGCATTATGCGCTGGATAGGGAAGAAAATGAATATAATATCTTCTGTGTGGGCGCTCTTGTAATGAATTATACCAATACGCCGTTGGGCGCGATCAGCATCAGCGGCACCACACTCACCCAGGAGGAGGAGCATGCAATAAGTGAAACACTTATCGCTGCTGTAAGGAGGCTGTCCGCGACTCTTGGATATGTCATGCGGTAGCACTATCCCCATAATCCCCAAAACCCTGTCCTATGTATTCCCGTCACATCAGAAATACCATAGAACAGGGTTACAGATTTATCCTCCTATTTGAATCATCTTATGGGTTTCAGTAATCTTCTGAAGTTGTTCAAAGCAATGCTGATCCGGTTTCTTCATAACAGCCTGATACAAGGCACCCCGCAGTTGCCGGAATTTCTCCCGGTCATCTGCGCCAGAGCGCAGAACAGGTTTTAAAGAAATACTTTCTTCATAACAAAGACAAGGCTTCACATCCCCCTGTGCTGTCATTCTGATTCGATTGCATCTGCTGCAAAATTTCCCGTGCATAGCACTGATAAATCCTATTGAGCCCAGAAAACCCGGTATGCGGTAATATACCGCCGGTCCATTTCCATGTACCGTTTTATCAGATAAGATATTGGGGTTTCTTTTGGCAATCAGTGAAAACAATTCCTGTGCAGACAGGGATATATATTCTCTCCCGTATCCAATGGGCATAATTTCAATAAAACGAACATCCACCTTGTGCTCTTTCGCCAATCCAATCAAGTATGGCCACTGCTCCTCTGTGACCCCTTTTTGCATGACACAGTTAACCTTAACCCTTATTCCGGCCCACACTGCCGCCTCCAGGCCATCCAAAATCTCTGTAAGCCCGTCCCGACCTGTAATCTGTCTATACTGCTCTGAATCCAGAGTATCCAAACTAATATTTACTCCGTCTATCCTGCTCTCCAGAAGTGCCGGCAGATTCTTTTTTAGTCCAATTCCATTTGTCGTCAGCGTTACCTGCTCCACCCCCGGAATTTTCCTGATTTTCCCTGCCAGCTCAGAACAGCCTCTCCGTACTAAAGGTTCTCCTCCTGTCAGCTTGAACCGGGTAATCCCCAGTGAAACTGCTGCCCGGCAGACCATCAAAATTTCTTCAAAACTCAGTATTTCCCTCGCAGGTATGTTTTCTATATCCTCCGGCATACAGTAACGACACCGAAGATTACACCTGTCCGTTATAGAAATACGCATATAATTAATCTTTCTTCCATAAGGATCTCTCATTTATACATCTCCCATCACAATCTGCTGTTTTCGCTCTATTTATATTAAAAGTATCTCCTCTGTAGGCGGATAATCATCAAGGGGAAAACGTAGAAAAGGTGATTGATCACAGGACGATTGTATTAAAAAGGCCCCTTCTCCATCTTAACTCTGGATAAGGAGCCTAATTATTACAAATCATCTTCCTTTTAATGTGGTCCCTGCTATCGTTTCCGGCACTTTCGCCAGACAATCCAGAAAGTACGCAATCTCTTCCTCCGTATTATAAGGGCTGAGACTTACCCTGCAGGTGGCTGCAGCTCCCAGATAGGTGAGCAGCGGCTGGGCACAGTGCGTTCCTGCACGAATAGTAATTCCGCTGCGGTCCAGATAAAAAGCAACTGCCAAAGGGCTCTGCCCCGCAATATTAAATGACACGATTCCGCCTCTGTCATCCGCATAATCCGGATTGCCGTATATTTTCAGCCCTGGTATCCTTCTTAATCCTTCCAAAAGCTGTTGTGTCAGTACAGCCTCATGAGCACGTATCTTCTCTATCCCAAGATTTTCAATATAATCCAGTGCTGCAGCAAAAGCATAAGCACCTGCGGGATCCTGCGTCCCTGCCTCGAATTTCAGGGGGGCCTGCTCAAAGATAGCTTTTCGTTCTGTCACGGCCGTAACCATCTCGCCACCTCTTAAAAAAGGTGTCATCTCTTCCAGATACTTTTTTCTTCCCCACAAAATCCCAATACCATTTGGCCCAAAAGCCTTATGGCTTGAAAAGGCAAGAAAGTCAGCCCCCATTTCATAAGGATTCACAGAACCGTGCAGAAGCCCCTGGGCGCAGTCAATCACAGTAAAAGCGCCGACGCTGTGTGCTTTATCGATAATCTTTTTTAGGGGAAACCATGTGCCCAGTACATTGCTCACCATTGCACACGCTACGATTTTAGTGTGGGATCCGATCTTTTTATCCAGTTCTGCATCTGTCAGTCGGCCATACCGGTCTGTCAGCAGATAAACCAGACGTGCCTTCCGTTCTCTGGCAATCTTCTGCCATGGCAGGAGGTTACTATGATGCTCTGATATGGGAAGAACTATTTCATCACCTTCCGTAATTTTATTGAGAGCAAAACTTTGGGCTACAAGATTAATTGCCTCCGTGGTATTCCTGCAGAAAATAATCTCGCCTACGTCAGCCCCTATATGGTCTGCCACCACTCTTCTGGATTTTTCATAGAGCTCTGTGGCAGCTTTCGACAAATTGTAAGTCCCTCTGTGGGGATTTGCATTCCTCCAGCAATACCATTCTGTCAGCGCATTTATGACACAGTCCGGCTTCTGCGTAGTCGCAGCATTGTCCAGATACACAAAACGGCAGTTCTCACTCCTCAGATTCCTTAACATCGGAAAATCCTGCGCAATATCCAGCATAATCATTCCTCCTCTTCCAGGACCTCCGCATACTGGTTCATGCGGGCAGACAGCACCACACGAACCGTATCTACTATAACGGGCATTCTTTCATTACCTGAAAAGACTCTTTCCAGTACAGCGGCCAGTTCATGGTCTCCTATTATATCATTGACCCAGGCTGTCAGCTTCTCTCCATCCAGAGTTCGGACACCCCCTGTCGGATTGCGCGGATTTCTTTTAGTCACAAAATCAGTCAGGGATTGAAGCGTATAGCAATAATCAACATAACACCCCCTGTGGAAACCCTGGGAAAGCACTTCAAACCGCTCTTCCCAGGATACTTCCCTTTTAAATCTGTGTACTTCATCTGCTGTGGGATAATCCATATGGAATCCAAATATCTCATCCAGAGGTTCGGATTCCATCTCATAGCAGCTCATGACTCTGCTCCCAGTTTTCCAGCGGCTTCCAGAGTATCTGCAACATTTTTCAACCCCATCTGTTCAAGAGTGCTTCTGGTCGGCCAGCCGGTTGCCGTATCCCAGCCTTCTCTTATATAAAAGCGTGTCTTAAAATCTTCAAACTTGTCACGGTCCATGGTGCGCCCTTTACCGGAGCAGTAATCCCATTTCCCATCTTTATACATTGGATATAAAGCATCCTCTGGATTCGGACGTTCATAAACATAACCTGCAAATACTTCGTCATCGCGATGTCTGCCCTGTAGTGTCCAGATTGCCTTATCCAGTGTAAATATCTTGTGTCCGAGCTCCAGGGCTTTTTCCCGGGTCATCTCTTTTCCGGTTACGGCTTTATAGAGTTTACAGCCGTAATCATCAATATCAATCTCATAATTGCCATAGGGATCATTAAAATTAATGCGCGGAAATCCCCAGTCGCAGAAGCATAACGACTGTTCCCATACACGCGCCCAATGACGCCCCCATACAACCGCATCCATTCTCGCATCACTATACATGCCTTCTTCACTGTAATCAAAGCTCATGGGAGTCAGGCCTGTGGATTTTGCGAGCATATTTGCCATCTGGCTTGCAGACAGCAGCGGCGGAATATCCAGAAGTGTAATACAAGCTTTCGGAACCCAGTACACATAAAAATTAAAATAATGCTCATTGATATCACGTTCTCCAAATATACTTCCATAACTCCAGTCTGTTTCCACCTGAGGTGAGTAATGCTCATAGTATCCCCATTGAGGATGTACCAGCACACCTGTCCTGGAATCCTCATCCCAGGTTCCCCATCTCTTCGCAGCCCTGGCAACACCATCAGCCAGCGCATCTCCCAATTCTCCTTCACGATTTACCATCTTCAGCAGAAGCTGACGAGAGAATTCATGCGTCCCATATGTTGAAAAATCAAGATCACCTGTATCAATCTGTTTACCCGGTCCTGCAAGGCCGCGTTTATACAGTGCATATACATAGGACGGCGTATCAATCTCAAATCCATTGATTCCCCAGCGATTCAACAGGTCTGCGTTCAGCCTTCCTGTTTCTTCCGGCTCCACAGAACCTTTTCCCCAGTTGAAGATGATACAAAAGGATTCATTCCCTTTACCATCCGGATAAATAGCACGGCATGCACCATGACATCCTTCACAAGCTTCAGGGCGTGAAGGAAGATAGCTGAAATTTGACAGCCCCTGCCCACGTCCAGGTGTATTAAATAAATGTGTTTGAAAATGGCAGTCATATGGAATATTATCTGGCTTATCAATCTTATAAACAGTCCTGTCAATAATTTCTTCCCGCAGTTTCAGAAGCGCATTGGGATCTGCCACTTTGACGGACTGTGTTCCTGCAAAGCTGACAGCTTTCAGGTTCTTGGACCCCCATACCGCCGCAAAACCGCACTGTGCAGCAATATGGCTTGCATCATGTACGATACCCGCAACACGTCCAAGCCTTTGAGCTATGGGTGCAATTGCCATAACAGCCGGCCGCTGCATGGTGGTTGCTTTACGCTTCTCTGTCCTGATATCATACCACCTGCCATTTTCAGCCCCCTCTGTAACAATCTTTTGAATCTCAATCTGTGTCTCATACGCATCGTATTCATTTTTCCACATTTCAGTAGCATCTTCAATGGTGACCGTGCCGTCATAGACATTGATCCAGACAGGATGATCCGCTTTCCCGGTAACCATGAACGCATCAAAACCTGCTCGCTTCATACTTCCCGCAACACGTCCCCCAAGACTGGAACGATTGTACCACTCTGGTTCTCCAAATGCTCCGATTCCTGTCACTTCCACACGGGCTCCCGCTGAAGGAACCATGGTTCCCGAAAACGGTGTTGCTGCCACCACAATCAGATTTTTAGGGTCAAAAGGTTTGATTGATTTATCTTCGCAGTAATCCCAGAACAGTGCGCTGGCCAGTCCATGGCCCCCCAGCCAGTCCATATATTTTTCAGTGTCAATCATTCTAATCTCATTGTCAGTAAGATTTACATAAGCAATTTTCCCTGTATAGCCGTAAAATGACATATGTCTACTCCTCCTTTTCTGTGTCCGGATCGTCCCAGAAACTTCTTGCAACACCAGAACCTGTAGGCTTCAGACCTGCAGCCTCCACAGCTTCTTTTGGAGGCTGTATTCCTTCATCATCAATGGGGAAGTTCATGCGTGCATAATGAAGGCTCTTACGTAGATTTACATGATATCCTTCTTCTGACTGCTCAGGCATCTCCGTGACAAATTTAATTGCTTTCAATGAGCAGGCTGTAATACACGCCTGCTTGCCACATGGGCCTCCATTCTCTTCCCAAAACGGTGTATCCAGACAAAGGTCGCACTTCAAAGCTTTCTTCTCTTCCGGATCAAAGGCAATACGCGAAGGGGGATAAGGACATGCTTTAATGCATTTTTTACAGCCAATACATTTCTCCTTGTCAATTCTGCGCACACCAGTCTCTGCATCCACATATATTGCCTCTTTCGGACAGACTTCCATACATACCGGCTGCTCACATTGATGACATATGTACTGTTCAATATCATCCTTAGGGTATTTTCCAAATACATTCTTTTTGATCTGAATTCTGGATAATACCGGATTTATGACCCCGTGATGAGCTAAGGTGCAGGCCATCATACAGCTCATACATCCGGAACACTTTTTTGTATCTACTACCAGATACCCTTTTGAGGGCGGTACTGCCGTTAATTTCTTTTCATCCATGATTTGTCTTTTTCTCCTTTATTTCATATTCAGGTCTGATGACGGATGACCTGTAAATCCGTACTCTAATTTTCCGTCAAAATCAGCCGTCAACTGTTTTCTGTTTAAAAAACGGCCTGCCGCATGGCACATCAATTCCTGTTGTTTTTAAAACACCGGCTACTGCAGAATAGTATACGCAGATTCCACTAAACAAAAGGGCCCATCCGCTGAGCATCCCCGTCATTACAGTCATAATCCCAAGGCCTGACAATCCTGACGCTGAAACACCGATTCCTGCAAAAAAGAATACCAGGAAGTCCACTTTCGCACTGTACCGCAGACCCGGAAGCAAAAACAATACAAATGTACCTGATATCAGAAAACTAATGCCGCCAATGGTATTATCAAATGGAATTCCCGAATATGAACACAATGCATGTCCCACATTCACAGCGCCGCCGAATAGCCCGAAACTTGTGGCAAACACAACATAGACGCATCCCGACAGTGTATTGCCAAGCCTTAGATAATAAAGCCCTCCTACGAGATAGATCACAAAGAATCCCAGCAGTACAACTCCGATTGCCAGTTCAAAACCTTCTGTATCACAAAACCCCATAGCATTTGCCCAAAAACAGAAACAAAGAGTTCCAAATCCGATTTCGTCCCTTTCTTCTCCTTCTCTTGCGGCAGCATATTTTCATTGTTTCCCATCTTCTCCTCCTTTCCCGCCCCGGAACTTATCCGGACAAAGCCATTATTCACCTGCCGATTCTACTATACATTCATGATATCCAAACTGTATTTAGGCTTCAATACATATGTCATTTTCGGGATTAAAAATGTCATTTTCTGTTCTATTCAGCAATTACATTATATTTTTTCATTAATCGCAGGGAACTTATTGACTTTTCAGAATAAAGAAAATATAATAAATTAAACTTGTCGTCCCCCACAGGCATTGCTGATACATTTGATAAGAGGTGATTCCGTTATGTACAGACTTGTCCATATTGAGGACAGCAAAGAAGATCAGATATGTATCTCTCAGATGCTGGAACAGATTTCAGCAGATATTGAAAAGACTTTTTCACTCACCCAATATACCAGTTGTGAGAGCTTTTTTCGCGAAACAGTACCGTATAGTTTTGATATTGCTATTTTTGACATTGAGATGGAAGGTCTGAACGGTATAGAAGCTGCACGGCAGTTTAGAGAGAAGGATAAATCCGTCATTATTATTTTTGTAACATCCCATGCAGGAAAAGTGTTTCTCAGTTTTTCTGCTGAACCATTTGAGTATTTAGTCAAACCGATTTCCTACGATCACCTGAAGGATACCCTTGAACGCGCAATCAATAAAATTGCCGCTTTTCAGAATAAAAAATTCTATTTTTCCTTTAAAGGAGGGTTCTTCAGCGTTCCATTAGAAAGAATTGTATATTTTGAAAGCATAAAGCGGATCATTAAAATTGTAACTGATACAAATACCTATTACTTTTACAGCAAACTGGATTCTATTGAAAAGGATTTTCTATTCAGGGATTTTATTCGATGCCATCAGAGTTTTATTGTCAATCCTGACTATATCAGACAAATCCAGAAAACAGACATACTTCTGACTACAGGTGATTTGCTGCCTATCAGCAAAGGAAAACAGGGGAAAGTCAAGACACAGTTTATGCATTACGTGGGGAATATCTCATTATGAATATAGAATTGATTATTTACAGACTTGTTGTCTCATCCGTCTCAGGATTTTGTGCTGCTTTTCAGGTCTCTTTGTACCTTACCCTTAAAAGAAAGATATATTTTCATCTGCATATTTTGGTATCTGCTCTATTGACATACTGTTATTTTAGTATTGATAAATCGCCCCTGCTGATTCCTTACAGTGTACTGGCTGTAGCCGTCTGCTGTATCCTTGTCAATCTGATCTACAAAGAAAAAAGATTTCATAAGCTATACAGCACCTTTCATCAGGGTATTATCAGCATTGCGGCACTCTACGCAGCAGAAAAGTTTGCCGGTATTTCAGCATTATCAGGAAGTGTATCACCTATTGTATTTTTTACAGTAAACGCATTGATTAATGCCATTTGGTGCGTCAGTATGTTTATTGCACGACAGAAAATCTTTACCATACTCCCCGAGCCGGAAGAAAATTACAGAAAAACTTCCATAGCCAGCGGCACAACTTTGTTCCTTCTTTTAATCTGCTGTTCATTTGGAGGAGATATGTTTCTTTTCCGGAAGCTGCCGCAGGAAATTTTATTTACCTGCATGCTTTTGATAATTGTCACACTTTCTGTTCTGGATATTCTGAATATGTGTGTCATATCCAATGAAAAAATGGCGGAGGAAGAACGCCGGATCATTATTGCTTCTCAGAACCAGATTCTGAAACAATACACAGACAACCTGATGGAGCACCACAAAACCATTCGCATTATTCAGCATGACCAGCGGCATCAGCTTACCACGCTTTACACGCTGTTTCATATAGGAAAATCAGAAGAGGCTCTGAATCTCCTCACCAAGCTTACGGAGCATACCCTGCAGCTGAAACACGAGGAATACTGCGATAACAGTATTTTGAACGCGGTTTTGACTGACATCCACAATTCCTGCATAAATAATGGAATTGACTTCCAGGTCAATATCAGCCTCACAGAAAAAATCCGGATTGATGATATAGATATCATTGCTCTCCTGAAAAATGCTCTGGATAATGCCATAGAATGCAGTCTGCAGCTAATGGACCGTACAAGGGCCTGCATTCATCTTACCGTAAACACTAAGGGTGGTTATCTCACTTTTAAATGCACCAACACAGTAGATCATGCCCCCCGTATTATCAATAACCACATCCATTCAACCAAGGGCGGCGACGGTCTTCCTCATGGTTTTGGCATGTCCTCCATGCAGCTCATTGCAAAAAAATACGATGGTCTGATGAAATTAGAATCTGATAGCTTTATCTTCACACTTACCATTGTCCTTACAAACCAGGAGTTCCATACCAGCTAAATTATATAAAATGCTCCCTCCTAAGCGAAATAACTGTTACTTAGGAAGGAGCATTTTTACGCCTGAGCGTCCAGATTCCTCTGGTCTTTATCCAGCATAAACACAGAGACCAGAATGATGATTCCACCGATGATCTGGTTCGCAGTAGGTATTGTACTGTATAGTACCAGTGAAATCACGATGGTCACTACCGGCAGAAAATCCATCATCAGATTTGACAACAGCACACCGATCCTTTTGATCGCAAATATATTCAAAAAATAAGCAATCGTAGAATTAAATACCCCCAGCACGATCAGGTTCATGAACACCGACGGTTTTGCAAGGACGGACGGCTCCACATGATAGAAGAATAAAAACGGCAGCGTAGTGACAGCCCCCACAAGTGCCTGGTAGTTCAGCAATACGGTCTTCTCATATCCATCCGATATCTTGTCTGTCAGGAAACAATAGACTACCCAGGAAATGATGCTTAAAAGACACAGCGCATATCCCTTGAAATTGGTTGCCATCAGATCCCCGATCTTCACACCCATCAGAATATACACACCGACAAGAGAGATCAATATACCCAGGATTCCCAGCTTTGTCTTCTTCCTGTGAAACAGAACGATTTCCATGATCAGCGCAAAGACAGCGGCAAATCCAAAAAGCAGGGAGGAAACCGTAGCCCCTATGGATGTAACACTTAAAATAGTGAACCCATGGAAGAATGTCGTACCGACCAGGCCGGACAGGATGATAATGCCCCAATCCTTTTTCTTCACTTTCATATTCTTTCCGGTCACGAGATTAAATCCGGTAAACAAAATCGTCATGACTGCCATCTGAATGACCAGAATCACTACCGTAGGAAGATATTCACTGATTACAGCCCTGGAAATATAAGACACACCGTAAATCGTGACGACTACCACCATGGCCAGCAGCCCTATGGTCTTGCCTTTTGTCTTATCCATAAGCATCCTCTCCCCTCTAACGCTTGATGTTCTTCGCCTTCTCCGAGGAACCGGCAGCGACAGCGTCTATGGCATCCCTCACATCTTTTGGCAGGATCTCATAGTCACGCAGCTCTTCCAGCATATCCTTCACTTTTTCCGCACAGATATCACGGATATCACGGCTTCCGTTCGCCTCCCAGTTCTCCCAGGTGCCTCTCTCCATATATCTCGGCATCCATATTTCATCCTTGAAATGTTCAAAGGTGTGGTCAGTCTCCAGGAATGTGTTGCCGGGGCCCACTTCCTCCATATTGTCATAGGCCAGTGTCTCATCGTCAAAGCTGAGCGGACGGGCCATCCTCTGCAGAATCTGCATGCACTCATCGGAATAGATCATATCCGCAAAGTCCACCATAAGGTCCATGTCAAGCTGCATGGAAACGATGAAATCACAGCTCAGTGCTCCGGCGAGTCCACCCATACCGGTCTCAAATCCGGCCTGTGCATCCAGCACCTTACCGTCCCGCAGATTGGCCGGCATCTTGGTCGGCAGCCCAACATAATCTCCCATCTGTGACATGCCTACCTTCATGATAATGCTCTCCGGTGAGGACATATTGATGCACATGGTCTTCATATCCATGCTGCGCACATAGCTGGAATAGATCACAGGCGCCCCCGGATTGACAAGCTGGGACAGTGCGATGCAGGCTAATGTCTCCGCATGGGTATGCACCAGTGCACTCTCCACGGACATGGGGGATGTCATGCCCAGGATTCCGCCGGAGCTGATCACTGACGGTACCTTATGCACGGCTGCCTCCATCAATACATTGGATGTATTTTCATCCACTCGGAGAGGCGGCATGGTCAGGACCCAGAAGGAGATGAAAGGACGTTTCAGGAATTCTTCTTCGCTTCCCACTGCCAGACTGGCCATCTTGATGGCATCCCGCACACCCTCTTTTCCTACAGCTCCGCCGGTAATGTGTTTTGTGGTATTTTTAATGGAAGTCGCCCAGGTATACCAGTCGGATGCCGCCATGGGCACATCCTGGGGTGTGACCAGTGCACTGGCGATGGTCACGGTGTCCAGTTTTTCCATGATCCTTGTGATCAGGGCAAGGTCTCTGTCTGTAGCTTTCCTGCGCAGTCCTGTCTCCGGGTCCAGCACATGGGTAGCCATGGTCATGGCAGCCAGTGACGGCACCCTGTCTTTCACATGCACATCTTTATCCGGTGTCCTTCCATATAAAACGAATTCCTCTCGCTTTGGAACCGTCTTTAATCCTTCCTCGATGATGCTGCGCGGTATTTTCACGATTTGTCCGGACACTTCTGCCCCTGCTTTTGCAAAGTATTCTCTTGCCTCTGCCCCCTCAAATTTCATTCCCAGATCTTCCAGCATCTCCAATGCTTTTTCATGTACCCGTACTACTTCCGCGTCGCTTAAATACTTGATCGATGGTCTCATGTTTTACCTCCTCTAAAAAAAACCCTGTTCTGTTGCATTCCCGATACGTATCTTCTTTTGATACATCAAGAATACCACAGAACAGGGTCTGTTACTTTTGCTGTATTTTGCTATTTATTGCTCTATATTTCTTTCAGGAGTTTGGACAGATTCTTGTTCAGGAAGTCCCGCAGTTCAATGGCATCCCTGGTATAATAATCCGCTCCTATCTCTTCCGCATACTCTTTGCTGACGGAAAGGCCTCCCACGAAGACAATGACCTTGTCCCTTATGCCTGCCTTCGTAAGCTCCTCTATGACACCCTTCAATTCACAGACCGTTGTGGGCAGAAGTGCAGACGCCATGACAAGCCTGGCGTCATGTTCCACTGCTGCCTCCACAAACTCCTCTTTGCTGACATCCACCCCCAGATCCACCATATCTATATTCAGAGTGGAGAGGTATATCTTGACCAGATTCTTTCCGATGTCATGGACATCCCCCTCCACGGTACCGATGACCGCAGTGCACTGCCTGGCGCCCCCCTGATCCAGATAGGGAGTCAGACATCTGAGGCCGGCATTTAAGGCACGGGCCACACGCAGCGCCTCCGGCACGCAGACCTCACTGTTGCGGAACTTGTACGCCAGTGTATCCACGCCCAGAATCAGTCCCTCTTTGAGCACTGACTCCGGAGGATAGCAGACAGCAATGGCTTTTCTGATCAGATTTACCACCTCATCCGCCTTCCCGCCCAGAAGGTTCCGCCTGATTTCTTCATATATATCCATTCTGCATCTCCTATAAGAATTTGTTCCTGTACTGTCCCGGATTGACTCCTATCAGCCTTCGGAATGTCTTTGTATAGTAGCTCTGGCTTTCAAACCCGCACTGTTCCATGATCTCCTTCAGGCTCAGTTCCCTGTTCCCCATCAGCTCTATAGACTTTTCGATCCTGACCCTCAGGATATAATCGCTGATGGTTCCTCCGGTCTTCTGACGGAATAAGGTACAGAGATAAGACCTGCTCAAAAATACGTGGCTGCAGATGTCTTCCAGGGTGATCTTCCTATTGTAATTCTCTTCTATGTAATCCCTGACATTTTTCATGACACTGATATGGTCATCTGTCCCCAGAAGGTAAATACTGTCAAACCACCGGTTCAGCATCCGGTAGGTGATCTCCATCATTTCCTCAATGTTTTCCACATGCTTCATGTCCTGCCTGTAATGTTTTACACCATTCATGACGACTTCGCTGTCCGCCCCTGCCTCCACGATGGCTCTGGCGGTCACAGCCATGAAATCGTGCAGGGCTGACTTCACAAGAGCCTTGTCGTAGGAACACAGGATCTCGATATCCGTGAACAACATTTCCAGCATGTTCTGTATCTTTTCTTTGTCCGCCATACGGACGTACTGGAGATACCGTTTCTCCCTTTTCAGATAGACAGACCAGTCGAATTTTTCATTTTTCAGTGTCTTCTTTCTCTCTTCGATCCTGGTGGTCATGGCATCACGCCAGCTCATGAGATTCTTCTGGTCCATGAAAATGGCGTTCTGCGTCTTTGAGAGATACTGCATCATGACCTGGAGAAGGTTGGCAGAGGACTGGCACTGGTCTGCGGAGATCACGCGCAGCTTTTTTACCTTCTGCTCCATCTCTCTGCGGTCCTTTTCGCTCAGACAGAACTTTTCCGCGTCCTGACAGAACACATGATCCGGCTCCCACAGAAGGACTTGTCCGCACATGACAGCTCCCACTTCTGTTCCATCCGCATAGATGGGGACTGCCCACATGACAAGGCCGGCATGACAGGCAAAAAAATACGGTTCTTTCCACAGGAATGCCTGCCTGCAGGCCTTTTTATAGGTACGCCTGCAGCGTGCTCTTCCCACCTCCGTGTCCTGCACCTGACGGCAGTATGCGCACTCGTAGTAGTCTTTACTGGCAAGGAAGACCTCCCCGTAAGTGTTCACTGCTATGATTCCCAGCTCTGTTGCCTTTGCGAAATTGTCAAGCATCTCTTCCAGGTAATCTTTTTCCTCTGAATGTTCGTATCCCTCTGCCATATGCTTCCTCCGGACTATTCCTCTTGTCTTTATTCTACTGCCGGAGGGAGAAAAAGTAAACTCGGTATTTTTATGCGTATGTGCATAACTCCCCCTGCGGGACAACGGCTGTAAACAGCAGCGGCCTAATTTCTCCGTCTGCCGGAAAGCAGTACCAGACGTAAAAGCTGCAGGATAGATGAGAGTGCCGAGGCCACATAGGTCAGTGCTGCTGCGCGCAGAACTTTCCCGGCCCCCTGCAGTTCATTTCCCTCCAGGATTCCGGCACCGTCCAGAATCCTGAGTGCTCTGCCGGACGCGTTGAATTCCACAGGCAGGGTCACAAGCTGAAAGGCCACCACCAGAGAAAATAAAATAATACCCGCGTTTACAAGACCCGGTGCTCCCATGAGAAGGCCGATGAGGAACAGCGGCCAGCAGAGGGCAGAACCAAGACTTACGACCGGAACGATCGCGCCTCTGATCTTGATCGGTACATACCCCACATCATCCTGGATCGCATGGCCGCACTCGTGGGCCGCCACGCCGATGGCTGCCACGGACTCTGAGCCGTAGACGGTTTCAGACAGCCGCAGTACTTTGCTTCTGGGGTCATAATGGTCTGTGAGATTTCCGCCGACCCTCTCAATCTTCACCTGGCTGATTCCCGCACGGTCCAGTATGGTCCTGGCTGCCTGTTCCGCTGTCATGTGCCGGGCATTTCCCACGGTACTGTACTTTTTGTAGGTCTGGTTCACATTTGCAGATGCTATGACACAGAGTATTACACCTGCTAAGACCAGAAGATATGTGGCATCATAATAAAAAAACATCCATAATCCCTCCAATGCATGAAATACTTTATTCATTATTTCATTCATCATAAGGTTATGGATGTCTTTCTTTAAATATTCAGAAAGTTAAAAATTTTATTCTGCCCGTTTTAATATTTCTACGGTTCCCTTGTTGCCGTCCACGCGAATGTAGTCTCCGTCATGAATAATCTTGCAGGCCTCTGTTTCAGTCTCCACAACTGCGGGTATTCCCAGTTCCACAATACAGGCAGCACAGCGGGAATCCAGTTTTTCAATGACCCATGCGATGGGCTTGTGGCCTGCCACAGAGGCAGAATAAAAATGGCTGGCCCACCCGTTGCTTCCCTTGGCACAGGGAAGGATCAGGATCTTTCCCCCGATATACGCGCCGAATTTGCTGTTTGCTTCCTCTATGATGATACCCGTTTTTTCATCTAAACCGGCCCATCCCTGTACACTGTCAGGAAGAACAAGCGCTTCTCCTTCCATGACTCCCTCATAGGCTCCGCGTCCTTTGATCATCGTATTTTCCATTATGCTTCTCCTTTCCAATAGCCTGCTGCAGCGGCGTCAATACATTGATAGATATCGCCATAATAGATCGGGACATGCTTGCCTGCTCCAAAGCAGGAGTGCATATAATGTCCCTGTTTACCGGAATCCGTCACCATGGCAGTGACATGCGCAAAAGCTGCAGGATCCATGACCATAGCACAGCTGCTTGACAATACATTTCCGCCTGCCTCCTCAATCGTTTTTACAAAACCGCTTGCTTTTGCCATGGCAAGCGTAGACATATCTGTCCAGACATGGAGTTCTACACCTTCCGCTACCTTTTTCCCTTCTATATAATTTGCTACCTGCTGGATATCCTCCAGGCTGTAGTGCGGGCATCCCATCAGTACAAAGTTGATCTTGCCTTCTCCCGCACTGCAGATCTGGCGGCGGGATTCCTCATAATCCTCCTGTGTGATGGTAAATTCGCCTCTGAGCGGTTTGTTTCCTCGGGCATCTTCCAGGGAACGCGCCTCGGGAGTCACACCGACAATATGGCACATTTCACATGCGCTCGTAGTAGCCATTGCGGTAAAGCACTGTTTCAACATGGTCAGGGTAGGTCTGTGGAAATCTCCGGTCAAAACAGGAACTCCGGCGGAGGGCAGCATACGCCCTACTGTGTAGCCAATGATATCCCAGTCAAATCTTGTCTCTGATTTACACTCAATGTGGTATACCGTATCCGCGTAACGGTTTTCCTGAAGATAAAATCCCCATTTAGGAGCACGGCCGCAGATGGATATCCATGTGATCGCCTCTTCTCCGTCTGCGTTGCATCTTGCGCCGAATGCAGAATTGCTCATGGTGATATTGCTGGATTCAGATGTCACCACATGTTCTCCGAATAACGGCACCCAGCCGTTCAGATACGGCGTGCAGGAACCGGCGATGCAGCAGCCTGCCTTCAGTGTACGTCCTAAATATTCTGTATTTCTGTCAAACAATTCTTTCGGAAGATGTGTCACTTTATAATCATATTGATCGCAGGGCGCAACACAGGTCTGACAGTAACAGGTCTTCTCAAATTCGCCTAATTCCACTTTTTCATCTGTACAGAGATACATTTTGGCAAATATCTCATCATATGTATCTGCATCGCAGGTCTCCAGATAGGAATGTGCCCCGAAATACAGTGTGGATTTTGTAATCTCAACCAGTTCTTCCGCGCCCACGACACGGGCATATTTTAAAACATTTTCCAATGCGATTTGTTTAAAACGGCCGAATTTTCCATCCAGCATGTCCTGTTCATATGGTGTTAATTTCATAGGAATACCTCTCTTTTCTCATACTATTTTTATTCTTCATCACTTTTTTCTGATTCCGGCAGCATGTCATTGGGATATTTTTGGATCTCTTTTGCCTGCTTAAAGAAGGAAAAAATACAGATTCCCACAATCAGCATAATCGGCGCCCCCAGGATAACATACATGGCTTTTACCGCATTGACACCATCTGTTGCAACGGTTGTATAGGCGGTAGCTGTGATCAGCAGACCCATGATGATCTTGAATTTTTTCGGTGCTTCATCATCCACGGTCAGATTATGTACAGACATGGTGGCAAGCACGGAAGCAATGGGGTCTGCCATTGTTGTGAAGGATCCAATGATCGCTATGATAAATACAATCTGCACGATATTTCCAATCGGCAGTGACTTGATGATCTGGAATACCGTTGCCTGCATTCCGTAATCCTGCACCATCCCCCATACATCCATGGTACCGCTGGTCTGCAGACTGATGGTCTGTCCGCCGAAGATACCTATCCAGGTGATACAGAAGATCGCAGGGATAATAACATTGACTACCAGGAACTCCCGAAGGGTACGTCCTTTTGCCATCCTGCAGAAAAACATACCAAATACCGGGCAGTACAAAATAAAGGAAGACCAATACTGGACGATCCAGTTGGCATACCAGGTATCATCTGAAAGGGTATTGTTGACTAACGTCTTAGACCCCCAGTTATCCAGTATCTTACCAAAGGACTCTGTGGTAAGTTTGCCGATAAATGCAGTATCACCACAGATAAATACATAAACCAGCAGGGCGCAGAAAATGAAAAATGTGATTGTAGATACATATTTCAGTCCTTTATGAATACCGGAAACACTCATAATGACAAACATCACACCGATAAAGGCAGCTACTAAAAAATACACAAAATTTGACTGGCTGATTCCAAATGCAGATTCCAGTCCGGCACCGATCTGCATCAGACCAACACCCATGGAGTTAGCGCATCCTCCGACCATGGCAAATATCATGACTCCGTGAATCAGTGTCTCCAGCCATTGACGGCGGCCGAAAACCGGGTCTAATACGGAGTTGAACTGAAGTTTTTTACGGCGGTTGTAAACAGCAACCGTAAAGGCCACAGAACAGGCTCCATACAGCGCAAATTCAACAAAAGACCACTGCCACATAACCTGAGAGATCGAGAAGATCGCAGCATCACGAGTTCCAGGCTGGCAGCCGGCATATGCCGGCGGCTCAAAAAAGTTATAAAGCGGTTCTCCCATGGCCCAGAACAACAGGCCTGTGCCAATGCTTCCGCAGATAGTCATGGCGATCCAGTGAAATTTGGTAAATTCCGGCTTCGCGTCTTTTCCTCCGATCTTGATATCGCCAAATTTACTTATCATGATATACATGACGATCAAAAAACATACCAGGGCGAACAGGTTAATGACCCACCCTATTTTATCCGCCATACTGTACAGCATGGTATTCAGAACAGAAGCTAACTGTTCTTTAAAAAAGATTCCTATAAGCAGTAATAGTATTAAGCCTGCAAAAGCGGGCCAGAACGCCAGACTGTTGATCGAACCTTTTTTGTGTTTTTTTGTTTCTACATTCTTCATCTTTTACCTCCCTACTTTTGTCAAACACCTTCACGGTGAGCCCTTGCCGTTATACTATATCAGCGCTGATATAACATTGTGATTCTGTTTACCCAACCGGCGCAAAAAAACATAAACTTTTCCATTCTCATAATAGAAAAGTTTCCGGACACCCTTCTTTCATAAGAACTTTGTTTCACTTTTGTAATTCTATGAAATATTTTTTTTGTTTTTTGAAATAGTTTTATGTTTTTCTGATTAAACTTATGATAAAATGAAACTAGTAAAAATTCAAATAGTTAAAAGGATTTACCAGCCATAACTTGAAACTATAGGTACTCTATGATAGAATGATTCAAACTAATATCCAATCCATCAAGTTTACAGTCATCTTGTGTTTAGAGTGTGTATTTTTCGTGATATTATCAGCGATATGCTGAAGGAAGGTTTCTATGACACTACAACAATTAAGATATGTGGCTTCTATAGCCGAATGCGGCTCGCTGAGCAAGGCCGCCCGGGAATTATATATTGCCCAGCCCAGCCTCTCAAAGGCCATTGCCGAATTGGAGAAAGAAATTCAAAAATCATTATTTGTCCGCACACCCCGGGGTGTATTGTTTACAGACGAAGGCACTGAGTTTCTGGCTTATGCCAGACAGGTACTTCAGCAGATGGATACATTGGAAAAGAGATACGAGATCGGAAGTGTGAACAAACACTATTTTACGGTCAGTTCCCAGCACTATCCCTTTGCCTCTGAGGCGTTTTCAAAGGTAGTTGATTCCGTAAAAGACGAATTATATGAATTTATGTACATTGAGACACAGACTCAGGACATCATTGATAATGTACATTCATTGAAAAGTGAGGTGGGGCTTTTGTATCTGAGCCCGTTAAACAGCACGGTCATAAGACGTGTCCTCAAAGAGGCGCATCTGATCTTTGAACCCATATTTGAAACATTGCCTTATGCCTGTATGCGGAGAGATCATCCCCTGGGAAAGAGGACGGGCCTTACCCTGCCGGATCTGGCTCCGTATCCTTTTCTTTCCTACAATCAGAGCCACAGTAATACTTATTCCATGTCGGAAATTATACTGGAGCCCTTTCACATCAAAAAACATCTGATCGTGTCAGACCGGTCCAGCGCCACCAGTCTGATGCTTAACAGTGACGCCTACTGTATCACAGCAGGCCCTTATCCCGGCACCCTGCATGATGAGAGCTGGGTCTATATTCCCATATACGGCCAGGAAAAACTTATTGTGGGACAGATACGCAATGAACATATGATGATCAGCAAGCTGGCGCTTCGCTTTTTAGAGGCTCTGCAGGATATCGTCGGAGATATTTAAGCTGCATCACTGCCCCTCCTGGCACAGCATCCCATGCTGCCGGGAGGGGTTCGTTTTATTCTCAGCTTCCAACCGATTTATAATGCCTCACCCCCAGTTTCCACAGCCCGAAGCACGGCAGCAAAAATACGCCTCCCAAAAGCGGCAGAAACATGTAAAATCCCCTGCTGTCCTTGTCAAGGATATAGCAGATCGGATAATACTGAATCAGTGCATAGGGCACAACAAAAGTACAGAACTGCAGCACCCTTTTCCCATAAATGGCAACCGGATATTTCCCATACTCACGCGCCCCGTCCGTAAGCACATTCATGAATTCCAGCCCTTCAATGGTAAAAAAGCAGATCGCAGCATATACCAGAAATATCCCTGTAAAGACAGCAGTTCCGCCAAGCAGCATAAACACCACAGTCAGCACTTTATCCCAGGTCCATTCCACACGGCTTTTGGCAATTCCATAGGCAAACATCACCACAGCCTGCAGCATTCTTCCGATTCTGGTAAGCTCGATCTTACTTGCCAGCACCTGAAATATTTCATTCCTCGGACGCACCATGATCCTGTCAAATTCCCCATTGCTGATAATGGAAGAAAACGTATCAAACCCTCTGGCAAATGCCTCCGCCAGGGAAAATTCCATCAATGTGACAGCAAAGCACAGAAGCACCTGACTGTATGTAAATCCCTCCACCTCATAAAACCTCTGAAACATAAAATACACGCCCAGAAACACATTAAAGGACACCAGAAACTGCCCCACAGCCGTCAGGCAGAAGGACGCTTTATACTGCATCATACTCTGTATCTGAATCTGCATATACTTCTTATATAACCGTAGATATCCCATCCTCTCATCCTCCCTGCACTGTGATCTTCTTCTCTGCCCTGCGCATCAGAAGTTTGCCTAAGAGGACCAGAACTGCCAGCCAGAACACCTGCAGCGCCAGCGCCGAAACCGCGGCTTCGTCTGCCAGATCGCCGCTGTAAATGCGCAGCGGCACATTCTGCATGGAGGCAAAAGGCAGAAGCTCCAGAACCGTTCTCACAGAGTCAGGAAAAAACGGAAGGGGAATGATGCTCCCCGCCAGCAGCTCTACTGCGGAGACAGCCACCATCCGTACTCCGTCCGGTGAAATCGTAAAAAATGTGACCACATAGACTAACATACAAAAAGCTACAACCACCAAAAAGCCCAGAAGCATTCCCGTCAAAAACAGAACCGCTGCTTTTGGGGAGACCGGCAGTGTCATTCCATAAGGGGCAGGCAGGAATCCCGCAGCCAAAAGGATTGGCATACACCGCAGAACAGCCTTGGATATCCGGTTGGCAGCACTCCTTGTAAACCACATGGTATAGATATCCATGGGACGGCACATTTCGTAGGACACATTTCCGTTTTTAATGCAGTCAAAAATCTCATTCTCCATAAGCCAGGCCATGAACAGGGCCAGAAAAGCCTGCTGAAGCCATATGTAGGAACAGGTCGCCTGCAGTGTCATGGGAAATGCTCCCGGGTCTGCCCGGTAAAAGGCCCGAAACACCAGCACCTCCATCCCACCCCACACAAACTGCGTCACGATCCCCGCTGCCGCCGCTGCCCGGTACTGAAGGCCCATGGAGAAACGGATTCTGAAAAAGGACAGATATTTTCTCATACACACCGCCCCCTTATATCCGGAAACGGCAGTACAGATCCGCCACTGCCTGGTCCAGCCCCCTGTCCGCCCCCGGTATGTCATCCAGCGTACCATCCAGCAGGATTTTTCCCTTTCCGATGAGAATGATCCTGTCTGTCAGCGCCTCAATGTCCTGCATGTCGTGGGTGGTCAGTATCACGGTTGTTCGGTATTTTTCATTGCATTTGACGATGAAATCCCGTACTGCCAGTTTTGAAACTGCGTCCAAACCAATAGTTGGCTCATCCAGAAACAGGATTTTAGGGCTGTGAAGCAGAGACGCCGCGATCTCACAGCGCATTCTCTGGCCAAGTGACAACTGTCTGGCCGGTGTTTTCAATAGTTCCGACAAATTCAGCAGAGATGTAAGCTCCTCCAGATTGGCCTGATATGTATCTTCGGATATACTGTAAATATCTTTCAGAAGCTCATAAGAATCAATAACCGGCACGTCCCACCAAAGCTGCGTCCGCTGCCCGAAGACAACCCCGATATCCTTTACATGGGCAGTCCGGTTCTTCCATGGAATCCTCCCGTTGATGCTGCACACACCGCTGTCCGGTGTGAGGATTCCGCTGAGGATTTTGATGGTGGATGACTTTCCCGCGCCGTTTGGTCCAATATACCCAACCATTTCTCCCTCGCTGATGGAAAAGGAGACGTCATCCAGCGCTTTCACTTCCTCGTATTCCCGATGGAACAGAGTCTTCACTGCCTGCCCAAAACCGGCTCCGCGTCTCGCCACACGGAACGTCTTGCACAGGTGCTGCACTTCGATCATTTTGTTTTTCCTCCTGGTTTTGGCAAGCCACGATATCCCTGGATTTTGCCGGGGAAACCCGTGGCAGAGCCTTCCCTTTGCCGGGAAAGGAACTTTAGTGTAGCACTCGGGCAAACAGGTGTCAAGATGCCCTGCAATAAATTAAAGGCGCATACAGTCCCGGACCATATGCGCCTCCACATTCTCATATATTTTCTTAGCTCCCCTGCTGTATTATGGGCCTGTCATTCTGCTTTTCTGACTGCCTCACGGACCTGCAGCACCATGCCGGGAGCTACGGAAAGTTCATCAATCCCCATCTGCAGAAACTCTTTTGTCAGGGACAGGTCTGCTCCCAGTTCCCCACAGATTCCGACCCAGCATCCATGAGCATGTCCATTGTCAATGACCATGCGTATCAGCCGCAGAAGTGCCGGATGATGGGGGTCATAAAAGGCGTCAAGCCTTGGGTTCTGTCTGTCGATCGCCATGGTGTACTGACTCAGATCATTCGTCCCAATGCTGAAAAAGTCCACCTCTTTTGCCAGCATATCGCTGATGACAGCTGCTGCGGGCGTCTCGATCATGATTCCCTGTTCCACATTTTTGTATGGGATATTTCTGGCATCCAGCTCCTCTTTTACTTCTTCTACTATTGCCTTGATCCTGCGCACTTCCTCCACAGAGGTGATCATGGGATACATGACCGCGATCTCTCCGTAAGCACTGGCTCGGAAAATAGCCCGAAGCTGGGTCTTGAACACCTCCGGCTCCTCCAGACAGATACGGATGGCCCGGTAACCCATAGCAGGGTTTTCCTCCTGCCCGAGATGGAAATACTCTACCTGCTTATCCGCACCGATATCCAGCGTCCTGATGATCACTTTCTTTCCGGCCATCATTTCCGCTGCCAGCTTATAGCTCTGGAACTGCTCCTCCTCAGTGGGGTATGTATCCTTTTCCAGGTAAAGGAATTCACTTCGGAAAAGCCCGATACCCTCCGCGTCATTTTCCAGTACCGCCGCCACATCCGATACACTGCCGATGTTGGCGTAGAGATTGATCTTTCTGCCGTCCGGGGTTACGGTCAGCCTGCCTTTTAACTGCTGCAGAAGTCTGGATCTCTCCCTGTCCTCCTGCTGTTTTTTCCGCATTTTTTCCAGTGTCTCCTCATCCGGATCAATGTAGAGAATCCCCTGGTACCCATCCACTATGGCCAGTTTTCCGCTCCACTCCTCCTTAACCGGAACGCCGATGAGTGCGGGAAGATTCATAGTCCTGGCAAGGATCGCCGTGTGGGAATTGGAAGACCCCAGTTCCGTCACAAAGCCCAGCAGCCTGGATTTGTCCATCTGTACGGTCTCACTGGGCGCCAGGTCTTTTGCGATCACAATGACCGGCTCCCGGCCTATGCTGCTCCCTGCCCTTTTATTTGACAGGATACCCACCACACGCTCGGAAATGTCCTTTACATCCGCTGCCCTTGCCTTGAAATATTCGTCATCCATCTCAGCAAACATCTGGGCAAAGTTATCGCCGGTCACAGCCACAGCATACTCAGCGTTGACCTGCTGGGAAAAAATGATGTTCTTTACAGAATCATTGTAATCCTCATCCTCCAGCATCATGGCATGTACCTCAAAAATCGCCGCATTGACTTCCCCGACTTCCTTCAGCGCCTTTTGGTAAAGCTGCTGCAGTTCCTCCACCGCACGGTCTCTGGCTGTTTCATAGCGTTCAAGCTGTGCCTGGCTGTCCTCCGCTTTGCAGCGTTTTACCTGCTGTTCACCTTTGGAATAGAAATAAACTGGACCGATTGCAACACTTTTATAAATTGATTTTCCGGTATACTGCTCCATGATAGCTTTCCTTTCTTTTCCCTATGCTTTGCGCCTTTATTTACAGGTTCTCTTCAAAGAACTTTTTGAGTATTTCCAAATCCTCTGTATTGTCTGTGGAAATGACGATCTCATCGCCTTTTTTCACTCCCAGTCCCATAACTGCCATGAGCTTTGAGGCATCCACAGTCTTCTCACCTTTCGTGATCGTGACAGCGCTGTCAAAACCTTTTGCCATCTTAGCCAGCATTCCTGCAGGTCTTGCGTGAATTCCGATTTCGTCCTTGATTACATAATGAAAAGATCCCATATTTTTTCTCCTTTTCTTTGGTTTGATGCTGCATGTCAGCCATAATTATTGTGAAATGGCACATGCACCTATTGTTTCATTTATCATAAGCCCGTTAAGCATGTCTGCTTCTTCATCGTCCAGATATTTCCCGCATTTTGCAGGCCCCGGACCGAAAGCTGCCTTACGTCACTCTCTGTATAATATCTGGAGGTGAATACATATTCTCCCTCGTTCAGGTAAATTTCCATAAGTGAGGTATCCGCCAGGATACGGATACTGTAAAGCTTCGGTACAAGCGCTTTTCGTACCTTTCTTCCGGCTCCCATGGCCCCTTCAAAAGACAGGGAAAAGACGCCGTCCTCATATTTGAGTACACATTCCTCTTCTATTTTTATGATAAAAGACCTGGAATCTGTCTCCTTGATCTCCCAGTCAAAGCAGGAATCCTCAACCAGAATCCCCTGTGTTTTTTCCGGATCCCGGTCCTGTCTGCTGCTTGAAAAAAGCTCTTTTTCCCGCAGCATTCCTGCCTCTTTCACAGGATACTGATACACTTTTCCATTCTTCCATTTAAGCTCCCTCGGCATAGTAAAGGCATGCTGCCACCCCTGTTCCACCGTTGGATTGTTGTATTCTTCTTTGATATCAGGCAGGCCAGCCCAGCCTACAAGGATCCGTCTTCCCTTTTCATCCCTGAATGTCTGTGGGGCATAAAAATCAAATCCCATATCCCATTCCCGGAACTCTTTCGGCTCCCCTTCTTCCATCCATTTTTCAGGTAGTATAAAGTATCCGGACTGGTAAATATTCTGCCGGCAAAACTCTTCTCTTTTCAGCCCCTGGGGCGATACAGAGAGCAGCCACTGCCCATCCAGACAGAAGGCATCCGGACACTCCCACATGTAACCAAAAGACTCCCTGGTAGTCACTTCTCTTACAAATTCCCAGTGTTTTTTATCTTTGGATGCATATAAGAGCACGGCTCCCCGGTTGTCCTTTTTCCTGCCGCCCAGTACCATATAACAGGTATCCCCTGCTTTCCATACTTTCGGGTCACGGATATGGTTGGTATATCCTGTCGGGTAGTCTTTCATTTCCAGCAGACATTCCTTTTCCCGGAAATGAATGCCATCTTCACTGCATGTATATATCGTATTGGCCTCTCTGCCGCTGTTCACATAGTCATAATCCCCATCCAGCTTTACATTTCCCGTGTAAAAGATGTCCAGCAGCCCGTCCTCCGTAAATGCGCAGCCGGAGTATACTCCATGGCAGTCCCAGGGGCTGTCCGGCAGAAGCGGTGTCCCCTCATACTGCCAGTGCACCAGATCTGTGCCGGTATATTCTCCCCACACTTTCAGCCCGCCTTCCGGGTCAAAAGGGGAATATTGGAAAAAGAAATGGTATTTTCCCCTGTAAAAACAAAGTCCGTTCGGGTCATTGAGCCACCCTGCCGGGGGCATGATGTGGAAGCGAAGCCTCCACTTATCCGGGCCCGGCCGGTTCTGATATTCCGTCTCCCTGCGGCGTATCTCCCGCAGCAGCGTATCTCTCATCACATTCATATCTTACCGCCTCTACTTTACTGTGACTGCCCTGTCAAGTACCTGAATCTCTCCGGCTGCCTCCATGACAACCTCCTGGTAATCATCTGTGTTGGTGACAATAACCGGTGTGGTGATATCATATCCAGCCTTCTTAATATCCTCTATGGAGAAAGTAACAAGGGGCTGACCGGCATGTACACTATCGCCCTCACTGACATGAGTTTCGTAATATTTTCCGCCCAGCTCCACAGTGTTGATTCCTACATGAATCAGGATTTCTACCCCATCTGTGCTGGTAAGTCCCACGGCGTGTTTTGTATCAAAGACAGTCTCCACAGTACCGTCAAAAGGTGCGTATACCGTTCCCTCAGACGGGATCACAGCCATTCCTTTTCCCAGAATCTCACCGGCAAATGTGGAGTCTTTTACCTCTGTCAGAGGAATTGCATTTCCTTTAAGCGGGCTGTAAACCGTATTTTTTTCGCATCTAAATTCTGCCTGTGCGCTGCTGTTTTCCGTCTCACTGCTGTTTTCTGTCTCAGATTTCTGCTCTATACTCTCTGCCGCGGGTATCTGTTCTTCTCTGTATAAAACCCAGGAAATCACAAATGCTGTTATCACCGAAGCCGCAACCACCATAGTATACTGTACTGTATAATCCGTGGTGATCAGATAGCCGAACAGCCCTGTGATCCCGTATGCGGAGGCGCCCACGCCGGTAAGTCCGGCCATCAGGCCGCCCACAGCTCCGCCCACGCATCCGGCGATAAAACACTTCATATAACGCAGATTGACACCAAAGATGACCGGCTCCGTAATTCCCAAAAAAGCGGAGAGGGAGGAGGGAAGTGCCAGTGCTTTCAGCTTCTGGTTCTTTGTCTTGAGAGCCATGGCAAGAGCCGCGGCCCCCTGTGCCACATTGGCCGCTGTGGCAATAGGCATCCAGATATTCAGCCCTTTTGAACTTAAAAGTCCGGCCTCCAGAGCGTTATACATGTGGTGCACACCTGCAACCACTGTGGGCGCGTATACAGCGCCGGCCAGAGCGGAACCAATGCCCAGGGGCAGTGTGATCAGGAACTGCACACCGTCCAGAACTCCGTTCTCAATCCACGAAAAGACAGGACCGAACACGGTAAGCGTCAGATATCCTGTGGCCAGAACGGTCACCAGGGGCGTCACGAAAAGGTCAATGATCTCAGGGACGATCTTATGCAGCTTCTTCTCCAGCATGGACATAAACCATACGGCGATCACCACAGGAATCACATGCCCCTGATATCCTACCAGGTTGATCTGATACAGGCCAAACCAGGCATCTGCTGTCGGAATTGCCTCCGCGGAGGCCACAGACCAGGCATTCATCAAATCGGTATGGATCATGATCATACCGATGACAGCGCCAAGGAAAATGTTGCCTCCGAAGACCTTCGCCGCACTAATCGCTATCAGGATCGGAAGAAATACAAAGGCCGCATTGCTGAACAGATGAATGATCGTGTAAGTCCCCGACTGTGTCATAGCCGGGAATACTTTGCCAAGCCCTTCCAGAAGCCCCATCAAAAGACCGCTGGCCACAATGGCCGGAATAATGGGAACAAAGACATCCCCCAGGGTTTTGATCAGCCGCTGGAAAACATTCTGTTTAGAAGCTGCCGCCTGCTTCACTTCCTCTTTACTGGCAGCGGAAATCCCGGCAATGGCAATGAACTCATCATAGACCTTGTTCACTGTTCCCGTTCCCAGAATGATCTGGAGCTGCCCGGAGGCCTCAAAAACCCCCTTTACTCCCTCCACATTCTCCAGAGCCTCTTTGCTGCATTTTTCATTGTCGCCGATAACCAGACGAAGCCTGGTGGCGCAGTGTGCAGCGGATACAATATTCTGCCTGCCGCCGATGTTGTCATAGATCTGCTGTGCAATGCTTCTGTAATCCATGCCTTTTCTCTCCTTTTCATGTTATCGTTCCCATATACATATCTAGTATTCTTTTATTCATCCTTTTGTATTCATGCTTTTATTATATGGAATCGTTCTCATATCTTGTTTTCATTATATCCGAGATATCCGTCTTTGTAAATTGATAATCCTCACAAAACTGAAAGGCAAAAATCATGCATTTTTACCAAAGAACCTCCTCCCGCCTGTAGGACTGCTTTCCCTGTCCAATAAATTGAAAAAAGCCGGAATACCCCATATATGGGATATCCCGGTCACTTTGTTCCATTTACTGTTTTTCGCTGTCTTTTTCTTCTTCTCCCATTAACGGGTGGAGTTCTTCCTGATCACCTCAAAGCCCATCTTCAGCTCTTTGTTCACCGTTCTGTCTGTCTCAAGTATGTCCACCAGCATGGACGCAGCCTCCATCCCGCTTGTCTTATAATAAAAATGCACGGTTGTCAGGCTGGGCGTCACAAGCTTGCCAAGCGGTGTGTCACCTATTCCGACAAGCTGGATATCCTGTGGAATCGATTTCCCAATTTCTTTTAAATAGGACATAGCTCCGATGGCAATATTATCTGTGGCACAGAAGACGGAATCTACCTGAGGCACAGCTTCCAGAAGTTCTTTCATCTTCTCATACCCGGATTCAATACTGAACTTTGCCTCAGCCATCTGCTCCGGCCTGCAGACATTCCCCGCTTTTTTCATAGCTGCCTCAAAGCCCTTCTTCCTGCCGAGTCCCGCAGCCTCATCCTTTGTGGTCACACCGATAAAGCCCACGGTCCTGCCCTTTTCCAGCAGTAACTGTGTCACTTCCCTGGATGCATGGAAATCATCATGATAGACACAGGAATAGCCATCCAGATGCTGTCCCAGGATCACAACCGGAACCCTGCACTCCTTCAAAAGCTTCTTATGCCTGGCGGTAAATATAGTGGCAATAAACACAATGCCGTCCACCTGGTTATCTTTAAACAGGTTCAGGTATTTCAGTTCCTCCTCCACACTGTTGTTGGTATTTGCCAGAAGAAGCTGATATCCGTTCTTCGCCAGCACGTCACTGATACCTGCCACCATGCGGCTCACCGTGTCGGAATTGATTTTCGGAAGGATGACGCCCACAAGCCTGGTCTTCTTCGTGCGGAGCATCTGTGCCTGGCTGGAGGGCTGATATCCTGTCTCCTCAATCACCTTCCTGATCTTTTCTTTTTTCTCTTCACTTACATAGCCGTCATTGAGATAACGGGAAACCGTGGCCCTGGAAACCCCCGACAACTTTGCAATCTCATTGATATTCAACGCTCATCCTCCTGAAAGGCTTATTTTATCATGATTATAACCTGCCGAAATTTATAAATCAAGTTTTGATGACCGTTTAGTATTTTGAAGACCATTTGGAGTTAGTGTTCACACATCATCCGGAATGCACCAGCGTTTCAGATGAGCTGCAAAGCAAGGACGCCTGCCCGTTATATTTTGGGATGTACGTATAAATTTAAATTTTTTTCCATTATTTATCTGTAAAAACAGAAGCAGCAATCGGTAAAATTCATAAGATTACATACGAAATTCAGCGTTTTTTTTAAATTATCTGTAATGCAAGTAAATACCACACTCCAACCCCTTAATTTTACATACCAAACCCAGCATGTTCTTTCATTTTATCTGTAATGCAAGTAAATACCACTCTCCAACCCCTTAATTTTACATACGAAACCCAGCATGTTCTTTCATTTTATCTGTAATGCAAGTAAATACCACACTCCAACTCCTTAATTTTACATACGAAACCCAACATGTTCTTTTAATTTACCTGTAATGCAAGTAAATACCACACTCCAACCCCTTAATTTTACATACGAAACCCAACATGTTCTTTTAATTTATCTGTAATGCAAGTAAATACCACACTCCAACCCCTTAATTTTACATACCAAGCCCAGCATGTTCTTTCATTTTATCTGTAATGCAAGTAAATATCACACAGAACTCCTTAATTTTGCACACGAAATCAAACATGTTCATTCAAATCATCTGTAAACCAGGGAAAATTCAAGTCCAAGGTCCTGTACTTCCAGTCCCCAAAGCTATATAATGAATAGAGAAACCCTGTCACAACAAAAAACTCAGCAAAGGCGATGCCATGTTAGAAAAAATCAAAGAATTTTTCAAAAGGGACTGGTCACTTGCGGAGAAGCTCCTCATCCTTCTCTGTTTCTTTTATCTGGGCATTATCAAAGGTTTCCTGTTAGCTCCCATAAAAAAGGGCGTCAGCTGCGGCAACAACAACGGGAACAATTACCCGGACAGCCGGAAAAACGGGGATAAAGAGGATAAAGAAGAAGCATAGGATGCACCTTACAGATAAATCCGCACGGCATACCCCTCTTCCCATTCCTTTTTCACAAATTCCACCCTGCCGTTATGGGCCTCCACGATCTGTCTCACAATGCGCAGTCCCATAATATGCACACGGGAACTTTCCGGTGAATCCGGATGTTTCAGCGCCCGGAGGATGGATTCCGGAATCCCGGGGCCGCTGTCTGAAAATAAAATACCGGCCCTGTCCCCCGCAATTTTCATTTTCACATAGACGGTACATCCCCCCGGGTTATGCCGGATGCTGTTTCCCACCAGATTCCGAAAGGCGCGCATGAGAAGCCCCCTGTCTCCGGTCAGCCGCAGGCGCTCCTCCTTTGGCCCAATCTGCAGTTCTATCTCGTATATATCATCCAGTCCCTGATTATAATAATCCGCCGCACATTCCCGCAATAGCTCTGCCGGTGCATATTCTGTGACGGACAGCGGCTGGGCATGGTACTCCAGTTTGGAGGTCAGGTTCAGGTCTGATATAAGCTGCCGTATCACAAGGCTCTGCTGCTGTATCACAGCCGCTTTCTCCCGCTGCGCATCCGACAGCCCTTCTTCCTTCTCCAGTTCATCCGCATAACCCACGATCAGTGCAAGCGGTGTCCTGATATCATGGGAAACCCCTGCGATCCAATCCGTTCTGGCATTGTCCCTCTGCTCCAGCTTGCTGTTCTGCAGACAGAGTATCTCTGACGCCTGATTCAGTTTCGCCGCCAGCTCATCAATCATCCCTTTTTCCGGAATCTCCACCTTCTCTTTCTTGGAAAGCGCCTCAATCCCTCCCGCAACAGGTTTTAAGGCTTTGTAAAAACGGTACCCGAATGCCAGTGCCAGGCAAAGGAGCAACAGCAGATTCAAAATACAGAATATCCCTGCATTCCATTTTGCATTTCTCATCAGCGTGCCGTCCCAGATTGTGCTCAGCCTCACAATGCTGCCCTTGCTGCAGCCAAATACCAGAAGCCCGTCCCCATGCCGCCAGACATAGACCGGATAATCTTCCAGATACCAGCGGCTGAATGAGGCCACATCCGGTATGCCGAACTGCCTTGGTATTTCTTTCGGAAGTGCATACTCCCACACAGCTTTCCCGTCCCGGTCAAGAAGCATTGCCCACTGAAACGATGTCTCTTTTAATATGTCATACCCCTCCTGTGACAGCCCGTAACCCTCCCCCTGCCTGTGGATCCGGCTGCTTATCTTCTCCATATTCTGCCGTACGGTCATTCCGCTGTTTTGGTTCTCCCCCTCTGTTATACTGGTATATGCCATATATATAAACACTGCCAGATTGACAAAAATGACAAACACGGTAATAAATACAGCCGTCAGGATATACCTGCGGCTGATCTTCCATAGACTTTTCATCTCTGCCCCTCCTCCTTTTTCAGCCTGTAACCAAGGCCCCTGGCTGTCTGGATCCAGACAGGATGGGACGGGTCTTCCTCTATCTTCTCCCGCAGATGGCGGATATGCACCATCAGCGTATTTTCATATCCGTAATAGGAATCCTCCCATACAGCCTGGCAGATCGCGTCAAATGTAACGATCTTCCCCCGATTCTGATTCAGCTTTTTCAGCAGAAGCAGTTCCTTTGCCGTGAGGGAGACGCTTATTCCTTCTGCCGTCACCTGGGCATTTTCAAAAGAAATCTCACGTTTTCCCAGAATCAGAACCTTTTCCTCTTTCGGAAGCTGTACCGAAGAGAAATAGACACGCTTTAAGATGGCATGTATCCTCAATAGCAGTTCCTGAGGCAGAAAGGGTTTGGTAATATAATCATCCGCCCCCAGGCCCAGCCCGAACAGGCGGTCATTGTCCTCATCCCTGGCGGAGAGAAACAGAATGGGCACCTGGGACTGCTCCCTGAGTCTGCGGAACAGGGTAAATCCGTCCCCGTCCGGAAGCATGATATCCAGGATCACAAGCTGCGGCTCCTCCTTTAAGAAAACCTCCAGCCCGCTGCTGCAGCTTCCTGCTGTATATATGCTCTCAAACCCGCTCTTTGTCAGGATTCCGCTGATCATGGATACCAGCTCTGCGTTGTCATCTATCAATAAAATTTTACAGTCATACAAATTCATCCGTCTTCCCTCCTTCTGCCTTTATGATAAAACATTTCCCGCCTGATATCCACAGAGACCGGAAAATTTAAGGTAAAAATAAGGCAGCCTTCAGTCCTGATTAAGTTCCCTGCTGTAACATGAATGCAGAAATCAGAAAAGATAAAAAGGAGGCAGAAATATGGGAATTGTCATTGAAACATCATCCCTTACAAAACAATATGGTAAAAAACAGGTGGTAAAAGACCTGGACTTAAAAGTCCCCGGGGGCTGTATCTACGGATTCCTCGGCCCAAACGGCGCCGGCAAATCCACCACCATGAAAATGATCCTGGGCCTGGCAAAGCCCACATCCGGCACGGTCACAGTCCTTGGAAAAACGGTGAACAGCAGGAACCGCCTCTCAATCCTGAAGGATACAGGCTCCCTCATAGAATCCCCTTCCTATTACGGACATCTGAGCGGCAGGGAAAATCTGCAGGTCATCTGCACTCTGAAACAGGTCCCGGAAAGTGCCATCGACGAGGTTCTGCAGACAGTGCGTATGGAAAAACAGCAGAACAAAAAAGTGGGTCAGTATTCCCTGGGCATGAAACAGCGTCTGGGACTGGCAGCCGCCCTGCTGGGCCATCCCCGCATCCTGCTTCTGGATGAACCCACGAACGGCCTTGACCCGGCCGGCATCCAGGAGATGCGTGAGCTGATCTGTACCCTCCCGTCACGTTACGGCATGACCGTCCTTGTATCCAGCCATCTCCTCTCGGAAATTGACCAGATGGCAACCTATGTGGGGATCATCAGCAAAGGATCCCTGGTCTTTCAGGATAAACTGGCCAGCCTCCACGAACACAGCAAGGCCCGCATGAAGCTGCGCACCACAGATGACCGGCAGTCCTTCCTGTCCCTGAAGCATTCCGGACTTCCGGTGGAGATTGAAAAAGAGAATCTGTATCTCTTATCTGACAGAGACGAGGATATTCTTCACGCCGGAACTATTCTGTCTGAAAACAAACTGGGGATTCTTCGTCTGGAGGAGCAGCAGAAAAGCCTGGAGGATATTTTCCTCAATCTTACGGGAAGGAGCATCAGTCTATGAGTAAAATAAAAAGTGGTATCAGCAGTTCCTTTACTGCTGAACAGCAAAAACAGCGCCGCCGCAGAATCTGGATTGTCCCCCTGGGTTTTCTTGTCATTCTGTTTCTATGGGCCTTTATAGGGAAACGCTCTTTATCCGCAGAAGACCTGGCTAGGGGGTATTCCTATACCCTGTATCAGTTTCCGCTGCTGAATGTAGTGCTGGTACCGGTTATGACAGCCGTTATTGCCAGCCGGCTGTGTGATATGGAGATCAAGGGAAATACACTGAAACTGCTCTGCACCCTTCAGAAGCGAAGCAGCTTTTACGACTGGAAATTCATCCACGAACTGAAATATCTGCTGATCTTCACCATAGGCGAAGGAATCCTGGTTCCCCTCATAGGCATGTTCTGCCATTTTACGCAGAAACTGCCTCTGCCCCTGGTATTTCTGCATGTGGGAACCACCACACTGGTGAGCCTTGTACTTCTGACGCTGCAGCATTTTCTGTCCCTGATGTCGTCCAACCAGATTTTACCCCTGCTTGTGGGGCTTATCGGATCGTTTCTGGGGCTGTTCTCCATGTTTTTTCCGCCCAGAGCGGCGCGGTTTATCCTCTGGGGGTATTTCTCGGCCTTTTCCCCCTACGGCATGGATTACGACAGCCAGACCCGTGTGATGTCTTTTTACAGAATTCCCTTTCCGACGGAAACCTTTGTGCTGTTTATATTGTTCGGCCTGTTATTCTTTGTGGTCTGCCGGACTGTCTTTGTAAAAAAGGAGGTGTAAGATATGTTACGATTGTGCGTCAAAGCGGAAAATAAAAAGCTGCGCCATTCTGTTATATGGGCAGCCTGTATTCTGATTCCCATCATTCCGGCTATTATGGGAACCTTCAATTATCAGCAGAACCTGGGCATCCTCACCGGAAAATGGTATTCCCTGTGGTCCCAGCTTTCCCTGTTTTATGCCAGTTTCTTCTATGCGCCCCTGATTGCCCTGTACTGTTCCTATCTCTGGCGTCTGGAACACCTGAATCACAACTGGAATGTACTTATGACCGCGCCGGTCTCCATTCCCAATATCTTCTTTTCCAAGCTGGCAGTCATCTTTAAGGTGACACTCATCACCCAGATATGGCTGGCTGTGCTCTTTCTTCTCTGCGGAAAACTTATCGGGCTTCCCGGGTGGGTTCCCTCCCAAATCCTCGTCTGGATCCTGCGCGGAACTCTGGCGGCTATGGCGATCGGCGCTCTGCAGCTGCTGCTTTCCATGTGTATCCGAAGCTTCTCGGTCCCCATCGGGATCGCCTTGGCAGGAGGCGTGGCAGGACTTGTGATCAGCAACAAGGGGCTTGGCCTGTACTGGCCGTATGCCCTGATGCTCATGGGAATGAACTCCAATAAAAATGAAGATACACTGGCAGGTCATTCCCTCTCCTTCTTCCTGAGCGTCCTTCTCTTTTTCCTGGCCTTTTCCGGCATCAGCATTCTGCTGCTGAAAAAGAGAGATGTAAAAGCATAACCGCTAAATCTTTGCTTTCCTGATCTGTCCCCAGAGCCTCCAGGCTCCCAGCAGAATCACCGCAGTCATAACACCGGTAAGCAGGCCTGCGTCTATCTGATGCAGTGCCAGAACAGCCAGAATAGGGATCATGCCTCCCACAAGGCCGCCCAGCGTTCCCGCCATGGCCGGCAGGCTCTGCTTCACCAGTGCGGTCTCGGATGTCCAGTTATAATCCGGCATCTTCAGATTGATGAACATTCCCCAGAGGGAATTAAAAAGCGCGCACACCACAGGGGTGACAAACATCAGAATCCTCATGGATAATGCCATGGGGAAGCGGATATTGATGATCAGTGCTGCCAGAAGCGCTGCCGGAATCTGCAGTGTAAGGTTCATCAGAATCTTGCTCTTGCATATGGTGATATCCTCAATGGGCATGGATTTCAGTATCCATAGATTTTTCCCTTCCAGTGAAAGGGAAACACAGGTAGTACAGCTCATGGATATCAAGGCACTGATGGCAAAGGGCAGAATCCTGGCTGCCATTTCTGCCATGTTGGGAATTCCCGTCATCTGGTCAAGCTGGTCAAACCTTACAAAGATCAGGGCAATGGCCAAAACAAGAGTCATCAGGCACCCCATCCCCATATTCAGGCAGTAGATCGTGGAGGAAAAGAAGCGTTTCAGCTCTTTTTTATAGAGGGCGTGGATCTGAGATGATGCCTTCAGCTCCGTCAGTTTATAATTGGAACGGGTATGGTATGTCACCAGTGAGGTGTTCAGCTTTTTGTAAACCGGGGATATGAGCTTTACAAAGAGATAAAACCATAACAGGGACCCCGCCAGAAAAGCTGCCATGGCTGCCGCATTTCCCCTGGCTATGCCCTGGAAAAACAGGGCTGCCGGTGGGTAAATCCTGTGCACCTGCGTAAGTATCATTTCACTGATGGAATGTATTTCAGGCATATCAATAGTCTCTGCAAACTGTCCCATTCCCACAGACAGCACCAGCACTGCCAGTGTTCCGATCACGGAAACCACCGTGACCACGGCATTTGCATACTTAAACCTGGATGAAAAAAGTATGATGAGCGTTCCCAAAAGAGCCGCAAGTGTGGTGGGGATCAGCGGAGCCGCCAGGATTCCCAGTATCCACTCCGGATAAAAGATTATCCCCGATGCTGCCCAAACCGCATACCCAATCCCCATGGGAATCAGAATTACGGCTGTCAGCATCAGATTCAGGACATACATGGTCATAAACCGGCTGGCAATCACCGTGCTGGTCTTAACCGGCAGGGACATCACCATATCATATTCTTTATAGGCAAACAGTACGCCGTTTGTCTTGAGTGCCGTAAAAAACAGAGTGATCAGCCCGGTAATGGCAAGGCCGTAGCTTGGGATCACCTCAGCCATTCCCATGCTTCCCAACCCGTAGGAAAGCATATAGGCATAGAAGACAAGCATGAGCAGGACAATCCCAATGGCAAAGGAAGTCATTTTTCTTCCTCTGGACTTCAGGCTCCTTCCGAACTCATTTCTCATCTGCGTCTTAAAAAGCAGCCAGCATTTACTCTTTGTCATGGTCGATCACCTCCAGGAACAGGCTTTCCAGAGATTCATCCTGGGTCAGCTCGGCAGTGCTGCCTGCAACCATCAGATTTCCGTTTTTGATGATAGCGATCTTATTACAGAGTTTTTCCGCCACATCCAGGACATGGGTGGAGAAAAAGATGGCACTGCCGTTCTCACACATCTCATGCATGACTTCCTTTAATGTATGGGTTGCCTTGGGGTCAAGCCCTACGAAAGGCTCATCCAGTACCATAAGCTTTGGTTTGTGGATCAGAGCGGAGATGATGGCAGTCTTCTGTTTCATACCATGGGAGTAGGAAGAGATCAAATCCCCCAGGCTGCTGGTGATCTCCAGCATATCACCGTATTTCTGGATCAGTTCCTTCCTCTCTGCTGCAGGGACCCCGTAGATATCACCGATGAAATTCAGATACTGGATGCCTGTCAGGTGTTCGTACAGATCCGGATTATCCGGAATATACGCCAATATCTGCTTGCACTCCACCGGAGACTTTCTGATATCCCTGCCGTCAATGAGGATCTGCCCTTCCTCAAACTCCAGAACCCCTACGACTGCTTTTATAGTGGTACTCTTGCCGGCTCCGTTATGGCCGATAAATCCATAGATATCTCCGGCTTCCACATGCAGATTCAGACCGCTGACTGCACGTTTTCCGCCTTTGTAGGTTTTTGTAAAATTTCTGATCTCTAACATTTTCTTTCCTCCCGGCCTGAGCCTTCTTACTTTTTCTTTTCCTCTGTTACCGGGGATGAAATCAGGGTGAGCTTTCTCGGCTTCCTTTTTCCATCCGGCTGGTTATTCATGACGCTGCTGTACAGCTCACCCAGTTTCCCGAAAAACTCCTGAAATTCTTCGTCTGACAGGAGAAAAACCGCGGATGTCAGTGATACCATATCCTTCTGCGGGTCCGCATCCTCCCGCTTCAGATACCGCTGAAATTCTCCCATAATACTCAGAAGAGAGCTGTGTATGAGCTGCGCTATCTCCTCTTTCCCCGGCTCTCTGCCGCCCATGGGATTCTCCTGATTGAGCTTATAGACCTTCTCCACGGTTCCCCGTTTTTTATTTTCCTGCACTACCTGTATCAGGCCCGCGTCCTCCAACATTTTCATATGCCTGTACAGGCTGGCCTTCGGCACATCACTCAGTTCCTCCCCAATCTGCGCTGTCGTCCCCTGCTCATGAAGAATGAGGTACTGGGCGATCCGTATTCTCACCGGATTCATGACGATCTTCGCCAGGTCTGTTCCTTCCATTTGCCACACCTCCTGTTATTCTATACTGCGGCTTAACGTTTTCAATTTATATAATATTCTCATTTTTGATAATAATACACTTCCGGAGATTTGTCAACACAAAAAACGCACCGCAGAGGGTGCGTCTTTCGATTCGTTACTTATTCACAGCCCTGCAAAAAGCGCAGTTCTGTGAACAGTAACACGCTTCGCGATGCACAGATATGGAGCATTCTGCCCCATATCGCGCTGGCTGCCTCGGGCTTTTCATGCCTTTGGCCTGAAAACACCTCGCGGAACAGTGGCCGTGAATAGTAACTTCGATTCTTCTATGTCAGGGGAAACAATGACTTTTCAAAGTCTCTCACATAATATTTTATGTTCGTTCTCCCCTTCCGGGCAATGACATGCCCTTCCGCCTCCAGTTTTATTTTCTGTGCCTCCACGCCTCCCGGATACTTGGGATTCAGTTCACCGCCTGCCTTCAGAGTCCGCCAGTAAGGCGTGATATCCTCTGTTCTCTGATGGCTGGCCCAGGCCGCTATGGATACGAAGATGCCGGCTGTGATAGGGTCTGTAAAATCAGCACCATTGCTCCTCGCAAAGTAACTGCGGATCTCCCCCACTGTGGTCAGCCTTCCCTCCGGTATCCATTTCATAACTTCATCGTAATGAACCGGCGGTGCAAAATACATTCTGCTGCCTCCGTACTTCTGTATGGTTTTTTCATCCGTCACGATCTGTACCTTCGGCATATCTGTGTCTTTGTGAAGCATGGCATTGAAATCCTTCTTGTCTTCATTCGCCATATAAAACACCTCCTTTATGCTCTAAGGATACCCGCTTCCGGATAAATATGCAATGAGACGGTTTTGATTTATACCGTATACCGCAGAATTGTTTTCATTTTTTCCGGCGCTGTACGGCTCATATCTTTCAAATAGATTTCCCTGTGTGTCTTACTGCGCCTTTTTAAATGCATTTCCTCCAGAAAAAGGTCCATCTTTCGGAAAGACTCCGGCTCATCATCAAACAAACCCGTGTGAAGGATCTGTACGCACCTGCCCTCCTCACAGATTTCCCAGGTGATCTCATCCAGCAGCGGATTTGGTTTCTTCTTTTTCACCGCTGCAAGAGCCGCCTCATACATCTCCTCTGTAATGCAGTCCGGCTGCCGTATCATGATCGTGTAGCACAAATGCTCCTTGTCCTCCAGCACATGTGCGTCCGCTCCCGTCTCTTCCTCCATATCCCAGACTCCCTCAAGCGGGTATACGGCAAATTCTTCCATATCTGCATCCCTGTTTCCCATGCCTTTATGCTCTGCCTTATACCGCATTTTTATACTGTAAGCCAGAGAATAAAGAGCTCCCACACGATTTGAAAAGTCCTCATGGTTCGGATTTCCTTTTCCGCTTATCATAAGGAATCTCTGTGCCGGAACACAAACTTCCTCCGGCATTTCCCCCGGGCTGTATAATTTCTTTTCCTGTTTTCTCCAATCATATTTCATAACTTTTCCTCCTGGACTGCTTCTGCGTTCTGCCGGTTGTCCGGCTGCCTTTTTCTGTTTTCTGCATCTATATTACAAGTATAGCACGCAAACGCGACATCTATCTGTCATGTTCAAAAAGACCGCTGCATTTTACTGCCCCTTCTGCACATCCCCATAATACTTCTCCCATTCCTCCTCCGTAAACCTGGCCGTATATGCGGGAATCCTATTCTCCTCTGACGGAAGAATATGATTGGATACATACTGCCACTGCCCGTCTTCCAGCAGCCGCACAGTGACTTCATGGGAATAGGCCCGGTCCAGGTTCTCTTCCGCCCATACTGCGTCCGTCACAAGCGTCAGCGTCCCGTCCTCATTTTCCCGATACGCTGTCACCTCAGGATATGGCATATCGCTGAAAGAATACTCATACCATCCCCTCTTATGCCATAAATATTCCTCTGTCTCACGGTCAAACGGTTCCCTCTCCCTGAGCACATCCGCCGGTATCCTGAAATAAGACACAATCACATTTTCCAATGACTCCGCCGGTACCCTGCGGGTATCCAGTGAGACATTCAACAGCTCTCCATATTTCAACTGATACAGCGGCTCATACAAATCAAAAAAATCCAGCTCCCCATAGTCCTCCTCACTCCATTCTGTCAGGAACATATTATTTCCCTTATATCCTATGGGCATCAGATATTTCAGACCGTATGCCCTGCATTTTTCATCCAGCGGCTTTATCCGTACCGCATCGTGTCCCAGGGGACCGTCATACCCCTCCGGAAGATCTTTCTCATAGAGCAGATATCCCTTCTGTGTATACGCCCAAAATGCCGCCTCATAAGAATCCGCTTCTTTTATCTCCGGCTTCTCCCCCTGCCAGTCGAGTGCTGTCTTTCTCACTTCAAGCTTTTTCTCCTCCGCGGCAAAATCTATACGCAGCAGTTCTCCGCTTTTCCGGATCTGGATCAAAAAAGCAGACACCTTCTCCCCATTCTCTGCCTTCTCACAAAATTCTTCCATAATTTCCGGATTCTCCATATTGATCTGATTCTCCATATCCACGACTGCAAATCCTGCGCTTCCTATACACGCTGCCATCTTCTCTCTTGTCCCTATCTCCATCCATTCATCTGCGTTTTCTGCCTCTGTGTATATTTCCCTATACTCTTCCAGTACGTTTTCAGGGAGAAATTCAGCCTTCTCATTCTTCTGCCCCCTGACATTGTCATCCACCAAAAGCTTCCCGCACCCCGCCAAACTTACGCATAAAATAAGAATGAAGAACATCCGGCGCCCTTCGGTTGTTCTGTTTCTCATATACTATCCTCCTTATTATTACATTTGTAAGATTAAAATCCAAAGAAAAATCATGCCTTTTCCGGCACGATTTTCTGGATGCTTGTCTAAAGCTTACACTTATATGGCCTCAAAGTCAATAGAAAACATGAGGGGGCAGAAAAAATACTTTCTGCCCCGGTCTTTACATCAAAGCCAACATCGTTTATGCATCCAGGCAGTCATTAAGCTGACAGGACACATTCTGTAATTTTGCCTGAAGTACGATCTCCAGTCTGGAAACCGTCCCGATCATACTTGTCACAGAGCTATTGAGCTTGAATAATTCCTCATTGGTCACGTCTTCCAAATTGATAAACGCCTGCATTTTCTGTCCCTCTGCATTTAGAATGCGGGCAAGGGCGGCTTCCTGCAGCGCAACGGATTCTACCAAATCTACAAGGGCCCGGCATCTGGGTGTCAGAATGCTTATCGTTACGGTGGATGAGTTATTGTCCGGATTGGGGTCCGGTGTGGAAGAGGTCACAACAGCGGTGTTTACAATAGTTCCCGCTGCCTGAGGGCTTACGATTCCCCGGATGAGGATAATCCGGTTTTCTCCCGCTTCAAGGGTGCCAAGACTCAGTCTTCCGCTCCACGGATTGAAAACAGTACCACCATTTACGGAATATTCCGCATCTGTAAGGGATGGGGGTACTGCATCTGTTAAAAGAACATCTTCAGCCGGAGACGGGCCTGCATTTGACACAGTAATGGTATAGGTTAGCTGTGCCCCCTGTCCCGCAGTGCTTTCACTGGCTGTCTTTACCACAGACAGATCCGCCAGCGCCCCCGATATCAATACCGGGACCTCATTGGATTCCACCTGGAAAGCAGCAGGGATTCCGCCCTCCACAGGCGTATAAGAGTAATTAATGGTTGCGCGGTTGATCGTGGGATTCTCTTCCGGTACCGCATTGGCCACTACAGAAAATCTGACCGCTGTAGTCTGACCGCCGGCAATATCGGGCAGTGAAAATCCCTCCGCCGGGTCTGCCTGCGGAAATGTGGTTCCATTGATGGTCACACTGCCCGGAACGAATGTCAGTCCCTGGGGTACCAAATCACGGAAGAATACATCTGTAAGCGGATTCTCACAGGTATTTGTCAACGTGACAGTATAATCAAAAATTTCTCCGATACCTGCAGCCGAGGTACTGGCAGTCTTCACCGGAACAAATTGGCGTACCTCTATTTCCTGGAATGCCACATCATCAATGGCATAATCATTCCCGATCACCTCGGGGCCTTCACTCAAAAATTCCACTGTGAGACTGGTATTGTTCCCGGAGTTGAGGACTGTACCGAACTGCTTCCATTCCGGTGCATTTACATTTGGCGGAATCAGCAGGCCCAGCGTTGCGCTGTATAAAATATTACCGTTTCTGTCCAGAACCCGCACGCCCAATTCCGGATTGGGATAACCTGTAACCCTGAACAGATTCAGTATCCATGCAGTAAACAGATAGCTGGTGTTTTCCTCAACATCCACCGCGGCACGGAAAAATACAGCGCCGGGGTTGTATCCGTTTACCACCATCATTCGTCCTGTTTCATTGCCTTCCGTATGGTCTGCGATCCGCCACCATGCGCCAATCTGCTCACTTCTGGCATCATTCATAATATTTTCTACTGTATATTCCCCGCCCATAGGCGCAAAAACATCCGGATTCGGCAGCACATAAGTGAAATCCGGCGTCACATCAGGATATGGCTCAACCGGTACTCCTGTATTGGCAGGCGTCCCCGCCGGGAAACTGCCGAAAGTGCCGTTATCCGCGGCTTCAATGAGATTTTCCCCTGATACCACCGCACACAGATCTACAAGTGCCCCAATAGGCGTATAGATCACCGGGCCGTTCAGAAAGTTCTGATTCATCACATCTGCCATGTCCACTGTCACAAACAGAGTATCCGGCGTCACTGAGTCAAGATTGGTTGAACCGACAGGCGGATTCGTCACCGTACTGATGGGCGGGTTCACACCCTGCGGTATGCTTCCTGTCTCCGCATCGGCAAAATCCCCCGGTGATGGAATGCCTCCCTGTGTTCCGTAGGATTCTACCACCCTGTAATTTCCCGGGGGTACATTGATAAAAGAATAATTTCCATTTACATCCGTGAGAACGGTAAGCCTTTCATTGGTGTCCACATTCTGCAAAACAACCGGAATATTGGCAATTCCGGAATCTCCGCTGTTGACAGTTGCACTTCTGTCCCGGTCAAATATCACTCTGCCTGCTACTACTGCCATCAGCTTTCCCCTCCTGTTCCATTCATACTGCTGCTCGTCACAGAAGGACAACGGACAAACAGCTCTAATTTACTCTGGAGTATCAGCTCCAGCCTTGTGACCGCGCCTGTTATGAGTTCCGCAGACCGGTTCATCCTCATCAGGTCCTCCGGAGATGTTCCCTCCATGGAAATAATCGTCTCCATCTTTTCCCCCTCCGCGTTCAGAATGTGGGAAAGTGAAGTTTCCTGCATCGCAACTGATATTATCAAATCTGTTACAGCCTGGTCCAGCGTAGTGTCCCCCGGCATAATAATGGGCATACCCATAAAATATCCCCCTAAATATTCATATTCTGAGCAAATATCTGCTCATTATTTATATATATGCAGGTACTTGCCTCCAGTTAATAGGACAGGATATTGGACAATAAAACATCCTGTACCGTCATCCGAAAACCCGCATATATTAAATACAAATATGCTGCCATTCCGGTGCTGTCCGGTAACTGTCCTGCTGTTTTCCGATGTGCATCTGCATGGAAACGGACTTTAGAGTGAATTTGAAACTTTAATCCTGCCCGCAGTTTATCACTGTCTGCGGAGAATGATTTTCTAATACGCTCTGGCTTTTTTTAATCAGGGAGAAATATATGAATCAAAAAATAGAACCTCTAACTATAGCCAGTTTGGCTGAGGAAATATATGGCACGGATATATCCGCTGCAGATATCTGTAAAATGAATATAAGTGAAATGAATATTTCTGAAATGAATTGCAGGTGCAAAACCGATCGGGACTGTAATTCTAAGGGCTGCTGCAAATCTGACTGCAATTGTGATTCTAAAGTATGCTGCAAGCCCGACTGTGACTGTGATTCTAAGGGTTGCTGCAAATCAGGCAGCAATTGCAAAACCGACTGTGACTGCGATTGCTGCCCCAAGTGCTGCAGTTCCAAATGTGATTGTGAACCCGGGTGCTGCTGCAAACCCGGCTGCGACTGCAATTCCAAATGCTGCTGCAACCCTGACTGTGACTGCAATTCCAAATGCTGCTGCAACCCTGACTGCTGCTGCAGTTCCAAATGCTCCTGCAGACCCGACTGCGGCTGCAGTTCCAAATGCTGCTGCAACCCTGACTGTGACTGCAGTTCCAAATGCTCCTGCAACCCTGACTGCAACTGCAGTTCCAAATGCTCCTGCACCACTGACTGCAACTGCAGTTCCAAATGCTCCTGCAGACCCGACTGTGATTGTAACTGTGACTGTGATTCCAGCTGTGACTGTGATTCCGACTGTGACTGCAACTGCAATTCCTGTTCCGACGCTGCCTGTGCCATCCTGAAGTCAATCGCCAGGACGGAAAATGCTTTGGCCCACATCCTGAATGCAGAAGGTGAAAAACTACAGAAAGCCATCGAACTGGCCGACAACATCTGTGACCTTCTGAAAGTCAATCAATCCGTCCAACAGACTGTCACCAAAGTCACTTTCCTGGAACAGGTACTCTATGCCAAGCTGGAAGCGCTGGAGTGCTGCCGCTTTGATTGTCCCACAGACAACAGCGAACCGGAGTCATAAACACCCTAATTCCTAATCCGAAATGTCCTCCCGGCTACCCGGTAAACCACAATACAGGCCACCACACAGTAAATCAGACAAAAGCAGGTAACGACCGTTCCAAACACCAGCGTACTCATCCTTAAGTTCATGAACATAAAGCAGACAATATAGGTCGCCCAGGTGACAATTTTGTAAGTCCCCCCGACCACCTCTGTCCCCGCATTATAAGGCTGCAGCAGATAATAACAGGTCAGGTAATGCACGGAAAAGAACGCACTCATAGCCATCACTGACACAAACAGCAGCAAATAATTCACAGGATTATCCGTCCCCCCGGAGAAGTACAGCAGCACCGGCAGCCCCACACCGATCACCGACGCGGGCAGCAGATTCACCTTCACGATCTCTCTGAGCCGGATGCGGAACAGCTTCAGAATAAATTCCGGCTTCTTATAAAAAGAGTATGTGAGCATACTGTGGTCACAATTCATAAACAGCGCCTGCGTAAAACTTGTCCCCCGGTTTATCATATACATAATAAACACAAAGTACGGCAGAAACACCATAAGCATCCTGTTGATCTGTTTCCTGATATCCTCGTTTACCTGAAACAGGAACAGAATCCCCACAAACAGAAACAGACAGATAACCGCCTGCCTCTTCACCGATTTCCAGAGGATTTTCTGATGCCTGCGCACGAAAAGCTCATTAAAATACTCAAATCCCTTTCTGCTGCTGGTAATTCCGGTGTCCTGGCTGATAAGCTTACGGTTCTGCTCCTCAACCGCGGCCTTTACTGTTGCTTTATAATCCATACCGTTTCTGAATTTTGCCAGAAGCTGCTGATACAGGGTTCTGTACTCATCGAACCGCCCCATATAAACTGCCGCCCCGCAGGCCGCCGCCACGGAAAGCACCATGAACGCTGCCATAAGCCACATGGGCAGAAGCACTCCCAGATAAGGAAGCCCATAAGCCGCCGCAAGCAGGACTGCTGTCAGTATCCATCCCAGCTTACCGGGAAGATTCTCATCCCTGCTCTCCCCTGTCCTTTTAAAATCAACCAGATAGTTCCAGGCTATCAGCATCTTCACTGACGCGATAAAAAACGGAAACAGCAGGCAGCACCACAGCGGAATATTTCTCTCCACCCCAAACCAAATGGTAAAAGGCAGAAATCCCAGGATGCACTTTCCCACCGCATAGGCATAGTTCGTCAGTGTATAGGACCTGGCATCCATACGCATTAAGATCATGGCATAATACTTATCATTACTGGGATTGAACATATAGGTATTCATATAAGACCCGACCAGACTCAGAAAGAACAAAATATGTACAAACAGTCTTCCGTCCCCTGTGTTCTCATAGAGCATCCCCAACCCGAATACCATGATCAGAAGATATAAAACCTTCCCCAGAAAAGTTCCCGCGATTTCCCACAGGCCGGACAGTATATTGGCAAATATCTTCAGCCCCTGGCTCCTGTACAGGCTCTGGGGCAGAATCTTCCTGACAAGGGGAATCTGCTTCAGGGAATAGAGGATCGTGTTCACACGGTATGTATTTTTCAGCGAAAAAGAAATACGAAACGTCCTAATCATTCTCTTCCTCCTTCAGTGCCCGTATGATCTTGTCCTTAAATCCGCCATTATCCAGATTAGACGGATCTACCACTTCCAGCTCTCCATGGTTGAGGATCACGATCTCATCACACAGGTCAAGAGCCAGCTCCATAATATGTGTGGAAAAAATAATGATCCTGTCCTTTTTCAATGAGCGCAGAAGCTGCTTCATCTCCTCAGCCACCACCACATCCAGGGATGTGAGCGGCTCATCCAGAAGCAGAAGCTTTGGCTGTGCGATGATATTGATCAGCATCTGCATCTTATTTTTCATACCATGGGAGTAGTCTTTGAGAAGCCTATCCCTGTCCTCCTCATCAATGTTCATAATGGAAAAATACTCATCCAAAGCTTTTATATCCGCAATACTCTTTTCATTGATATCAATAAAAAATTTCAGAAATTCCCTTCCTGTAAGAAATTCCGGGACAGTGGGCGTTGACAGGACATAACCGATATCCTCCGCCGCTAATTCCACTCTCTCCCCGTTCTCCTGCAGGAAGAAATCCCCTCCGTCCGTCTTCAGGTCCCGGTTCAGACAGTTAAAAAGTGTGGTCTTGCCTGCCCCGTTTCTTCCCAGAAGTCCGTAGATCTTTCCACTGTCAAAAGTAAATGTAATATCCTTTAGTACCTGCTTTTTCTCAAAGGCTTTTGAAAGATGTTCTATGACAAAATTCATGCTGTTTCTCCTCTCCTGCTCTGCCCTTATGCCTTGAAATAATAGACAATTATAAAGTGATATGTCTATTATACCAGAACTTCCCATTCTGTCACGTGAACATTTTGTTACATTATGCCGGGCTGCCCAGTATTCCCCGCACAGGGATATGCCGGACAGCCCGGGGGATGTGTCATTAATCACATGTTATGGAAGAAATCCCGGTACACCCTGCTATTTTCCAGAGGGATCGGCCTTCCCGGTTCACAACAGCAGCACTGTTTTACCGGCGTGGTTATGGTAACACTGTCATCCGGATAGTATTCCTCCGAGCCTGCGCGGAATACGGATGCGGTGTTGGTGATAACCCCGCAGGCTCTGCCACGGACCATCCCCGCAATGAGTATGGTCACAGTTTCTCCCTTCCTGATCGTTCCGATCGCTTCTGACCCATTCCACTCTGACCAGGTCCTGCCTCCGTCTGCGGAAAACTGCAGATTACAAAGTTCCCGCGGAACGTAATCCGTGAGCACCACCTCTTCCGCGTCTGCGGAACCGCTGTTCTCCACCAGGATGGTGTAGATCAGATATTCACAGGGTATGGCGCAGTCCGGATACGCGGTCTTGGTGATAAATAACTCCGGCATAGGCGCGATGGGGGTCACAAGCTCGAACCTGTTGTTGTCAGGATAGGGGTCCCTGGTACTGCTGCTTACCTCCACGGTATTTACCAACTGTCCCGTGGCATTATGGGGCACAAATCCCCTGAGCAGCAGCCTTACAAAAGTACCCGCAGCCAGAAATTCCGTTGTCCATGAGCCGCTGAAGGGTTCCCAGTTCTCCCCGTCATCTGCGGAGACCTCCAGGTTCACCAAAACGGCCGGCATGGCATCCTCCAGAATCACCTGCACGGCATCCGACGGTCCCAGATTCTTTACCGTAACTTCATAGGTGACCGGTACGCCGGGTTTGGCGGGATTCGGTTTTGCCGTCTTTCTCACAGACAGGTCTGCCGACACATCCACCACCACTTCCGCCTCATCTGTGTTATTGCCCGGGTTCGGGTCCGGTGTATCCGAACTGACAGACACTGTGTTGCGAAGTGTGCCCGTAAAGGACGGCTCTGTCCTGCCTCTCAGGGAGATTTCCACACTTTCCCCTGCTTCCAGAGATGTGACGGCATAGGAACCGCTCCAGGGAAGCCAGGTCCTTCCGTCGTCTATGGAATACTCTGTCTCCATCAGATACGGGGACGCTGCATCCTGGATGATAACATTTTCAGCCCTGCCGGGTCCCAGGTTGCCGGCTGTTATGGTGTACACAACTCTCTGTCCTGCTGTGATGCTGTCCGGCTCTGCTGTCTTGCTCACTGTCAGATCTGCGCCCGGTTCCACTGTGACTGTATCCTCGGATGAATTATTATCCGGGTTCGGGTCCGGTACGGATGAAGTCACCACCGCCGTATTCGTCACTGTTCCGGTAAATCCGAGGGCTGCCGTACCGCGAAGCTGTACCGTCACACTGCTTCCCACCGGGAAATCGGGCCAGGTATAGGAGCCGCTCCAGATATTCCACACGCCTCCCCCATTCAGGGAAAATTCAGCGTTCACGATCTCCGCCGGCACTGCATCCGTCAGTGTGACATTTTCCGCATCCGATGGCCCTTTGTTTTCAAGCACTATGGTAAATTCGATTCTCTGTCCTTCGTATACTGCAGCCTGGACTGCCCTTTTTATCACGGACAGGTCTGCGGACCGGTCAATGGGAACTTCTATGGTATCTGTATTGTTAGAAAGGTCCGGGTCCGGTGTCTCAGACTGCACCTCAGCCCTGTTGGAAAAACTGCCTGCGGCCGACGCCGAAAGCATTCCTCTTATATGGAATGTCACACTGCTGTCGGAAGGCACACGAAATACATCGGTCTGCCCGCTGAATACCTGCCAGGACGCGCCCTGGTCATAAGATATCTCAGGTCTTTCCAGTACCGCCGGAATATCATCCGTCATCCTGGCATTCAGCGCGTCATCCGGCCCATGATTTGTGACTTCTATCAGGAATTCCACCTGTTCCCCTGCAACAGCCGGAGAAGGGATTGCTTTCTTAGTGACAGACAGATCAGCCGAACGGTTAACCGGAGTTACCACTGTGGACGTGTTGTTATCCGGATTGTCATCCTGGGAGCCTGTTGTGATGCGGGCGGTGTTCTCCACCTCAGTGGCTGTGCCGCTGCGGAAGATGCCGCGAATAAGAACCACCCGCGCCTCGCCGGCCTGCATCTCCCCAATCTCCAGGCTTCCCGTCCACGGATTCCATGTTCCTCCGTTGTCTGTGCTGTATTCAGGATCAAAAATCTCTTCCGGGATATCATCCGTCAGACGCACTGCAAGAGCAGGATGAGGCCCCTGGTTTCTGATCACAATGCGGTAGGTGATCCGTTCCCCCTCATTGAGGGAATCCGGTTCAGCCGTTTTCTCCACAGATAGATCTGCCAGCGCCTGGATTTCTATGATATAGTCCTCCACCTCCCCGTCAGACGCAGGTCCTACGCTTCTCGTGTCCTGTCCCAGCAATGTCCCCTCCGGCAGATCATCCGTGGTCAGGCGGAGTCTTAAAAATGTATGCCCCGGCCGAAGGCTGACTGAGGGCGGAACTGTAAAATCCAGGGGGATCATCTGGGTCTGGGAACTGGCCGGCACGACCCGGTGTACCGATTCCTCCTCCTCAAAAAGCCCGTTGTTGTTAAAATCGATCCACCCGTACAGATTCGCAGGGGTGCCCGTAAGGTTTCTGACCCCCGCAATCACATGATATGTGCTGTCTGTCACATGCAGGGAATCCAGAGGAACCGTCAGGGCATCATCCTGTATCCGGCGTTCCAGATCATCCCCATCCGCCGCGGCATTCTGATGCGCTTCTGCCTCCCCGGTTATCAGAAGTCCCAGGGTCAGCCCGTCAACAATTCTGTGGCGCGGCCCGTCACTGGCAAGCAGCGTATTATAATTCCCGCTTCCCGCTGTGCCTCCGATATCAGGCGCATCACCAAAATCCACCTCCAAAGCCGCATACGGACACATGGTACCATCCTGGTATGCATTCTGCACGGTTGCGGAAAACCGGGCTGCCTGCGCCCTGTCCTGTTCGATCAGGTACCGGTAAATGGTTCCGTCCCCGCCTGCCACCGCATAGAGCACCCCATTCCGGTCCATGACCGCTGCCCCGAAAGTACTGCCCGGATCAGGCCCTGTAGTATCAAGGGCTGTCACCTGACCGTCAGTAAAAATCCGGTACACGGTTCCGTCATCCGCTACCCCATACAGAACATTTTCCTGTGACTGCCACACCCAGTCTCCGATCTTAAGGGGCTGTGTGAGCGCTGTGCCGTAGTTCTCCGTCTGCTCCCCATAACCGGCAGCCGGGTCCACCAGTCTTAAATACGTGGGGGAACCCGGCCTCAGGTCCACGGTATAAAATCTCTGCTCCCCTGACGCATACAGATAATAATACCCGTTCAGATCCAGGGTCCCCACATCATAAAAAGCCGCAGGCAGTCCCCGGGGCCTGGGTGTCAGGACCTCCGCCGCGCCGCTGCTGTCCACCCGGACAAACTGGCCGCTTTTCTGGTCATATCCGTAAATATAAGAATCCAGCACATTGTAGCCAATGGCGTTTACCTCTCTCTCAGGAACCAGGGTTCCCCGAAGCTTTGCCCTGCCGGTCACCATCTCTACCTCATACCAGCTTGTGGGCCTCCCGGAAAACAATATCATTTTAGAATCACATGGAAACGGCGCACCGAGTGCTGTCCGCCCCTCTGCACCGCTGTTTTTTTCTGCCATCCTCATACCTCCCGCTTATGTTTCGGTTTTTGCCTCCTATAACATATTCGGAAGTGGGACGAAATGTTCTTCATTTTTATTTTATTGTGTGGTAAGATAAGAACGTGTAAATAAAAGAAAACAGGAAGTGTACATAAGCATTATGAAAAAACCATTTTTTTACCGGGGACTGTATTACGCGGCAGGACTTTTGCTGCTGGCCCTGGGGATTTCCCTGAACACCAAATCCGGACTTGGTGTCTCTCCCATCATATCCGTCTCTTACAGCATCTCCTCCATCTGGAATCTGAACTTCGGAGACATGACATTTATCCTTTACAGTATTTTTGTCCTGGTGGAAATGTGCCTCCACATTGTTCGCAATAAAAAATACTCTGCCAGAGGAGGGCAGGTCCTGGCTCATGCCAACCGGACGAATCTGAAGCTGGTACTTCTGATGGATGTGCTGCAGCTTCCCCTGAGCCTTGTCTTTACCCGGTTTCTCAATCTTTTCTCAGACAGGATCCCGGAATTTGAGACGGCTTACGCAGGCAGCTTTTGGGGCAGTTTTGCCGGAAGGATCCTTATTTTACTTTTTGCCATAGCGCTGACCGGAGCCGGGGCTGCTATGTCCCTGAACATGCGCGTGATCCCCAACCCGGGAGACGGTATTGTACAGGCGATCGCGGACTGCACCGGCTGGAAAGTGGGATTTACCAAAAACTGTTTTGACCTTCTGAATATCTCCTTCACCATTGCAGTCAGCCTGCTGTTTGCCGGACATCTCACAGGCATCGGTCTCGGCACCGTGATCGCTGTGATCGGTGTGGGGCGGGTAATCGCTGTGTTCAATCACCTTACTCAGGAAAAGATGCTGTCACTGGCAGGGATGGCAGAGACATGTATGTAAATAACTGCGGCAGCAGAAACGGGACATCGAAACCATCCCCTTCTGCTGCCGCAGTCTTTTTTCTTCTTCTCAGTACCACCGAACCAGCGGCAGTTCATTATTGATTCCCTTTGACGCCAGTATCTGATGGATATCTATCACACCGTTGTGAAAAGTGGCCGCACAGGATGCAAGATATAAGTCCCACATGCGGACAAATTTCTCATCAAACATTTCTCTCACTTCATCTGCGTGTTCTTTAAAATTCTTCTCCCAGCACAGAAGTGTGCGGTTATAGTGATTCCGCAGGTTCTCTACATCCATCACATGAAAGCCGTCCTCCGCCAGATAGGAGACCATTTCCCTGAGGCTCGGCACAACACCGCCGGGAAAGATATATTTCTTGATCCAGGGGTCCCCGGGATGCTCTTTTAACTCACTGATAAAATGCAGAAGAAGCAGACCTCCCGGCTGCAGAACGTGGCTGATACAGTCTGTAAACAGCTTGTAGTTCTCACGTCCCACATGTTCCGCCATGCCCACACTCACAACCCGGTCAAATCTCCACTCACTTTTCTCAAGCTCCCTGTAATCCATAAGCTCCACTGTGAGCAGGTCCTCCAGCCCTTCCTCCTGGATTCGTTTCCGGAATTCTTTATACTGTTCTTTGCTCAGAGTGATTCCTGTGCCTTTGACCTTATATTTTTTAGCTGCCTCTATGAGAAGAAATCCCCAGCCGCATCCGATATCCAGCAGGCTCATCCCCTCTTTCAGATACAGTTTCTGTAAAATATAGTCCACCTTATTGACCTGTGCCTGGTACAGTGTATCATCCTCATGAAGAAAATATCCGCAGGAATAGCTCATAGTCTCATCCAGCCAGAGCTTGTAAAAGTCGTTTCCTATATCATAATGGCTCCTGACTTCTTTCTGCTGGTTCTTTTTCGTTGTGGAGGAGAAAATGAGCTTTTTCAGAACCTTTCGATCCGTGGAGAACTTATCCATCTGCCCCAGAAAATGATCCAGCGCCTCGTATAAATCCCCTTCTATTTCCAGATCATCGTTCATGTACGCCTCTCCCAATGCCAGGGAGGTGCTCGTGACCAGCTCCTTCATGGGAATCATTTTATGGCAGTTTACCGTAAACAGGGGACTTCCCTCTCCGATCAGATACTCCTTCCCTGATGCTTTCACCAGAAACGGATATTCATCAAATTTTTTTAAAAATTGTATCATCATGTTTTCTTCCAGCATTTTTCTTCCTCCTTGCTGCCGCGTATTCGCGTTTAAAGCGGTTCTGTATGGATTTTTACACGTTGCTGCAAAGTTACCGTACAGTTCCATTTTTAACATATTTTAACCGGTTCATACATTTTAAAACCTCTCTGGCGGATGTTACACCTTCTCTCCGCGGCAAACTGCAGGTCCGCTGTCACTATTCCGCTTCCCAGAACTATCACTGCCGCTGCCCGCATAACAGAAGCAGATGACGGATATAAATGAACGCGGCTGCCACACCTGCCGCTTCTAACAGAACCACCGGAACCTGTTCCAGCAGCGTTCGATACCAGCTCGCTGCCAGCCCCATAAGAAGAAGGTTCCCGATGATCCAGACACTGCTCACTGCCGACCCCCACGCGATTTTCTTCCCCCTCACAATTCCGAGAACCAGAAGAAGGGAAAAGATCATCAGGGAGGCAAAGGCCATTGCCAGCAGCCTGGGAACATCCGCCTGAAATCTGACAGCCAGAATGCATGCATACCCCAGATCAAATCCAAGCCCCATCAGGCTGTTGAAAAACATACGCGCAGCCATCGGATAAAAAGAAGTATATTTGCAGCTCATATGCTGTTCACAGGTCTGCTGCTGCTTTTCCTTCACCAAAGAGAGATAAAAAATAGCTGCATAGAGAACCGGGGCTGCAGCAAAAACAGCGCCTGAAGCAGTCACAGCGCCAATCCCCACCATCTTCAGCCCGATATAGAAAAAGAGCACCATAAGGATAAAGGACAGCAATAAAATATCCGTCATATGCGCATACAGATGCCGGATACCGGTTCCGCAGAACATCTCCCACAAAAAAGAATCCAGTCCCTCCTGCCTGGGCATCCGGCTCAGTTCCCCTGCCAGTTTCAGATTCTCTTCTTTTCGCTCTGCTTTTTCCCACACAGCTTCTAAAAGTTCATTTTCCGGCTGCATCATTCCTGTTCCCTCCTCTGCCTCTGCAATTTTTTCCTTGCCCTGTACAGTATTATCCTGACCTGGGCAAGATTTTTCCCCATGGCTGCCGCTATTTCCTGATAAGACATTCCCTCCACACAGAATAATATAAGCGCCTGTCTGTAATCCCTCGGCAATTCTTCGATCCATTGGAGAATTTCTGTGTATTCTTCCTTTTTCACATAAAGTTCCTCCGGCGACTGCTCTGACTGCCCCGGCACCTCAATCCTGGATGCGACCAGCTCCTCTGTCCTATGTCTGGCATTTTTTCTGATCTCATCCAGTGCCTTGTGCTTCACCACAGCCAAAAGATACGTTCTGAATGCACAGGACAGAGAAACCCTGGATCTATGCACATAGATATCCGCAAAACTGTCTTGTACAATATCAAGGACAGCCTGCTGATCCCCCAACATTTTCATGCAGAAGCGCACAGCCTCCCGGTAATGCCTGAGAACCAGCACGTCATAAGCCTGTCTTAAATTTTTATCCCTGACCAATTCCATGAGCTGGTCATCTGTCATACTGCTGAGCGCTTCCCGGGTCATATGGTTTCCTTTCTGTTTCCGAAAGTAAATATACTAAGTGTGCACGAAATAATGAAACATTTAATACCCTCTTCAATACCCTCACAGCCGCGAAATCGTTTACTTTCTGATTATTAATCGAAAGTATCATCCAAAAGTTACACTTATCTGCAAAAAAATAGAAAAAAGCCCTGAACCTTTAGATTCAGAACTTTTTCTCCCGCTCTCTTTTCACACCTTTATCTGCGGATTGCACTTTACCAGCTCCTCGATCAGCCGCTCCCTGTCCCGGACCGCACATATCATTTCCTGCCTTCTGCCCCTGATCTCAATCCTGTCCAGTGACGCCGCTGTGGCAGAAATGGGGTTACAGGTCCTGCGTATCTCCCTGATCTCTGAAATTTCCATGGAATCCTTCATGATCCCAAAGTAAATTGCCATCCTGTCTCCGTCAACCACTACATAATTCCTCACAACAATGGGAATGAATATGGCATTGTAGACGACCAGGGCAGCCACGATCTCAGCGGATACATCGCTGGATACCAGCAGTCCGTAAGCCATCGCAGCATTTCCCGCCAGAAGTATCATCCAGAACCATACTGCTATTTTCCCCTTAAATTTCATATAAAACCACCTTTCTCATGCATTCCCGTCAACATGTGCCATAAAAAGTGCTTTTCCTATGCAGTGTACTACAGTCAATTTCAGTATACACCATACAACCCATGGAAACAATGTAAGTAGTGTAAATTTTTGAAAAAAATGCTTGCAATTTGTATTTCCTTATGCTATTATAGTCCATGGTCGCTCCGATAAAACACGGCTCCATGGTCAAGCGGTTAAGACACCGCCCTTTCACGGCGGTAACAGGGGT